>Ga0163148_10000162_pt1 | contig 84098 bp, 83 predicted proteins | sample OliLakLV19MP7P2_FD_148606 | JGI IMG/M metagenome (GOLD analysis project Ga0163148, IMG submission 148606) | Freshwater microbial mat bacterial communities from Lake Vanda, McMurdo Dry Valleys, Antarctica- Oligotrophic Lake LV.19.MP7.P2 | ecosystem: Environmental > Aquatic > Freshwater > Lake >...
GAGCGATATAATAGCTTTTGCAAACCGCTATAGATTCGCTGAAAGCGAATCAAAACAGCAACCTATAGCGATTAATATCAAAAGGCTTGCCAATTTTATTGGCACCGACTTTTGATAATCGCTATAGACCGGTGGCTGTGGTGTGAAATGCTCAGGCCTGCGATAAATGTGAAGTGGGGGGTAGCTGCTGCTACCCCCCACTTACCAGAGATCCTTATTGTCTATACGTGGACCGGTGTTACTTCGCCTTGCCGATGCAACGTACCATCGCTTTTGCATCTACGAGGCGCATCGCTGGACCACGCGAGTTAGTCTTGCGGGACGCGCGCTTGGCGGCGGCCTTAGTTTGATTGCGAATCTTCTTAGAGCAAGCCTTCAACGCAACATTCGCAGCCTTACTTGGAGGCAACGCGGCAATTGCGACAGCTTGGCCTTCGGCAGAATCTGATACATTAGCCGCAGTGGCATTAGGTTGGACTACCGAAATTGGAGTACCGACAATAGCAGAATTCTCGGTTTCTGTTGAATCATCACTGCCGCCCTGTGACGGAAGTTGTGGGGTGCTCTGCGGTACTTCGCAGACCTTCCCAAAGTATCCTAATGAAGATACTACATCCGAGATCTCAACCAATCCGTCAACTGACAGATCCCCAACGAGATCTCCGGTACCCCACTTTCCAAGGATCCCAGAGAGATCTGCTGCAGTAACCGTAAAGCTCATATCCAAATCGCCTACGCAGATCGGTTGGGCAAACAGGTTAATGTTTGGAGTAATCTTGACTGTGTCGCCCGCAGTTAGCTTGAAGTGATATGATAAAGTAAGGTCAGAGAGGGTTCCTCCAGAGACCGCTACTCCGTTACCGGGGGCATATGGAAGCATAGCCCCAATTGGGATATCGGTAGTTGCATTGCCTGCCCCAGTGGCACCGATATTGAACGGACAATTTGAAAGAATAGATTGCGCACCCAGGTCAGTGCCTACCGAAGACAACTCGGCCCCAGCAGCGCACGATAGCGTTCCCCCTTCGCTGTTAGTAGCAATGTAGTATTTCTGTGTCCCGTCGACTTCAAGAGTCTTATACGGAACAACTACTGGCAGCGTAAAGTTGATACTGTAGATCCGCGCGACTGTATCTAGGTTCTGAAGCTTAATCGCATCCATTGCACTTGGCAGTTTCGCCAGTTTCAGTTTGGTTGGCGCAGCGACATAAGGACTTATCTGAGTTAACTGTAAGCCCCAACTGATCGCAGCGTTCTCCAGCTCAGCCGAACCTTGATAGTTCTGCACTGGGGATTGGATACCACCGGGAGGCGGGCCTGCGAGCGGGATTACCGTACTCTCGGCACCGTCAATACTAACGGAAAGTGTTTGGGCATTCAGCGGCGTGGCGGCAGCGCTAACTAGCGTTAGAATGCCTACAGCGAAAGAAAGCGAGTGAAAATTTGAACGAATCATTACATCATTCTCCATGATTTCTTGAGCGATTAATTAACCGCTCAGATCCTACTCTGTTATTACTTCCCAACGTCCCCGGGTGACCTAAGGAGTTGCTCTACGTAACCCCCTTATTCTACTACAGAATGGGGACGACCAACGGCAGGTATGGTCCGCAAAGCGACTCATCGAGCACTGCAATCTCTATGCCAAATTCGTACGGTGAGTAAGGGGATCTAGTACCTGAATGTTTATAGCGATTATTAAAAGTCGGTGCCAATCAAATTGGCAAGCCTTTTGAAACTAATCGCTATAGAGTGCTGTTTTGATTCGCTTTCGCGAACCTATAGCGGTTAGCAAAAGCTATTATATCGCTCGCGACTATTGCAAAGCGTTATAATGAACGAGATTTCTACTGCCGTGCTATCCAGACAGCTTTAACAATCTCGAACCGATCTTCTGCTACCCATTCTCCGCGTTTTTGAAAACCTTGAGGCACATGTGCGGAGAACTTCATTCCCGCCTTTTGCAAAACCCTCCCACTCGCTCTATTCCAGGTGGCGTGGGCGGCTTCAATGCAGGTAGCGTTTAATGTCTTGAATCCAAATTCAAGAATGGCTGCTACAGCTTCTCCCATATACCCCTGGCCTTGATGTAAAGGGTGGGTCCAGAATCCTAAATTCCAACGATAAGGCTGCTTTGTTTCCCGTATTGAAACTCTGCCGATGAACTGGTCAGAACTTTTAGAGTAAATAGAGAATGAATAGGCAGACCCACCTTTCCAAAGTTCATTGCATTCTAGGTAAAAAGGCCTTAGCTCTTCAATTGAGTTGGGTGGCTCCCAGAGCATCCCGTCGTTGAATCCTGGCACCCGAGAGGCTGAAAAAATGTGCTCAAAGTCAGCTTCGGAAGGGAAACGCAGAATGCATCTATGAGTTAGGTAGGGTGATATCAATGGGAATCGCAGTCGGTGCTCTGTTGTTTTGAATTGGTAAATCTTGTTTCATAATCAGACCTCTCGAAACTATTTGGACAGAGTGAGATTTTATCAGACTTCTAAACTCTAATATTGCGAACCGCTATAGAATCACATAAATTGAAATTACGCGAATGTGTTAGAACAGCTTCCAAAGTCTAGATCCCCAAAAAATACTCATGCAGCCGCGCATCAGAACCCAACTCTGTGTGAAACGCGCTAACTAGTACGCGGCCCTGGCGCATCAACACGGGCTGGTTATTATAATCTGCTAATACCTGCACACTCTCTTCTAGGGGCTGCAACAGCGGTGCGCGGATGAAATCGGCGTGCATCTTGTGATCGAATCCAGCGATCTCAATCTCGGCCTTGAATGAATCAAGCTGTGAGCCGTAATAGTTGCGCGTTGCGCGTACGGAGATCAGCTCCAACGATTTCTGTGCGGGGCTGCATACTTCGCTAGCGATTAGAATTGCTCCGGCGCAGATCCCCCACACCGGATGTGACCTACCGAAGTCGCGCAGCGGCTCCCAAAGTTCAGCGCGATCTAGTAGCTTAATCATCGTAGTACTTTCGCCGCCGGGCAGCACGATGCGATCACATCGGGCTAGATCTTCGCTTAAGCGCACAGCGATCGGTTGACAGCCTAGCGATCGAAACATTACTAAATGCGGCTCAATGCAACCCTGCAGCGCTAGAACACCTACGACCATTCTTGATACTACCAACCACGCCCAGCGAATTTCTGCGCATCTGGAATAGACTCAATCGTCAAGCCGTCCATCGCCTTGCCGAGTCCGCGAGAAACCTTGAGTAGGATCTCTGGCTTATCAAAAAATGTTGTCGCCTCCACTATGGACCGCGCATACTGGGCAGGGTTTTCAGATTTAAAGATCCCTGAACCAACAAACACAGCCTCGGCCCCCAGCTGTCTGATAAGTGCGGCATCTGCCGGCGTCGCTACTCCACCAGCAGCAAAGTTTGGAACTGGCAGCCTTTTGGAGTTTCCTACCAGATCAACTAGCTCAAGCGGTACGCGGTACTCCTTGGCTTTCTCTGCGCGCTGTTCGCCATTCATCGTTACTAACGCTGAGATCTCAGCGTTAACCTGGCGCATATGGCGCACGGCCTCAATAATATTTCCGGTCCCGGCCTCACCCTTAGTGCGAATTAGCGCTGCGCCTTCATTGATTCTGCGGAGTGCTTCTCCCAGGTTGCACGCACCACAAACAAAAGGCGTGCGGAATGCAAACTTATCAATATGAAAGGTCGCATCGGCAGGAGTGAGAACCTCCGACTCGTCGATAAAATCGATACCGATCGCCTCTAAGATCTGCGCTTCAGCTAAATGTCCGATGCGAACCTTAGCCATGACCGGAATGCTGACGGCGGCCTTGATATTCTCAATCATTAGCGGATCGGACATCCGCGCAACGCCGCCTGACTTTCGTATATCCGAGGGCACGCGCTCAAGCGCCATAACCGCCACCGCCCCGGCGTCCTCGGCGATCTTCGCCTGTTCGACGTTGACCACATCCATGATCACGCCGTTGCACAACATATTTGCTAGTCCAGTCTTTAGGTCCATATCTATACCTCCTTTGCAGATTAACTTTTAATCTCAGAGATTGCTTGCGATTGTGGGGCGAATTTCTCGGCCTCAACAATCCAACCACCACCCAATGCTCCGTAAATTCCGACAATTGAGCGCAGGTACTCGGCCTGTGCCTGGGCTAAGTTTAGCTCACTAGTAAACAGATTGCGCTGCGCATCCAAGACCTCGATATAGGCAGTTTGTCCCTCATCATAGCGAGCTTGTGCCAGATTAAGATAGCGATCGTATGCTGCCACGAGCCGCACATTAATCTCACGCTTCTCCCTGGTTTTGCGATGAGAAACCAATGTGTCCTCAACCTCCCGGAATGCTTGCTGAATGGTTCTTTGATAGTTGTACAGGGCCTCGTCGCGGCGAGCCTCAGTGGCTGCTACCCGGTCAAGAAGCTCGCCTGAATTGAAGATCGGTAACCTCAATTGCGGGCCGAAATTCCAGTTCTCGGAGGGACTCTTAAATAGATCTTTAAGCTCGGTACTTTCATATCCAAAGAAAGCTGTCAGGCCGATCCTTGGGAATAGCTCGGCTTTAGCGGATCCGATTGAGGCGTTCGCAGATATCAGATCCTGCTCTGCTCTTGTTACGTCGGGACGATTCTCCAGTATTTCGGAGGGAATCCCTGGTGGGATATCGGCATTCAGTGCGAATGATTGAATCGATCGCCCCCGAACGATCGCACCTGGATTTTGGCCCAGCAGGAAACTAATCTCATTCTCCTTAAGTGCGATCTGTTGCTCGAACTGAGGAATTGTAACCTCCGTTATCGCAAGCTCGGCCTTGGCCTGGGCAACATCCAACTCCGAAACAAGACCACCGTTGAATCGGTTCTCCGCAAGCGTGAGAGATTCCTGACGACTCTTTAAGGTTTGAAGCGAGATCTCCAGCTGACGATCGAGTTGGCGGAGATCCAGGTAGGCACTAGCTACGGAGCTGACTAAAGTTAAAATAACCGCCCGACGACCGGACTCCTGGGCCATTAACTCCGCCCATGCAGCTTCATTCTGACGGCGAATGCGCCCCCAGAAATCGACCTCCCAAGTTAGACTTGGTCCAATCGAGAAATTGTTGCGCTGCGGTTGGGTAAACGGCAGGTCCAGATTCTCAGAGGAGCTATAGCGCGTGAATCCGGCATCAAGATCAACTCTGGGAAAAAGCTCTGCGCGACTTACTCCGTACAGGGCAAAAAACTGGTCGATTCGCGCGGTCGCGATCTTAAGATCCTTATTCTCCTCAACAGCCAACCTGACGAGACGGCTAAGCTCCGGGTCCTCGAACTGCTCCCACCAATTTAGGTTGGCGATCTGTGCCGAATCAATCTGCGGGACCTGTTCATGGGCAGCATTCCAATTGGTCGGTACTTCAATCTCTGGTCGCGTGTAGTCAGGGCCCATCATGCAACCGACGGTCGAGGTTGCGAGCAGGGCAGCAAAGACTGGCCGCTTTAGAATTGACAGGTTAGGATGCATCCGGAGCTTCTCAGGCTAAAACTTTTTGCAGCCTGATCTACCACATTTTCGATTAAAGACGCTACGCGCCGGGGCAGTAACTGTATGGATAGCAATATCACTCAACGCACCGTGCTATGGCGCTCCGCGATTAGCTTGTTGGCGCTAGTGCTGCTTGGCGCGGGGTTGTACATGATTTTTCGACCCTTCTTTTCACCCCTGGTCTGGGCTCTCGTTATTACTATGAGCTCGTGGCCACTGTATCGGCGACTCGAGGCGCGATTTCCTAACAGCCCAAACTTCACAGCTATGGTGATGACGAGCTGTGTTGCCGTCTTTCTACTCCTGTTTATCGTTCCCGGATTGATCGCATTGGTGGGCGAGGCGCGCTCTTCTCTTTTGGCGCTGTCAGAGATCCTGGAGGGCGGAGATTTACATCCTCCAAGTTTTGTGCGCGAGATCCCCATAGTTGGAATCAGTCTGGAAGCACGTCTGGAGGCGCTTTTTGCAGAACGTGCTCTGATGATTAAGCTCCTCACCGATTACCGCGAGGTTCTGATTGACTTTGCGACATTGGCTGCTAAAGGCGCCGCCCAGATCACATTCAAATTAGTCATGACCGTCTTCTCCTGCTTCTTTTTTTTCAGGAGCGGTCGGGCTCTGGTTGAACATAGTCGACTGGCAATTAAGCTACTCGGCTCGCATACCTCGTATGAACTTCTGGAGGCGATTCGCGCCACGGTGCGTGGAACGGTTTATGGTGTTGTCTTAACGGCGATTGCTCAGGGCATTCTCGCATGGATCGGATTTGCAATATTTGGGGCACCGTTTCCGGCACTGTTAGGATTTATAACATTTCTACTCGCTTTCTTACCATTTGGTCCGCCGCTCCTCTATGTGCCTGTAGCGGTATTTACTGCTGTTCATAATGAGAACTGGGTATCGGCGACATTCTTGTTGGCTTGGTGTATTGGGATCGTAAGTATGGCTGACAATGTCCTGCGACCATTGTTTATTAGCAAAGCTACGAACCTGTCGATCCTCTTGGTATTAATTGGCGTGATGGGCGGGATCTATAGCTTTGGCCTGATAGGGCTTTTTGTTGGACCCGTATTGATGGCCGTTGCGCAGGCATTATGGATCGGATGGCTAAAGTCGAGTGGGGCGGAGCGGGTTAGTGCGTCGTAGTGCCGATCTCTAATGCATATTCGCGAACCTTGCTTAGCAAGGTCTTGTAGCTAACTCCCAACATTCGAGCAGCGCGGCTCTTATTGCCCTGGGTTTGAGCTAGCATGTGGCGAATCACCTCTATCTCAGCTTCGCGGGCAGCATGCTGGGCGATCTGATGTAGCGAAATAGTAGCCGAATCGATCGAATTTAGATTGAGCGAGAGATGGATACCGAGCTGCTCTGGGGCGATCTCACGCTCAGCCAAAATTACAGCTCGTTCGACAACATTCTCAAGCTCGCGCGCGTTACCGGGCCAATGATAGTCGCTAATCATCTTTTTCGCTGCCGCGCCAAACTCCAGTCCTGGACGGCCAAGCTGATTGCAGAAGTATTCACGATAGTATTCTGCTAGCAACATAATATCCGCTCGCCGCTCGCGTAGCGGGGGCAGGCTCAAGGTTACTACCGCGATACGGTAGAAGAGGTCCTCGCGTAAGGTTCCATCAGCAAGCGCTATCTCAATGTTGCGATTTGTAGCAGCAATAATTCGTGGAGTAACCTTGATTGTCTTAGTGCCTCCAACACGCTTGATCTCGCGCTCTTGCAATGCGCGCAGCAGCTTTACCTGTAGCGCTGCTGGCATGTCCCCAATCTCATCAAGAAACAACGTGCCGTTAGTTGCCAATTCAAATACGCCTGGACGACTTTGGGTGGCGCCGGTAAAAGAACCGGCCTCGTGACCAAAGAACTCACTCTCAAGCAGTTCCGGAGGCAGCGCCGCGCAGTTCACACCGATAAAGATCTCTGGAGCACGTGGCGAATGATCGTGCATGTAGCCTGCGATGAGCTCCTTACCCGTGCCACTTTCTCCAAGTATTAGCGCAGAGGTATCAACCCGTGCTACCTTGCGCGCTTCGCCTAAGAGTTTCTCAACCTCTGGATCCCGGGTAATAAAGGTTCGCTCGCGTCTCCCGCGCACACCGATATTGCGGTCGATAATCCGTTTATGTTCAACAACCTGATTGAGTAGAGCGCACAGAATTCCCGGCTCAAACGGTTTACTAATAAAATCATTGGCGCCAGATTTCATAGCCTTCACGGCGATGTCAATTGAACCATAGGCCGTCATCAGTATGAATGGAGTAGTTCGGGTGATCTCCCTAGCCGCTTCTAGTAGCTGAAGCCCGTTCATCTTTGGAAGTTTGAAATCTGACAATATGCAGTCAAACTGCGAGAGCCGCAGCGCCTCAAGTGCGCTTTCAGCATCCGATACCGCCTGAACGACGAACCCCGAATGCACCAGCACAGTTTGCAGTACATCGCGCAGTGAATCGGAGTCTTCAGCTATTAATATACGGCTCATAGCCTAAAGGGTTTACAGCAGATTGAAACGCTGTTGGGTATATCGGAAGATACGGCGAGAAAACGCAGGAGAAAATGAGGCCGTTCGTACAAGGAGATTCGAATCGCCGGCAAACGCTGTATTTTGAAGGGGTTATGCCCTATTCAACGCTGGCACCGGAATATTAAAGGGATCCTGCAATAGCGCATAACCGATGCCACCCAACCGGCCCACCGGCTTGAGCATAGCGGAATCGACGCGCCCATCGTTATAGGCCTCGTCAAAGATATGCAGCATCACAATACGGCCAACAACGAGAGTCGTTGAACCGGGCGTGCCACCTCCAAGGTCAATTGCCGAGTGCAGCTTACACTCAAACTGCACAGCAGATTCCTTAATGCGCGGAGGGCGCACGTGGGTTGATGGAATTGGAGTCAGCCCAACTTTCTGCATCTCATCAACACCATACGGATACGCCGCACCACAATGCACCATCGGCTCAACCAGCCATTCGCTACTAGTGTTAACAACGAATTCACCAGTAGCTTCAATGTTGCGCAGCGTGTCCTTCTTGTCACCACTTCCGTCACCCTTACGCGAGATCCCCAAGATCAGACACGGCGGATTGCTAGATACGGCATTGAAAAAACTAAATGGCGCTAGATTTCCAACCCCATCTGCGCTCACTGTGCTTACAAATGCCACAGGACGTGGAACTACGGAGCCGATCAAGATGCGATAAATATCGGCTGAATCAGTGTGCGCGGGATCAATATGCACCCAGTCCTTGACCGGGGAGTTAATCAGATCGCCGGGCTTCCAGGTTGGATTGGGGGAGCTGGGCTTATCGCCGCTGAGCGTAGTGGAGTTAGGTGTTAGTTTGGACATAGAAAAAAAGAATGGTAGGTTGAAATCTGTTACGCGCAGCCAGCCTAATCCTATTCAATATAACCGATCTAGACAAATGCCCTATCCACCTTTTGAAAATGCATTATACCTATCCTGCAATTGGATATGCCTAATACAATCGCGATCCAATCGCGCATCAGAATCATCAAGTTATGAGCAAGCATAATACGATCGTAATCGGTGCCTCGGATAATCCCGAGCGCTACTCGTATAAAGCGATGATCGCTTTGGGCAAAGGGGGGCATTCAACAGTGGGCGTCCACCCGAAACTGGCATCAGTTTGTGGCGTAGCGATCTATCCCTCGATTGAACTTGCTGCCAAAGCGCTAGGCGCGGTTGATACAATAACGATGTATGTTGGGGCGAAACGATCGGAAGGTATGGCAGAGGTGATTCTTGCGACCGCTCCAAAGCGCGTTATCTTCAATCCTGGTGCCGAGAATGAGAAGCTTTCGCTGGAATTGCAGCGGCACGGGATCCTCTGTCGAAATGCGTGTACCCTTGTTTTGCTGGCTACTGGTCAGTACTAAACTCTGAGCTATAAGCAGCTATCATCTTTCTTAACGAGAATCGATCCATAATTTGATTGCGAGCCTGGTGCCCTAAGTTTTTACGAACTTCCGGACTTAATCTGAGTAAGCGTTGCACCTGACTACTCATTGATTCTGCATCCCCTACTTCAACGATTGCGCCAAACTTACCAGTTATCTCGGCTGACTCTCCGGCATTAGTTGCAACGCACAACACGCCACACGCCATCGCCTCAGCGATCACATTCGGAAAGCCTTCGCTCCTTGAACTTGAACACAATAGGTCTAGGGCGGGATAGATCTGCTCCGTGTCAATGCGCGCTCCAAGGCACGAGCATCTATCCGCGATACCAAGTTCAATTAGCTGCGCTCGGATTGCTGGTCCGTCGGTATCAAGCCCGACTAAAACTATCCAGAGTTCGGGAATCGCTTGGCGCACAGCAACCATGGCGCGTAGAAACGTTCCGTGATCCTTTACGGGATGAACGCGCGCGACAAGTCCGACGACCTTTGCGTCGACGGGAACCCTGAGCTGTGCGCGCGATTGTCCGATATGTTGCTGAACAAAGCGAGCAGTCTCGATACCGTTTGCAATCATGATACTGCGTGTAGCCGAGTATCCGATCTTGATATGCGCCTGCATGCTGCGCGATGAGTTAAAGATTACGCGCTGGCAATAGCGACTAAATAGTGCACTAGCGCGAATTAGAATGCGAGTACTCCAGCGATCCCCTTGAGGATCGCCTAACGCATGACGCACATTCCAGATCACTGATGTTCTTAGAATTGCGCCGACAATAGATGCCACAAGATTGCCGTGATACATCCAGCCAATTACGAGGTCTGGCTTTGTCTCTCTGGCCAAACGATTGAGCTGCGTAAACTGAATTATACTTGAATAATCTAGCTTGAAGTTATACTCCTGAACCGTGATACCGGCATCGCGCAATTGCTGTGCATAAACCCCTCCTGATCGAAGCGAGATTACAGTCGCCTTAAATTGCGCGTGGTCCAAGTCGCGTAGCAGTGCAAAAAGCATACGCTCGGCACCACCTTGGCCGAGGCTGGAGGTGATGAATAGAAGGCGACGGGTGGATGGCACGGGAGGATTGTTCACAAAGTGAGGTCTTAACTATACGAAATTCATCCTCCTTTGCATACCGGTTCGTCTCTATGTTGCTGGATTGCTACGTTAGCGTAGCGTTATTCTCTGCGCTCACCTCGCAAAAAATCTCCGAGCAGATAGAACGGTAGACTGAGTATTTTACCCCGTTTTTCGTATGGTCCAGAGTAGATTCGTACTCCGAGCTGATGCTGAGGTTTCTCAACCATGAACTGACTTAGGCTTCTCAGTCTGCCAGTTGCGCCTGCCTTAACTTCGATCGGTACAATTCCACCCTGTAGCTGAACTAGGAAATCGAGCTCCGCATTACTAGTCCGCGCCTCTCGATGCCAATGGTATAATTGGGGACTCTCCGTTGGTGATATATTGGCCAGAATCTCCTGGCCAACAAATTGTTCAGCGATTGCTCCCTTATTGATCAGATCAATTGATGAAGAATTTATAACTTGAGCGAGGTCAAGTCCTAAAATTCTTAGTGCCAAACCGACGTCAACAGATACACATTTAAAATGCTGATGATCAACCTCGCTGCCAAGCGGAATACCGTTGGCCGATGAGTGGTAGTTTTTAAAAACCACCCCTGCTTTACATAATAGACCAAGCGCGTCATTTATGGTTCTACTCTTTGCTTCCGGATCGATGTGGGAATATTTGAGTTTTTGACCGAGTAGGCGCGGAATTGAATCGAACACTTTTTCTAGGTATTGAATTTGTTGCCTCTTGGCGTACTTATTGAAATCTTGGCGATAGGTATTGATGAGAGTGTTTTGAAGTCGTTGGCACTCGATAAAGCTTCTGTTTGCGCAATAATTGGCAACAACTTCAGGCATGCCACCGACAATTAAATATGCTCTTACCAGTTCTAGTAGGCGGTGATGGGCTACGTCCGAGATCTTTGGCGATTGGCGTTTCTGCTCCAAAAGCACGTCCTCGCCAAGTGCTTCACAGAACTCATCAAAGGAAAGCGGGTTAAGAAATAAAAACTCAACTCTACCAACTGGAATACCGATTTTATCAAGTTCAAAATCTAAAAGAGATCCGGCTGCGATCACATGAAGGGCGGGCATCTTTTCGTAGAAGTAGCGCAGAGCGATTATGGCTTGAGGGCAATCTTGAATCTCGTCAAAAAATAACAGTGTCCGTCCTGGCTCAATTTTCTTATTGAGAAAGCCCTCGATCTTAGGAACTAATTCGCTTGGAGTAAGCGCGCTTGCGAAGATTTCCTTAGCGTTTGGCTGCTCTTCGAAATTCAGTTCTAAGAAATTTTCAAAATTTTTGGCTAACTGCCGCACGAGATAGGATTTTCCAATTTGGCGCGCACCGCGTAAGAGGATCGGTTTTCTATTCTTCTGATTTATCAATGTTTTCAGATAGTTATAGGCTGAGCGGTTCATTTTGGGCGATACTTGTATTAAATATGGTAGTATTCTAGCCAATAAATGGAGAAAATACCAGGGTATTTACTCTTATTTATTGGAAACTGGACACCAGGAGTGGGGCGAATGGCGGGGATGAAGGATATGAAGATGGAATTCTCCCTTCTGGAACTAGGATTAGACTCCTTTTCTCAGGGCGTCTTCGACGCCCGCAGAGTTCGAATCCCCCCCCCCAACAACTTTTTTCCACTATTCATACTGGCGGAGAAGGGGGGATTCGAACCCCCGATACCGTTGCCGGTATGCCAGATTTCGAATCTGGTGCCTTCAGCCACTCGGCCACCTCTCCGCTTTATTCATAGGCCGACAAAGTCGGCCTATGAATAAAGCGCCCCGCCGAAGCTTCCGCAAAGCGGAAGCGAGGGCGGGCTCTAGTTTTCGCGCAAAATACCATTATGAACAGCCCCACCAGTGCCCCATGGACACTCTCTCCTTGTATTCCCCTACTCTCTTACTCTCTCAGAGATCTGAAAAACTGGTCAAGCAGGGCACGGGATTCATTCTCCATCACCGATCCGATCAATCGGGGTGGTTTTGTCCCCCAACGTGCATCCTGCGAGAGGTCATAAAGCGATCCACACGCCCCCATACGCTCGTCAGCCGCTCCAAATACTATCAGCGGCAGTCGCGCTAAGCGAATTGCGCCGATACACATCGTGCACGGTTCGAGGGTAACACAAAGCGCACAATCGGTTAGGCGCCAATTTTGAATCTTTTTAGTCGCTAACTGTATCGCCAAGATCTCGGCGTGCGCTGTGGCATCATGGCGAGATTCCACTAGATTGTGGGCCTCAGACAATATCTCCCCGGTGGATAGTTTAGCTATTACGGCCCCAACGGGAACTTCCCCTAGCTGCGCTGCGCGCCCCGCAAGCGCGAGCGCGGCACTCATCCAGGTCGTAAATTGCTCTTGAGGAACTATCATCTTAAAAACGCGTCCTGAGAGATTCGAACTCCCGGCCTTCTGGTTCGTAGCCAGATGCTCTATCCAGCTGAGCTAAGGACGCAAAGTGGAGCTGTTAGATAGCAGAAACCGAGGATTTTATCAAAATCGACCCCCTATTCTCATCCTAAGCATCGATTTGAGTTCGAACTTGCTCTATTCTTGGCCCAACCTTTCTTGCAAAGGAATCCCCCCTTAGCTTAATCTCCGGCGGGCTTTTTGGAACCAGGATATATTGGAAGGATGGCCGAGTGGTTGAAGGCGCTGGTCTTGAAAACCAGAGACCCGGAAACGGGTCCGGGGGTTCGAATCCCTCTCCTTCCGCCATTACGTCCCCCTTTAGGGGACGGATGGCGCCCCGCCGAAGCTACCGCGAAGCGGCAGCGAAGGTGGGCGACGTAATAGTGGCGGCGAATTACCGAAGCGGTATCCTCGGCTGGGTTATGATAGTAGTTATGAATAGACGAGGAGCAGTTTAGTAGTTCGATAAATGTTGCAGGATCCGTACACTCGCTTTCGTTCGCTGACGCGAACTACGGCGGAGTCTCCGTATTAGGGAAACAACTAAGGTTGTGTCCCTAATGTGGAGAGGTGGCCGAGTGGCTGAAGGCGGCGGTTTGCTAAATCGTTATACGGGGTAATTCTCGTATCGGGGGTTCGAATCCCCCCCTCTCCGCCAGTTGTAGTGAGTAAAAATTTGGATTGGGGGGATTCGAACCCTGATCAAGTCGTAGACTTGATAAAAAAAAGGAGTCGAATCCTTGGTCCGGTAACGGACCAATCCCCCCCTCTCCGCCAGTTGTAGTGAGTAAAAATTTGGATTGGGGGGATTCGAACCCTGATCAAGTCGTAGACTTGATAAAAAAAAGGAGTCGAATCCTTGGTCCGGTAACGGACCAATCCCCCCCTCTCCGCCAGTTGTAGTGAGTAAAAATTTGGATTGGGGGGATTCGAACCCTGATCAAGTCGTAGACTTGATAAAAAAAAGGAGTCGAATCCTTGGTCCGGTAACGGACCAATCCCCCCCCTCTCCGCCATTCGTATGCCGCTGGCGGCATACGAATGGCGCCCCGCCGAAGCTACCGCGAAGCGGTAGCGAAGGAGGGCCATGCGATAGTGGCGATGAACTTACGAAGATCTGTTTTGTAATAATCAAAGCGGAGCTTGCGAGATCACAGCACTCGCCTTCGTTCGCTGCGCGAACTTCGGCGGAGTTTCCACATTAGGAAAGCAACCAAGGTTGCTTTCCTAATGTGGAGAGATGGCCGAGTGGCTGAAGGCGCACGCTTGGAAAGCGTGTATAGGGTAAAACCTATCGGGGGTTCGAATCCCCCTCTCTCCGTTGATGGCATTTTTGCTAATGCAAAAATAGCACGAGAGGGGGATTCGAGCCCAGTGAGGTCACAGACCGAACCAGACAACACTGCGAATCCTTCTCCTCCGTAGGAGGAGAATCCCGTCGGCTCCGCCATTTTTGTAATCCTCCACTTTTAGATCGGGGGGTTAGAGTGGGTTTTTGAATTGTTAAGGTTAAAAGTGGAACATTTGGTGGAACAAAGTCTATAATACTTTTTCAAGATCAGCCTGTTCCGTTCGCTGAAATTATCCACTAAAAAATGATCAGTTCCCCTTTTGGTCCATTCATCTCAAGATGAAGTTGCTTAATAACGTCAAAGCCAAGTAAACCAGCAATCCCTTCAGCTTCTAGATTATTGAAATCGTAAACAGCCACTTCTATGTTAGAAAACTGCTTGCCCAAGACTTCAATAGCAGAGATTTTTAATGAATACCCGTCATCTATCGGTCCAGAAGGTCCGTAAGCCGAAATACGTCTAATGCCATCACGAGCACTATAGCCCAATTCTTCAATTACTGAAGTAGCGATCTGGGTCATAAATGCTCCCGTATCAAAAACAAGCCTTATACGTTGACTGCCACGCACACCTCTAATTCTTGAATAGATCAGTGGAACTGATTGATTTAGATTAAATTGAAAATGGGTCGTCATTTACTATCAATGACCTGATGAAGATTAGCATTAAATACTATGCCTTCTTTAAACTTAACATCACCAGCAAAAACCACTGCCGCATCATCTACTGGTTGATCTTTCATGATCAATTCATGAAGTTGCTTACGCCTAATCGCATGATGACGCACAATGCCATTACGTGGATCAGGTTCATAGGGATCCCATTCACATTCAACCAATTCTACCCACTGATCAGGATAATTTTCTTTGATTTCATTCCAACTAAGTTTCTTTGCCATTTCAAGTTCCTCCAGACTTACTGACTGTATCATATTATTAAAAAAACGAGAATGATTGATTTTGTCAAAAATTATAAATCATCTCAATCAGTTTCCTCTGCGCCTGCTCATCATGGTCTATATAAAGTTGAACATTTGAAATTGACCGATGCCCTGAGAGCATCATTACATCTCTAAGTGAGCCACCTGCCAATGATACTTTTCTCGCACAATTTGTAATAAAAGTCCTGCGCCCCGAATGACTTGAGCAACCTTCAAAGCCAAGTGAGTTATAGAGCCCATTAAAAAATACTGCTATGCCATTAGCGCTGAACTTTTCAGCCCGCTCAGTTGTAATTACATATTTACTGCTATTGTTCTGACGTTCCTCCACCAGATACTTATCAAGAGCAAGTTTTAGCGTTTTATTCATTGCTATAACCCGACCACTTTTGCCCTTTGATGCTTTGTCTTGAAGCGAAATAGCATCAGCCAGTTCACCTTCCGCATTAGTAATCATAGATAGTTCAAGATTAGCAATTTCCTTTGCTCTCAAACCAACACATACCGACAGCAAAAAAATAACTTTATTTCTATGAACATTGCGTGAAGTGCTATCAAGGTATGCCAGAACGATTTTGATTTGCTTATCACTTAATGTCTTTGCTTGTTTTTTTAACATAACTACCTCTTGAAACTTATAATCTTATCTAATGATCGTATCGTAAGGTTTTAAGTTCCAAGCAATACCTGCCAGCCGAGAAGTTTAACATTCTGGAATGCCTAATGTCCTAGATGACTTACGCAGCAAAAATCAGAACACACAATCTTCCACCTATTTCCTTATGAGATTTCACAGATGGTCATAGCCAACGTCATTTCTGTGAACCACCTACAGACCCACCAAGCAAGAAGACCCCAGCAGAACAAAGCCTAGAGCGTTTCCAAGGGTATTTGAAAAACAACATAATACCCGAATAAACAGCCCTTAGAACGGTCATTCCAGTCAAATATGCTTTCTATATAAATAAGGGTGTCTATTTTTTGATGAGGTAGCACTATGCTTATAGAAGAAGTTATTTACTTACAGAACGATGAGATCAAGCAGGGTTTGACAGACCTGACTTACTCACTAAACCCGACCCACAGCATTGATTTCATTTACAACTATGAAACTGCTGAAGACCGTAAAAGAGAAGGTCGTTTTCTAAAGTTCTATAACAAAGAGAAAGCACTTCAACGCCGAAAAGGTCAGATAAATCTGTTCCACGCAGATATGGAACGTAAACTGCTTGGTAAATACTTTTACAGAAAACCAGCCAAAGATCGTATCAAGTCAATCTGCTTTCCTGAACACATTGATAGCAACGTTCCCTATCACGGTATCTATTCTATTCCAAACAAATACCACGCAAAGTTTACAAATCTAGCAATTATAAGTTGGTTAAAGATTTGTAGATCAGGTCATCTTGAAATACTACCACTCACCACCACCGAGCAACGCATTGGTAAAATTAACTACTGCCACAAAAAAATCTTTACACTCCAGAACTATGAAAACTTTGTGCTTCATTCAGAGTTCTGGTCATTTAAGAAAGAAGCGCACGATGAGACTACCGTTCCACGCATGGTATATTCAAGGTAGCCTGATTGACATTGTTGGTTAAGGGTAGATGAAAATAGAACTCGCATGCTTGAGATCTATCTAAAATCTGGAAACTTAGAAGATTAAGAGATCAAGATCACTAAATAGATACAGAAACAGTATGTTTTAAAAGTCATTTAAAGAGCATAGCCGATGTCCAATCATATTGATAAGCCCACACAGATACTGCTAAGCCTGCCGCTTCAGATGGTTTCAGAATTAGATACGATTGCTAAGAGCCGACAAGTTTCCCGCATTTCTTTGATCAGAAGATTTCTTCAACTTCAAATTAGCGAAGAACTAAAATCTCTTGAAGCCTATCTTGAAAACATCAAGCGTAGTAAGCGAAACCACCTGCTCTTACAAGATCACCTCAAAGATAAAGAATGGTAAGACAATGAAACGAATATCCAAAGCAGAAGCAGCCAAGGTAATTAATAATGCTGATGCTCTTGAAATAATTCTTGAAGAGATCGACCGCAATGATACAAGTTCCAACAAGCAATCACTACTTCGCCGATTTTCTGCTGAGATTCAAAAGCAGATTAAAGACGATAGAAATATTTTATTGATAGCAGTGAAAATTAGATAATGCGCCTTTCTCTTAAAAACTACATCCAGAAAACAGACGAACCCCTATCAGAAAGTTTAGTAGGTAAAGGTGTTGCCATAGCCCAAAATCGTCAGCACGCCGCTCATAAAGCAAGACTTGTAAGCAACCTCAACCTGATCCACAACGACTGTCACCAAGCAATGCTGATTGCCGATCCAAAGAAGCAGATGGATTTATTATTTGAGATACTTGATCGATTTTCTGGTGTGTTAAAAATCTTTGCTGAAATGTCAGCTAATAATAGCAATATTGGTATGACTGCTGTGCTTGATGCTGAGAATATACACCGAATACTTAACAATAGCCTTTCAATACTTTCTAAAAAATAGTTCTCACAGGAATAACTACCGTAATGGATGAAACTTGCCGTCCTCTATCACTTTTAGGTGAACGGGAAACTGAAAATATGAATCACCATCATTTGTGTGTTGAAAATGAAACGCCCCAGTTTCGCCATTAAGAGTAGACTTTAAACTTTTCAACTCCGTCATAATTTGTTCAGGTGCCAGTTTAGAAGTTAACTTATTAAATAACGTGCCAATGAGCATAGCCATATCATAAGCATTGCCAGCGTATGCGATTTGATAATCATTCCCAAACCGCTTTACATATTCACTCTCAAACGCAGTAGAAACGCCTAAATGAGGATACACTGCGCCCTCCATCCCACCACCTGCTAGTTTAATCTCTGTGGTGCTTTCAAAAAAATCAGTGCCAAAAGTCGGTATTGAAACTTTTTGCTGGAGCATTTGTTTATAGAACGTGCTGACCTGACCAGAAATTAAAAACACGCCGATAGCATCATATTTATTTTGTCTCAACCTCAAGAGAGTGGATTTGAAATCTGTTTCGGATATATTGTGTTGAGCAATTACTTCAATGGACTGATCCTCAGAAAGCGAAGCCTTTAACCCATCATACAATCCTTGAACGTAGGTGTTCTCAGCCATAACAACACCAAGCTTGCGATAACCTTTTGCTCTTAAATATTCTGCCAGTTTCTTAGAAAATTCCGCCTCTGGGTTAATACTTCTAATTAAATACTTTTTACCAAGTGCCACTTTGGAATCTAGCGTCATGCCAATGAGCGGAACCGTTTCTCGTTCTGCTAGTGGTGCTACTGCCTCGGTAGTTGGATTACCCCAATTGAATATGAGAGAAACTTTTTTAATGCGACTAAGATTATTAAAAGCAGATACAGAAGTTTTTGCGTCCCATTGTGAATCTTCGTAAACAAACTCAATATTTGTAAACAATTCTGAGTGTTGACTTTCAGCCAATTCAATTCCATTTCTAGCAGCAAGTCCATACTCTGCCAAAACACCGGAGAGTGGAGCAATTACGCCGACAGTAAATTTCTCTCGTGTTCCTTCGCTCTCTGCTAGTAAGTTAGTTGCCCCAGTTAGCAAAAAAAATAAAGTAAGGACAACAACACCCCGAAAGTTTAAATTAATAGATATCATCACATTTCCACAATGAATTAAATTATAAATTTGTTATATCAGTATCACAAAACAGAACTTTTGTCTGTAGCCGGTATAGTTTAAAGTCGCCAGATTTTGAGTGCTGCTTACTGCTAAAGCCAAGGATATTTGTCATTACTTAGCAAATGCCCAAAATCAACCCCATAATCAATCTTCCCCACAACCTAATCCGCGAGCACCTTCAATCCAAACCCGTGCTTGCGATATTGAAGGCCATCAATCTTATGCCCCTCTATTGCCTTGATACGTATCTCATCAACGCATTTTTGCTCAAGATGGTGAATGACCGTATGCCGAAATGAATGAAAGACGTAACTGGTCGGCACTTAATAATTAACGGAACACTGCCCATGCCCCTCCCAGCCTACGCCAAGGCTTCGGCGGACAAGCAGGGGCCGATTTGCGGCCCGTCTCGACTCAGCCGTTACCGGCGCCTATAGTGATTATCAAAAGGTCGGTGCCAATAAAATTGGCACCGACCTTTTGATAATCGCTATAGCCTTTGCTATTAAGCCCAGCGATCGCCGCGCTAACGGTGTTGACCTCTTGGATAAGGCAGTTTTATGATCGTCATAGCGGTTTGAAAGGGTTTTTATATCGCTCACGACTTTTGCAAACTGCTGTCTTACTTTCGAGAACAATTCAGACTTCGAGTTTTATCAAGATTTCGAGAGATCGCTAACGCCAGATGAAGAGTAGGAGGCGTAATTACATATCGAAGCAAGTCACGAGTGCTCTCTCGCAGTGCGCTTTTCTCTTTCGCCCTTTTCTCTTTCGTTCTGTTTTCGTTCGTTCTGTTCTCGTTTGCCCTGTTCTCGTTTGCCCTGTTCTCGTTTGCCCTGTTCTCGTTTGCCCTGTTCTCGTTTGCCCTGTTCTCGTTTGCCCTGTTCTCGTTTGCCCTGTCGCCCTTCTCACGCTAGCCCTATTCGCTTCCCCTTCCCTCGCCGCCCCAATCTACAGATTCGAAGGCCCCGACGGAAAGGTGATCTACAGCTCAAAGCCACCAACCAAAGACGCGAAGGCCGCTGACTTACCACCGATCATGCGTGCGCAGATGAAGTTGCCTAAGCAGGATCAGATCAGCTGCGCACCGCATGGTGGAGCAAACTGCCAACTAGGCCCCGATACGGACGGCTCAGTGATCTGTTATGACGGCTTTCGTGGCGCAGCAAACAGGTATCGATTTACCTGTAATACTCCAAAGTTAGAGATCTCAGATATCTCTGAGTTAACGAGAGAAGGGAATTTCTCGGTTTTTGTGCGGAACTCACGCTCAGTTAAGGCTGCAGCACCAAGTGTGATCTTTAAACCAGAGTACGGAACATCCTTTAAGCTCAGTGGCCCGAATGAGATTGAGCCCTTTGGATTGGCGGAGTTCATCTATCAGGCTCCCGCAAACGTAGCCGAAACCGAGGTCGCGTTGCTCCAAAAGCCGGACCTAACGCAGCTCGATGTGGTCTGCGGAAACTGTCCTTAGGAGCACTCTGACGGTACGTAACCGTTCAGACCCTCAGCGTACCTCAGCGTCCTCCGTGGTTAAAATGCACCCTAAGCAATTTTGTAAAGTTTAGTTTTTACCGCAGAGGACGCAAGGGGTACGCAGAGGGAAGACCAACTATGCCCGTGAACGGTTACGAAGCTACCAAATACCGTTATTAACTAGCTAAAAATACTACGAAATGCATTTGACTCAGAATGCATCTAACGGAGGTCTGGTATACTATAGCGATTATCAAAAGTCGGTGCCAATAAAATTGGCAAGCCTTTTGAAATTAATCGCTATAGGTTGCTGTTTTGATTCGCTTTCGCGAATCTATAGCGGTTTGCAAACCGCTATATTTGTAGATGCAACGATTATCCGCATAAGGACTAACTGCCAATGCTGCCTAGGGACGTGATCGAGCGCATGTTGCCGATCCTCAAGAAGGATGTCGGTAGAATCTTGCGTATGCGCGTGCCGGGATTTCCACGCCCCTATTTTGCATCTCTGCTGCTGCGCGATATCGAGTGGTTTAACACCTGGTCTAGTAGCGGCTCGACCTATCGACGACGCTCAGATCATACTCGCAATCTTTACTGTGATATTCGTGTCGGAAGCTATCGTTATGATCAAACCGTAGATGGTGGCCTCGATGACAATGATGAAGAGGCCGAGTCGCTACTGCACGTTACCGCCCCGATCGATGATCTAGATTACGAGGGGTTACGCCTAGCGATATGGCGATTGTCCGAATCTAAGTTTCGCGAGGCACTAGCGGCCTATAATCATAAGGAGTCCGAGCGACTCTCAACGATGAATCCCAACGATCGTCTAAGATCCTTTGTTAGATCTCCAGCGCACACATTTATCAAACCACCACATCCCGAGCGGGTTGATGAGGAGCGCTGGGTACAGTTTTGTAAGCGGGCGTCCAAATGGCTTTCCGGTCTGCCCAAGATCTCGGCTAGCTGGGTTGAGTTCGATACTTCGCAGGAGTCACGGCTGTTGGTGAACACTGAAGGTAGTATAATTGTCCAGCACTTTAAGGTATTCTCACTTTCTGCCACGGTACGGCGATTAACCTCAGAGGGTTCGCACATTGAGCAGGAGTTGGCGATAAATTGTGCGACGCAGCGTGAACTGCCCTCCTTTGAACAGTTCAAACGCCTAATGTTAAAAAAATATCAGCAGCTACTTCAGCTGATGAGAGCAAAGAAGATTCATGCGTTCTCGGGCCCAGTATTGCTGTATCCACTGCCTGCCGGGCTACTTTTTCATGAGGCGATCGGGCACCGCCTTGAAGGCAATAGACTATTGGCTAGTGGTGAAGGCCAGACCTTTAAGGGTCAACAGGGCAAGAGGGTGCTCAACGTAGATCTGGATGTTTATGATGATCCAAAGCAGCGACGGCGACACCGCACCCGCTTCATAGGAGCTTATGACTTTGATGATGAAGGCACACCAGCCTCGCGTGCTACGCTAATTGAGGGCGGAGTGCTTAAGGGTTTTCTCACCACTCGGGCGCCGGTACCAATTTCAGATTATCAGCCGAATGGGCATGCCCGGAACAAGAAACATCAACGACCGATTAGTCGCATGGCGGTTACGGTGATTGAGGGTAAGAGCGGGCTTTCACTGCGAGATCTTCGTGAAAAGTTAATCGCTGAGATTAAAGCCCAGAACAAGCCCTTTGGAATGATCGTTTACGAGGCAGCAAGTGGTGAGACAGATACCTCGAGCTATAACTTCCAGGCATTTTTAGGCGACGTGGCTTTTGCAACACTAATCTATCCCAATGGCCGCGAGGTTTGTGTGCGGGGGGTTAACTTTGTCGGGACTCCGTTGCAAGCGCTAAATAACATGATCGCCTATGGAAATGCGCCAGTAGTTGATAATAGCTATTGTGGAGCTGAATCGGGCTTCGTTCCGATCACAACGGTGTCACCGGCAGTGCTACTGAGTAATCTAGAGCTTCAGGCAAAAGATGAAGAGCTTGTCACGCCTTATATTTTGCCGCGACCGAAGTAGTTTAGGTCAATCCTCAGCCTGAACGATCTTCCCATCTCTAACGATCTTCAGTGCATACTTGCCGGAGATCACACCCTGTTGATCGATGCTAATTGGACCAAGCGGTGTTGGCAGATCCTTTATCTCGCGCAGGTTCTTCGCTAACTCAGCCGTGTTTGGTAGACGCGCCTTATCCTCTGTCTGTTCATAAGCATGCACAATTAGTTTTAGGAGGACATCGCCTAACTCCATCTGGGAATACGGGAGATAGCCGAAGCGTTGGTTAAAGGCGTTGCGATACGTGGCATCAGGTTGAGATAGGTTAACGAACCAGCTTCCGTTAAAGAGCGCGGGCTCGGTTGAGGACTCAAAAGAAAAATCTGAAGTTAGCGGAAAGGTTGCTTTGAGCTCATGATATTGTCGAGCAAAGAGCTCTAGCTCAGGCGTCCAAGTAAGCAGTACCGCCACGTCTGGATTATTGCCGCTTTAGCTTGGAGATTATCGGGCGAAAGTTTGTTTCCCCTGGCACAAAGGTGTCCGTTGAAACGATAGTTATTCCGGCCTGTTTAGCTTGTTTCCCCAACTCCTCAAATATCGCTATCGGCCACGGATGATCGGCACCCACAAATGCTACCTTGGTAATCCCCCTTTTTTTGAACTCTGAGATCAGTTTTTGACTTGGAATAGCCGGAGCAGGCAAGCCGTTGAAATTATTCCTGCCATCGGCATATGCGGTAGCTGAAGAGACACCAAAGTGGATCACGTTCTCTTTTACAGCGATTGGAGCTAGGACCAGGGCGATCGACCCAGTAACCGATGTCACAACACTAATATCTTTATCTGCTAATAATTTCTTGAAGGCAGAAACGGCACGTACAGTAGAATTGCCATCGTCTTCGAATACTAACTCGTAGCGATAGGCGGTTTTTCCAAGTTGATCTAAAGCCATCTGAATTGAATCCTTGAACCCTTTGCCATAAAAGGCGACGTTGCCACTTAGTGGCAAGAGAACTCCGATCTTAACGAGTTGGCGGTCATCTTTGGTGGTTTCAGGCTTAACATCTGCGTAGGCAGTGGAAATGCTGAGCAGGATGACGGCGACCAGGAGAGCAAGAAATTGGCGGCGCATAGGTGGAACCCGTAATGAGTAAGATTTGCCTAAAGAATCGATATCATATTGGAGAGCGACTTTGCAATCCGGCTATATGGTGCTTCGCGCAAGATTTTCCGCACTGATTTCCCCCCGGCTGCATCTCTATGGTGCAGGCATATGATCAACCCCTCCCAACTACGTCATTCTGCTCCACTCCAGTTCAAGCGTAAAACCTTGTTGCTTGAATCGCCAGCGCATCGAGTGAAATTGGCAGCGCTACCGACGCAGCTTTCAGCAGAGTGTCGGGTTCTAGTGGTCAATTCTAGCCGCGAGATGGCCAAGGAGATGACCGTGGAGCTGACGATGCAGATTCCGGGGTGCGCGATAACGTATGCCCCAACGATCGAACTTGCAAAACTAATTCTGGCACGTAGACGCATTGATCTTGTTGTGGCCAGCCCAATGTTGCCGGATGGAAGCATTACCAAACTAAAAGATTCGCTCGAACGCTTTACTAGCCCACCCGATGTTGTGGTGGTCGGTAATTTAAGTATGCGCAATGCTGAGCTATTGGGAGGCTCGCGATATGAATTTGCTGCGTTACGCCGAATGCATAACGAGCCAAGCGCCGCCCGGGCAGCACCAAAGATCGTTCGCCGATCAGCAATTGAGCGCCAAGGGAGTCCGGTAAGCTCAATTAGCAATGCGGGCGTTGGTAGCGCCGGAAGCGTTATGATTAGAGATCTCGGTGCGAATATTCGCAACGACCTGAACAATCCGCTGCAGGAGATCGTGGCGATGGTTTTTGTGGCTCAGGAAGATAGCAAAACAGAGGGCACAGCATCCCCAGCAACGATGCAGGCGCTGCAAGCGATTGAGCGCACCGCCAAATCTATGGCGATGATTGTAAACGGTCTGGAAGAGAAGATTAAGATTGCGGTAGTTGGGGGCTAGCGAGTAATGGGCTCAGGCATTTCACCTTCAGCCACTGCATCGCTTGGCCTCAAAAGCGGAAATAACACTATATCACGCAGATTATCCTGGCCAGTTAATAGGGCAATTACGCGGTCAACTCCCATTCCCCACCCTGAGATCGGCGGCATACCGTACTCCATAGCGGTGAGATAATCTTCATCGACCTCCATTGCCTCTTCGTCGCCACTTGCGCGGGCAGCGCCCTGCTCGATGAAACGCTCGCGCTGATCTAGCGGATCAACTAGTTCGGAATAGGCTTTTACTATCTCCCATCCATTCACAACCATCTGAAACTGATCGACGATCTGTTTGTCTTCGTCATTAATTCGAGCCAACGGCTGAATAAACTTCGGATAATGGAAAAGGATCGTTGGCGCAATCAATTTAGGCCGTGAAACCTTCTTGTATAGATTATCGATAAGCGTGCTTAGGCCCATATCATCGATACCTTCGAAGGAGATCGATCTCTGCTTCAGATCTGCACGAAGTGCGTTAGCATCGGTATAACTCATCACGTCAAGTCCCGAGTCACGATTGAGCATCTCGATATAGTTGACCCGCTGCCATGGGGTTGAGAAGTCAACTTCTCGTGTATTGCCATCGCGATCAAGAACCTTCTGTACCCTGGGCAGATTCAGATGGTCGAATAGAAAATTAAACATCCGTTCGGTAAATAGAATGTTATCTTCAAAATTCCAGTACGCTACGTAATGCTCCAGATGGGTGTGTTCTGGAAGGTGCGAAGCATCATGCCCTTCATTGCGGAAAGCTTTACCCAATTCAAAGATGCGCTCAAAGCCACCAACGATTAGCTCCTTTAGGGGAAGTTCATGCGAGATTCGCAACACGATATCAATATCAAGCGCATTATTGTGGGTATGATATGGACGGGCTGCAGCGCCGGTCGCCTTATGAAGCAAGGTTGACGTTTCAACCTCCTGAAAATTCTCTTGCCAGTAGAACTCACGGATTGCGCGGATAAAGTTGCTGCGAAATAGAAAGCGCTTCCGCGATTCTTCGTTGGCGATTAGATCTAAATAACGTTGGCGGTACGCTAGTTCACGCTCCTTGAGGCCGTGAAATTTGGATGGCATTGGCAGTAAGGCCTTGCCCAGGAAGGTCCACATCGAAACCAGGATCGATTTCTCACCGGTCTTAGTAACAAACGTCTCGCCACTAACGCCGATGAAATCACCGAGATCGATATTCGCGGTCAGGCGCTTATATGACTCCTCGCCCAGGGTGTCTTTTTTAAAGATCACCTGAATACGCCCGGTGATATCCTGGATATCGGCAAAACTCATCTTGCCCATGTCACGCATCCGCACAAGACGACCGGCGGTCTGCACCGCGACGCCGACGGGATGTAGCAGAATAGATGGTATGGAATCATGCTTCTCGAAGCGTGCCGGATATGGGTGTGTGCCGGTACTACTTAGAGCATTAAGCTTAGCTAGCCGATTATTGCGTTCTGGGTTCTCGGTCATTGGGCCTCTCGGTGGTGTAGCGATTTCTATATCTTAAATCGGAGAGCGAGGCAAAAAGTCGGGAACCGTGGGTAGGGCGTCGGCGTGAATCCTGCGACGAGCTGAACTCACTCAATTTAATTTTTTACCACGAAGGTCACGAAGTTAAGCATTCTTTATTCAACCTAGAATCCGCAGTTGAACCGTAGCGAGAGACACGAAATGCCTGATTATATTGATTTTCTTCGACGAAATTGAAGCGATAGCCTAGCACCGCTAGGGTGAGCGCCAATTTCTAGAAAAAATCAATATAATCAGGCAGATCGTGGCTCGTAGTAGGTTCAACTGCGGTTTCTAGGTTCAATGAAATTAGGCCTTTCTTCGTGTTCATCCAGCGTCTGGTACCGGCGGAACGCTACTTCGTACCCAAATTTCATACCCAAATTTCATACCCAAATTTCTCCACCCCAACTTTTTCGAAATTGTGGGTCTCAATCGTCATACAACGCTGATCTTCGAATTGAAAAAACATAAACAAACACAATGTAATATGTCACAAAACAGCATGGCAAACTTCGCAAAGTTGGGGTGAAGCAATCCGTCAAGGCACTTGTTTATAGGGAAATGAACACTCGACTTTTGGACCGCCACTTTCTAATCAACGCCAAAATATCCTGTTCCAGGATGTTGGAGGTCCGCCAAAACTGGCTGTCCATAAGGGCCCCAGAAGGGCCCATTTCCAATTCCGTTCATTGAGTGACGAATGCTTTTTATCCTGATGCCTATTCTAATTGCTGCCTCATAGAATATCGTTTGCCAAGCCTCAACTACCGTGACACCATAACTGTATGGAATGGCATGGCAAAATCATTTGCGATCCTAATGTAATGATGGGGAAGCCGATCATTGCTGGGACACGGTTAACTGTTGGATTTATCCTCGATCTCTATGCCAATGGGTGGAACGAGCAACAGGTACTGACCGAGTATCCACAGTTAACCACTGGTCATATGAAAGCAGTATTTGCATATTCCTCTGCTCGTCTGAAAGACGAAGATATGACTCCGCTAAAGGTCAGTGGCTAGAATCGCGGCACTTCGTGAATAGGTATAAGTTTCTAGCAAACGAAAATTTTCCGCGATCGTCACTTCTCGTTCTTCGTGCCGCCGGTTGGGATATTTCTTCTATCGCTGAAGATTGTCCGGGAATGGCAGATCGCATGGTACTTGAACAAGCTTATCGCGAATCAAGGATTATTGTGACCTTTGACGCAGATTACGGCGAACTAGTCTTTCATAGAAATGTGCAAGCACCCCCAAGTATAATTTACTTAAGATTTATTCCAAAATCCGGGGATGAGGCTGCAAAGGTTATATTGGATCTTGTAGCTCAGCATGGAGAGTACCTGAATGGCTTTTTCTTTACAGTGGATCGTACCTTGGTACGCAAGCGACCAGTCACGCCCGTTTTATAGATTGCCCTATGTGTATAGTCCTCGTTTCTTCTATTGGGCGATTTCTTCTTCCCGGTCCTCTTCGTCCCGGCCCACCCCAACTTTCTTGAAATTACGATTCTCCATCGTCACATGAAGCTGTTTTTCAAATTGAAAAAGCATCGACAAACTCAATGTAATATGTGAATCCGCCCTCCCGTCCCCAGCCCTTCACATAACGTTGAGCAGAGCTGCTAACGATCCCTACAAGAGTACAGGTCAATTATCCTTGAGCGAGTAAGGGAGAAGGAGGAGCAACTAGCACAGGAACGGGCGAAGACCTGGCGTGGTGTTATGGGACATACACGGTTACTAGCAGAAGAGATCTCGTTCGATCATATTCCTAAGAAGAAGGAGCGTAGGATTTACAGCGATTATCAAAAGTCGGTGCCAAAAAAATTGGCAAGCCTTTTGATACTAATCGCTATAGATTGTTGTTTTGATTCGCTTTCAGCGAATCTATAGCGGTTTGCAAGAGCTATAAACCCGCTCCCCTAAACCGGTTTTCTACCTATATCCACGGGGTAGAAGTACCCGCTCACCCTGGTTGATTTATTTAGCAGTTAACTGGTCGCAAAGGGGAGATCCGCTATGTCACCTAGTATCGTGGTAATCCCTTCAGCCCAATTTAGCACCTCTACTCGATCGTATCTCTTTCGAACTGGATCTCGGGATAAAAGAAACGCCTGACATGGTTCAAGATCGGCAGCAAACCTATTTAGAACGGAACAGTCATCTTTGGAGACAAGGTTACTAGACTTTATCTCGACTAGTTGTAATGGGTGATTGGGACGCTCGATGACGAGATCAATTTCAGCATCATCTTTAGTTAGTATGAAAGAAAAACGGGCCGACCTTTCCGCATAAGCCAACCGACGTTGCAGCTCTCCGATCACAAAACCTTCAAACAATCGGCCGTATTCAAATGACCCAGGAACTACTCCGATCTCTACCGACCCGCGCAGCGCCCGCACGATGCCAGGGTCGATTAGGTAGAACTTAGGACTAGTGCGAAACCGTTTTCTTACGCTGCTTTGGAACGCTGGTAGGGTGCTACCTACAAGGGTTTCCTCTAAAATCTGGAAGTATCCTTTAACAGTAGATGCATCAGAAGAGATATCGTGGGCGATTCTTGAGTAGTTAACTACTTGTCCGTGGCTAAGGGCAGCGACCTCGATAAATTTTCTGAATGGCGTAAGATTGCGAACGATCTGTTCCTGTATAATCTGCTCCTGTAGATAAGTATGTGAGTATGATCTTAGATAACGTAGGCGATCTAAGTCTGACGCCTTTCCGTGAATAAACGGCAATCCTCCCCATGCCAGATAAGTATTTAGATCAAAGTTGGCGCCAAGCTCTAAGCTCGTTAGGGGAAATAGATTGAAGAGAAAGGCACGACCTGCTAGTAGATTGGCTGCGCCCCGTTTGAGTTTCCGAGCAGATGAACCTGTCAGGGCAAAATTTATACCACGCTTTTCAATCTGCTGGTGTACCAGCTCGAGAAGTTTGGGCAGTTTTTGTACCTCATCAACTACCACCCAACTGCCCCGTGTTAGGTGGGCTATTGCGGCTGAAAATGAGGAAGGATCGCGATCCAATCTACCTAAAACCTCTGGATCTAATAGGTCGAAAATCACCGGATTATCTGCTGCAAAAAGCAGCTCGATTAGCTTAGTTTTTCCAACTCCACGCGCCCCGAATAGAAAAAAACTATTGGATTTCGAAAGGTTAGTTAGTCTATTGTACATGACCTAAATATAGACGCCATTCTTGGCTCGTGTCTAGTGGAAAAACTTTGTCTTAAATAACCCTACGGATTAATGACGTTTGTTATAGACCTGCGGTCTTGCCTGTTTAACCCTTAGCGGTTTGCAAAAGCTATTATACCCCTCGCGACCTCCGCAAACCGCTATAAGCCCCCCCTTCCTACGCGCCAACAAACAAAAAACGCCCGCGTCGCTTTGCTGACTCATATAGCGATTATCAAAAGTCGGTGCCAATAAAATTGGCAAGCCTTTTGATATTAATCGCTATAGGTTGTTGTTTTGATTCGCTTTCAGCGAATCTATAGCGGTTTGCAAAAGCTATTATATCGCTCGCGACTTTTGCAAACCGCTAAAGGCAGCAAAGTGACACGGGCGTTCTCCAATCCCAACTAACCCCCGCATTCCAAATTCATCGCAAATTTCTTCTTGCGGCAGGTTGTTAGTTATTCGAGCACTACTGCAACGACGGCGGCCGAGTTAAATCGGTCGTCTTCGCAGACGCAGCCTTGCCAGTCCCATTATTCGAGTTAGTCGCTGCGCTAACCGAGCTTCCCTCAACACGTGAGGCCAACCCAGCGCGAGACTCTTCGCCGTCAGTGTCGGTATTCAATTGACCACGTACGCGGGCGCCGTCCTCAATTGAGATTCGTGGCGACGAGATGTTTCCGTGAACGCGACCAGACTTATGAACGATAACCTGCTCAACGCCGGTTAGATCACCAATCACCTCACCTTCAACATGGATCGTTATCCCAGTAATGTTCGCCTTGACCTTACCGGTCTTGGCTACGTTAACTGCATTCTGCTTGAGGTTGATCGTTCCTTCGACCCCGCCCTCAATCAATATATCTTCATCACCACTTATCTCACCCTTGATTGAAACCGAGGCTCCAATAGTGGCGCGTTGTGTGGCTGGTTTGTCTGAAACGTTATCAAATGACATATAATATTATCTCCTCAATAATTTGCCGGGCCTTCTACCAATTTCGCTCAGGCTTTGCCCTCAGTAGAGCAGATCTGCCCAAATTTGGGCGAGCTCCATTCAGGGCAAATTCTGAACGCGTTCATGCACTGTATTTGATTCAGGTATAGCTGTAATAGTTTCGCGAAAACAGTCCGGTTTTGACCTGTCTGTCAACTATCGAAATAATACCGCCGCCTGGCGCATTAGGAATAGGACTATAATTAAGTATAGGGTAAATCCAGCAATAAATGTGCTACCAGCGCTAATTGATACGATATTTTCCGGCCTACGACTGGATGCCGAAACATGGAATTCGGGTCTATAAGGCAGTGTTGGATGTCCCTGGCGTGCCCGGATCAGGACCTCGAGTTCGCGCCAGAGCTCTCCTACCGTTTTATGCGATCTAGCCGAAGTTGATGACGCACGTGAGATTAGCTCGGCAAAGGGGGTCGAAATTGGTGGAAATCGACGGGGCATTAGCTGCCCAGCAAGAATTCGACAACTATCGCAGAATCGATTGAGGCGCGAGCGCGCAGCGCCCTGCTCGAATCCATATACCATTAAATGTAAGATCTTACCGATCGCCTGCACATCACCACCGGCCCCAACCAGGGAGTGATTCAGAACCAATGGATTAATCTTGACCGTGGCATCTGCGCCCAAGAGTACCTTCTCTGGCGTGAGTCGTCCGTGAAGCATTCCATTTGATTCAAGCTCAGCCATGGCCGAGGCGATCTGAGCGCCGATACTTAGTGCTTGATCAGGGCGTAACCTTCCATATTCTACCTGCTTAGCGAGATTCACTCCACAGACGTACTCCATTGAGAGTGCCTGAAAATCGGGTCCCTCTGTACATTCAAATAGGCGAATGAGGTTAGGGTGTACAAGTTTCACACAAACACTAAAATCTCGTCGTACCCCCTCGCGTTCAGCGGCCGGCGATCCGGGCATACGATCGATAACCTTGAGCGCAACAAAAACCTTAAGCGATCGTAGCGCAGCGCGGTCGCGATGATCAGATGCTAGAAATACCGCCGAACCGATTCCGGTATGCAGTAAGCGTAACAGTTCGAAACGTCCAGCTAGTAGATAGCCGTCTGAGAGATCTTCGTTACCCTCTGGTATTGGCGCTTCTGGTGAGGTTAGGGCTGACATAGTTCGGATGTTAAACCAACTCGATAGCTTGCAGATTAGCCTGTAATTCGACCTGTCCCCGATAGGTACTGATATCAGGTTTGCAAACTATATTAACCTGGCGACCAGCGACTAGGGCGGGGTGGTTTACCTGACGCCACATTAGCCCTGCAATATGTCGTCGACCATCGCTCAGTATAGCTTTAGTATGAAGACCCTTGAGCTGTTTAACCTCAATAACCTTAAGGTTTTTAAGCAGAAGTTGGGGTGCAGGATTGCCCATTCCAAAGGGAGCAAAACGCCGTAACTCCACAATCAGCTCAGGACTGATATCTGCAAGCTCGGCCAACGTATCGGCCTCGGCGGTAGGTTCGGTTGCGATCCCCTGAAGGCGCGTGGCACAGACAGTCGCGAATGCAGCTTCAAAACTCTCTAGGTTCGCCTCTTCAAGCGAGAGACCGCCGGCTCCGGCATGACCGCCATATTTTAAGAGGTGTTCGCCTAGCTCAGCGAGTGCCTCAACGACATTGAATCCGCGAATACCGCGCACTGAGCCCTTGTAGATTCCGGGAGTGTCCATTCCTAAGATGACCGTTGGTCGATAAAACGCTTCAACCAACCTCTGCGCAACGATGCCGACTACGCCGGTATGAAAATCCTCCTGCCAAACAACCAGCCCAGCTGGTAGGTGTCCGCGTTGTTGAACGATCTCAACGGCGCGCTCTTTGACCAGCTGCTCTGCTCCGCGACGCTCTTCGTTAAGATTATTCAGCTGATCGGCGATCTTTTTTGCCAAAATCGGATCGTCGGTGGTTAGCAACTCAATCACCATCTCGCCATGCACCATACGTCCGGCGGCATTGATCCGCGGTCCAATGCCAAACGAAACATCCGAGCAGTTCACATCACCCTTAATACCTGCGGCGATCTTTAAGGCGATCAATCCAGTGCGTTTGGTTTGGGTTAGAAACTCCAAGCCACGCTTAGCCATAACGCGATTTGCGCCAACCAATGGGACCATGTCGCAGATCGTTCCCAGGCAGGCTAGGTCCAGGTAGCTGCGCGCCTCAATCTTTGCAGCTAGCGGTTTAGTCTCCGCGAGTGCGCGACGAAGCCCTACGACCATGTACCAAGCTAACCCTGCGGCGCATAGACTGCTGTCTGCAAATCCACAACCACGTTGATTTGGATTGATAAATACATCTGCTGGTGATTTATGCGATCCGACATGGTGATGATCGATAACGATCGAACGCATCCCGAGTGAACGCGCAAGAATTAGCTCGCGTTCATTGGTAGTTCCAAAATCGATCGCAATCAAAAGTTTGAAACCTTCGCTCGCGGCTAGGCGCACTATTCTTTCATTTAATCCGTAACCGTCGCTAAATCGATCCGGCACATAGACCTTGCAGCGCACCCCGATTGTTCGCAGAAAGTGATAGACCTGCGCGCCTCCTGACAAGCCATCAACGTCGAAGTCACAACAGATCGCAACACCATCCCCAGCCGCAACTACCTTGCGAACCAATTCGCAGGCCGCCGTAAGATTCTTGAGGCCCTCTGGTTCAGGCAATCCGCCCTTCAAAGTTGGTTCAATAAAGTGATTCAGCGCTGAGTTGGCTTTAAATCCGCGCGCAGCCAGCACCCGCGCGGCAACTGCGCCTATACCAAACTCATTTTCGATAGCTTTGGAGTTATCTAGCGCTTGCTTGCGAAGTTTAATCGCTTTGAAAGCGATGCGAACATGATCCGATAGGTGCGCTAGGTTAGACATTGCTTGAAGAGAAATTAGCTACAGAGTCAGAGTTTATACCAATTTGCACTGTTAAGCCGCAAAATATTGGACAAGATCCACGATTAACCCTCATTTATCCAGTCTTCAAATTCCAGAAGCGGAGCCTGATATCCCGGTTTGCGTTTTGGCTCGGCTAACTGCCGAACCTCCTGAGGCGTACACCAGCGATAGCTCATGAACTCAGGATCAAAGCGATCAAGCTTAATGTCCCTATCTGTTCCTACAAATTCTACGATCCAGAATGTCTGCTCCTGTCCGCGCCATCTGCCAACCGCATAGGATGGCGGATTGGCGAAGTCATATCGATGAGTTGCGCTTAGCTGCTTAACAACTCGAACTAGATCGGGTTCAATACCTAACTCCTCATGAACTTCACGCAGCACATTCTCGGTAAGTGATTGATCTAGCTCGACACCGCCCTGTGGCAGTTGCCAAACATCTGGAGACCCAGCTCGTTGGCCCAGGAATAGCTGGCGCGCGGAGTTGGTGATTAACATACAAACATTGGGGCGATACGGAAGTTCTGCATTCATCGTGAGCTAGCCATTCAAGTCTGCGATGTCGGCAGCATCGCAAGTCAGCGCTTGGAACTCAACTGGGGAGATTACGCCGTCAGCCAGATAGCGCTTGAGCTCATCAGATAACCGCACATAGTATCGATCAAGATTTGGATCGTTAGTCACCGAGTCCCTAATAGTCTCGATATCCCAGCCACCATTTAGTATCCGCTTTGAGAGCGTCCCGGTTATCGCTATGGACTCGCAAGCGAGCACTCGGCCGTTGTGTCCGCAATAGTCACAGCGCGCACACCCAACGGCGCGCTGAGTACTAAACCCATACTGACGGCTACTGTTTAGGTCGAATACTTTGCAGCACGAGCAGAGCCGCGGTATCAACCGTTGACACACGATGGCAGAGGTGGCTTGAGCGATCGTTAGATTATCAACGCCAAGATGTTTTAGGCGCATAAATACCTCAAACACATCTCGCGCATGAACCGTTGATATCACAAGATGCCCGGTCAGGGCGGCCTGATATGCAGCGCTTGCTGTTTCGGGATCGCGAATCTCACCGACCAGAATTACATCCGGGTCCTGGCGTAGGATAGCCCGCAGTCCAGCGCTAAACGTTAGTCCACGCTCCTCCGAAATGCTGGTTTGAGAGATTCCTTTCAGATTACGCTCAACAGGATCTTCGATCGTTGCGATGCTTAGATTGCGTTTGTGAAGCTCCTCGATCAGGGCATACATCGTGCTCGACTTGCCGCTTCCAGTAGGACCGGCGAATAGTATCATCCCCTCGCAGCGGGTCATTATGCGCTCGAGCATGTTCGATGTTTGAAGCGGCAGTCCTAGCTCCGAAAGGCTGGGCACATCGCCAGCACCGTGAAGCCTAAGGACCGCCTTGTCACCGTATATGGTTGGCATAATTGCTAGACGAATGTGAGTGCGACCAGCTGGAAGAGCAACCTCAAAGATTCCATCGCAGGGTAGGTTGCGTTGCTGAATCGGAAGCTGAGCGAGAACTCGCAGGCGGGCGATCATCTCGCGGTGGCGGTCGATAGCGTAGAGCGGCGTTTCGTGAGAGCGCAACTCGCCATCGATGCGCAGCTTAACGTGGCCGCCCTCTAATGTAGGCGCAAGGTGTATATCAGAGGCCCTATTCGCAATCGCATATTCAATCAGCGTTGCAAGAAACTTGGCGGAATCACCACTCTGTGGATGTAAACGAGGGCGCTCCGAGATAACGCTTGGCAAGCGTTCCTTCGCCGGGGACTTCCCAACTAATTGACTATGGGCACGCGCTAAGCGCTCTTCATCTCCGTGATAGGCGATAAAGATCGCGCGTTGCAGGGTCTCTTGATCTACAGCAACGGTCTTGATCTTGTATCCAGAGCTAAACGATAGCGCGCTGGTAGCTTCATGTTCACGCTCTCGGGTTACAGCGCAGGTGAGCATCCTATTCGGGGGAATATTAACAATCGCCAGAGGGAGAGCGCATAGGTTGAGCGCCAGTTCGTAGGTAACAAGTCCCCGAGCCTCTGGTAGGGAGCAGTGCGCTAGGGTGTGGGCGTCTAGTTCATGCTCTGATTTGGGATCCTGCCGTTGGGTAACCCCTTGGTGTAGAGTCTGCGAATCGGGCGATCGGTTTCTTGAGCGACGAAACAGTTTAGACAAACGTTTCTGTGTGGAATCAACCGGGGTTTCTGGACCTGTTAACCGACCTGCTAACGGATCTGTCGGGGGCTGCTTAGCACCTGAGTCCTGTTTCTCTGATTCCTTTTCCATAGATCGATTTTTTGTCAGTACAACTAAGCGTATCCCTAGCGACGATTGTCGATGCTGGTCTCCTGTATCGAACAAAATTGGGAAAAGTTGCGTAAAAATCGGGTTCCGGCCGAGAAAATAGCCGGAATAGGTGTAAGTGTCCCTTATCGAAGTGTTTCTAGGACGATCTCTATGACCTGGTCCTGCTCCGCGGGCTTAAGCGCAGTATAGAGGGGTAGGCTAAGTGCGCGACTGTAGAAAAGCTCGGCATTCGGCGCATGCCCGTTCGCATAGCCGTATTTCTTGCGATAGTAGGGCTGCATGTGAACTGGGATGTAGTGCACCTGAGCGTGGATATCGCGATCGGCTAGCGCCTTATACACTGAGGCGCGCGCGGACGAGCCATCACAGAATTCGATCGGATATAGATGTAAGCAGGGGGCCTGACCCGCAGGCACATGGGGAGTGATAATCTTGGGATGATTAGCAAACGCAGCGCTGTAGCGATCCGCCAAAATTCGACGCTGCTGTTTATGAGACTCAAGCCGCATTAACTGCGAAACGCCAAGTGCACATTGAATATCAGTGATGCGGTAGTGATAGCCGATCTCATGCATTTCGTAGTACCAGGGACCATCATTTTTGGATAGTTCGCCTGGAATTTTTGTCATGCCGTGTGAACGAAGCTTACGCAGGCGATTCGCAAGCTCGTCACTATTGGTCAGAATCGCGCCCCCCTCGCCCGTTGTAATGTTCTTGACGGGATGAAAGGAAAAGATCGTCATCTCGGAGTGCAATCCGCAACCAGATTGATAGACCTTGCCGTTAAACGAATAGGTTGAACCGATCGAATGTGCCGCGTCCTGAATGACGGCGAATCCGTAGCGCTTTGCAAGTTTATTAATCTCTTCGAGATCGCAAACGATCCCCGCCAGGTCGACCGGGATTACAACCCTTGGAATCCGCACCGTCCGACAGTATTGGTCTAGCGCGCTTGCCGAAAGACAGCGGGTTACAGGGTCGATATCGATAAAATCAGTATGCGCACCACAGTACTCAATGCAGTTGGCTGAGGCTAAGAAAGTGATCGGCGATGTTACACCAAGATCGCCAGATTTTAGTCCGATCGCCATGCAGGCGATATGCAGCGCGGCGGTCGCACTGGCACAAGCAACAGCGTGCGCAGCCCCGGTTTGTGCACAGAGTGCTTTTTCGAACTCAGTAACCAGTGGGCCTGTTGTAAGTAGGTCTCCTCGGAGCGCTGCCACGACAGCAGCGATATCCTCTTCGGTAATCTCTTGTCGGCTATAAGGAATCATCGCCCTCCGCTCCCCTCCAAGTTAGTCAGGCCGGAAGGTGTATCGCCTCGTCCGCAGTTAGATTATTGGGCATCGGCGATTCATTGGCCATCACCCATTTTAGAAGCGCCTGAGGCTCAAGCCAAAGCGTATTGGTGTCGCTTGCGTATGAGAACCCCTCAGCAACTCGTCGACCGGATCGCAGCGGTGAGTTGCGCTCTTCAATCCGTGTGCAGCGATCCTTTAAGTGATCGAGCTCAGGAAAGATCTTGTAGTAATCTTCATATTCCCAGGTTGATCGCGCATCCTCTACTGAGATCATCTGTTCGTGTAGTTTCTCGCCGGGACGAATTCCAGTGATCTTTATCTTGGCGTTGGGCGCCAGGGCGCGAGCGATCTCGATGACCTTCATTGAAGGGATCTTGCGAACGTAGATCTCACCACCTAGACAGTCGTCAACTGCTTCCCACACCAACTCTACCCCCTGCTCAAGGGAGATCATAAAGCGTGTCATGCGATCGTCAGTGACCGTTATTTCGCCACTCTTGGCGAGTTCTATGAAGTGTGGAATTACCGAGCCTCGACTGCCCATTACGTTTCCGTAACGCACAACCGCAAAGCGTGTGTTGCGTGTTCCAGTATATGCGTTGCCTGCAACGAAGAGTTTATCTGAGCAGAGCTTGGTTGCCCCATAGAGATTTATTGGATTGCAAGCCTTATCAGTGCTGAGGGCGATTACGCGCTTGACCTGATTGTCGAGGGCGCAGTCAATAATGTTCATCGCGCCGTTAATATTGGTCTTAATAGTTTCAAAGGGATTGTACTCAGCGGTTGGAACGATCTTAAGTGCAGCAGCGTGAATAATCACATCGACCCCCGCGCTTGCGCGGTACAGACGGTCCTTATCGCGCACATCCCCAAGAAAGAATCTGAGACGTGGGTCGTGCTTTAGGCGCTTGGCCATCTCCCACTGCTTCATCTCATCGCGTGAATAGATGATGATCTTCTGGGGGCTATACTTGGCCAGGGTCATCTCGACAAATTTATTGCCAAAAGAGCCGGTCCCCCCCGTAAGTAGGATTGTTGAGTTATTTAAATGACTTGTGGTACTCAAGAGAGATCTGCCTCGTAGCTTGTTTAGCCGCCCTCGATATTAGATGTCAGGGTCTACTAGAAGGGCGCAAAGCAAAATTCGTGGAGTATCCCTATGTCCCCCCCATCAGCATCTGCGTTCGATAACTTACCTGTCGCCGAGGTGTTACGGCGCTTTAGCGGTGGCCCACAAACGGGGATCTTTACCGATGGAAGTGCCCAGCCAAACCCCGGTCCCGGTGGTTGGGGAATGGTGCATGTAGTAGATGGTAAGATTATCGCCGAAGCTCACGGCAAGGCGCCCCATACCACCAACAATAGGATGGAGCTGAGCGGATTGATCGCAGCGTTAAAGAGTTTGCCAGTGGATGCCAAGATCGAGGTGTTTACCGATAGCGAGCTGTGCGTCAATACGGTTACTAAGTGGGCGGCTAGCTGGGAACGTAACGGTTGGCGGCGCAAATCTGGTGCGATCGCAAACTTGGAGTTGGTCCAGGAGCTGTACGCTCTGGCACGCGCGCGCCCTGGCGTTCAGCTTAAATGGATTAAAGCGCATAACGGCTGGCTCTGGAACGAATACGCTGACGCGTTATCTACGGCGTGGGCGCGGGAGATCGTTTAGGTATTACGAATATCTCAGCCGCGCTTAGTGCAGTATCTGCTAGCTCCATCGCGCGCACCCCGTCTGATCTTTTATAAAACTCCCCCGGAGTGAAGTCCTCACCACCGTAGAATGCGAGCTCGCGATCGCGACGTAGCTCGCGCGATGCGGCGATCAGAATCTCCAATTTCACTATCTTATCAGACTTAAAATCTACCTTCAGTGCCTCAATCTGGTCGCTTACATCATGGATGCGGGCTGGCTCAACCCCGTTCGAGCGCAAAACTGCTTTCAGCGAGAGTTCGACGATCTCCTGCGCTTCGCGCACAACGTCGGCATAGCTGGCCTCGTCAAATAAAACCTTTAGGGCCTTCAGTCGAGCCTTTGAACGTTTTATATAGTCAGCTGCTAAGTTTCGGTTCTTCATCGCTCCTCCAAACTGGTTGCCCGTGTAGATAGTGCTTCTTGTGTCGTCCAGTCGCGATCGTATCTCTGAGCGTCCCTAAATAGCTCGTTGTCAGACCCTCGCCATCATATAGAACATGCCCGTCAAGCGCAGCTTCAAGAAAAAGAGTTGGTGCTCGATCGCTATTGCTTGGAAGATGAATAAAATGTGGCGAGATCTCTGAGCCGATAGCTAAGACATCCCAGCTGCGATAAAGTTCGCGCGTGATCTCGAAATCAGAAGAGAGCACTATTAATAGATCATAATCGGAATCCTGCCAGCTATCACCTCGGGCCCGTGAACCGAAAAGAACGATGCCCAAGAGATTGGGACCGAGCCAATCTCTTAGTGCCTCGACCACACCGGTTAACTCTGAGTGTGTCTTGTCTCTCCCCATACGTACGTCATCCAGCAGCTGGCAGCACAGACTATTGAGCGAGAGATTACGCTCACGAGCAGTAATCTTCAGCCACTTATGAAGCGGGATAGGTACGCGTAGAACGAAGGAGATCGGTCGGCTTTTCATTGTGTATAGCAATATGATACTATAGTATCACATCTGGTCAAGTCCAGTCTTTGGCAGCAATTTAGCGACAGATTGGGTAGAGTCTTAGGTCAACAACTATTCTCGGAGCATACGATGCACAAGTTCTCTACATATGTATCTGTGTTTGTACTGATGGCGATGGCATGCCTGGCCCAAGCGCGGGATGTTTATGCCGACCCCACCTCCGAGTCCTCCCTTACTATCTACTCAAATGCTGACCCGATATCTTTTGATCCGCAGACCTTCATCTCCCAACAGGTCAACGGGAATAATACCAGCTGGAGTTCTCAGGTTCCGGGCTTTGGCGTAGTTAAGGAGTTGCGAACGTTGGATCTGCAGTCCGGCATGAACGAAGTAAAGTTCACCGACGTTGCACAGTTTATCGATCCGACTACGGTGAGTTTTAGCGACTTAACAGATCCCACAACAGCTATTCATGAACAGAATTTTCAATTTGACCTGGCGAACTCAGAGAAGGTTTTGAATCGCTATATCGATAAGCAGATTGGCGTCGTAATCGATAAGGGTAATAGCTTTGAGGAGATCAAGGGCACCTTGATCTCCGCTGCTGGTAGTCAACTAGTTTTAAAAACCGCCGACGGAGTTCAATTAGTTAATCGAAATGGGCCGCAGATTAAGCTTGGCGAGCTACCTGGTGGATTGATCACCAAACCAACCCTAGTATGGAAGATCGCCACGAAACAGGGCGGCAAACATCAGGTGCGCACGACCTATCAAACAGCTGGGATTACCTGGCGTAGCGACTACAATCTTGTCTTGAATGAAAAGGAGACGGCAGCAGATATCGGGGCGTGGGTTACGTTAATGAACTTAAGTGGAATGGAGTTCAAGGATACCGCCCTTAAGCTGATTGCTGGCGATGTGCAGAGAGTTACCCAGAATAATCGTGCCCACAAAGCAGAATTCGAGGGTGCGCGTGTAATGGCACTCGAAGATGTTGCGGGGTTTACCGAGAAGGAGTTCTTTGAGTATCACCTCTATTCGCTACCCAGACGGGTCGACGTTAAGTCAAATGCAACGCAACAGATCACCCTCTTCCCCACAGCTAAAGATGTAAGGGTTGAAAAGCTTCTGGTGTACTATGGCCTGCCGGAGGCCTCAGGATGGAACTTCTGGAATAGTCCGCAAACCGATCGCAATCTTGGCACACAATCAAATCCAAAGCTCGATGTTTACCTGCGCTTCAAGAATGATGCGGCGAATAACATGGGCATGCCACTTCCACGCGGCAAGATGCGTGTCTACAAGCAGGATAGCGCCGATGGAACGCTTGAGTTTATTGGCGAAGATCTGATCGATCATACACCGCGTGATGCAAAGGTCATGATCAAGCTTGGACAGTCGTTTGACGTGGTTGGCGAACGCACCCAAACGAATTTTACGATTGATACCAACGCGCGTCGCATTACCGAGAGCTTTAAGATTACCCTCAAGAATCACAAGGACATCGCGCAGCCGGTAGTTATTAAGGAGAACCTATTCCGTTGGTCGAATTGGGAGATTACTGAGAAGAGCGATCCGTTTGAGAAGATTGATTCGCGCACGATCCATTTCAATGTTGAGCTGCCAGCACGTAGCGAGAAAACGGTTACATATACGGTTAAGTATTCATGGTGACGAAAACGACAGCAGTTCCTCCAAGTATCGACATCGCTCAGGCCGCACAGAAGAAGCCGATTTTAGAAATCGCAAAGGCCATTGGTATTAAACCTGAAGAGCTGATGCTATACGGAAATTATAAAGCCAAAGTTGCACTCACTGTACGAGATCGACTCGCAGGTCGGCCCAATGGAAAATTAGTCGCCGTTACTGCAATCACGCCAACTCCACTCGGTGAGGGAAAGACAACTACAACGATAGGACTATGCCAAGCGCTCGGTGCACATCTGGGCAAGAGGGTTATTACCTGTATTCGCCAACCGTCGATGGGCCCACTCTTCGGCATTAAAGGTGGAGCTGCCGGCGGAGGATATAGCCAGGTTATTCCAATGGAGGATTTCAATCTGCACCTTACGGGAGATATTCACGCTGTAAGCCAAGCCCACAACCTTCTGGCAGCGGCGATAGATAGCCGAATGTTGTATGAGGCGAAGCATGCCAACGACGAGGATCTGGTTAAGGCGCTCTGTAGAGTGGATTCCTCGGGTGAGCGGGTTTTTGGACCGGTCTTTGAGCGCCGACGCGATCGCTTGGGAATTAGAGCAGCAACTTTGGATGCGTTATCAGCGGCTGAACGGCGAGCGATCTTTCGTCTCGATATCGATCCCGAGACTATTACCTGGAATCGCGTCGTAGATAATAACGATAAGATGTTGCGCCAGATTCAGATCGGCCTGGGACCTGAGGAGCAGTTCCCACGAACGACCGGTTTTGATATCGCGGTGGCGAGTGAGTTAATGGCGATCTTGGCGTTAAGCACGAGCCTTGAGGACATGCGCAACCGATTCTCAAGAATCGTTATCGGCATGAGTCGCTCGGGCGTACCGGTAACAGCGGATGATATCGGTGTAACGGGCGCGTTGACGGTGACAATGAAGGATGCACTGATGCCGACCCTGATGCAGACACTCGAGGGGACTCCAGTCTTTGTGCACGCAGGGCCGTTTGCCAATATCGCGCACGGAAATTCTTCAGTCGTGGCCGATCAGATTGCACTAAAACTCGCCGACTATGTCGTTACCGAGGCGGGCTTTGGTTCGGACATCGGCTTTGAGAAGTTTGCAAATATAAAGTGCCGCAGCGGCGGTTTTGCTCCAGATTGTGCAGTTCTAGTTACAACTATCCGTGCGCTCAAGATGCACGGCGGTGGCCCAAAAGTTGTAGCGGGTAAGCCGCTTGATAAGGCTTATACCGAAGAGAACCTGGCTTTGGTTGAAGCCGGATTGCCGAATCTTGAGCGGCATATTGCAAATGTTAGACAGTATGGAATTCCGGTAGTGGTGGCGATAAACACATTTGACTCAGACTCCGACGCCGAGGTTGCCCTAGTTGAGCGAGCTGCAGTTCGCGGCGGTGCTCACTCAGCGGCAAAGAGCAGTCACTTTGCTGATGGCGGTGTGGGTGCTGTAGCACTCGGCAATGCCGTAATTGCCGCATGTGCAACCCCAGCGCAATTCAAACCGCTATATCAATTGAGTGAATCCATAACAGAAAAAATTGAGCGGATCGCCCAATCATACGGAGCGAGCGGAGTTGACTATCTGCCGGCTGCTCAGAAGAAGATCGATCTTTACACTCAGCTCGGTTATGGCAATCTACCGATCTGCGTCGCAAAAACACACCTATCCTTTTCGGATGATCAGAACGCCAAAAACGCCCCCACAGGATTTCGGATGACCGTGCGCGAGATGAGGCTCTCAGCGGGTGCTGGTTTTCTATATCCGTTAATGGGCACGATGCGAACTATGCCAGGGCTACCGCCAAGACCGGCGTTTTTTGATATCGATATCGATCCGCTGAGTGGGAAGATCTCGGGGATGTATTAGCGGATGTAACACGCTAGCTTAAGGTAGCAGATGATTCCTAAGAGGATAGCATTTTTTGGATCCAGCTCAGTTCATGGCTACGGCGATTTAGAAGCTGCTGGCTTCGTGCACAGGTTCAGACTCTGGCATGAGGCTCAAGGCCCACGGAATATCGTCTATCAACTTGGGATCTTTGGCGAGACGACTACAGAGTTGATCGCGCGAATTTCCGTTGAGGGGCCACCGAGAAAACCCCACTTAATAGTTGTGTACCCCGGTTTTAATGACCTGCGCAGAGTTGGTGGGCCTGAACAAGAAAATGTGACATCCCCTGATGAATATCGAGAGCTGATAACTCAATTGGTCAAAGCGGCAACTGAAGTCTGCTCAACTCTTGTAATGACTGGCTATCCATTTGATGAGTCGAAAACTAACCCATTAAAAGACACTAATCTTTACTACCAATTTTCTGATGCTGAACGATATACGCAGATAATGCGCGAGGTATTCAGCGAAAGTCATGTGCCAGTTCTGGACTGTTTCTTACTCTGGCAATCGTGCAATTGGAGGGCCCTACTTGCGGAAGATGGCCTTCATGCGAACTCTGACGGGCATCGAGTGCTGTTTCAGCAAGTTCGTGATTTTATATTGAGTAATCAGCAGTCTGATTTAGGCACATGACAAAATTGGTATTTACGAGAGTGAATCCGTATGACTGAAGAAACCAAACCCGTCGTATCCAAGGAAGACACCTTCGATAAGTTGGAGATTCGATTGGGACAGATTATAGATGTTGTGGTGGAGCCATCTTCGCCAAAAGACGCGTACCGACTGACAGTTGATTTTGGAAAATTTGGCAAACGCACAAGCGTTGGACGATTCACTATAGCGATTATCAAAAGTCGGTGCCAATAAAATTGGCAAGCCTTTTGAATTTAATCACTATAGGTTGCTGTTTTGATTCGCTTTCGCGAATCTATAGCGGTTTGCAAAAGCTATTATATCGCTCGCGACTTTTGCAAACCGCTATAAGCATTCAATCGACGAGATCAAGGGAAAAAAAGTGCTGGGAGTTCTAAATTTTGAACCGCGGCCCATAGGAGATGTAGTATCGGAAGTTCTTATTCTTGGCGTCCAATTCCCCAAAGCTGATAGTGGAGAGGCTACCTTTGTTGCGCCTATGGCTGATGCGAAAATTGGCGGAAAATTATTCTAGTTGGTGGGCTGGAAAGCGTACGCGCCGTTGGGGGGAATCTGCAGGCGGTAGTAGTAAATATTGTAGCATTTGAGTGGGCCGCGGGAGAGCCCCCTAGCCCGATGATTCCTTGTACCTTATCTAACTGTGCTAGTTTTCGGACTGCGAGTGCAGTACCCGCGGCCGTTGAATGATTGTTTTCGACGACAAACTCAAGACGCTCGCTTCTCTGGATCTCTCTCCGATTGATCTCTTCGACGGCTAATGTTGCGCCATACATTTCAGGGACGCCACCACTTGCTGCTGAGCCGCTGAGGGAGAATATGCCACCGATTCGAATAGCTTGCTGGCTAAAGCTCATCGTCGGCCAGCCCGCAATAAGGGTCAGTATTAAACCGATAATAGGTGTTTTCATAGAATCTCTCCCTTGTAGCTCTCTCATTAGCAGATTTAGGGGGCAGATTTCGGGTATTGAGCGCAGATAGGTACTATGTCAATCATTTGGTTGACATATAGTAACTGGTCAGCATAATTATTAACGAATAAACCTAATATGCTGTATATCCTGAATGTTTTGCTTCGATTCACTTTCGATCCTTTCTTGTCAGCCCCTGATCGGGGCAGTCTTTCATTGACCAGTTACTTGTTATCACCCCCGATTTGCTCCGCAAATCGGCCCCTGAGGGGCATGGGCAGTTTTCCGTCAATTATTAAGCGCTGACCAGTTACGACATATGCACCCCAAAGATAAAACTCGCGCGCGTCTTTTGAAGCTGCTGGCCCGGTTCCCCGGCCAGGTCGGAGCTTTCTATCTACAGAAACTGAATTCACCGAAGAGACGACTCTCGCGGCAAGCTCTCCACAAAGAGCTAATGCGACTGCGAAATGAGGGCACAGTGGTGCGGCTGGGTCGAACCTATGCACTGAGCTATGTTTGGTTGCATGAACTTGGCGAGTTCGTTGAGTCGGCTCGGAACAATCTAAACGCTCACGCTCTTGCGGAGATCATTACTAGTGATAATCGGCGTTCGATTACCCGACACTTTCGAACCTTTAGAGATCTTGATGATTATTGGACCGTGGTGATTCACGCTCTTCTGAAATTTCAGAAGCTGACGGAGATCTATCAGTGGCACCCGCATCTCTGGTTTTTGCTACTTGGTAACGTTCGTGAATCAGGATTCCAGAAGACGATCTCGGCTTCAGGAGTTCGAATTTTGAGCATAACAGCTAAGCCTAGGGGGAGCTTCGAGTTGATGCTAGAGCAGGGCTGGAGGTTCCCGCACCTACTTCACTCAAGCGCCCAGAGCAGCTTTCACAAGCGGACTAGCGAGCACATAACATGTGCCGGAGACTTTATAGCTTCAGTTCAACTCCACGCTTCGGCAAAACGTCTATTGACGCAACTGTCCGATATTAGAACCGGAGATGATCTGAGGGCGATGCAGCTTACAGGCCTGCTATCAAGCGCGAAGGTTGGGCTTACGTTAACGGTCAAGCGCGCGCCGCGCGAGGCAGCAGCCATCCGTAGAGAATTTCTGGAGTATTTTGGTGTCTGAGTACGTGGGGTAACCGTTCAGATCCTCTGCGTACCTCAGCGTCCTCTGTGGTTAAAATGCGCCCTGAGCAATTTCGTCAAGTTTAGTTTTTACCACAGAGGACGCAGCGGTACGCAGAGGGAAGACCAACTATGCCCGTGAACGGTTTACTACGTGGGAGCTAAAACGGCACCCGCTTCAACTCAAACTCTCCAGCAGCAATCCCGCCCAGTTCGTCAAAGCCTGTTAACCCAAATGTAACAGTATCGAACTTCTCAGTTTGAAGCGCTCGCAGGAACTCGCCACGATCGAGCTTCGATTTTGTTAGTGCGGCAGCGATGATCTTGACTGTATCGTATGACATTGAGGCTGTTATCTTTGGTTCCTCGCCATACTTAGCAGAATAGGCAGCAATAAAACTTGGCCGTGCGGCAGCTGGGACGGCGTAGCTCGTACCAGAATACAGACCCTTGTATGCCGGATCGACGCTGTAACCCGCGGTGTCATGGGTTCCGAAGAGCTCAATCTTCGGAATAAGGGTCTGGCGGCTCTTCAAAAAACTCAGGATGGTTCCACCGTCTACAAATCCAACCAGGATGGCCTGGGCGTTTCTGAGCTTGGCTACCTCCATACGTATATCGGTAGCTCCGATCTGTAAAGTTACATCCGCTGTAATCTCAAGTCCAAGCCTGGTTGCCTCAGCTCGTAGTGAGGAATGCACCCACTCAAAAAACGGATCTTGGTCATAAATTAGAGCGATCTTCTGATGGCCCGCCTGCTTTATGCTCTCAAGAATAAAGACGATCTCCTTAGTCATGTTAGCGAACGTCGTAAAAACTCGCGGCGACTGATCTTTGGATTTTCTCATTACTCCAGCCACAGCGCTTGGGGTTATGAGAAATGCATTGTTTCGTTCGGCGACAGGAATCGCCGCCTGATAACTATCCAACCAGGTTGGGCCAACTATGATATCGACCTTATCTAAGCTTGTGAGTTTCGTTACGGCGCTGACCGTCCCAACCTGGGTAGTTTTGGTGTCCTCAACCACCATCTCAAGTGGTCGTCCGAGCACTCCCCCGCTGCTGTTAATCTCTTCGATCGCAAGCGTAGCCCCCTTTAACTCCCCGTCTCCGTAAGGAGCCGCAATTCCTGATAACGCAAAGGCACCGCCAATACGGATCGGGTCCGTATTGGCGGTGCCGCTAGGCTGTTCAGCATGTGCGAGTGTGGTTAGCAGTAGAATAGTGATTAGAGACCAGGCGAAGGTTTTCATGTCGGAGTCACTGTCTTCTGGTAGTCAAGGTTAGGCTTGCAAAGATAGCGCTAAAAATTGTTTTTTACCACAAGGACGTATCCGTTCACGCCTATGGCAATACAGGATTTGTAACTGATTGGTTTCACAAAGAGTTCAGCGAGAGCAGCGAGAAATTCCCCCTCACTGTACTCGCTGGTCTTTTTGTAAAAATGTATTTAACGAGCCCTTTAACTCTTGCACAAGGACTGAACGGTACCCCAAGAAAGAGGAATTTCGGATAGTTAAGACTTTTTCCTGTGCTCCTTTGCGGTAAGTCAAGGAATTCGAATCGCCGCAACGCATTAGGGTAATCCTTCCGTCGCAATAGACAGTACAAAAGATCATTGCATGATATCCTATATACATATACTATATATGTATGAAAACCTTAATTAATTTACCAGATAGCGATGGCGAAAAGCTCGACAAGCTATGCAAGAAGAAGAAGATCTCTCGTGCTCAGGCCATACGGGAAGCCGTAGGAATCTATCTAGCACTAAAAACCCAAAATAGTACCACTAGCGCCTTTGGTGCCTGGAAAGATCGAAATCTGGATAGTCTTGAACATGAGAATGAACTGCGAAAGGAATGGGATTAGGTGAAAGCACTTCTAGATACCAACATACTAATTGATTACCTACTGGGAATCGATCAGGCTCGCAAAGAGATCAAAAGATATAGTCACCCCAAAATCAGCGTTATTACGTGGATGGAGATATTAGTGGGCGTGAAGGCTGAAGCAGAAGAAAAAATAGTACGATCTTTTCTCGAACAGTTTGAGCTAATCCAATTTTCAACCTCAATAGCTGAATTAGCTGTAGCAATTCGTAGGACAGAAAAACTGAGGATTCCAGACGCAGTCATTTGGGCTAGTGCGAAGAACCAGGAGTGTATTTTAGTTACCCGCAACAGCAAAGATTTTCCGCTAGATAGTCCTGAGATTAGAATCCCATACAAAATTCAAAAATCGTAAAGCTTGAGTTTTTTATAATGCAGCGCCTAACTCATAAAATGGGCTAAAGGGGTTTGCAAAAGAAGCGAGCGAAACAATATCGCGAGAAGCACGGGTCAATGCATCGAACTCAAGCGATGACTGGGATCATATCCCTTTACGCACTCCGAGCGTAATTGGAGCTAGCAACCGCCACCCATGCGAACTATGATTTTTCAAAGTAGTGGTTTCCCTTGGACATGGTGATTGCGACGTTGGGATACGTCGCGGCGCATATAGCGATTATCAAAAGTTGGTGCCATAAAACTGGTAAGACTTTTGAATTAAATCGCTATAGAGGATTGAATCAAAGTTGAATTTTGCGAGGATGAAAGGATGAACACTAAAGTTACAGTTCGGCTTGGCCGCGAGCGTGGTACAGTTCATATTTTCGGCACGGCTATCTTTCTTATTTTGGCATTCTTGGTCTGGTCCTGGTTTAACTCGCAGCGTCAGGCCAGTCATATAGACCGACAGCTTGATAATAATAATAAACACATTGAGCTGCTGGAGCGTAGGGTGCAGGCGTTGGAAGAGAGGGTTAGAAAGTGACCCGTTAATCTTCCATGATGGGTCTTCCGTGAATGGTTATATCGATAGCGCACATTAGTCGTTAGAAATTGGTCGTAATGATTCGGCAGGTTGTCTGCAGACGGAAACTCGTCATTCCGTTTAAAGAAAAGCATGAACAGTTACCCTATGGCGGTTTGCAAAAGCTATTTTATTGCTCCCTGAGTTCAACTTTAAGCTGCAACACCCTTCTGAAACACGCCACGGAAGAGTTTGCAGTTTCGTACACTATGGAAGCAGTTAAATGTAGAAGCTTGAATTCGAAACAAAAGAAAGTGTCAGATCAGGTTGAAGTGCTTTTTCACCACTAAGGAGGCAAAGGACACAAAGGATAAGGCAATCATACCTTTGTGTCCTTTGCGTCCTTAGTGGTGAAAACAAAATTCCGTGTTGATCGTACACTGTCTGAAAGATCAAATACTAGCTAATGCAATTTTGAACCTAGGGTGTTGCACTTCAATGTTGATCTCAGCCTCTCGACTTTTGCAAACCGCTATGAGCAAGTATTTAAAATCAAAGTGTCGCGCCTTAATTTCAATCTCGGGGCAGCGACGTTTGATATCAGCTATAGCACTACTCCCAACCCGGTGGATTAAATCCATTAGCCATGAATCCGCCGTCAACAGCGAGGCACTGTCCAGTAATATAGGAGGCTGCGGGCATGCAAAGGAACGCTACCGCTCCGGCAACCTCCTCCGGCTCCCCAACTCGCGCCATCGGAGTCCGCTCGAGAACCTTCGCAAGATAGTCCGGATCTGCGAGTAGCTTTCCTACTAATTCTGTCTTTGTGTACCACGGCGCGACGGCATTGACGCGAATTTTGTGGATTGACCACTCCACAGCAAGATTCCTTGTAAGCTGCACTAGCGCCGCCTTTGTCATTGCATACGGTGCTCCTGTGCGAACATGTGTAAGTCCAGCAACTGACACTATATTTACGACAGCCGATCCATCTGCCGCTTTTAGAAGTGGCAATAGTTGGCGCGATAACTCGAAATTTGAATCCATGTTCGTAGCAACGACCTTGCGGTAATCCTCGAAAGAATACTCCGCAGTGGGCTTTCTAATATTCACTCCGACATTATTGATGACGATATCGAGCGTCGGCGAGATCTGTTTCGCAGCGGCTGCTAGTTTAGCGCAGCCCTCCGGCGTGCTAATATCAGTCGCTACTCCACTTACGGTAGCGCCAATATGCGACCATTCAGCTATTTTCTTTTGCAGTTCAGCATCATTTCGCGCTGCAATGAGTAGTGATGCACCGAGTGAAATGAGTTGCTCGGCCACAGCAGCGCCAATGCCCCGTGTTGCACCAGTCACCACCGCAAATTTTCCATCAAGTCGCCAGCGAGAGTTGGTCATGAGTTTGGTCCTTTGATGCCGAAGCAGATTAAATTCTGATTTATCTTTAAGTCATTGATGGTAGCCGGGAGCAGGACTATTCAACAGGTTCAGTATGCGGCCCCTCGTCTCCATACGGGCAATGCCGACACCCCGATTTACAGCAATATCCCCGCTCTAGATGTGCAATTCTCGTGAACACCTGATAGCCGGTAACCGGGTCAACATATGTGCGCTGTCCGTCACGACAGGCATATTCGTGCAGTTCAGTGATCATTAACTCAGTCTTCGGGTCTCTTTTTGGGTCTCTTTGGGAGTCGATGGCGCGATTACCCGATCAGCTTATCAAGGTTCATGTAGCGATACTGGGCGATACGGGTTTGAAAGTCACCCTGCCAACGCCGTTGATCATTGAGGATCTTCTGCGCGTACTGTGCAGACGAGGTTAGCGCTGGACGGCCATTCTTTAGGGCGTCCATTAGGTTTGCTGGTCCCCAGTTATAAGCAATCAGTATTTTTTTGCGGTCCTTCCCAAAATAATTCTCTAGATATTTTAGGTAAGCGATACCGAGGCGAATATTCTCTTCCGGGTCTCTGAGGGACGCTCGACCACCACCAACTTTTTTGGCTATGTAGTGTCCAGTATCTGGCATTATCTGCATCAGTCCTTGGGCGCCGCGGATTGACGTAGCATGGTTTTTGAAGGTGCTCTCGGCCTTAATTACAGCGGTCACAAACAGTGGATCTACATTGGCAAGGCGGCTCTGACGAACGATCGTTGTTGCCATCGCGTCTAAGTTCTGAACCTTGGAGTTTGACTCGCTGATAATCTGAGAAACGTAATGAATCTGGCTCGCGACTTCGCGTCGTTGAGATGAGTCCATCTTTGCCAGGAAATCAATGCGGTTTGCAGGAGCGCTAGAGCTTAAAATTCTCTCTTGAAGTTGATTTGAGCTGAGTACGGCAAGTGAAGTGGTTTTGGAGGAGACCAGACCACCTATTGAAACAACGCCAACAGCTGTTGTCAACATAGCCAAAAATCCGAGGGCTAACTTGCGCGAGTGCATCGCCGGATTTGAGAAATTGGGGCGCGAGGCCTGCTTAATCCTGCGCTGCGAGCGTTGAATTACTCCAAGTTCGCGCCCAGCCTGCTGACGACCAACGGCAAGGGGTAACGCCCCGTTAAAGGCGAAGTTACGATATGGTTGATAACAATGTGCCATATTCCTTAATAGCTTAATCTTGGCCAAGCCAAGAACTGCTTCCACTTTGTTCCGGTGCTGACCGACCAGCTCTGTCCCTGTGCCCGTTACGATGCCTAAAGCTAGCAGCTCCGGAGCGCTTAAGCTCGAAAAGTAGAGCAAAAAAAGCGAGGCACAGAAATAAGACTATAAAAATCAGCAGGTTACTACCTAATCGTTTGAACTGACTAGAATTTGACTCACCATGCCATCAACACCTACCATCTACTCCTATGGCCTAACTTCGCTAGCGGCCAAGAAAAAATCACCTTTATTCTGATTTTAAAGCGATGTCTGGAGTGGGGTCTCAAAATCATAGAACGGTAGTTGTCGGCGGGGGTCACGCCGGCGTGGAGGCCGCTGCCGCAAGCGCTAGGCTCGGAATGCCTACGACTCTTGTCACCCTGCGTAGAGACGGAATCGGCCAGATGTCGTGCAATCCTGCGATCGGCGGTTTGGGTAAGGGGCATCTGGTGAAGGAGGTAGATGCCCTGGGTGGATTAATGGGCCGCGCAATTGATCGAACTGGAATTCAGTTTCGAACCCTGAACTCCAGTCGTGGACCAGCGGTGCGTGCTTCGCGCGTACAAGCGGACCGCGACGCGTACAAGCGAATGGTACGGGCACTACTAGAGGAGTTGCCTAACCTGACGATAGTTGAGGGCGAGGTTGCCAAACTAGAGGTTACCGAACATCAGCTAACAGCGATCTTCCTGAGTGATGGGTCGCGCATCGCCTGTACTAGCGCGGTTGTTACAACCGGGACCTTTCTACGTGGATTAATGCATACCGGTTCGAATCAGACGGTTGGCGGAAGGTGCGGCGATCGTTCATCGAATGCGCTAAGTGATTCGCTGCGCGAACATGGATTTGAGTTGGGACGTTTAAAAACCGGCACACCAGCGCGAATTCAGCGCTCCTCGATTAACTTCTCGATCCTTGAAGAGCAACCGGGCGAGATTCCGGCGCGTCCTTTTTCAATAATGACCGACGCGATCACCCAAGCGCAGGTCTCTTGTTGGATTACAAACACAAACGAAACAGCGCACGAGATCATTCGCGCCAATCGAGAACGCAGTCCAATGTTTAACGGACAGATCACCTCTGGTGGCCCACGTTATTGCCCCTCAATTGAGGACAAAGTTTTTCGTTTCGCCGATAAGACCAAACACACAGTCTTTCTTGAACCGGAGGGCTATGAGTCGGATGTCGTTTATCCTAACGGGATATCAACCAGCTTACCGCTCGACGTCCAGGATCAGTTCATTCACGCTATTCGTGGCTTAGAGTCATGTAAGATTATTCAGCCGGGATATGCGGTAGAGTATGACTTCGTAAACCCCACCATATTAAAGCCAACACTCGAAACCAAACTAGTTGGCGGATTGTTCTTTGCTGGACAGATTAACGGCACCTCGGGTTACGAGGAGGCAGCAGGGCAGGGAATAATTGCCGGCACCAATTGCGCGAACTTTGCGATGCAGCGTGAACCGTTAGTTGTTGATCGGGCGACGGGGTACCTGGGTGTGATGATCGATGATCTGGTGACCCTAGGCGTTGATGAGCCGTATCGCATGTTCACCTCACGCGCCGAGTATCGATTAATTTTGCGTGAGGATAATGCGGCAACGCGACTAACTCCGCTTGGCCGCGAGTTTGGATTGGTTGCCGATCCACAGTGGAACCGCTTTGAGCGACGCACAGCGCAACATGAGCAGATGCGGGCCTGGGCGCAAACAACGCGGATTAACCCAACTGAAGCAAATAACAATTGGCTGGCCTCGCGGAAGAGTGCCGCGCTCAAGGACAGCATCACGATCGCCGCACTAGTGCGTCGTCCGGAGCTTGGATTGGCAGATCTAGTTGAGCTTTCACAATCAACACCAACACCTGACTTTGATGTCGCTTCCGGGCTTGAGATTGAGTTGAAGTTCGAAGGCTACTTGGCGCGACAGGACGAAGAAGCACGTAAGCTCAAAACCTTTGATACCGAGCTAATCCCACCCAACTTTGTCTATGATGAAATTACTAGTCTGCGCACTGAGGCTCGCGAGAAATTTAAGAAGCACCGCCCATATTCATTGGGGCAAGCGATGCGCATTCCGGGAATTACCCCTAGTGCCGTAACGCTTTTAGCAGTGTACTTGAAGCGTTGGCGTAGTGCGGCTGGAGTTTCTCAATAGCGATTATCAAAAGTCGCTGCCAATGAAATTGGCAAGCCTTTTGAAAACCGTTCACGAGGGGTAGGTATTTTTAAAAACTTTTGTTGAATCACCTCAAATTTTTACATTTCAAGACCTTTTGTCCTTTCTTGTCGCCCCTAATCGGGGCATTTTTTGTGAACGGTTACTTGTATGATGGAATCGGACGCTCGCTGGCTCGCCTCCGCCATGTTAGGGCCGATTGCGCTTCGCGCGACGGCTCCTCTCGCGGGGGCCGCTTCCAGCGGATAAAAATGCACCCAATTTATTAGTTTGCGATGATTCTCGTACCCCCGTGAACGGTTACGCCTTTTGATATTAATCGCTATAGGTTGCTGTTTTGATTCGCTTTCGCGAATCTATAGCGGTTTGCAAAAGCTATTATATCGCTCGCGACTTTTGCAAACCGCTATATAAACAACAGTATTGCGGCGGAATCTGGGATAACGTACCTACGCTGCAATCTTTGTTACCGTTACAACCCCTCTGTGATAGCCGCCCTTCCCGCGAATTGGACGTAGCACTATCTCGACATCGATCTCAAGTGCATTTAGAAGAGCAATTAGCCGGTCAGTTGAAAAACCTGTGAATCTGCCATTCATAAGTTTTGAGACATCAGGTTGCTCAATGCTTAAGAGCTTCCCGGCCTGAGCTTGGGTAAGGCCCAACGCCAAAATTCGGTCGGAAATTTGGTGGGTAAGCCCTGCCTTAACCTGAAGCTCCTCAGCGTTCTCAAAACCAAGGTCGGCAAAAACGTTACTACTGCCGCGAGTGACAGGCGTATCCTTCTTAGATTGTTTGTTCAACCGTTTTATCTTCTTTGCCATTCTTCGTAGTCCTCCTTAGCTGCTTTCAGGCGAGTTTCGATAAGTTCAATCTCTTGCTTTGGTGTCTTAATCCCACTTTTTGATTTTTTCTTGAAACAGTGAAGAACATACACGGCCTTGGCGAATCTTACGGTATAAACGGCGCGGTATGTGTCTCCGAAGAAATTTTCTACAACTTCAAGAACACTTGCGCCGCCAAATCCTTGAAGTGGCTTTGCAGAAGGATGCTTACCTCCGCGCTGTGCCTTATCTAGCGCAAACCCTATGTCGCAGCGCACCGCCTTCGGAAACCCTTTCAAGTCCTCCTTGCTCCGGCCTAGCCAGTGAATAGGTTTCATTTTAGCGATGAAATCAAAGGCCAATCTCGAATATAGTAAATATACTATAATGTAAGCTATCGGTCAACTACGACTTTGTCCCTGGAACGGATGGCGATGTGCATCTCCGGAATTACCCCTATAGCGATTAATATCAAAAGGCTTGCCAATTTTATTGGCACCGACTTTTGATAATCGCTATAGTGCCGTAACGCTTTTGGCAGTGTACTTGAAGCGTTGGCGTAGAGCGGCTGGAGTTTCTCAATAACCGAGCGATCATGCAATCGAGTCGCAGTTGGATAATCGTGTTAATCCTGATCGCAGGATTTGTGCTACGCATTGCAGGCGCACGCAGCGAACTATGGCTTGATGAGATCACATCTGCACAGTTGGCAATTAGTGCGCTATCCCTGCAAGATCTGCTCTTAAACACCCGCATAGATAATAATCACCTGCTGAATTCGGCCTGGTTGTACCTGATTCGAGATTGGGCTGGTAGCGCTTGGATCTGGTATCGAATTCCAGCACTACTTGGTAGTGCTCTTCTACTTATCTTGCTCCCTACCCTGCTTCGCACTAGGTCATTCATCGAGCGTTTTGCAGCTAGTGCTCTTGTTGCACTCTCCTACATCTTTATTCTGTACGGCTCAGAGGCGCGCGGTTACGGATTGATGTTGGCGCTAGGTGTTCTTGCTGTTGTCGTGAGTGAACGAGCGAAGGAGGCGAATAAGCTTAGATTTCTTGCACCGTTATTCTGGATAACCTGCATTCTAGGATTTCTGTCGCAGTTCACATTTTTTAATTTCTATCTACCGTTACTACTTGCAAGTTTCTGGGGCGTGTTCGACTCGAAGACCCTGCGTACTACCGCAGGAAGACTCCTAATACTACACACTCCAGTAATCTTTATCATCGGCGTGATCTATGTAAGCTATGTGCGCTATCTACCGCCAGGTTCCGGTGAGTTGCGAAGTTATCTGGAGGTGATTGCAAACCTATTAAGCCTCGGATTTGGCGGACCAGAGATCTCACCAAGCAATCTTGAGATTTCGCTGGTAGCGTTTAGTGCAGCGATCGGAGTGCTCTGCGTTCTTGCAATCGAAGTTGCGTTGCTGCTCCGCGAGCGCGCGCAACGCGCGCCGATATTCCTACTTGGTCTTATAGTCCCAGTGCTGAGCCTATTGATCGTTGAACCCCGTGTCCTCTACGAACGCTACCTACTAGCGCCACTTTTTTTCAGCTATCTGATCTTCGCTAGCTTTGTGTCGCGGATCTGGAACCGATCAGCGGGAGGAAAAGTTATTGGTAGCGCAATGCTGTTAGTGATTGTAGCCGGCACCACTCGATCTACTTTTAAACTTCTGGAAGTCGGACGCGGGCAGTATCAAGAAGCGATCGCTCATATTCAGGCGTACTCGCAATCTCCTAGTGTGCAGGTATCCGGAGATCACGAGTTTAGGAATTCAACCGTGCTTGAATTTTACGAGTCCCAAAACACAACTCCCAGAAGGATTAGCTATCAGCAACAGGCCAACATTGAAACTCCGTGGTACCTAGTCCATTCGCAAGATCCGAATTTTGCTCCGGCTAACATACTAAATATTAACGATCATTTTAGCTTCGAGCTTGTCGAGAGCTACGATTCAGCCCCTCTGTCGGGATGGCGCTGGTTTCTATACCAAGCTCCACCCCATATTGTGTTTGGATGTTCCACATCTATGGGAGCATATTTCCTAACACTCCGTCACTATTCAAATTCTTCCAAATTTGATTTTCGTTTAAGTGGTAACTAGCTACTTAAACGAAATTTTTTTGTTGAGTAATTTCCCAGGGTTTCGCCAGCGTTCTTTGCGCTTGGAGGGAATGTGGAGATCTGCGTCTCCACGTGTTGCTACTACTGGCAATTTTTTGATTAATTTTTGGAGGACTTGGCAGGATGTTCAGAGGCCAATGGAATGTCGCTTGCTACGTCTGGATTTGGAAACTCTCCTGTGAGCACCGCTTCTTTCATTGCAAGTGCACGTCTATACCAGATCCATATATCCTCTACAGATAACTGTGCGAAAATCTCGGGGTTGCGGAATTTCTCCTGGTCTCCCGTATTAAATTTCTTATGCCGCTTTAACTGTTCAGGTGTGAGTTCGTCAGGTTCTGGCATCTCGGGTGGCTCTGGCACCACTACAACCAGAGATTTCAAAATAGATTCCATTAGCTCCCGCTCCGATTTCCTTACGGTAGCAAACCGAACCCGTGGGTTATCTTTGTCTCTTAACTTCTCATAGGCGTACTTCACCAAGCGATCTATGTCGTGCGTAGTGACCTTAGTTGAGGGGTCCTTAAAGAGGTTGGATAGGACATTACGGTGGATCTTAGTCTCACGGCTGATCTCGGAAAGGGTCGGACGCCTGCCAGTTCCTTTCTCTAACATCTCTAAAACACTCTTTATTTCCACTCTTATCATAGCGTTCTATTTTCTACTCAAGTTTTTATACAGTCTGTACGATATTCTATACATTTGGGACACAATATGTACAAGCCGTACATAGAAACGTTCGGAATGTATAGATGAAAACTTAAGCACTGAGGCTCAAGTTTGAATGAATGAAATTAATATATAGGAATTTAAGGTAGTTAGCTGTGAGGTCGTTATGAACGTAGAAGTTGAAAATTCATATATGAACGTAAAGGACCTAGCGACCTACCTTAGAACAACCACCAAGGCGATCTACAACCTAGTTCATCGTCAGGTGCTCCCATATCACAAGATTGGTGCACGGCTTCTGTTCCATAGAAGCGACATCGACAAATTTATTCAATCAAACCGAGTCGAAGTGAATTGGAAATAATAACTTTTATTAGGAGTCGAAAATGAGCAGTAAAAAAAATGACATACAAGAAAACTTGGCCAATGAATTTGAAGCAACACAAGAGCAGGCAGCCAGCAACAATGTTGATGATTGTATCGTCAAGGTGAAGCGAAACGGACGGGTGGAGTTCTACGTTGAAGTCTCCATTAGAAACCTACCAGGTAATAAGCCTGTGCGACCAACTGATAGTGGCTATGCCCCAACGTTAGTATCAGCTCGGACGTTACGTTCCCGTCTTAGAGAGGACCTAATTGGAAAGTACCTGAGCCCTCAAGTGACTCTTGGATCATTCTTCAATGAGACATTTGAAGCGGAGCTTAATGCGACCCGTTCAAAGAGGACCGCTTACAATATGATTACGGTCTTCAAAGGTAAAATTCTACCGAAATTCGGTGAGTGCGTTTTTAGTGAAATTACGCCTGGGCAGCTCAGTGAGTATATTCACATAGAGCATAAAGAGCTGTCGCCTAGCACTAGAGATAACTACCGAAAATTTTTAAAGGCGATTTTTGATTCTGCGATCAAGAACAATATCATAGTTAAGAACCCTATTGATGATGTTAAACGCCCCACTGATGCTGACAAACCTCAAAAAGCTCTAAGCTACTTAACGCCGAAGCAGCTGAAACTTTTTTACCAGTTTGTTTTCAAAAACAAGCACGAATTTAGATTTCATTTCGCAGTCGCTGGAATGACTGGCGTAAGAGTAAACGAACAACGTGGGCTCCAGTGGAAAGATATTCAATGGGATCGCAATGTCATTTATGTGCAGAGAACTTACCATAGAAAGGAAGGAATCAAGACCTACACAAAAAATCACGATCATCGTCACGTCCCACTATCGCCAAGCTTAAGGCCAATTCTATTGGAACTTAAAGCTCAAACGAATCAAACAGTCGATGATTTTATTTTACCTGCTCGCAGACGATGGGAGACCGACGAACAAGGTAAAGTTCTCCACGATATCCTTGCAGTGCTCGGACTACCACGGATGAGATACTATGATTTCCGCAGCACCTTCACGATGGCCGTAGCCGAGGCTAAAATTGCAGCGCATAAGATCCAAGAAATGCTTGGCCATTCCACGCTGGAGATGACGACTCGCTATCTTCGCAAACTTGGTTGCAATTTAGAAGGCGCATTAGACGAGGTGGATTTTGCAAGCGGATTGTTAGCGGACGAGGGAGAGGACGATGTTGAATAATTACGACCCCCTTGAATCTGTTAATGCAGCTTCGCAAGTTGATTGTGGAAATGGGCTGGAGGTTAGGGGCAGGTATGCCCCTGATCTCGATGAATTCATTACAATCAACATCCGATACGTTTCAGATTATCCTGATGTGCAGAAACTTGTAGGCGAATTTAGAAGAAAGATTTTTCCAAAAAAATCTTCTATCAAGCTTCGCAAGCAGACACAGACCGTCACACGTTTACTCTGCAATCTTTGGGAGGCGTATCGTTTCAACCGTTGTCTTGCTGTCTCTTTGAGAAAAGCGGACTACGCCCTCGATAAGAGGCTGGGGCAACTATTTTATAAATACGACCCAATGGATCAAGCTGTTACCTGGCTCCATGAAAATGGAATGATTGAATTAAAACTAGGATTCTATGATCGAAGAAAAAACGGCCAGGGGAGACGTACAAGAATCTGGGCAACAGCAACACTTACTTCATTGTTTGATTCACTCGAAAGGTCGATATTTCCTAGTCTTCCTGTAACTCGGGCACCCCGTGAAGCCCTAATTGTTCTGAAAAATGAAAATAAAAAAAGAATTTTCTTTGCAGAAAATGACTTTACATTGGCTGAATCAAAAAAGTTAGCAGCCTACAATGCCCTTATCAGCAGTAAGTCTTTAAATATAGAACTTGCATCTACACCTAGCTACAAAGATACAGTTTCAAGAGTTAAATACTTACTAAGTAATCTCTCTCTTAGTAATACACCTCCTAGGTACATTACTGGGTACTTATCTGATGACTGGCTGGAGACTGAAAGGGAAAAATATTCATTACAGCGGATACTATTAAATTTAGAGCTAATCAAAATTCCAGAGGAGAACCATCTCTACAGAGTATTTAACAATTCAAGTTTATTGTTTGACCAAGGTGGTCGGTTCTATGGACCATCATATCAACGCCTACCCGCTTCGCTTAGAAAATATTTAACAGTCAACGGCGAGGCAACCATTGAATTAGATTTCTGCGCTCTCCATCCTGCTATGCTCTACCACCAAAGGGACCTTGTGCCGCCTATAAGGCTCTACAAATACGAAAAGGGAGATCCCCTGCGGGACATTGCGAAACTGGTTATTCTGACAGCTATAAACGCTCCTACTGCTGAAAAAGCAATTAGATCCTTAGCTAATAGTGTAAAGCAAGATTCGATTCTGAAGGAAGCTCTACTGGAATCTAACTTTACTGAAATAAATCTACGTGAACAGTGTAAAGCATTCCTCAGTGACTTCCTTGCCTACCACCAGCCAATATCCTCTGCCATAGGGACTGGAGCAGGCGTATACCTTCAATGCTTGGATGCTGAACTTGCGAGTAAGATATTATGGCATTTTACGCAGAAAGGCGTACCAGTCTTACCAGTTCACGATAGTTTTATCGTTCAAGCACAATACGAAGAAGAGCTACGGGCTGTAATGCAGAGCACATACCTAAATAAATTTAACTATTCAATTGGAGTTGAACGCTCATGAATATCAGGAAAATTGTTAAACATTTCTGTTTTCTCAGTCTTGGTTCGATTGACCTCTCTAGTAGACATCAAAGCCCTAACAACTATGTCACTAGCTATAAGCTCGGTGAGGATAAACCTATAGAGAGACTCGTCGGTACTTTTGGAATCATATTTTCTAAACTTCCAGAAAAATCCGTTTACGACCTTCCGCACGGTAACCAAGGAGACAGATCCAGAATTATTAAATATTTTAGAAATCTGCGAACGGTGTACTCTGGTAATCTTACTGACCTCCGTCAGCGTTACTTTCTTTCCCTCCATATACTCCAACCTAGCTATCAGTTTTTGAATTCTAAATTTAAACATAGATCAACCTCTCCCTGTATTTTGTCTGCGACTTCATACACTAATACAAAGTACAGTTTTCATCAGAAGCAGAGCATTCTGTCTCAGGACTTATGGAAGGCTACTTGCATAAAATGCCGTTGTTTATTGGCTACGTCTCAAATCACTAGCTGTAATATGTCGCTAAAAGTATTGAAAACCTTTTTTTCTATTTTCGTAGTCTCTGTTTTTCTAGAATCAGCACCTAAATATTCTATTGCAGAGAGGTTGTGATGGATAAAACTGACGAGACTCTAGCTATGCTCATAGGAATGTGGATATCTGGTCTATTAGGTGACTGTGGTTTTGATAGTGAGCCAACTACCTTTGAATCTCTCAATGAGAATCAAGATTTAATTACCGATGACTGCTACGACCTGGATTTTAATGAAAATGAAGACGGGTAGATGTCCCATAGTTTGAAATTAAATTTCCCTGAATTAGAGCAAAGTAGGCCCTAACTCCCATGCAAACAAAAAAGCCATTTTTTAATTATGGCCGCCCCCATGTGTCAGTGAGTAGAATCCTCGTTTACTAAAAATAATATGGTCCAAAAAGTTCAATCCTAATACTGAGGCTGCCGCCTTCAATCGTTCCGTTACTTTTAAATCCTCCGCACTCGGTGTTAAGTCACCTGAGGGATGGTTGTGAGCGACAATTACCGAGCAAGCTCGATCAATCAACGGGTCCGCATATACCTCCCTTGGATGAACCTGACAGGCATTTGCAAGGCCGATGGTAACTACACGTGATGCGATTACCTCGTGAGCGCCATTTAACGATACGCAGATGAATGTCTCCTGTTTCCTATCTGCTAGGTGGGCAACCAGGGGGATAATATCTTGAGGCTCTTTGATCTTGACGCCTTCGCTTGAGATTCTTCTGCGTGAAAACTCCAATGCTGCAACAATGGCGGTTGCCTTTGCAGCGCCTAGTCCAGGGATGTGCATAAGCTCTTTGACAGAAAGATCCGTGTTACTTCTATCTGCTTCCGCTGCGACACGTGCGGCTAATGAGAGGACATCGCCTTTGCTGCCTCCGCTACCTAAGAGCACGGCAAGTAGCTCCTGATCAGATAGGACTTTAGGACCTAGGCGAATGAGTTTTTCTCGTGGCCTATCAGTTATGGCTAGATCGTGGATCCGTTTCATACATCTATATAATCGGCGGATCTGGCCAAAAGTTTCCTAACTATTCAAAATAGTTATGTTTTCGGTTTACCACAATCCAAAATTGAGGTATAAACTCTTAAATTTTTGAAGGTGTGGGCCATCGGAAGACCGTAGATATACAAAGGATTTTTAGGGCCCTCTCTATATGAGTAATTTTGGAAGGCCCTTTGGACAAAAAGAAACTATCCGAGCGGGACATCTGCACGAAATTCATCACACCCGCGCTTCAGCAAGCTGGATGGGATATTGATCTCCATATACGGGAGCAGGTCTATCTCACCAAAGGCCGTGTAATCCTCAGAGGGAAACTTGTTACACGTGGCAAAAGAAAATTTGCCGATTACGTCCTCTACCGCAATCCAAACCTTCCCATAGCAGTAATCGAAGCTAAAGATAATAACCACGCCGTTGGGGCTGGAATGCAGCAGGCGTTAAATTACGCGGAGATGCTTCAAGTCCCATCCGTGTACAGCACTAATGGTGACGGCTTCCTAGAGCACCATAGAACTAGCAAGGGAGCTGCCGAAAAGGAGTTCAAGTTAAATCAATTCCCATCTCCAGAAGAGCTTTGGGAGCGGTACAAGAACTTTAGAGGCATCACAGACGAGTCAGAAGCAGTCATCACCCAGCAATTTTACAGTGACGCATCTGGAAAAATACCACGCTACTACCAGGTATCGGCCATTAACTCTGCCGTTGAAGCCGTAGCTAAGGGTAGCAAACGAGCTCTACTTGTAATGGCAACTGGGACGGGCAAGACCTTCTGTGCATTTCAAATAATATTGCGACTTTGGAAGGCGAAACAGAAGAAACGTATTTTGTTCTTAGTTGACCGAAATATTCTTGCAGACCAAACACGCAATAACGACTTCAAGCCTTTCGGCACGGCGATGACTAAGATCTCGAAGCGCACGATAGATAAATCATACGAGATCTACCTTGCACTCTATCAAGCCGTTACTGGCACGGAAGAAGAACAAAATATTTATAAAAAGTTCTCTCGTGACTTTTTTGATTTAATTGTTGTCGATGAGTGTCATCGTGGATCAGCTTCTGAGGATTCTGGATGGCACGATATTCTTGATTACTTCTCGTCTGCTACCCACTTAGGACTTACCGCTACGCCAAAGGAAACTAAGGACGTTTCTAATATCCATTATTTCGGTGAACCAATTTTCACGTACAGTTTGAAGCAGGGCATAGAGGACGGCTTTCTTGCCCCTTACAAAGTAGTCCGCATCGACTTTGATAAAGATCTTGAAGGATGGAGACCGACTCAAGGGCAGACCGATAAACACGGTGAAGTAATTGAAGATCGTATTTACAATCAAAGAGATTTTGACCGAAATCTTGTCTTAGAAAAGCGTACCGAGCTAGTTGCCAAGAAAATTACCGAGTTTCTAAAAGGCACTGACCGTTTCGACAAGACTATCGTCTTCTGTGAGGACATCGATCACGCTGAAAGAATGCGCCAAGCTCTCGTTAATCAGAATGGAGATCTCGTAGCAGAAAACCGTAAATACATAATGCGGATAACGGGCGATGAAGAGGAAGGTAAGGCCGAATTAGATAATTTTATTAATCCACAAGAGAAGTATCCAGTCATTGTCACCACTTCCAAGCTATTATCAACTGGAGTGGATGCCCAGACCTGCAAGTTGATCGTGCTCGATCAGCGTATCCAGTCGATGACGCACTTCAAGCAGATTATCGGACGTGGTACCCGTATCAATGAGGACTACAATAAATTCTTCTTTACCATTATGGATTTTAAAAAGGCTACCGAGCTTTTTGCGGATCCAGCCTTTGATGGTGATCCAGTGCAGATCTATGAGCCAGGACCAGGCGATTCTCCTGTGCCACCTGACGTAGACGAAGGTGTGGAAGAAGGTGCACAAGGCGGTGGTGCTGCTGGACCAAGCGAGCCTAGCGATGCGGACGGTACAGACACCGATGATGGTTCATCTGATGGTCAGAGAGCGCGTAAATACTACGTCGAAAATGTTGAAGTCTCAGTTGTTGCTGAGAGAGTTCAGTACTACGGGCCAGACGGCAAACTAATTACTGAGTCACTCAAGGATTACATGCGCAAGACTGTACGCAAAGAATACTCAAGCTATAAGGACTTCCTTAGAAAGTGGACAGAAACAGAACGCAAACAAATCATTCTGGATGAACTTGCAGAGCGTGGCGTTGTATTTGATGGGCTAGCTAAGCAGGTAGGAAAAGAATACTCGGCATTTGATTTAATCTGCCACGTAGCTTTTGACCAACCACCACTTACCCGTAAAGCCACTTACCCGTAAAGAACGGGCTGCGCAGGTTCGAAAACGAAACTATTTTTCCAAATTTGGAGATAAAGCCAGGGAGGTTTTAGACTCTATTCTTGCTAAATATGCAGACACTGGGCTTGAGGATCTAGACAGCCTTAGCCTTCTTAGAATACCTCCCATAGATCAACTTGGAACACCTATTGAGATTGTAAATCTTTTTGGTGGAAAGGATGAATATATCAAGACTCTAAACGAGCTTGAGAATGAACTTTACAAGGCTATTGCGGCCTAAAGGATAAATGAATGTCGATTAGTGGAGTCATAAAATCAGTACAAGACATAATGCGCAAAGATACGGGCGTGGATGGTGATGCCCAGCGGATTAGTCAGATTGGATGGATGCTATTCCTTAAAATTTTTGATGACCGCGAAAAAGAATATGAGCTGATTGACAACTCTTACAAGTCGCCCATACCTAAACAGTTTCGATGGCGAAACTGGGCGGTAGACCCAGAAGGAATTACGGGGGATGAGCTCTCTGATTTTGTAAACAACAAGCTGTTTAAGACTCTCAAAGAATTGGCGTACACCGAGAAATCTGATCCCCGTGGCCTAATAGTAAAAGAAGTTTTCGAAGACGCGTTCAACTATATGAAGTCTGGCACGTTGATACGCCAGGTTATTAATAAACTCTGCGAGATAGATTTTAACCGCACGGAAGATCGGCATCAACTTGGTGATATATATGAACAGATTTTGAAAGATCTTCAGAGTGCAGGAAATGCAGGCGAGTACTACACAGTTAGATCAGTTACTCAGTTTTGCGTTGATATCGTGGATCCACAACTTGGGGAGTCAATCCTTGATCCAGCTTGTGGTACTGGTGGTTTTCTTGCCTGCACCGTCAATCACGTGCGTCAAAAGTATGTAAAGAATGCTAAGGATGAAGCAAAACTTCAGAAGCAAATTCGCGGAGTAGAGAAAAAGCCTCTCCCGCATCTACTTTGTGTAACCAATATGGTTCTCCACGGAGTGGATGTGCCATCACAGATTCGACGTACTAATACGCTAGCAAGACCATTACGCGACTACGGCCCTAAGGATCAGGTTGATATCGTACTCACAAACCCGCCGTTTGGTGGAATTGAGGAAGACGGGATTGAGAATAACTTTCCTCAAGCCTTTAGGACTAAGGAGACGGCGGATCTCTTTCTCGTATTAATAATGCAACTGCTAAAACCTGACGGACGGGCTGCGGTTGTATTGCCAGACGGCACGCTCTTTGGGGAAGGAGTAAAAATAAAAATCAAAGAAAAGCTTCTGGAAGAATGTAACCTACACACAATCGTTAGATTGCCGAATGGAGTCTTTAACCCTTACACAAATATCAAGACCAACGTGCTCTTCTTCACGAAGGGAGAGAAAAGCAAGGATATTTGGTTTTATGAACATCCTTATCCTGATGGATACAAGTCTTATTCAAAAACGAAGCCGATGCGGATTGAGGAGTTCGAACCCGAAAAGAAATGGTGGAATAAACGCAAGGAGAATGAGTTTGCCTGGAAAGTCCCCATTAAGGATATCAAGGCACGTAATTACAACTTGGATGTAAAAAATCCACACGCACCAGAGGCTACTAATGAGGACCCTGATGCGTTGCTTTTGGTGTACCATGAGCTAGTGAAAGAACTGCAAAAGACGCGGAATACATTGAAGGCTGAACTGATCCAATCGCTTGAGAGAAGGGAGTAACAGGGAATGGATTTAAAGACGTTTGCAGATAATTTTGAGATACTCTTGGCCGCGCCTGGAGCCATCGGTATGTTGTGAAGCTTAATATTGGATCTCGCAACGGGTGGCAGACTTGTCACAAAAAATTCAAGTGACATTGATGCCCAGTCGCTATTAGCTCAAATCGCCTCTAAATATGATCATGCGAAACCTGCTCCACGAGATGGAAAGACTAAAAAATCTTGTGAAGTTCCCACTGATATAAAACTTCATTCAGTACCAGGGCATTGGCGTTGGGTGCCTTTAGGCTCTATCGTAACCTATAACGAGTCGGAGAAAGTAGCTTCTGAAAATATACCAAATGAAGCCTGGGTGCTGGATTTAGAAGACATAGAAAAGGACTCCTCTCGGCTTCTGCAAAGAGTCACTTATCAGAGTAGGCTCTCAAAAAGCACCAAGTCGCGATTTCAAAAATCGGATGTGTTGTATGGAAAACTCCGTCCGTACTTAAACAAAGTGATTGTCGCCGCTGAACCTGGTTTTTCTACTACTGAGATTGTTCCCATTCGATGCCTGCTGGGGATTGTCCCTGACTATGTCAAATACGTTCTGAAAAGCCCGTATTTTTCTAAATATGTAAACGCGATCACATATGGAGTCAAAATGCCACGATTGGGGATCGCCGATGCTTTACGAGCCCCATTTCCACTTCCACCAACAAATGAGCAACATCGCATTGTTGCCAAAGTCGATCAATTAATGGAGCTCTGTAATGAGCTAGAACATATAGAAGAGCTCCTATCGAAAACTAGAGCCAAATTATCTAATTCATACACTAAGTGGGTACTTTGCGAGCATCTAGCCTTATCCCAATTAGCACGGGCCTCGAATGGTTAAGGATGCAATTCAATTTATTCACGCGGCATCTTTTTATAAGGATTCCCGTTACCAGTGGGTGCGGCCCTTGATCGATCAAGTCCTCCAGGGAACGTATAAACAAAATGAGCTCAAAAATTATCTTCGAACTACGCTTGGTTTTAAGTCAGCTCGTGCCACGTCTAAAGGCAATGAGAACAGTGAGAGCTTGGCGGCACTTGATGAGGAACCTGAAGTAACGCAAATTAAAATAAACCAAATTAAACAGATTACCAAGATAGACAACCTTAAATTGGTTTCGCTGAAATCGCCGATAGTCTTGAAGAATGACCTGAATATTTTCTATGGGAAAAATGGGTCTGGAAAGAGCTCCCTTTATCTAGCCGTATGTCGGTGTGTTGGAGAGGATAAGGCCGTACTTAGTAATATTATTTCAACCAACACTGTCTCATCTTGCGAGATTGTGATTATAGAAGACAACGGAACCGAGAGAGCCATCTCCTGGAAAACTGGAAATACGGCGCAACCGACAAATGTCAAGATTTTTGATTCTGACATTTCGGCAACTCTCGTTACTCAAGAGCAAGAAAATAGGTTTTCACTGGCACCGCTGAAATCCGAATATTTCTCCTACCTGAAAACTCTTTACGACGATATCGACGACGAACTGGAGTCGCTGCAAAACGAGCTATCAACCTCATACTCGACTCAGATCGCTACACTGCGCAGCCGATTTGCAGAGGCTTTGAATCAATATGACGAGATTGATCTTACAGAGGGGCAAGTAAAATCCGCCTCCTTCTCAAAAGACGAGGAAGAGCAGCTTGGTAAGCTAGAGTCTCAAATCCTAGCATTAGAGAAAGAAGACTCATCGGCAGATTTAAAAAACCTACAGAATGTTCAACACCAGATGCTTAGGCTCCTGGACGCGTTGGGCGTGTTTAAGTCGGTTGCGAGTGATAAGAAAGAGCTGAAGTTTTCAAGCAAATATTTTGAGACACTAGCCTCCACACTTTCTCAGCTTAAGAAGGCTAAAGAAGCCTTTGATCAGACTGCTTCCTCGGCTAAAGCTGTGATTCCGCCAGATTGGTTGGATAACTTAGCTTGGCAGGAGTTCATTCAAGCAAGCATATCCTTCATAGGCTCGCTGGAAACTGATCTGCAAAAAGACTTTAGTGATTCGAAATGTCCATATTGTTTGCAGAAGCTGCAATCCGATGAAGCCAAGGGGCTGTTGGCGACTTATAAAAAACTGAGGCAGGATTACGAATCGAAATACCAACGCTTGAAGGCAGGGCTTTCCACTTTTGAGAAAGATCTCGAAGATGCGCAAGCTGAGTTATCGCAGGTTCCAGCATTGAATAAGCTGATCGAAGCTGAATTTAAGTTCATTGGAAAAACAGACCAACACGTAGGCGTGAAGCCCTCTGTTGTCACAACTGTTTTTGCCAAGGCTACTAGCTCGATAAGTCAGCTATCTTTGTTAGAGATTTCGCAAAATGACGTTAAAACTATAAGTGAGTTTTGGGAGCGCTACGCTAATCTCCACAAATCATTTTCCACCTCAATTAGTGAGTTGCAGACAGGGCTAAAGACAAAAGCATCAACTATTCAAACTCAAAAAAAGGATGCTTTTTCCTTGCGGCGCATTAAGCTCACGGCATCCAACAAGGATCTAATCCTTCTAATATCAAAAATAAAGAATCAGCTTGAACATTTGACGAAACTTCGAGATAGCCTGGTAGCGCTGAAAAAGGGAACTAACAGCGCCGCGACAGGTTTCACCAGAGAAGCTTCCCTACAATTATTTAAAGATAAACTGGAGGCTGAGTATAAATTCTTTGGGTTTACTCCTCCTACGTGTTGGGAGATTGATACGCGCACAAGAAACCAGCGAAATCAGCGCTATTACAAGCTTCGAGATCATCAATTAAAAGAAATTTTCAGTGAGGGAGAACAAAAGATTCACTCGTTGGCAGACTTCTTTGCTAATGCGGAGCTAAATGAATACAAGGGCATATATATTTTTGATGATCCTGTAACTAGTTTGGATGAGGAATGTATTGATTTGGTTGCTGAACGTATCAAACGTCTAGCGGCGCAGGGCAACCAAGTGATTGTGTTTACCCATAATCTTGTATTTCTAAATTGTCTTGTTGATCCAGTTAAAGAGAAGGTCACTAACGTTTCCAAAGCCGCTTCCACTGTAGTTATTGAAGCGGATATTCATCTGGGTACGGAGAACTCTTTAGCCAAGCGTCTAGTAGCAATTAAAGAGCGGATTAAGGCATTTGAGGTTCACAAAGGGACTGATCCAAGAGAGGACGAGATTCGGGGCGTCTATGATTTGATGAGCGGCTACCTCGAATCATACTTAGAAGTAAAACTGTTAAGTAATGTGATCTGTCGCTACCGACCAAACATTCGAATGGATAGTGTCTCCAAACTTGAGAATCTGGATAAGGATAAACTGGTCACCTTAAGTGAGCTTTACAAACAGACGAGTCGAAAGGGTTCCCGTCATTCGCAACCAATTGGCGTGGCTGCGCCAACCAAAGCTGAGCTTTTGCGTCACCACGAGCAAATACAGACTCGGTTCAAGTAAGCGGCGTATTTTGGGGACGAAGTGTCGAATTTGCTTTAATTTAGGCCATTACATCAGCATTAGCTAATAATAAAAGAGTTATTATCTGTAGACGCTAGGATATTTTACTTGGATTAGATCTGCTTAAGTATGTCTAGCAACTCTGTACGAAATTCAGTAAAAGCTTGATCTCCAGCCCACTGGCTATATTGTGAATTACAGAATTCCCGAACAGAATCTAATCCCTTCTTCTGAAGCCCAAGATAGTCTTCAAGCTCTCCTTTTTTAAGGTAAAAAAGATTTAGCTGAGTACAGTCTTGTATTTTTTTGTCGATTGCAGCCCACTTGGTTTTATCATTAGCTTCAAGATAGTTCGAAACGTGTCTGTAGCCGATATGTCGCCGCAGCAGGTACTGTTGAAGTTCTTTTAGTTTATTTAGATTCTCTTGGGACGGATCGGCGATTAATTCGGGTAGTGCGACAAGGAGAGCCTTCCCATCATTCGATCCTTTGTTCGCCAATTCCTTAATTATGTCAGGGCAGGCTTGTGCCCAAATACTTACTAGCTCTGTGTCTGTAAAAATTCCCTCATTTACTAAGTTGTCAAAATCACCAACAAAGGCGGACGGTAAACCCATACCCGATAGGAATTGTATCCAATCTTGTCTATTACCTTTGCCCTGGATATTTAATACCTCAATTCCTTGCGCCTCTTGTGGATACTCTTTCTTGAGGAAGAAGCGCATAAAATACTCATCACTCTCTCCCTCTACGAGAAGCACTTTTCTAGCAAAAAAAATCTTGGTTGCATTTGAAAGTTCAAGAACTCTGAGCAGGACCTTTTGATTGGGAGTTAATGCAGGACGAATAATTTTAGTAACGTCCCCGTCAAGATAAAAACGATAGACATTAGATATGGTTCTCTCGGTTATGAAGCTAGGCGAATGAGTGGCAAGGATAATCTGCAAATCATATTCAGCTGCTAAATCAGATATAAGATTCAATACATTTGACTGAATCTGTGGGTGTAGGTGTAGCTCAGGCTCGTCCAATAATAAGAGACCGCTCTTAAGATCGTGGCCAACCGCCGTTAGGATAATCTGGATTATAGACCGTTCACCTACACTCAATTCGTTTAGTTGTAGCTTCTGACTGTTCTTCCCAAACTCAAGGACGCACTTCTGGTCAGTTACAAATCGAATGCCAAATGAAATGCCAAGCGTCTCACGTAACGCCCTGTCAATTCGCGACATCATTGGAGATGCTTTTAGGGTGTCGTCGGCAAACTTTTGTCCGCCTTGATCCTTGAATGTTAGATACTGCTGCCCCAATTTAGAAAGCACATATTGAAAAATGGTTGTACCAGTATCGCTGTACTTGCTTAGGTCTGTGCCCTTGATTTTCTCTTCAATTGGTCTATGTGAATCGGATCGAATATCTGAGATCGAGAACTCGGTTGGTATATCTGCAATGTCGCGATACGCGCTCATAACTGCAAAACTATCCTGCAACATCGGCCAACAGGAGCTGGGATCGTCCTGGTTTAGGCGATTCTGTAGCTGAACTACTCGTTGCAGTAGATTGAAGCAGTGAAAGTAGTTTTTTATGAACTCTTTCTCCGCGCTCTGCCCACCTGGGATGGCGATCTCTGAAAAGCGTTTTGGATTGCTGGATGCGGAAAAATGAATTTCAATTGTTTGTATAGTTCGTAGGTTTAATGGGCTACTTGGTTTTTTAAACGCATTGCCGTGATTAGAGTATTTATCTAAGTAAGTAGTAATTTGGCTTAGGTTTGCTACGATAAATTCCAAGTTTTTATAGTCAGACTCGGTTAGGTCTAATTCAAGTCGTACAGCTGATTCAGCTCCTTCGGTAGTACGGTGACGAGGAAGGTTCAAATCCAGATTCGCGTCACGATGGACGATAGTATTTTTAACATTCGCTTCCTGAGGGCTCTTCCCTAGAAGTTCATTAACAACGTTCCCCTCATTAAAGGTAAAGGGATTTACTAACGCCTTCTGTAGCGTTTCATTGAGTATCTGGAAGAAATTGCTTTTACCTGCTCCATTTGGGCCTATGAGGACAGACACGCCTCCTTTGTTTTGTTCCGCTTCGAAGCAGATTGGAGAGATCTTACTAAAGTCCTTGTTAAGGCCAAATGAGAGGATATTCGAAACTTTAATTGAGCGTAACTTCATATAGCCTCATTTTGTTTAATAAGGCTCTTGCTAGCAATCCAGCGGTCAATCTCCCTTACTATTTCAAAAAAAGATTCAGGAACTGTTGATGCGATCTCATTTGATAATCCACGGCGAAAACTCATCCAGCTTCTCTGAAAAGTTGCTTCAGATGCATTTAATATGGGGCCTGCAAGCTGAATTGCAGTACCTCTATTTTTAAATGTTTGGATCAGTATTTCTGTTTGTCGTACTTCATTTAGCAAGTCAGTTTTCTTTAGAAGAAACCATAAATCAAAAAAATCCTTCATCCTACTATTTGCCGCACCACGATAAATAACCGTCTCCAGCTTCTCAGCAAAAATATATTCAAGCGGATATACCTGAAGAGCTACTGACGATTCAAAGAGAGGTTTTGATTTTAGGGCAAAAAATTCAATATCTTTACTGGCCATCTCCACAACATCACCAATCCCAATATCAATCGAGATAGTGGTTCTAGTGCCTCCAAGCGCACCTATTGCTTTAACTGCGTAGCCTGGATAATTCATATGGGGCTCCGGCAGTTGTTCAACTTCCAACTCGGCAAACGTAAACCCATCATCAAGTGGAGTATTGAGGACGCTCTCAATTGCGTCTTTGATAGTATCAACAGAGGCTGAGAGATTGACGGCAAGAAAATCAAGATCAACGGTCTCGCGGCCAAGCGGAATATACTTTGAAAGAAGCATTCCCCCCTTAAAAATTAAATTATTTATTTGTGTAGACCTTGAAAGCCTAGCTAGGAATCGTTCTAGGACAAGAGTTTTCCAGACAACATTAAAAGTTCTATTTTCTGCCTTGGCTATCTCTTTAACTCTATCTTTAATTGAACGCTCTAAATCTTTACTCACGTGGTAAACGCCTCCACGTACTCGGCTAGTGGTGTACGAAGGGCCTTGGAGTAGGTAAGGAGCCTCTGAAGGTCAGGCTTCTGGCTTTTGCCTTCTAGGTATCGCCTAAGAGCTTTAATGGCTATCTCCTTACTTAGATATCTAAATGCGTCCACAACTGTACGCTCACGGTCAAAAACTTTTATGTTTACCTCACCAAGTTTAAACCGTGTCACTCCTGTCTTTATATCACGCATGCGAATAATTTTCGTTTGGGGCCTGCGCGGAGGACGGCTATCATTTGGAACCGCAATCCAGAACTGCCTAGGCATCTCATCAGTGAGCTCATAGATGCTCAGAGCAGTAACTAGACAGATTACTCCTTGAGGAATGCTCTGAGCTGTAGAGATTAGATCCTCCCATTCAAAGGGAACTTCTTTTCTGTTTTGTTCAAGACCTCTGTAAACACCCCTGCTAAGCTTTTCTATGTAGCTGTGAGCTGCGTAGTAGGTAAGGAGACTTGGATGTACACCTCTAGCCCTAGCGTCCTGTGCAGTGAAGGATGGCTTTTTAAGAAGAGCACCAAGTTTTGATAGGGCTTTTGATCTCATACTGATAATTTAACAAATGTACTCAGAAAGGCAAAGTGAGAACATATATTAAAGATAAACTATATATCTATTTATAACTACTAGCTATTATAGCATATGATTACCAAAGTAGGGCTAAGTATTCTTTATGAATTATATTCCGTAATATTAGCTAGTTATAACTATTTCGTTTTCGTTTAGTATGCAGAACTAGTTAGTATTACTCATATATATATTTCCCCTTGGGGGGAGCTAAGAGCCGCATAATGGTTTCTGAATATGGTGGAAAGGGCCTCCAATTTCCCTGGGTTACTCTAGACTCCTCCGAATCGGCAAGTGCCTTGGAGGAATTTAGAATCTGAGTCTTGTGATCTCTGATGCTTACGTTAGTTCCCGCTATACACCCCACTAATATTTTCTGTTCCTAATCTTTTTACGCAACTTTTTATCGCAATCTCCGATACACCTCAGTTCGTGTGGCCTCGCGCATGCGGCGATGAAGCGACAGGGCATTTTTTTGTGAATTCGGAGATCTGTTGTGAATAGGAAAAACGCATTAGGCGCGTGGCGCCTAGTTATTGGAGCATTGGTAGCATTCCTTTTAGGTGGCGCCTCGGCAAACGCACAAGCCAAGCCAACTACGGTTAAACGTATGGCAGCCTGTACAAATGTCATCACGGGAGAGATCATAGTGCGCCCACGTTGTCGCGGTGCTGAGCGCAACTTGAGGGTCAGCGATCTTGTTGTCGGCGGGCAGTCTGGATCGCAGGGAAATCAGGGTTTAGCGGGGACGCCGGGCGCAGTTGGACCGATGGGCCCAAAGGGTGACCAGGGACTAACGGGCGCTCAAGGTTTGGCCGGTGCAGATGGAATAGATGGTGCGATCGGTCCTATTGGTCCGATCGGAGCTAGCGGTCCAAAAGGCGATCAGGGATTGCAGGGTGCTGTCGGTGCGACTGGACCACAGGGTATCAAGGGTGATCAAGGAGTAGCAGGACCGCAAGGAGCTATCGGAGCACAAGGTCCGGTCGGAGTTGTTGGAGCAACCGGTGCAACAGGCCAGATTGGACCTCTTGGACCGATGGGACCGCAGGGTGCACAGGGTGCGCAGGGTCCGGTTGGACCAGCAGGCTATGATCTAATTCCAAGCGGAAAGACGGTCTATGGCGTAGTCGGAGCCGACTACTACAGCTCGGCTGCTAACGTAGATTGGGCTGACTCGGCATCGTTGATTGGAATCGCTCCAGTCGCATTTGGTAATGAACTAGTCGCAGTTAGCAATAGTGGAGCGGTTGACAATGAATGTGGCGGAGCGACCTGCTTGAGCGCCGAGGAACAGGCCCACTCGGGAGCGTGTACCGGTTCCTACGAAGCACCTACAGCTCCTCCGGGATGGTTGTGTATCTATCCGGTCTCGGCAAACAACGCCAAGACGATCACTGGCTCGGCACTGCCAGCTGGATCGTCACGAACGGGCTTCGTACTTCGCTGGAAAACTGTAAACACTGGTGCAACAGGGTTTCGGGGGGCTTGGGCCTACACTGCACCATAATTAAGACTCATTTAGGAGTCGGGGCTCAATCCAAGGATTGAGCCCCATTTTCGCATTTTCTCTAACTAACTTAGTGCGTTGGCCTGATACTCGGGCACTGATTCATTACCCCTCTTTCCTGGTAAAGAATCACTTTTCTCACAATCGGCATCGATCAACCTGGCAGCCCTTGATTTGCATGACTTAAGATAATCTGTTAACCGTTCACGCTGCGAACCTCTTTAGGACACAATGGGAAAGACATTAGTGATCGTTGAGTCGCCTACCAAGGCGCGGACGATTGAGAAGTTTCTGGGCAAAGAATACGACGTTGTCGCGTCGTACGGTCATGTGCGCGATCTGCCTAGTAATGCCACCGAGATCCCTGAATCGGTGAAGAAAGAGAAGTGGTCGCGTCTGGGGATTAATGTCGATCAGAATTTTGAACCATTATATATAGTTCCAGCGCAGAAGAAGAAGCGCGTGGCTGAACTTAAGGCGCTACTCAAGAACGCCGACCAGGTACTTCTAGCAACCGACGAAGACCGCGAGGGGGAGTCGATTAGTTGGCATCTACTAGAGGTTTTAAAGCTGAAGGTGCCATATAAGCGCTTGGTGTTTCACGAGATAACCAAGGACGCCATCCAGGAGTCACTACGCTCTACCCGTGAGGTCAATCAGAACCTAGTCCGGGCCCAGGAAACGCGCCGCATAATAGATCGTCTCTTCGGTTATTCTGTCAGTCCCCTACTCTGGAAGAAGATGGCCCCGCGGCTAAGTGCTGGCCGTGTGCAGAGCGTAGCGATTCGCCTACTGGTTGAGCGCGAGCGTGAGCGCATGCGTTTTCATAAGGCTGAGTATTGGGATCTTAAGGCGCTATTAAAAAAGATCGCCGACGGAGCTGACGCAACGTTTGAAGCCGAGCTGACCCACGTTCGCGGCAAGCGAGTCGCGTCAGGAAAGGATTTTGATCCTAAAACTGGCAAACTCTCGGAAAAGGCGGATGTTGCCCTATTAGATGGTAAGCTAGCAGCAGAACTGCGCAATTCAATCGCCGCACAGACCCCGGTCGTGCGTGAGGTTGAAGAGAAGCCCTACACAACCCGTCCTTCGCCACCGTTCTCCACTAGTACATTGCAGCAGGAGGCTAACCGAAAACTCGGATTCGCCGCCAAGCGCACGATGCAGGTTGCACAAAATCTCTATGAGAACGGTTTTATTACCTACATGCGTACCGACTCGACGAATCTCTCGCAGGAGGCACTACAGGCAGCACGCGATTTAATTAAGCGCGATTTCGGCGCTGAGTTTCTGCATCCAGAGCCGCGCATCTATAAAACCAATGTTAAGAATGCCCAGGAAGCGCACGAAGCGATCCGTCCTGCCGGAACTGACTTTGTTTCACCTGCCGAGGTGCGTCAGCGGTTGGGTGAGGAAGCGTTTCGATTGTATGAGTTGATCTGGAAGCGCATGGTCGCTTGCCAGATGAAGGATGCTCGTGGCACGCGAATTGGTGTTGTTATTGATTGTGGCGACGGGACATTTCGAGCGTCAGGAAAGACGATTGAGTTTGCCGGGTACCTGCGCGCCTACGTTGAGGGCTCCGATGATCCAGAGAGCGACCTGGCCGACCAGGAGAAGATCCTCCCAAAGATGGCTGTTGGCGAGAAGCTCGCAATCGATAAGATCGATGCTCTTGAACATATAACTCAACCCCCAGCGCGTTTCACTGAGGGTAGTTTGATTAAGGAGCTTGAGCGTCTGGGGATCGGTCGACCGAGTACCTGGGCTACGATTGTGGATGTAGTGCTGTCGCGTGATTATGGATTTAAACGTGGCTCAGCCTTGGTGCCGACCTTTCTAGCATTTGCTGTTACTGGTTTGATGGAGGGGCACTTCATCTCGTTAACTGACTATGCCTTCACCGCCCGCCTTGAGGACGATCTCGATTCCATAGCTCGCGGCGAACGCGATAGCCTAAAATATCTAAATTCATTCTACTTTGGAAATGGTCACCCCGGATTGAAGGATCTCGTGACCAAGGGAGAGCAGGAGATCGACCCGCGAATTGTGTGCGGCATTCCACTTGGCAAAGATGATCAGGAGCGCGTAGTTGAGGTTCGTATCGGACGCTTTGGGCCGTTTGTTAGCAACGGTGAAAACCGCTCAAGTTTGCCTGATGCACTTGCGCCCGATGAGTTAACGATCGATCGTGCGTTAGAGATCCTTCGCGAAGCCGCCAAGGGACCGGCATCGCTTGGCACCGACCCAGTTAGTGGTTTGCCGGTGTATCTAAAGAATGGACGTTTTGGACCCTACGTTCAGCTCGGTGACATGGTTGAAGGCGGAGACCGTCCAAAGATGGCCTCCCTATTAACCGGCATGACACCAGAGACCGTTACCCTTGAGCAGGGCCTAAAGGTTTTAGAGTTTCCCAAAACTCTGGGTAAACACCCAACTACTAATGAAGATGTGATCGCCGCTAACGGACGATTTGGTCCGTATGTTAAGAGTGGCGTTGATACACGATCGATCCCCACCGACGATATCTCACTATTGGACGTGACCCTTGAGAAAGCGCTTGAACTATTGGCTCAACCGAAACGTGCCGGGCGTGGCTCGCAGCCAAAATCGCTTCGTGACCTGGGGCCACACCCGACATCACAAGCAGCACTTGTTATTAAGAGCGGCCGCTTTGGTCCGTATGTGACCGATGGAACGATTAATGCGTCGTTGCAGCGCGGAGCGGACCCAGCAACCCTAACTATTGCCGATGCGGTGGCGCTATTAGAGGCGCGCGCAGCAAAGATCGCCGAGAATGGTGGGGTTGTGAAACGTCCGAAACGGGGTGCAAAATCGGGCGCCGCGAAGGCCAAAGCTGCAAAGCCATTGGCGGCGAAGAAGCCTAGAGCGAAGAAGAAGACCGTAGCCGCGCCAGCTGCTGAGTAGATAGCCAGCACCGCAATTAATGCCACTCTTATCATCCTGAATTGATTTGGGAATATCCTAAATTAAGCGAACCGTGCAAAAGTTCGTGCGTACTAGCGCAAAGAGTGCGCATCTCATAACTGACAGACTCATCTGGGAGAAATAATACAGTGTTGACGGCAATTACTATTATATTGGGCCTAGTAATCGGCAGCTTCCTGTCGGTGTGTATCTATCGCATTCCCCTTAATCGTACTGAGCGTTATGACGACGAGGGTAACCCGCTACCCGAAGCCAATGCTGCTAGCGCCGATATAGTAGCTAACCCAGAAAAGAAACCGATCTCAATCGCTTATCCACCGCGCTCATTCTGTCCGCACTGCAATGCACAGCTAATGTGGTGGCATAATATTCCTGTGGTCAGTTGGGCCATACTCCGTGGACGGTGCGCATTCTGCAAAGCAAAGATCTCGGCCCGATACCCTTGTGTCGAGATCATGTCTGCCGCTGCCGCTTACGGGGCATATGCAATCTACGGAGCGACCCCGACTGCTGCACTTGTGTACGTATTTGCTGCCGCGCTCATCGTTATCAGCTTTATCGATTACGATCATTACATTATCCCGAACGTGATCTCGCTTCCTGGTACAGTGATCGGGCTGTGCATAGCGCTGCTCAATCATCTCTATCCGATCTTCACCTTCCCTGTTGTTGCGACGATCTGGGATGGATTATTTGGGGTCCTTGCAGGTGCAGGTTTTCTTCTCTTTATATCAGAGGTCTATCTGAGGCTACGTAAGAAAGAGGGCCTTGGGATGGGCGATGTAAAGTTGCTAGCGATGGTTGGTGCGATCTTCGGACCGCATGCGGCGATCTACACGATCTTTATCGGCTCACTCTTGGGCTCAGTTATCGGCATCGCCCTGATCGTGATCCTACGCAGGCGCATGTCTCATCCCCTGCCATTTGGACCTTATCTGGCGACCGCCACCTTACTCTATCTATATGGTCAGCACGATCTTATGATCACGCTCGGCACCGGAGTTGCTTACCTGATATCGGGTGGCTAAATACAGATGACCCAGGAATCCTCAACTGAACTGTTATCTCCGCTAACGATACTAGTAGTCGATGATGAATCAAGTGTGCGCTCAGCGATCTCGCTGGTGCTTGGAAATCGTGGCTACTCAGTTGTGGAGTGTGGCTCCGCCAGCGATGGCATCGCCCAACTTCAACACGGAAGGTTCGATATTGTGCTATCCGACCTTCGACTCCCAGACTCCGAGGGCTTTAGCTTTATCACCCAGGCAAAACACTGCGCGCCTGATACTGCGATTGTGATCATGACCGGTTTTGGAAACCATGAGTTGGCGTTGCAGGCTATGCGTGCCGGCGCATATGACTATCTATCGAAGCCATTCACGATGGACGAGTTGGTGTTGACGCTTCAGAAGATTGAAGAGCGCGAGGAGTTGCGTAAAGAGAACGCGGCGCTGCGCTCGGATCTGACCCAGAACTACCAGTTCTCCAATATCGTGGCGCAGAGCGAAGCGATGCGTACAGTATTCGACACTGTAAAGCGTTTGGCAGAGTTCAACACTACGGTGTTAATTACTGGCGAATCTGGAACAGGTAAGGAGCTATTGGCACGCGCGATTCACCATAACTCGCCGCGCCGTGGTAAGTCGTTCGTGGCGGTAAATTGCGGTGCGATCCCGGAGAATCTTGTTGAGTCAGAGCTTTTCGGCCATAAGCGCGGATCGTTCACCGATGCTACCCGTGATAAGCGCGGTCTCTTTGAGGAAGCGGACGGAGGCACGATTTTTTTAGATGAGATCGGGGAGCTGCCGGTGCACCTTCAGGTAAAACTTCTGCGTGCTCTACAGGAGCGCCAGATTCGGCGCGTTGGCGATGAAGCGATGTTGCCGATTGATGTGCGTGTTGTTGCAGCGACGCTGCGTGACCTCGAAGCTGACGTGGCGGCAGGAAGATTTCGTGATGATCTGTTTTATCGATTGAATGTTGTCTCAATTAATATTCCGGCGCTACGCGAACGCAACGAAGATATCCCGGTGTTGGTAAAGCATTTTATTAAGAAACATAACAAGCGCTTGGGACTGAGTATCAAAGGGATCGCTCCCGAGGCGATGCGTTGCCTGATGGACTACGGCTGGCGCGGCAATGTGCGGGAACTAGAAAACTGTATTGAGCGCGCGCTTGTATTGAGCGAAGGGCTTGAGATCGTCGTTGATGCCTTGCCACCAGCGATACGTGCTAGCGCGACGCAGAATGATCGCAGCGCACCAGGAATTGTAATTGAAGATGGCGATCTATCTATCAAGAAACGCACCCGCGCCCTAGAGACAGCGCTAATTGAGAAAGCGCTTAGGAAAACCAAGGGCAACCGTACCCATGCTGCGAAGGCGCTGGAGATTAGCCACAGGGCCTTGCTCTATAAGATTAAAGAGTATGGAATCAGGTAGCGAGTTCCGTCGCAATTTGATTCCAGGTAGAGCTCAATGTATTGCATTGCCAATAGCATAATGGTCGGCGAAAATTTGATTAGGAGAATGAAATAATAATGACGAAAGTTTACCTGCTTGTGGCGTTACTCATGTTTCCAACGCTCGCCTTGGCTCAAGGGGCGAATATTTCCGGGATGGATTCTTCAGCTCAACAGCACGCTAGTAATGCAAGCCCCTCCGCAGATGGCTGGCAGTTTGGCTTTGCTCCATATGCCTGGATTCCGGCAATAAGTGGAAGAACTGGAACTAGCACAAGAAACACAGATGTCTTCATGAGCATGGGGGGACGTGCTTAGTGACTTGAATGCGGCGCTAATGGGGGTCTTTGAGGCAAGAAATGATCGCTGGGTAATCATTTCGGACTTCTTTTGGGCCAAACTTGATAATTCTGTTTCGACGCCCCGTGGAGTGTTGTTTGACAGAGCTAAGTTGACTCTTGATGAGTACGTCTGGACAACGGTAGGGGGCTACTCGCTGATCAGCGAGGGGAACAGTTCGCTCGATCTACTCGGAGGATTCCGTTTGATCTCGGTCAATTCCGAGGTAAAGCTATTCGGTGCCCAGGGGCCGTCCGGAGATCAGAGATCAAACCGTTACTTTGACGAAAGTGAAACCTGGGTCGATCCTATTATCGCGTTAAAGGGAAAGCTCGGTTTGTGCGATGGCTGGTCTCTGAGAGGTTACGGGGACATTGGGGGATTTGACGCGAGTTCAACCCTCACCTGGCAGGCTTCTGTTGCGCTAGGTTACGAAGTAGCTAGGAACATCGCTGTTGGTGGAGGATACCGCGCTCTTGGCTATGACCATAATCGCGATAATTTCGTTTATGACCTGACCTTGTATGGCCCTTTCTTGGGGGCGGAGTTTACTTTCTAGGTGTCAGATTACCAGGGCGTCGGCGTAAAACTGCTATAGCGATTATCAAAAGTCGGTGCCAATAAAATTGGCAAGCCTTTTGATATTAGTCGCTATAGGTTGTTGATTTGATTCGCTTCCAGCGAATCTATAGCCGTTTGCAAAAGCTATTATCCTAAGTTCGGCAGTTGAATCGTCGCGAGAAGAGCGAGATGGCTGATTATATTGACGTTCTTCGACGAAATTGGAACGGAACCCTAGCACCGCTAGGGTGAGTACCAATTTCTAGAAAACGGCAATAGAATCAGCCAGATCGCTCTTTGTAGCAGATTCAACTGCCGAATTTAGGATTATATCGCTCGCGACTTTTGCAAACCGCTATAGATCCCCGTTCTTTTTGCGAGTTGTCGCATCATGGGAGAACGGCGTTCGCTGGAGAATCCGAATGTTTTAACCTAGATTCCGCAGTAGAATCGTAGCGAGGAGGTCGAGGTGCTTGATATTTTTGAAGTTCTTCGACGAAATTGGACCGGAAGCCTAGCACCGTTAGGGTGAGGACCAATTTCTAGAAAACTTCAAAAAGATCAAGCAGATCGGCCTCCGTAGCAGATTCTACTGCGGAATCTAGGTTTAAGGGAACTATCGAAAGTCCTAAGCCGAAACTGCTAATGAAGTCTGCAAAAAATCAGAATGCACTCGACTAACTAGGTATTAGGATCGCATAATCCATAACTTCCAAGCAGGATTCCTAGATCTGCTGAATCTACGATTCCGCTGTTATCAAAGTCGTATGATTCGGTTTCGCTATTAAAAGCTCCAAGAAGTATTGCCAAATCACTAGAACCAACTTCACCATCGCCATCGAGATCCTTACACGTCAAGGTACTGCTGACTTTAAGATCTAGGTCTATCGTTTTGAGATCAAATGGCGGCATTATAAACTCAAACACTGCGCCGTACGATTCACTGACCGGGCTCATAGGAACACTGGCTAACCCATTACCAAACTCACCACTAAGACATGGTGCAGGATCGTTGCCACATTGAATGCTTGTGGAATCCCATAGCCCGGTACTGTTAAGGGGTAATCCGTCGCAATGCAGAATTGCAATCGGAGTATCTCCATTGCTCACAATCTCCGAAGAATCAATAGCGACAGTACCACCAATTATCGGTTGTTGAATTCCGTCAAAGTTATAGATTCCAGTCTTCAATCGCAAAATCTTCGCAGTAGGTGAAGCATTTAACACTACGATTACCTGCTGCGAATCATAGTATCCCTGAACATTCTGAAAAAGGCTTTGATTGACAGTGATGAAGAAGACCGAGTCGTCGCCGGACGACGTACTGAATAAAAGAGTTCCGTTACCTGAAGTTATTTGAAATACCGATGTGAACTCAGCGCCTGACTCGGGATCTATGATCGTAGCCTCAAAGCCCGTGGTATAGACTGCATCAGAGCCATTCCAAGATCCGTCCGCAGCCGATATCTTTGATGGATGGAAGATTGCGAACAAAGTAAATACAATCGCCAAAGAGAATAGTTTTGATTGGTATATTTTCATAAAATTACGGATTAACTTTCATAAAGTTGGCACCGGCAAGTACCTACCGCTGTGCACGTTACTATTTTCGTATGGCGCCGATATGATCTCCGTTTGTATCTAGATCTTGGGTGAAGGGTAGTCGGTCGAACGCTATTTTGAAGCTGTACTGCTTAGTTTGTAATCTTATCTCTCGTAACGGTTCACGGGGGTGCAAAAATCATCGCAAACTAACAAATTGGGTGTGTTTTCATCCGGGGGCTGAATGGAATGCCACTATAAAATGTGTGAATTAGTAAAATTAGCAAAAACTCATGGTGACCAGTTACCAATTCAGTTTGTTTAGCTACATCGCCCATTTCCAAAACGGCACGACTTCAACCGATCCTACTGAAGATGAAATCGTTCTCTCTTGATTAAGTGTTATGAGCGTCATTTTACTTACCGGGAAGTCTCGCGCGGCATCTTCGAATGCATTAACCTCACGTTTCAGGGTGTCTGGTGCGGATATGTCGACGGCCACCTGATAAAGTTCGCGGTCACCTCGTTCGTTAATCGTTAAAAAATCCACCTCCTTTCCGCTTTTGGTAACATAGTAAAAGAGTCTGCGATTTACTTGCCCTACGCGTCTAAGTAATTCGATGAATACAGAATTTTCAAGTAGGTTTGACCAACTGTCGATAATCGGAACACCAATCTGATGAATAATTGCTGGATCCATTGTGTAGATTTTCCTTGGATTTTGGAGTCGGGCCCTGGCCTTCAGTCCGTACGCAGCCAACTCATAAAATAAATAGGCATTTCCAAAAAGGCTGACATACTTATGAATTGTGTTAACGGAGATTGTTTGCTCAAGGTATTCGTGCGCCTTGCGATAACTAAAGCGCGACCCGATAGAGCTTAATAGCAATGTAATAAGTCCGTGAATTGCATCTCTCTGATAGATGCGGTTTTTGATCACGACGTCGCGATAGACGATAGCGTCAAACAACAATGAAAGATAATCCTTCCATTGATCAGGCTGTTTTGCGGAGAGCGCTGGAAACCCTCCTTGTTGTAAATATTTTTTCAGTGTTGGCAGGTCGGAGTTAGCCTGGTTTGCACGGCAGTATTCCTTGAGGCTATAAGGAAAAACCTCGATGGCAATGTGACGTCCCGTTAGTGATGTAGACAGTTCGCTTGCAAGGATCTCGGAATTGGAGCCTGTTACTACCAAGTTTTGCCCGCGCCGGTGCAACTTGTTAAGGAAGCTATTCCAACCCTTGTATTCCTGAATCTCGTCAAAAAAAATTATTTGATAGTCGCCATACACATCACTTAATGCGTCTAGAATCTGATCGCCGTCGAACGCACGTAATGCATCGTCTTCAAAGTTAATGTAGGCGTAATTGTGTTCGTGTAAGGTATCAAACACCAGGGAGGACTTACCGGCCCGGCGCGGTCCGACTACGACTTTGATCTGCTCGGATGGCAATTCCTCAATAAGTTTAACGGACTGTTCGCGCTTAACGTATTGTTTAGCGCTTAGTAGATCACGCTCCGCTTTCTGTTTGTTTAGTATTTCTAATATGTTAGACACTGTGTTCAAATATTGATAAACTTTGAACACTTTATATCATTTGTGTTCAAAGTTTGTAAATAACTGAACACTGTGCATGGAACACTGTGCATGGAACACTGTGCATGGAACACTGTGCATGGAACACTGTGCATGGATAGTAAGCGTTCACGGGGGGTGCAAGAATCATCGCAAACTAACAAATTGGGTGCATTTTTATCCGCTGGAAGCGGCCCCCAGCGGGACAACAAGTAACCGTTCACAAAAAATGCCCCGTTTAGGGGCGACAAGAAAGGATAAAAGGTCTTGAAATACCTAACAATGAAACAATTCACCAAAAGTGTATATAATTACCCACCTCCGTGAACGGTTACCATGGATAGATGGATAGGAAAATCAATTAATTCAGCAAGGATATTAGTGAGTTAGTTGCCATCGACCAAGCTTTACTGTGCGCGGTGGTGAAAATAATTCTTGCGCCCTATCAGATTGCAAGCAAGGCCGCTAAATATACTCCATAGACAGCAAGTAAGAATCCGCCCTCTTTACGGCCGATCTCAAGTTTCGAATGCATAATTGGGAAGAGCAGCGTCGTAATTCCTAACATCCA
>Ga0163148_10000164_pt1 | contig 83726 bp, 45 predicted proteins | sample OliLakLV19MP7P2_FD_148606 | JGI IMG/M metagenome (GOLD analysis project Ga0163148, IMG submission 148606) | Freshwater microbial mat bacterial communities from Lake Vanda, McMurdo Dry Valleys, Antarctica- Oligotrophic Lake LV.19.MP7.P2 | ecosystem: Environmental > Aquatic > Freshwater > Lake >...
GGCGGTGGCTTTTGGCTACGCCGAACTTGCGTTTCCCACCGGACTTCCCGCAATTGCTTTCAGTCGGCGCAATTGCCTTCGTCGGTCACGTAGCTTTGGCTACGCTCCCTTCTTGCGCCTTGTCTGCTGGAAAAATCCCCACGCCGAAAACGCGAACTTATTATTGCGATTTTCCTTAATACAATTGTTTTTGTCTTCACCAATATAGTAGGGCTTCCCCAAGCCAACTACCTTGTAATTGCTTGTGTCAACATAGGGGTAAGTAACGCGTAAAAAATGATCAATAGCTTCAAAATCAATCAAACCATAAAGGGCATCTGTAACAAATCTAGGTCAACCGATACCCGATGCCCTCTGTATAAGCTCAGTGCGGTGCCTCCAACTAACCTGAAATCGTCAAATGTGTGAGATGCCATGAGCGTTTTCAAGATACTCAATAGCTGTAGGGTAACTACATTGGTATACAGCTTTTCATCCATTATCGAGTAGCATTTCATCAATGGTTTCCACTCCATAAAAGCGCGTAATTTCTTCTTTCTCAATGTCATTACCCCGCTCAAACACTCTTTTAACAACCGCTTTTTTTTGTTTTTGCCAATTAACACTTTCCATTTTGGTGTCCCAGAATAAAACGGGTCTCAGTTTGGCCAAATCCGGATGTTCTGCGTTTTGCTTTTGCTTCTCCTGCTCAATATCATAATATACCTGCAGCACCATAAAATAGCCTTCATCAAGTCCAAGTGCTTTTTCAATTTTTAAAGCAAGCGCAGTATTCATATTCCGCTTGCCTTTGGTAATGGCACCCAATGTTTGTGGAAACTCTTGTATAGAAAGTGCAAACCGGCCTTTGCGCAATTGCCGTTGTACCCGATCTTCCTCTATAAGCTGTATAAAATACAATCCTACTGGCAGGGCTGAAATATTTACTGCCTGATTTAAGGGCGGTACCGGTGTTCGTGATCCATAGCCGGTCAAGCGTTAGCACACGGCCACCGGAATTGATGATGAATGAACCAACCAGGTTTTCAGTGCCGTTGGGTTATCCGTGATGACATCGTCGAAGGTGCCGCCGTAGGCATTATCAACATCAATCAGTTGGAAGGAGCGTTCGTTGTAATTGCCCTGCCAGTTAGAGGCGCAATCCTTGAATTGCACAGACACATAAGCAATTGTGCCGGCGCCCCAATTGACATGGTTAATGCTTGCGTAATCTGATGTGTTGTATATCAGCGGATCACAAAGTCCGTTCGGATCCGCATAGTAGATTTGCTCTGAGCCAGTCCACCAACGGGCCGCCAATCCCCTTACGTAGAAGGTATTGGAACTCAGCCGGGCATAAGTCGTCGCATTGACTTCGAGATACGCATATTGGCACAAACCCTCTGTCGGCAGAATAAAAGGTTGCTGGGCGATTAATTCAATACGCAGTCCGATGCTCAAAAAAGAACAGGAATACCAATATTAATTAGTTTTCTCATAACTTTTAGATTACCCCTTTACACATATTGCGGGGGTGAAACCCAAAGGCAATATTTTTTTTCATTTACTGATTTGGGGTTGTGTAAAGAGGCAAAAGGCAAGTTGCAATATGCAATTTTGTTTCGCAACGCTTCATGTTTACGGAAACAAACAGAACGACCTCGCAAAATTATTTGATTTTGCGAAATTATTGCCTTTTGCTTTTTGCACCTTGCACCTTATTACACAACCCCGGTTCACAAAAAACTATTGCAACGAAGTACAAATTAAAGCAATCATTGCTTTACAAACCGTTCAATGCCTACAACCCTACCTTCCTCAACGACCTCCAAAAAGTACAACCCCGCAGGCAGCATTTCTGCCTCCAGTGTCTGCCGCGCACTGCCAGCTTCTGCAATTTTTTCCAGCAAAACCTGCCCCGTAAGGCCGATGATGCGGAAGCGCATGCCTGTGGTGGCAGCTTGCGGCAGATCGAGGGTAAAGGCACCGGAGTTAGGGTTGGGGTAGAGGCGGATAAACTGCTTTTGGCTTGGGTTGTTCGTTGCCGTTACAAGTGTTCCGTCGAAGCAGAAATTATCTAATTGCACATGAGAGTAGGTATCTTCCCCTCCTTGACTGCTGACAAGCGCATTTGTGACGAATATGCCGGGCTGTATCCAAACGCCGTTGCTGAAAGTGTCGCAAGTATCCAGGCCGTCCCAATCAGCCAGATTGTAGGGCACTTGAATTTCGACCCATGAAGAATCCTCTAAAACGGAAAGAGGTATTGAGAAAAACGACCGATTTGCTGTTGGGTTTACTGCAGTATGCGTACCAATGATTCGATCGCAGGGCAGATTCTCATGGGGGTCGCCGCATGGACATGCTCTTGCCCGTAGGGAAATCATACCCTCGCCTTTTTCCATGCACATCGGTTCTGTTTGAGTCAAAATGCCGGAGGTATCGAAATTTCCGGAAAGATGTATCGTCCATGCGTCGAAACTTCCCATTTCGCCTTCCACTACGACAGGCTCACCAGATGCGGCTGTCCAGCCCGTAGACATGCCTCCTGAAAGCAACCCACCTCCAACTGCCCCCAGATTGAAAGCAGGGTTGGGGAAGTCTGAGGCTGTGCAGTCGGAAATAATCAAACAGGTGATGGTAACGGTTTGAGATTTTGTGACCACCCCACAGATGCTGCCATCCGACCTTCTTCTCGTCACTACCATGACTACTGTGTAGGTGCCGGGGCCGTTGAAGGTATGACAAATTGCATTGTTGCCGATGCTGCTGCCAATCAGTGGTCCGGTCGCTGTATTGAGGTGCCATTCTACAGATTCGCAATCGCTTAAAGCAACCGGCACAAAGCAGGCCTTACAAGAAATCGGATATTTCACAACGGCAAAACTCTGGTTCACGGCAGCGCTCAGTGCCTCAATATTGCAGGGGCAGGGTTCGGGACAGTCCACTTTGAATCTGACGATGCAGGGGCAGTCCTGCAAACCGCAATGCCCGGTCAGCCGAAGCTCATAGGAGCCAGGTATAGCGTACCAGGCGGGCAAAATATTGATGCCGAAATACGGATTGGCAGTAGTGCTGTTCGATGCGACAGGGGTAATGGTGTTGGGCAATCTGTAAAGTTCCCAAGTCACCTGGGCGGTCGGCGGACAGTTGGGGCCAGCACATTGGAAGACGCCGGTAAACTGCATACTCTGGCCGGGTGCCGGACAACCTACGCTTACTTCCGTTGCATCGCAGAAAACCGGCGTAACCTGTACGTTTCTGGTTAATGGGAAGAACAAAGCAGAGAAGGTACCGCAATAGCAACCCGGGCATTCCACAGTAATCGTGTTACAAACCAATTTTTCAAAACAGATCATCCCGTTGGTATCCCGCTCGATGGCTAAGTAACAAATCGTGTAAGTGCCGCCGCCCGTATATGTGTGCATGGGCATGCTGCCGGGCGGGAAAGGCCCTTGTTGAACTTGGTTATTCGGATAATCCCAGTCTATCCACTCAATATAATCACAGGGAGGCAGATTACCAACGCTCAGGGTCGCTTTGCACAGGTTATTATCCGCGCTGACGGTGACGTTGTTTTCGAGCCTGTCGCAGAAGGCGTCGAAGTCATCACAACAAGAACAGTCCTCTTGTAGCCACGCCACCCTACAAATGCAGGGCTCCGTAGAACCGGGGCAAATCGTCGACAATGTCAAGTAATAAGTGCCCGGTTGGCTCACATCGGCGACGGGGAAGGTGACAGACTGAAAATTTCCACTTGAGCCTACAATCGTTGGCAGCCCACCAGGTCTTTCCAATGTCCACGACACGGTTGTGGGCGGGCATGGCAGACCGGTAACTGTATTAACACAGCCAAAAAAACCTGATATCGTTACGTCTTCGACTGGACATTGGAATGCGTGCAAAAAGGAGGTGTTACAGAATATCGGACTACTACCACTTCCGTGGGAGATGGTCAGCTCGGATCTACAGACGCAACATTCTTTAATAAACAAGTTGTAAACATTGGAGGTGTCGCTGCATCCGTTGTAGGTAACCACAATGTAAATATTGTTGAAACCATAGACCAGGGGAGGAACGACATTACCCGTAAGGTTCAACGTCAGACCTGTAAAAAACGGTGTTGGGAAGCCATTGACAAACCATTGCACCACGTAATTGGGGTTGGGCACCAGCGGCGGGGTGATGGTGCCCGTATCGCAGATGGTATCGCACCCGACCGGGAACAGGATCGTAGATGGCTTTTGTGTTATAAATCCCGCATAATAGTCACTGTAACAACCACACTCCGGATCCGTAGCCGTAACGCTGTAATAACCTGCCTGGGAGGTGGTCATCACCGGGCCTGTAACCCCGTTGCTCCACACGTAAACATAATTGCCTGCAGGCGTTGCCGAAGCGGTGAAAGTATGGGGCATTCCTTCGCATAAAGTACCCGAAGGCCCACTAACGGCTACAATCGGCTTGACGCATAAATACACACAGAACGTATCAATTGCCATACAGCCCGTGATCAGATCAGTGACCGTTAAGATAAATTCATAGGTGCCCAAAGCCGTTACTGTTGCGCTGACGTTGAATAAATTGTTGGGGTTGAGGCTAACCGAGCCACCGGGGCCTGTGGCAGTCCAGAGGTAGGTATAGTTGGGATTTGCCCCCCCGGCATTCATAAGATTATTAATTGGATAAGGGCCATTGCCTGAAACACACCATATCACCTCGCCCTGTATATCCGCCTGGGGCTTGGGGTGATAGGTCACCGGCACCGTATCGGAGGTTACCGGGCAGCTGTTGAATTGGGGGTCTTCGGCCGTTACATGGTAATTTCCGGATGCATCGAATTGGCATAATTGATAGGTGGCGCTGTTCGCCCCGCTGATGGCGACACCGTTCTGATACCATTGATAATTGGTGAACCCGCCGAAGGGGGTGGCGCTTAGCACACCCGGCGGTAAACAATCCGGGCAAATCATGACCGGCGCAACGGTTAAGGCTCCTGGCATTACCACCGTCAAAGTAACCGATGCAGTGAACGTACAACCAAAAATATCGGTAACGGTCAGGCCGACAACCTGGCTACCCGGTGAGCCAAATGCATAGTTTAATATAGCCTCTTGAGATACGGGTACAGGTATGCCACTTATAGTTGTTACCGTCCACTCATGTTGGATAAGAGTCGGTCCTGTCCAAGAATAATTGAATGCATAAGTTTGATCTTTACAAACCACGGAAGGACCACTAATCGAAAGAGGCTGCATAGGGAGATTCAATGTGATTGTTTTGCTGTCTGTGCAAATATCTGTCGGAGTCGGACCGTCAACGGTTATGGTCATGGTCACGGTCGGATTGCAATTCGAAGTATTTAGTGTAAAAGAATTGCCTGTGCCCGACAATGGCGTTGCGCAATTCGAAGTCCAAATAACATGCGTTGAAGGGGTGTAGGTCCAGCCGCCCAAGGTTTGCGAGATGTTGTTGAACGTAATGGTATAGCTGCCGTTGGCACCGCATACTACGCTGTAATTGAAATCAGCCTTTAATGGTACGTTGACGCTCGTATAAACCTGGAAATTACAACCGTTACACTCTATTTCGGCCGTTACCGGAAAAGTGCCATGCTGCGTATAGGTATGCATTACGCTGTTGCCGGAAGCCGTATTGCCATCGCCGAAATACCATGTGACGGTCCCGCCCGAACAGCCTGTAACATTTACGTCGAACATTTTAGTGTTGCATGTAATGTCGCTGACGTTGATAGCACTCAACGGGAATGAATTAGGTGGAACAGGATAAGTAGCACATCCTGTTGTGGGCGGACAAATCTGCTGTATAACGGTTATCGTATTGGATGTAGCCACACAGGCGCCGCAGGTTACTACCACAAAATAGCTGCCTGCCGCAGTAGCAGTGTATGTTTGAGAATTGTTACCCACGGGGTTGCTGAGGTTATTTTGATACCATTGGTAGCTGCATCCGGTGCTTGTAGTAAATGCCTGCAAATTAACCGTGGGGGGTGAAGGGTTACACCATATCAATGGATTACCTGTGGAAATAGCAACGGAGGGTACAACTTCGGGAAGAACGGTATAGGTTGCAACAGATATGCAACCATTCGAAAACATCACCTGTACCGTATAAGTGCCGGGGGTTGATACAAAAATAGTTTGAGTAGTAGCTGATGAGCCCCCAAACCATTGATAGCCGCTCACGGTTCCGATGGTGTTGTTGGCAGTCAATTGCAAGTCGTTTGTGCATAAACTTCCGGTTTGTGCAATGATTATTGCCGGAGGTGTTGTCGTATTCACACCTATTGAAGTAGAACCACTACAATTGGATACCATAATGGTTCCGATGCCGTGAATCTCATAAGTTGCCGGATTCGCACCCTGAAGGCTGATCAGGGACGCGGCAGGCGTACTACTCCATGTAAATGGACCTGGGCCTGATGCTAAAATGGAAATTCGCCCTCCGATACATGCGGATATTGGAGTTGTAGGCAAGGTAGGAAGCGCCACCACCGTGACGGATAATGTGGCGAAGCCGGAGCAGCCGTTTACGGTTTGCGTGGCCATCAACGTCCATGAGCCGGAACCGGTAAAAGTCACGGATGCATTTGAATTGTTTGGCCCGTAAGGCGCAACCGTACCTCCTGAACCAGATAAGGTCCATGTAAAATTGCCGCCCGGCAGACTGCTGGTTGCAGAATAATTAATCAATTGATTTGGACAAATCACGACCGGCCCGGTGATATTTACAACGGGGACAGGGTTGACCACTACATTGAATGTAGAAGATGGATTACAAAAAGCGCCAGGAATAGCTGTGGCAGTAACAGAGTAACTGCCTGGTGTTATCCAGTTCACGGAAATGTTTGGAACATTGATCGTCGAACCAACAGTATAATCAATACCAAGGGTACCAGGACTTATCGTCCAGTCGGCCAGCCCACCCGGACTAACAGCGTAACCGCCTGTAATACCTGCACAAACAGGGGACGTGCCGGTTACAGTAAATGTACTTCTCACCTGCACCGTCAACGTAGTGGATCCGCTGCATCCGGAATAGGGGTTCATATAGTTGCAGGTAATCGTTACGGGACCAACAGGACCAGTCCATTGCACATTGATTGTTGGCGTGTCTTCATCAGGCCCAACAATCATTCCGCCAGCCCCGACTGTCCAGTCGTAAAATGTTCCCGGCATAGTGGGAAGTGAATAGGATTCTGTACTGCCCACACAAACAGGGCTGGGGCCGTTGATGGGTATATTGTTCCACAAAACCGGCACATTCAAAGTGGCTGAATTGCCGCATGCACCACCGCATCCTGTCGTTACAGAAACGAATCCGGGAAGCGTGGCCGGCGCCGTTGTATTCCATTGCACAGTAATACAATCGCCGTTGTTGGCAGTAATGGTTCCGCCATTTACCGTCCAGTTGTACGGCCCACATCCTGGATCTGTACAATAAGTCGCACTATCTCCCGGGCACAACATTTTTTTACAACTTGATGTAAGGGTTGGGCCTGTTCCTGCGAGGACTGTTATTAGGACTTTAGCAGTATCAATACACCCGCACGGAAACTCACCGATGCCGCTGGCGCCATTGGTAACAGTGAGTACTACCGTATAATCGCCGGGGGTAGTGCTGGGGTTAGGATAAATATGTGGCGGCGGGTTTGCTAACGTTGAACTGGTGCCGTCGCCAAAATCCCAGTAATAGGTATTGGCACCAACCGATGTATTGGTAAAGGTTACCGATTGATTCGTACAAACGGTTGTGCCCGGTATCGGTGCAACAGTAAACCCAGCTGTTGGCGAATCAATCAAACAAAATTCATGAGTGATCGTGTCCCTGCAAGTGCCACTTGGGTCAGTGATGATAACCTGAAGGGAACCCATGCTTCCGCCTCCCCATGTAATCACACCCGGGTTGTTACCTTGCACCGAAGTGAGGGTGCCGCCCGTAATTGACCAATTATAAGTAAATCCCGGCAGGTTGGGTATGACATAATAACTGTGAACGCTGTTTTTGCAGGCTATTGTTTTTCTTGGGGTGGGCACAGTTGGCGTATGGAAGGCGACGGGATCACTCATACATGCGTTAACCCCGGGACAAGGCGTGATGCTGTTGAGCTGTAATAAGCTGAACTCCGGGCAGCAAACTGTTGTGCTGCAATCCACCGTCACTTCAAACGCGCAGGTCTTCGTATTTCCGCAATCATCTGTCGCAGTCCAGGTCACCGTCGTCGTGCCGTCAGGATAGGTTCCGCTCGCATTTGCTGTCTCGTTGAAGCTATTGACCAAAGAAACCGACTGATCACAGAGGTCAGTAGCGGTCGGACTCGCTACCTGTATATTGGCTGAGCAAACCCCGTTTTGGTCAAGGGTACCAGCCGCCGTAATGTTTTGTGGACAATTGGTCAAGACAGGAGGAATATTATCCATCACCGTAATGGTCTGTACGCAGGTCGCAATATTATTGCACCAGTCTTCTGCTTTCCAGGTTCTGATAATGACCTGGTTGCAGGGCTGCGTCCCGGTGATCACATCAGTGAAGGTCAACGACAGGATCGAACAATTATCGGTGGCTGTGGCAAAACCGGTCGTCGAAGGTGTTGTCGGACTGAAGCAAGTCAATTGCACATCCTGCGGACAGACGATGGTCGGAGGCGTATTGTCGGTGATGTTAATCGTTTGGGTAGCGCTCGACATGCTGCCGTCTGCGCAGGTAATGGACACGGAAAACGTGTGCGGCCCGCAGGGCAATATCAAGTCAATGTTGGGTGTGGATTGGCTTGTAGACCACAGGTAGGAAATGGGTTGTTGCCCCGTGCTGGTGCTCACTAATTGAACATGGCCACAATTGTCTACGAAATTTACGGTAAAGGAAGCCTCGCAGGGGGGCGGCGGAGAACACGTTTTGAAGCTAATGTCATCTACGGCAAAATCATTGCCTCCCTGCAGGATGGAGCCATCCCGGATTTCCAACCTGTAAGGATTTGCAACCACAGCCGGGGCCGACCACAATGCGTCAATTTTTATCCATAAATCCGGACTTTCGGGAACCACAGCAGAAGTCAACAAAATAGCACTGTTGTTGCCATCTACCAGCCAAACTTGCACATCCGGAAAGGGTTGGTTACTATTAGGAGGAAAATAAAGGTTGTTGACATAGGCGCAAAACATATATTCAACAGAAGGGGCAATGTTGACATTTTGCCGCCAGGCGGCTTTCCCGGGAGTTAAACTGCCATCAACAACTAAAAAATTCCCCGTTGGGGATCCTGTTGTATGGTCTGTGCAATTCCAAAAATTATTCTGAAAGGAAGGGAAAACCGTATAATTGCCAGGGCCGGGAGCCGGAAAAGGTATATAATTATAATCAGAAGTAAACCCGGTATTTCCAGCCGAAAAATCGCCGTTTCCGACAAGGTTTGGCCCTTGAAAACTTCCCTCCGGGCAATCGCAAACGCTCCCATAATCGCATACCACGGTCACTTGCGTCTGGCAGGTAGACATGTTCCCATTCATATCCGTTGCCGTATAAGTTACAGTGGAAGTTCCCTCCAAAAAGGTCGTGCCACTTGCGTTGTTTATGCCCGTCGCGGTTATAGCCCCCGTGATCACATAATCCACCATCAGCATCGGGCAGTTGTCAGAAGTTGTTGGTGCAATCGTTCCGACTACCTTCGTGCAACTCCCCGCTCCGTCCGGCAAACCGGGAACCAATACATTTGGCGCGCACATAATCACCGGCAATTCATGATCTTCCACCGTCAAGGTGAACGTACACTTTGCCTGCAACAACGAGGCATCCTTAATGGTCAACGTTTTTTGAGGCATTAAAAAGGAACAGACATCGTTGAGGGTGATGATAATTGTCTCGTCTCCTTCCAGAATCGCATCGTTGAGGAGGGTAACGGGCAGGGTGAATTGTCCCTGACCGGCAGGAATCACGATGCTGGAAGCGAATGGCGCGTAATCGAGACCCGCTGTGGCGCTTCCCGATATGGTGTACGCAACGGTTACAGGCGCATTGATACTTATACCTACGCGGTCAAAGACTAAGTTCACCATTCCGCAATTTTCGTACGCGACGGTTGAAACGGGATTGCTGTTCACCACCCATTCAACTGAAGCATTGCCGCCTGCGTCGAACGAACCGGCATCTAAAAAAATAGCCGAATCGTGGAGATCGTCCCCAACGTCGGCTATGGCCAATTTGAGGTGGTAGGTTTGACCGGGTTGTACGTTGGCAACTGCTGTAAATCTTTGGGTAAACCCATCGTATTGCAACTCAGTCGTTGCGGCTGCAGTAGACGGCGTTTGCCCGCAAAGGTTTCCACTGGTGGCCGGTTGGTTGTTGACATAAAGCCCGTTGTTGGTCAGGTGGTTTACGGTATTGATGCCAATGGGTGTTGTAGTGAGTGGAATCAACGCAATGTTTTGCTGCCCGGATATGCCCGGCCCGGAAATGAAAAACCCAAACACGTCGCTGAGTGCATTGCCTGCCTTTTCACAGTATTCTTCTGAGGCAAAAACAAAGCGGAAGGTTACGAGGGATTGCGTTGGAATAAAATCAAATTCGAGACTTGCCCGGTCGTAAAGCGTGCCTGTGGTCAGGGTGGATAAATGTGCATCCGCCGTAACGCCGCCGACGCCGCTGCCTGCATTGTTGCTGTTGTTTGGTCCGATCGCCAAGGTGCCGGGGCCAGTCGTTAAGATGACCCCCGCGTCAATACCGATGTTGGTCAAACCATTGGAGAAGGTACTGAACTGGCTGGCCTGGCCAGTCGTGGTCACATTAGAAATGTCGAAACAATTGCCGCCAACCAGCACATCTCTGACTAAGGTATTTCCGGAAACCCCAGGCTGTACGCCCAGCACTGCCAGCAATTGTTCCGGGCTGTTGTTGCTTGAATTTTGAGCAAACCCCAAAGAGGACTCTGGTATTTGCACATCTCCATTTGCCGTGCAGGGATAACCGCAGATGAGTTCGCTGACGTCCACGCACCCGTCGTCCGCGACGCAGCATATTGTATGCGTCCCTTTTGGGAATTCCATTCCAGGAGTGATGAACATGAGGCCCGCAGCCGTCACGAGGTAACAGGTAATCGCAGGGTTAGGATTGCAATTATCGGTTGCCGTGGGTTCTGTTATTACCCCGCTAAAAAAACACTGCCCCGGATTGGTATTCACGGTCAAATCCTGCGGACAGGCAATCATGGGCGGCACGTTGTCTATCACCACAATGTTTTGTACACAGGTCGCCTCGTTGCCGCAATTGTCCGTTGCCGTCCAGGTGCGTTGAATGACGCCGTCGCAGGGCAAGGTGCCAAGCGTTAAATCTGTATACGCAATCACTGGTGCCGGCAAACAATTGTCGGTAGCCGTAGCAAATCCTGTGATATCGGGTGTCAGACCGGTATCGCAGTCTTTTTGCACGTTGGGCGGGCACACAATTACCGGTGGCTCAATTTCTATGGTTTGGATACCGGTTGTGCAGGAGCGTACATTGTTGCACAAGTCAGTCACCGTCAGCGTCACCATAAATTCGCCGCAGCCGGTGAGTACGGTTGGGCTGATGCTCATGGATTGTATCTGGCAATTGTCTGTCGAACCTGCGTCAATCATGGCAGGCGTCAGCGTCACCGTGCAATCGGGATCCAGTTCAAGTCCGAAACCCGGCTGACATAAAGCGACAGGTGCCACATTATCCTGCACCAAAATCGTTTGCACACAGGTGCGCGTAGTCCCGCATTCGTCTACTGCCGACCAGGTGCGGAGTACCGTTCCGTTGCACGGCATCGTTCCGCTTGTTGCATCTGAATACGTGAGGTTCGGCGCTACTCCTGAACAAGCCCCCGTCAAGGTAGCAAAACCGGTGACAGCCGGCGAAAGATCCGTATTGCACTGGACAGTGATATTTGGCGGACAGGTAAGCACCGGCTGTTGAGGGTACTTCAGGGTTACATTTTTACAGATCGTGTTGCTGCAGCCGTTCCCCGTTACCGTAAGACAGACATTGTAGGTGCCGCATTGAGCGGGGTAGGTATGGATCGGGTTTACGGCAATGGAGGTGCCGCCCGCCGTATAGCCAAAATTCCAGGAATAAGTGAGCGGCGCAGGGCCGGTGGACGTATTGGCAAAACTAACCGTCGTGTTGCAGTTTGAGAATTGAAAATTAAAATTTGCCACGCAAGGAACTACATTGCACGCATTCGCCTGCTGCCAGGTGCGCAGGGTGCCCATCAGGGCTGTCGCCGTCGGCACATCGTAAAAGTCAATATCCGGCGGTACGGGGGAGCTGAGAATCGTATTCTGGTTTTGGATCACTTCATTGATGTCAACGGTCATGCAGGTACTCAGGTCTGAATCGCTCACCGAAATAAATGCGCAAAGTTGCCCAAACCCTCCGCTCGCAGGCGTTCTGCCATCGGCAAAAGCAATTTGTCCGGAGGTTAACAACGAGGTTGTTCCGCCTTCGTAAGCGACTTCGCCATTGTCTAAATATTTAACCCAGGACAACACCGGCTCGCCCATATTGTCTGCAAACCGGTATACCGCGGTCTGGAATAACAAAGGAGGCGCGGGATTTACCCCCGTGACGTAAATCCCGCCATTGGGCGCTTGCCACACCTGAGTGGCAGACTCCAACCCGCCGATGGTTATATCCCACTGGCCAGACAAATCGTTGTCAAACTTCATCAGGTGTACCTGACCGTTTTGCAAATTACTGCCAATGGCATAAAAAGTCCCGCCGCTCCCTTGCGCCACATCGATAAAAGCAAAGGGAAGATCACGAGAAACGCCGTTGACTACCTGCCCGGTATTGTCTGTGCGGATGATTACGCCTAACGTTCCAAAGTTCCCCGCAAGCAGCAAATCCCCATTGGGCAACGCTTCCAGGTCGCGGGCAAATTTATCATCCGGCAGGAACCAATTGTATTGTTTTTTCCAGTTAAAGGTTCCACTTTCATTCAGGTTCAGCAGCACCAACTCGGCAGTCGAAGCCCCGATCTCGGTTTGGAAGCCCAACACATAATACGGGAAAGCCGCATTTTGGGGCACCGGGTTCTGCACAATCCGGGTAAATCCGTCGTTCCCGGGGATATTATAAGAACGCACCCAGGTAAACGCGCCTGCGGCCGTCACCAACCCCATGATCCCCCCGCTCGTATTGTCGTTGGGCAGCGAATGACCCACGACCAGCAGGTTGCCGGAGGGGGTCAACACCGCATCGTTCCATTGGGAAGCTGTATTCATGCTCAGCGTCCACTGGAGTTGGCCCGAGGCATTGAGACGTGTCACGGTGGCCCGGCCGGGAAGTCCGTCTGTCGTTTCGCCAATGCCCAAAACGTAATAATTGGTCCCGCTTTGGATCACCTTGGAGAATGACTCGTCAAGGGCCGTTCCGAACTGACGCTGAAACTGGGCGTGGCCAGGGATGGCGCACAAAAGCAGCGTACAGATCAGGATTAGGATAGGTAGATTAGTCCGTGTAATTTTCATAGTGATGGCTGTTTTAATTGAGCATTGAATCCATTTGCACCAAGGCACTACTTTGAACAAGTAGCCCATCGCTTGCTTGTGACACCCGGCATGACATTAAACCCCGGAGCATACGCCCGGCGCATAAAAAAGCCGCACTGCTACACCCGGAAACGGACTTGCTCATACGGCTTTGATTGATGGCTTTGGTTTTTTGAAGATGCCTTCGATCGTCCGGTTTGTACAAATATGCAACATCCCGAAATGCAGATGCGCGTCTAAGTGCGATTCGGTAAGAAATAGATGATATTCGGTAAAAAGGAAGGAGGCTTAGATGATGTCAAGGTAAGTTTCGCTTTCAGATTGATCAATCGCTTTTTACCAAATTACCTCAACAGGATAATCCTTGAAAGCCTCATCAGAAGAAATAATATCCAGACTGCCTGTAATGGCTTGGGCGATGATGAGGCGGTCGAAAGGATTTTTGTGGAAGTGCGGTAAAGAAAGCAACTCGAAAATGTGATGTGGTTCTATGCCTAAAATACCAATGTATCAACAATAAACCTCATGCCGGATTCTTTTTCTGAATAGGCTGGATTACAATCTCTATTTTTTTGACCAGAAGAGCCAATTTCAATATGCTAAAAAGCTGGGGATGAAATTTAATGGGGATAGATATTATGTTCGTAACGATACAAGTCCTTTTCGCGCTGCTGCCAACTTTCAAGGAGGCACCTTAATGGTGCCGGTAGGTCTTGTTGCTCAGCTCATTTGCGCGAATGATCAGGTTGCCGGTCACTTCTGTCCGCACGCTCAGGCCGTTGAGGTCAAAAATGTTGCCGCCGCCAACAGATTCATCAATAGTCAGGTCACCTTCGATCATCGTGCAGCCGGGGTAGTTGGCCGCAAAGTTGTCAATTTGGCTTTGGTGGGTGAGGGTGATGCGCAGGATTGGGCTTGCCCGGCTATACTCGGGAGGAGGGTCAGCATGGCGGGGAATAGGTGTTTTTTCATAGTGTATTGTTTTTTTGTCTAAATCAGAATTTTCAGGATTAGAGCATTTTCTGAATGTCCGCGACGTGCATTCTGAGCATTCTAAAATTTTGGGAATTCTGATTCAGACAGCTCGTATTGGTCACTGCTATTGACTACCGCCGGGCCGCCCTGCACCATCAAGGCGAGTCTACTTACTTATTGCTTCACAACCTTCCCCACCCCCACAACCCGCTCTTCCTCCATAAGCTGCATAAAATATAATCCCACGGGCAGGGCTTAAATATTTTATTGCCCAAAGTCTAATAAATCAATTTTTGAACAAATAACGATACACGTAATCGTAATCATAGAGACAATCATCTCCAAGCGTATGATAGGTTCTTTTCCAGATGTAAAATCGTTTCCAATGAACAACGGGCACAGGAAATCCCTTGACTCTTTTTATCTTTATGATGGGATATTCAATGTACTTTCCTCTGATTTTTTCCTTCATTTTGCTAATGATGGAATTATCAATAATCCCTTTTGTATATAAACTTACATCATTTACAACCAGTTCTTCCTCATAGTTTCTCCCACCTCCAAATTTTGTAACTTCATAATTACACCCAATAAAATAATTTAAGTCTTTTGGCTGAAGGTGCTCCGAAGCAGATTGAACGAATGCGTAATGGTTCGGAGCTTGAAGCATGGGCGCTGCAAGTGCAACTGGTTGAACCATGCCGGTAGGGGATAAATACGGAGTGAATGCAGCGCCATATAAGTTAAAGGACAATCTTTGGTCAAGAAAATAGTTATTTGCTCTCACCCTGTTAATCCCCATATCATAAACTTTAGGAGGAAAAGTTGAAGCAAAATTTGAAGGTTGATTGATTAGTGTATTTGCGCAATCCATGCTAACCACGCCATCGTCATAACCAATATGCATCAGAAACTTTAATATTGGAACGCTTGCCGTAGGATGACCTCCGGATACATTAAGTACCGGCACAGGTACCGCAGCAATAAGTGGCCCCCATTTGGCGCGTGTGATTGGTGGAATCAAATCCACTAAAATGCTATTCAACACCATAACCCGGTGTATTCCTATTGACAGATCTGCCTTACAAAGACCCGCAGTGAGCGCTGTTGATGCAACGGCAGACAATAATGGGTTCTGTTGAGTCACCACTAACACGGTTGCAAGACTACTGCCTGTAAAAGCCCCATGAAGGGAAACGCGGCCTTTGCACCTGTCCGATACAAGGCTAATGTCCCCATATTTTGTATTGAAAAAACTAATATTACGGCTATAATGTGCGATTGTTAAGGCCGCATCTGCCACAATGGCACCTGTTGAATGTGAGACAAAAACAAAATCACGGCCAAAACAATTCGTCCCTCTCGGATCGCCAGCCGCCACCTGCACCTCCTTGCCGTTTTCCATTGCTTGCCATATTTGGGAAAGCACACTATGCACCGCTACTTCAGCTCTTTGCGAACAATTATAGGTAACAATTAAATACCGGTTTTTATTTCCCTTCCCTCTTAAAAAGTAATCAATATGAGGTTGCCAGTTCGCGTTTGCTACTGTTTTATAATATCCAGTGTAAAATTCATTTGTATTAATTGGCCAGTCAGCACCCGCGCCACTTACATTATTTGCCCGATCACACAAATGATCAAGTTGAAGCCCATGAATGTAGATTATATCTTTCCCTCCAAAAGCCATATTCCTAAGTTCAATTGGAGTGCCAACGTCACAGTTGTTGGTCATTACTGGTATTGGCAGCATGTTAGGAAGCTTATTAAATAAGGAGGTATCTATTTCACTTTTTTCCAGCATCTTTTGAAGTTCATTACACGTCATATTGATCCCCATCATCTTCAAACTATCATCACAATTATAGTTCAATACCTCCGGAGGCAACGTCCCTCCAATCGAAAAACATTTATCTGTCGCCTGTGCATACCAACTTGCCGTCCCATTATACCCATACAAATCCTGAAGGCTGCCATTGTCGTATTCCTCTTCTTCCGCTTCTGGCGGGCAGGTAAACCCGGCCGGAACAGCCCCATACCCCGCAGGTACGATGGGGTTTCCCTTCGCATCCAACTGCACTTCCTCACAATCGCTGCCCCAATTGGTTTCGCACAAATACACATTGTCTATCCACAAAGTAGCCGTTGCGCCGTCGTTGGTAAAAACATTCAGGGCGATGTTTTGAAAATCCTTGTTCGCCGTCCACACCGGGAATTCGATCACGCTCCAATCTCCGCAATCCCGGATTTTTCCGCTGCGGCCAATTATGGCAATATTGGCACCGGGCGCCGGATGAGTGCCATTGGCAGGCAGCGCCGGCGGCGGCGTTATTGCGTTTCGTGGGTCGGCGTTCGCCGGATGAGTGCCATTGGCAGGCAGCGCCCCGTTGTAGGCGATGACCCTTATGCGGGCATAATCCGGCGCATTGGGCTTGTTGAAATACCGGACGCCAACACTCAATATATATTTTTTCCCCTGACGGATTTTGTTCTGCACAGAGAGTGCCTGCGCAATAGCGCTACCGGTGGTTTGATTGCCCAATACCGCTGCATACCCTGGATTGAAAAAACCTCCGTTCGGCGTGTTTAAAAATTGTGGACTGCCATACCCGACCGACCAATATTGGGTAACGGGCGGGCGGGTGATCCCTTGAGCAAACTCGCCATTGCGGAGGAGCGGATTGTCGCACAAATCCGTTAATTCATTATTGCAGCCCTCCAATAGCGTGGAATCTCTACACAGGGTTTTACCAGTTCGGTCCAACCAGGCATATTGCAGATAGACCGGGCTTTTACCTTCTACGCAGATCGTAGCCAGATTGGTTTGCCCACCCGGAATTTTTGTCGCTTGTTTCCAGATGACACTTTTTGTTTTGGCAGGGACGGAAGCCGGCGTTTGTTGCCACGGGTTTTGCGTGCCAAACACATGGGTGATGTTCCCGTTTTTGATGGATGCTTGAAACCAGGCCGGAAATAGCCTGGCCTGCGCGCTTAATTTGTTGTTTAAAACGACCTTGTAACAGCAAGGACCTTCGGTCATGTTTTGCGGTTTTAATGCGACTTCAAGCAACCGGCATTCGTCTACCCGGATGATGTTGATGGCCTCTTGCTGTATCGGGGTGATTTGGGTGTGCCCGATTGAAGTTTTGAATAGCATAGTCAGCATTAAAAACAAAGCAAAGCGGAAGGAAATGGTGTGTTCCATGTTTTGTGGTTTTTGTTTAGGCACCCTATTTTAGATAAGCCATCCGCGAGCAATTTGTGACAAGCGAGCAACATTAAGGCACCGTTGTTCCGGGAGATTTGGAGCATTTCTCGTTAATTCGGACAAGGTATAATTGTCGTTTGGGTCGTATGAGTACAGCCATTCGCATCGGTCACCGTAAGCGTGTAGGTTGTGCCGCCTGCATCCGGAATATGATCGAGGGTAATGCCATTATCTGCCACAAGCGTACCATTATTCCATGACCATGCGTAGGTAAGCGCTCCTCCACAAGTAGAATAAGAATTTGCGGCGCTCAGGGTAATGGTATCTCCCACGCATGGACAGATTGGTATAGGGCAATTGATAATGGCCACCGCCTCGCATACGTCCAAACAAACTTTATTGGACGCGACCGTAAAGCAACCATCATTGCACGTTACCCAATAGCAGGCTTGCTGAGTTGCGTTGAAAAAGTCGCCAAATCCGACCTGAAGGCCGTTGCAATACCATTCATAGCTACAATTTGGATCAGGGTTTTGAACGCTCAGAAGCGAAGAGCTGCCTTTACAAATCGGGTTGGGAACCGCCGTGATTACGGGTGCTAATGGTCGTTGTTTCAGACAAATCCTCACTTCATTGCTGTAGCAGGGTGGACAACCTGAATTGGGGTAATTGTATGGCCGGCATTCAATCCGATAATTTATACAGATCTCACCGGGAGGCCATAAATAAGGCGAACTGGCTGGCTTCAAATGGGGCAATACATTGGTGTTTTGAGTGGTGTTGCTGGTTCCCAAATCTTTCCAGACTCCCGCCGATGAGCCACTTGTGAACATATATTGCCATACTTTATTACAATTCGTGAATGGAAGTACCACTTCCACAGCTGCATCGTCGCCTAGACAAATCAAGTAATGGTCGGGGTCGAGGTCGGGGTCGGGCATGAGCGTGGCAGGCGAGGAAGCGCCCGTTATCGTGCCACATATCGGCTTGGGGTCAACAGGAATACATTTTTGTACGGTCACCGGTGGGCATCCGCAATTACTAATGCTTGCTTTAAAACAAATATTAGGTTGAGTTAAAGGTGGCCCGCTGTAGGTTATGCTAATTTGGTCGTCGTATCCGGGGCCTGTCAATGGTATTGTCACACCTCCATCAATCACACACCAATTTATGTGGACATTGTTGAATGGGTTTGGCTGCGGCATATTCGAACTCAAAGTAACGTTGAACTGCACCACATCTCCTTCACAGAAAGTAGTTGCCGGCGCTATTGGTGATGGGGAAATGTTTAGCAGCGCATTCTGAACAGGGCAGCAAATTCGCAAGGAGCAAAATGGATCCGTAGTGTAGGTGCAGGTATTTGTTCCATCTGTCACCGTGATAATAGCTCGATAGCTACGATCAACATATGCATTAGGGCTGCAAAGCGCTGGGACCACACTCGTAGCTAGGTGCCCCGGTGGAGACACAAAGGAAAACCCGCTAAACAAAGCCGAAGGCGTCGGATCGGGCGTAATCGGTATGCCCGCTGTGCTAAAACAATCGTCACTGTATTCCCACATTACAGAAGTGCCTGCCCCTGCCTGGGCGATATTTCCGGCCAACCCGGAGTAAATGGAAAAATGAACTGCATCGCCACTACAAATTGAAGTTAATCCAATTGTTTGCAAAGGGTCTGATATGAAAGTTATTGAATTCGTGTATTCAGGATAAAGTATGGGGGCCGTTGAAGCAACAAAGTTGCTCATTTGTCCAGGTTGTAATGAAAAGCCAGGAGGTGTCAGTGACGACAAGGACAATATCCCGTTATTTGCGGGGAATGACATATCTGTTACTGCCGTCACCCCCGTATTAAGCCCGCCAGCGATACCTTCATCAAACCGCCAGTAAGCCACCAATCCAGCCTCTAGCCCTGTGAGTACACAAGCGTTACAAGTGGTGAGTTGCGAAGGTAGTAGAGCAATATTCCATAATTTCACCTCATCCACATAACCTTCCCAGTCCTGACCAGGAGTTAAACTACCACCCGGCCAGTGCCCAACACGGAAAAGGTTAGCCGTAAAAGTGCCCATTAGGGTGGAAGAAAGTGCCTGGATGAGGTTTCCATCTAAATAAACCTCTGCTATATTCCCAGACCGAACTGCAGAAATACAATGCCATTGATTATCCCGAATATTGATAGATGACTGTAAAACACCGTCTGCTATTGAAAAACTTGACAGCAAGCCATTGCATTCTCCAATTTCAAAGCGACTACCCGGCGCTCCAAGTGCAAAGAGGCGTCTAAAGTCTCCGGAACAGGTTCCATTTCCCCCGGTGGCTGTTGAGTAAAACCACATCTCTACTGTAAAATCAGAATTTAACGCAAATCCCGAAATGGGACTTAGCGTGATAAAATCGTTATCTCCATCAAAATGAAGCGCGTTATTCTGCCCCGAAAGAAGATTCCAGGAGAACAGAAAGACAAACAGTATTCCTTTAAAACGGAGTACGTTCGGAATGTTTATATTGATACGCATTAGTTGAATATTTTTTGGTTTTCAAAAAAATACAGTGAATCCGTGCTGAGGTTTTTTATAATTCAGCGTTTCCTGTACGGCAAAAGATTACTGGTCACGAACGATTTTGTCTATCCACACCAGCACATCATTTTCAAAAACCTGTACGAAATACAAGCCTGTTGGCAAATGCGCCAGGGAAAGTGTATGCTTTTCCTGCCCATCCGGTATTTTTTCGGAAACGAGTACCTTGCCGTTTAAGTCCACCACTTTCACGGTGCCATTGCGCAGCGGCATAGGGCTAATCTGTACCGTCATATCCCCCGTAGTGGGATTTGGATATATTTTTACGTGTACTCCCAATCCAAAATCGTCAACAGATACAATACACATGCCGCATTGAACAACCTCATGCACCGCTGTTCTTATGCAGCCATTGCAATTGGATTCAAAAATAAATATGCCAGCTGTTGGAGAAATATAAGTGGCATTAGTAGCGCCCGGAATTGGAGTGCCGGTCGTTCCGTCATACCACTGATAGGTGCAAAAATCAGGACATGGGTCTTTAGGCGGGAGTACCATTACGCCAGTCAAAGTGATCGGCGAATTATCATTGAAACACCGGAAGCAAGGCCCGATAATAATGGGCACGCAAGTCGGGTCAATGATTATCGGCCATGTTTGTGCAGATTGCGGGCAGCAGTTATCCCGTACAACGGCGTAATAAACACCGGCGATGCTGCCCGAACCAGGAGTTGGACTTGGATAAGTCCAGGTTACGGAAGAGAACATCGAGGTACTTGTATGAATCAAGTTACCATTAAGGTACCAGTCAATTACATACAGGCATGGTACGCCCGTATCCGTGTCAGTTCCCGCAATCGGACTGGGTGTAAAATCAACGGTGAGTGCTACTTGCGTATCTGCACAAGGGTCAGGAACAGCCGTAAAATTGTTGATGACCAATGCGTCTTTCACAACAATTTGATAATCGATTTCGTCTGCCGGGCATACCCCGTTTTGCTTGATCACCTTGTACCAGGTGGTTTGCCAGAGCTTGTTGGTGTTGATGACCCCATCCATCGTCCCCGAACCGGGAATCTGGTTAAAACCCGAACCGGACGATACGCTCGACCACCAGGTCCACATCGGCGGCGGCCCAGACGGCAACTCGGCACAGGCCGGTGAATAGACAAGCGTGGCATCCTCGCCAGGGCAGAATGGCTGTGATTCAAAAGGAATCATATCAATTTGACCGGCATCCGCATTGTCATTATAGACCCGGATGGTAGTAGCGCAGGTGCTGGGGCCACAAGGCCCGGTCAGTACTACAGAAAACCCATGGTCGTAAAAACAGACAGAGCTTGGCAGATTTGTTGGAAAATTCAGTACCGGGGGCTGATATGAGAGATTGGTCGCCCCATTTATTGCTGCCCCTTGATAATACCATTGCACGGTATAGTCACACGGCGGAGCAGAAGGAAATGAAACTTGCAAAGCTGCAGGATTACCCGATTGACAGAAAGCAGGATTTGGGTTGTTGATGGTGCAGCTAACGGGATCGCATAGCGTAACTGTTGCTGTATTTGATGTCAGCAAGGTCGTCCCGCAACAACGTCCATCTAAAGTTATTTCTGAATATACTTCTACACAAGCTTCGCCGGTATATTGGTAAGGTAAGAACAAAAGATCGGCGCAACCCGGGCCGCTACTAATTTGGTAAGGCGTGGTCGGCCATACTGAAGCGGAGCAGGGTTTGACGAACCAGCGTACCTGGGTGACGCCACATGCCGTGGGGCAATTTATGAGGGGAATATACGCGGTCGTGCTGGTTCTGCAAACTGCAGTATCCCTCACCTCCGGCGAGATTGTGGGGCAGAATTTTATTTTACAAAAGCAAGAGTCTGCGCCACATTGTCCCTTCAACGTCAATTCGTAACAACCCTGAGACAGGAAAGGGGAAGGGGTCAGCGCAATAGAAAAGTTGGGCGTCGCAGGCTCATTGACATTGCTTAACACCACAGTACCCGTGGGATCAGTTAATTTCCAGTCAATTGTTGTCATCGGGCAGTTATTGCCCTGGCAGATGAAATCCCCTGTTAAAACAATATGAAGTGCGGGTATTGGATAAGCGCCACCACATGACACGGGCACGTTTAGTGCACCTCCCCAACGGATGCTCATATTTGAAAACGTGCCGCACTGACATGGCGTACACATGCACAATTTGGTAATAAACACTTCGCCACCACCCGCCGAAGTGAGGTTGAAGACATTGGGGCCCGGGTCAAAATCACCGGTAGTAGAAAAAGGACCGGTGGTGTAGATGCATCCCGCCGCATCCACAGCAATATCGTTTCCATAATCATTGCCCGAGCCTCCCATTTGTTTGACCCACATAAAATCACCTTGAGCATCGAGCTTGGAAATATAAATATCGTCGCCACCAACCGGCGTTAGGGTATGAGTACCTAGTCCGGGATCAAAATCGGTGGGTTCGCGAAAATGCCCGGTAGTGAGCACATTGCCCAGGCCGTCTAAGGCAATAGAAAGCCCGCGATCAGTAGAAGGAGACCCAAACCCACCCATTTGTTTAACCCATACGCAATTACCAGCGGCGTCTAATTTCCAAACAAAAATATCGAGCAATCCACCGGTAGTAAAGGATTGAGGGGGTGTACAGAAGTTGGCCGTAAATTGGATGTCGCCAGTGGTGAATACACTGCCGGCTCCATCTACCGTAATGGCTGCGCCAGTATCATTGAAGGGGCCGCCTGCTGAACGTGCCCAGGCAAGCCCTCCCGATGGATTATACTTGGCTACAAAAATGTCCTGGCTGCCTGCCGAAGTCAAATTGGTTGTACCCACTCCGGGGTCAAAGTCAACGGTAGCTTCAAAAACACCAGTAACCACGATATTCCCCGATGCGTCAAGGGCAATACCATTGCCCAGGTCAGATCCCGAACCACCCATGCGTTGCGCATTGATAACATTGCCAGTAGCACCCGCTATTTTCGTAATAAATACATCAATGCCGCCTGCAGAAGTGAGGTTAAAGCCTCCCAAGCTTGCTGTGTTCGAGAAAAACCCCGTAGCGTAGGCGTCTTCGTTAGCATCGAGCGCAATACTATTGCCCAGGTCAAAATCCGAACTGGCAATAGGTCTTAACCACACCTGAATTCCAAGTGGATCATATTTGGCCACAAAAGCATCGGGTTGACCGATGCCAGTGGGGGTATAATAACCAGTGATATATACATTACCGGAAGGTGCAACGGCAATACCCCTACCCTCGTCACCCCCCATACTCCCGTATCGTCTGGCCCAGACTAAACCGCCGGAAGCGTTCTGTTTCACAACAAAAACATCCCTTTGGCCCGCAGATGTGAGGTTGAATACCCCCGAGCTGGGATCAAAATCTGAAGTGCCATCAAAATATCCGGTTGTATATACAAAGCCATTGCCATCTACAGCAATAGAATGGCTAACATCCTGGCCTTGGCCACCTATCTGGAGTGCCCATTGAAGGCAGCAGTCGGGTTGAGGTTGCGCGTAAATATTTATCGAGATAAACGTCAAAAATAATACCATCAAAAAGGTCTTTTGAAAGTATTGTAACAGGAATAAATTGCTGTGGAGTTTTTCATTATGTTGCATGATGCTTATTTTTTAAGTCTGTTGAAATGCAAGTGCAGAAGGCAAGATTCAAGGTTGGTATGATGATGAGTCATCTCCTTACTTTAAATAAGTTCTCTATCACCCAGATGTGACACCAGATTATTGGAATGTGTTTTAGATACTAGTGCTATCTGGTACATTAGTGCGGGAGTGTTCTCAGATCACTTTGGTTATTCAGGTGTATAATTGACATTTCCCCTTCGGGTTATCCCCTCAATTTACACTGCCCCACAACCCCAAACCAGAAAAAATGAAATTCGGCTGGCTTTTGATGAAATTCGGTCATCCCTACTCAAACACCTCCTTCAAATCAATCGACAATTCAGAGAAAAAAGCAAACCTGAGTGAAATTCTTCGATACAGGGCATCGGGTCTGGTCTTCAAACCCGGTGCAGGATTGATCTGGCTGGTTTTCGTTTGTACGGATATTTACTCGCTTTGGCCTTTGGTGAGGGGTTATCTATCGGGTCTTGTCCATATTCATTATCCCCTTTTTCTCCTTCAGAAATCAGCATTAAAAGGTCAAAAAGAGGAATAAGCTGATGCCAGCCGTTACAACCCATGTCGTGGCATCTTTTTGCACCTTGCGCCAGTTTTACCCACCCTAAAAAAGCAATTGCGAAAAGGTACCAGATCTCCTCTCTTCTTTCTATGATGTCCCCAAGGATTAATACGAAAACCCCGACAATAATTAGGCTGAGTACATATTCCATTCTGCCAATGCGTCCAGAAAATGAAAATGGTTTTTTGAACATAAATTATGGATTTAAATTGAGAATTGGTTTACTGGCCTCTTTGAATAAGTCATCCAGCTGGAGTTTGTGACAAACCGGATGAATCTTCCTTGGACCCGGCGCATAAAAAAACCGCACAGCTACACCCGGAACCGCACTTGCTCATACGGCTTTGATTGATGGCTTTGGTTTTTTAAAGATGCCTTCGATCGTCCGGTTTGTACAAATATGCAACATCCCGAAATGCGGGGCGCGTCTAAGTGCGATTCGGTAAGAAATAGATGATATTCGGTAAAATCAACTGAAAACGGCCTTAAATCCGCTCATTGACGCCGGGGGCTATTTCATTAGCATCGCCCGGGTGGGGGGGTGTCCAAAGTCTAAAATCCTTAGCGTTTCACCACTTTTTCCACCCATATCGGTACGCCCCCATCCGTCACCCGAACGAAGTACATGCCTGCGGGCAGGGACGATACTGAGAACGGGTGTGATGGCTCGCCGGACTGCAGGGCTTCCGATTGGAGCAGCCGGCCACTGCTGTTGAGGATTTGGACGGTTCCGTATTGAGGCGTCTTCGCTGGGAACGCAAGGGTAAGTGCGCCATCCGTTGGATTTGGGGAGATACTAATTTCGTTTTGCTCGAAGGTGACACTAACGATATTCGAGTACACAACCCTACCATCCAGATCCACCTGTTTCAATCGGTAATAGTTGGTGCTCTGAAAAGGCTTTTCATCCAAAAAAGAATAGCTGTGCACCTCAGTCGTTGTGCCTTGTCCATTTTCAAAATGGAGTGTTTTCCAATCAATCCAATCGCCCCTGCGCTGTGCACCTCGAAGCCCCGGTTGTTTGTTTCGCTGGCGGTTTCCCAGTCCAGCAAGACGCTGCCTCCGCTTCAGTTCCGATAAACCTGAATAGTTAGATGGACAAGAGGGATAATGCATTGACCCTAAGCATTTTGGTATCTGGATAGCTCACGCCGATGCCAGTCACGTTCCCTCCGCTGAATGAGATGTTGGCAGGGTCGGTGAACGTACCGCTCACCGGCCCTCCCGTGAGGATGTCGTAGGTGGTGCCGCTGATGGCGTTGTAACCGAACACCAAATTTAACTTAGAAGCTGCGCCAATGGTGGCGGTGCCACTAATGGCGAGCAGGTCGTAGGCACTACCTTGCACCGTGCCGTTGATTTCACATTGGTAGGTACCGCCGCTGAGGTCGAAGTTGCCCGTGACGGTAAGCGTACCAGGGCTGCCGCCGGGGGCGATGATGGCGGTGGCACTGTTGGTGAAGGCACAGTTTTGGACGATGGTGCCCGTGCCTTTCAGGGTGCCGTTGTTGGCCAGCGTGCCACCCGAGTGGTTGGTCAAAGTGCTGCTGGTGGTGTTGTCCAAAGTGCCGTCGTTGGTCAAGGTGGCGTAGTTGTGAAAGACGGCGGAGTTGTTATTTGAAAGGTAGCGCCCGTTGTTGTTGTTTATAATGCCGCTGTTATTCAGGATGGCGTACAATGCGATTTCCAGATAGCTTCCGGAGTTGATATTTAGGGTGCCGTTGTTCCACAGGCTACTGTAAAATGTGATTCTCAGAGCGCTGAAGTTGTGCAGGGTGCCGTTATTGGTCACTCCTCCCTGGCTGTGCAGAGTGCCGTTGTTGTTCAGGGTGCCGTTGTTGGTCACACCTCCCCGGCTGTACACTGAGCCGTTGTTGTTCAGGGTTGCGCCGTTGTTGATTTGCAGGGAGGCTCCGATGATGATCAGGTCGCCATTGTTAGTCAACATGCCATCAATGAATAGGGTAATATAATTGCTTAAATGCAATGTTTTGCTTGCATTAATGGTGAGCGAGCTGCCGGAGTTGAGTATTTGCGACACATCCAAACCAGCAGTTCCGCTGCCATTGATGACTACGGCGTCACCGCTGGGGAGCGGATTTGGCGGGATGCCATTGCCGTCCCAGTTCGCCGAAACGCTCCAATTGCCGGAGCCAATAAGCGTGTAGGTAGTTGCCGAGGCAGTGACGTTTGCCAGCAGCAGGAGGAAGCCCACCGTCAGGAAAACCGCCCCCATCAATTCGAGGTCTATTCGCACGGCGACGAACTGCTCGACCCCAACCTCGATATCCGTTTGCCCATTGATGAGATTTTTGCCGAGAAATAGCGCTGGTGAATGATGAATGATGAATATTGCAATCGTCTGAAAATCATCCGGTTGTAATTCATGCTGGCTCATTTTATTTTTATCATTTCATGTAAGCTTACCTTCCTCTTAGGGCAACCGGTGACTGGGATAATTGTATATTGCCGCTTGCCGAAAATGGCGTTATTCCTTCACCACCTTCTCCGCCCATACCGGCACCCCTGCCTCTGTCACTCGCACGAAGTACATGTCTGCTGGCAAGTGCCGCCAACGAGAACTGGTGCGACCGTCCGCCGGGCAACCAAGCGCATTGTCCGCTTTTCAATATCCTTATGCTCCAAAGCGGCTATTGTGTGCGGAATGTGGCTATATTTACCCACATTCCGCACGTAATAAATGTTTTGACCATGCCACAGCTTTTTATCGGCCGCAAGAAAGAATTGGAAACCCTCCAAAATACGCTCCATTCCGAGGAGCCGGAAATGGTAGCGGTGATTGGTCGCCGGCGCGTCGGGAAGACGTTCCTGGTGCGGACGGCCTTTGCCGAGCACCTGGATTTTGAGGTTACCGGCACCCAGAATGCCTCGATGGGGGAGCAGTTGAAAAATTTTGCCATCCGAATCCGGGAGTTTTTCGGAGAAGATGCCCTGTCCGGTAAGCCGTCCAATTGGATGGATGCCTTCGAAATCCTCATGCGGCAGCTCGACGGCAAGCAAAAACCGGGAAGGATGGTCGTCTTTTTTGACGAACTGCCCTGGCTTTCCACCCACAAATCGGGTTTTCTGAACGCGCTTGGCTTTTTTTGGAACAGTTGGGCTACCCGCCGGAACATCGTCGTCGCTATATGTGGATCGGCGGCCACCTGGATGATACAAAAAGTAGTCTATCACAAAGGCGGGCTACACAACCGGATAACCAAGCGCATTGACCTCCAGCCTTTTAACCTTTGCGAAACGGAAGCCTTCCTGCGGGCCCGCAACATCCTGTTCGACCGGTACCAACTGCTCCTCCTCTACATGGCCATGGGCGGCATCCCGCACTACCTGAAGGAAATCGAGGCCGGAAAGAGCGCTGCGCAAAACATTGACACGGTGTGCTTTTCCAATTCGGGGCTGCTGCGCGACGAGTTTTCCAAACTCTACCCCGCCCTGTTCGAGCACGCCGACAACCACATTGCCGTCATCCGTGCCCTGGCGCAAAAGTGGAAGGGCATGGGCCGCGCCGAAATCGTGGCGGCCACCAAACTGCCCGACGGCGGCGGCCTGACCGATGTGCTCGCCGAATTGACAGGCTCGGGGTTCGTCAGCGCCTATTATCCTTTTGGCAAAAAGAAAAGGGACATGCTGTACCGGCTTACCGACGAGTACTCGCTGTTTTACCTGAAATTCATCGAAACCAACCGCACGCCCGGCAAAAGCGTTTGGCTGCCGCTCAGCCAAACCCAGCAATTCAAAAGCTGGAGCGGCTACGCCTTTGAGAGCATCTGCATCAAGCACCTCCCGCAAATCGAAAAGGCACTGAGCATCGCAGGCGTGTTCTCCGAAGCCTCCGGCTTCATTCACCGCGGCAACTCCGATTTCCCGGGCTTACAGATTGACCTCGTGCTCGACAGAAAAGACCATGTCATCAATCTTTTTGAGATGAAATTTTACCACGAGCCTTGGCTGCTCTCCAAATCCGACGCCACCGAACTCCGCGACCGGGTCTCGCTCTTCAAACGCCTCTCCCAAACCTCCAAGCAGGTTTTCCTCACCGCCGTCACCCCGTTTGGCCTGCGCAAAAACGAGCACAGCATCGGGCTGATGGACAGCACCTTGACAATGGACGACTTGTTTGCGCCGTTGCCTTGAGCCGCCGCCGTCGTTGAAGCCGGGGAAATCCATGCCATGTTGATGATTTTTGGATTTGAAATAAAAAGGCAGGTGGCTTTCCAAAAGCCACCTGCCGCTGCTTGGTTTATTGCTTCACCACCTTCTCCGCCCACACCGGCACTCCTCCATCCATCACCCGTACGAAGTACATGCCCGCTGGCAGGGACGCCACCGAGAACGGGTGTGATTGCTCGCCAGGCCGAAGTGCTTCCGATTGGAGCAGCCTGCCGTAGAGGTCGAGGACTTGTAGGTATCTTGCTTTAGGTACTGTATCAGGAAACACCAACCTCAATTCGCCGAAGGTCGGATTAGGCGACATTTGAACCACCCAGCCCTGCCCCCTTTCCTGTGTTGCTACCGAGGGCGACTCGATTTTCGTCTCCACAGCATTGGTGAAAACCGGTGGGTTGAAGTCAAAATAAATGGCTGCCGTGTTGCTCACGCTCGTGCCAGACGGCAAATCCGGTTCCAACTGAATAGAAAAAGAAATAAAACCATGGCTGGCAGGCTCGTTGGCAGCGCTGTCGGGTAGCAGGATATTATCGAAGCGAAATTCGACCGCCCGGCTGATGGCATCCAAAGAGATCGTCCCGGAATGGCTGGCACCGAGCGGGCGGAAGGTGCCCCAATTGAGTTCGGCAGCGAGCGTGTCGAGTATCATGACGCTGAAAGCCGTGTCCGTTCCGAAGTTTTGAAAACGGATGGTGTAAGTCAGTTCCGAACTTGCCGGTTCATAATCAGCCGGAACCTGGGGGCGGTTCACCAATTTGTCGTTCGGGTCATAAGCGCAGTTGATTTCCGATGCAAAATGAGAAATAACAGGCGGTTGCAGCAGGTTTCCCGCCGCGTCGAGCGCCCAGGCGTAACCGGTCAAATGAATCGTATCGCCCAGGTAGTCGGGCCCCGCCACTTTTAGCAAGGCACGGATACTACGGGTTTCGCCGGGCTGCAGCGAATCCCCACTAAGCCAGACAATGGAATCACCCAGCACGAGCGCAGGCGCAGGTTCTGCCGATACGAAAGAAACAAGCCCGTTCGATTTCAAAGAAAAAACAGCGCCAGCCGGGAAACAGCTTTCGTTTTGTAGCGAAATCCAAAATGGGACGTTGAAGCTGCAGCGAGTGGGGCTGGCACTTATCGGCGCAACCATGCTCGGCTGTGATGTTTGGTTTTTGAAACCAAAAGCAAAGAGCGAATCGGATGTGGGCAGCGGCAGTTGGATTTGGAAGGTGGCAGGGCTGGTCGTTCCTTCAAAACAATCGCCCGGTTCGGCGCTCAGGAGAAAATCTCCGGCGGAGGCGTAAAAACGAAAAGTGCCGTCTGCTGCGGAAAAAGTCGTTTGCCCGCCAGGTTCGAGGTTGATTTTGATGCCGGGCAAAGGACTTTCGGTGCCATCCTGCACTCCGTTTTCGTTGGCATCAAAAAAGCAGATGCCATTGATGACGGGGTTTGCAGCAAGGTTTTCTATCCAGCCAAGGCCGCTGTCGCCGCTGTAAAGAACATCCAGGTCGCCGTCCTGATCAAGATCCGAAGTCGCTAAGTTTTTTACACCGGCAAGCTGCTTCATAAAAACCGGGTCACTAAAATTGCCTGCCCCGTCGTTGGCGTACCAGGCAATATCGAGGATATCGAACGACATGTTGTGCGCGGTGCCAAGGCAAATGTCCGTCGTGCCGTCCTGGTTGAAATCGCCAAGGCAATATACAGTTGAGCTGACCTGTGCAATCTGGTGCTCCACCCAGGCGCTGCCATTGTTTTGGTTTTCCAGCCAATTAAGATGATTGGTGGATCCGTTGACGAGCAAATCAACCCCTGCCAGCAAATCCATATCGCCGTCATTGTCTAAGTCGGCCCCTTGCACCCATGTCGAAAAATATAGGGCGATAGATACTTGTGGGCCAAAATCTCCATTGCCCAGGTTTTTTTGCCAAAACGTTTCTATCGTGGGCGAATAGGATGTTACTATAATATCCAACAATCCGTCGCCATCTATGTCGGCGTAAGCTACCGGGCCAATATAGGGAGGGTTCGTCGGGATGGAAAAATTCCCTGCGCCGTCGTTATACATCCAGGCATTGATATAAACAGGCGCTTGAAAATTGGTAAAAACATGCCAGTCGAGGTCGCCGTCGCCATCAATGTCAATCATCTCCCAGATAAAAGCCTGCTCCAAATCACGGACGAGGGTATCCGGGACACCGTAATTGCCGCCAGGAACGCCTTGCCACATCAACTGCAGGCTGTCAAAGTTTGCGGCAGCCAAGTCCGGGTAGCCATCGGCATCGAAGTCGGCAACAGCCAACCCGCCGCTGAAGCTCGTTTGGACAATGTTTTTAACTAAAAAACCGCCCGCCCCGTCATTGCTGAACCAGCCCATTTCCCGCTTTTCGATGTCGTTGAAAAAAACATCGGGGTCGCCGTCGCCATCCGCGTCGGCAATGGTGGTGCCTTGAATGCGAGCCACCTCTGGGAAGTAGCTTTCGACGGAGCCGAAACCGCCTGCCCCATCGTTTAGCGAAGCGCCATACTTGAAAACAAAGTCGCCGTACCCGTCGCCGGAGATGTCAGTAAACTGCCAATCATTACTGGCAATGACCCGGGTCAGTTGAAAAGTAAAGTTCCCGTTGCCGTCGTTTTTGCCCCAGGCAAAATTATTGGGGTTGGCCGGGAGTAGAATGTCGGCAAACCCATCCCCGTCCACGTCTGAAATGGAGTACAGGCTATTGCATGGGTAAAGCTGGGTTGGCTGGCCGAAATTGCCACTGCCGTCGTTCAGGTGAGATCGGATGAAATTAGGCCAATTGAGGTAATCCCAGTCAATAAGATCCATATCCCCATCGTAATCGAGGTCAAAAAACTGCATGAAAGAACTTCCTGCATGGATGATATTTGTCGTAAGGCTCAGCCCGCCGCCGGGTTCTTGTGCCCGCCAATAAGTGAGATCATAGTTGAAACCAATCCGGTAAACGTAATCTGGCAAACCGTCGGCGTTCAAATCTACCAGGTCAACCACGCTTACATCCTGGAAGGTGTTGGGTGTATAGAATTCATGTTGTTCGATAAAAATGCCGCCGCCTTCATTTTCCAGCCAGTTAACCCCGTCAAAAATATCCATCTCGCCATCGTGGTTCATGTCTATGATTTTAAACACGCCGAAAGCGCCAATCGGGAATACATTGCTAAAAGTGCCGTCGCCTTCGTTGGGTGCCCAGCAGAGCAAATTGCCGCAACGAACCAATACGTCGGGCAGGTCGTCGTGGTTAAAATCCACAAAAACGGGCGGCTCGATGGCGTTTTCGATGATAATTTCCCCCTCGGCAAAATGTCCCGTGCCGTCGTTGCGAAGCAGGGAAAGCGACCTGTCTTCCCTTAAAAACACCAGGTCATTGTCACCGTCGTTGTCCATGTCTATGACGTGGTGGCTGAAGCCGCCGTTCAGCAGGCTTGCAGGGAAAATGGGGTGGGTTGCGCCAAACTGCGCCTGCACCGATGCCGTCAGGGTCAGCAAAAAGAGGGAAAGGAGGAAAGGAATATTTTTCGAATACATTTTTTTAATTTTTAAAGTCAGCAGGTATTGAGTTTAGCGGGAAGCGCCTGTTAGCGCTTGTTGGGGTTTTCGTGATCAAGCGAGTGCGAGGAAATTTCATTTTAGAAAAGGCGATTTTTGCAGACATAGCCGGCAGCTATGGTGAAAAAAATCAACGCAGTATAAAATAAAAATTGCCGCTCGTAGCCGATTGACGAAATCCCCAACAAGCTCTTAATGTTGCACCAGCAACTTCGCCCTTCCCTGCTCGCCGTTTTCGCCAATAACTTCCAGCATGTATGCCGCCGAAGGCAGTGCGGACACGTCGAACTCAGCAGCGTTGCCCGCCGTCGCCAGTTGTTTTTCAAAACAGACCCGGCCCTGCAAATCAAATATCCGCGCTCGAACATTGCCGGGCGGCGCTTTGAACCGCAGTTGAACGAAGGCCGATGTGGGGTTTGGGAAAAAGGAAATCCAATCCTCCGGCACTTTCTCAGGGCGCACAGACACGCTCGTTTTCACCTTCGTTTCCGCAAAATTGGTGATGACCGGCGGGTTGAAATCAAAATAAATACCTGCCCGGTTGGGAATCACCTTGCCCGGCGCCAATGCCGCTTTGGGTTGGATGGCAAAGGCGACGAAGCCATGGCTCAACGGCTCGTTGGAAAATGAATCTGCCAGCAGGATGTTCGGAAAATTGAACTCAACGATGCCGTTTGCATCATCGAGGTTGGTGAAAAAAGAGTGGCTGGCGGTCAACGGGCGCAGCGTTTGCCAGTCGAGGCTGGCATCCAGCGTGTCGCGGATGCGGATATTAAATGCTAAGTAGTTGCCTGTGTTTTGGAAACGGACGGTGTAAACAAGCTCGCTCGTTTCCGGCAGGTAGTCCGGCTCCAAGAGAGGCAGGTTGACCAATTTATCGTTCGGGTCGAAGGAACAAAGCACCACCGATTCATAAGCCAGCGTATCCCGAAATGCCACGGAGACGCCATCATCGCCGTAAGTTTCGCCGAGGGCGGTCATTCGCAAGGTGTCTCCGGCAGGCAAGATGCCCATGTTGAATTGCAAAAGCACCTTGTATACCTCGCCGGGAAACAGGCTGTCAATTTGCCAAAAAAGCGTGTCGCCACTAACGCCGTCCGGCGCAGGTTCGGCGGAGAGGAGGTTGAGGTTCGAAGTATTGGCGAGCGCCATTTTTCCGTTGGAGGGCAGGCAGCCCTGGTTCAGGGTGTGCAGCCAAAACGCCACGTCCTGCCCGCAAATCGTCGGGCCGGATGACAGGAATGTTTCCAATTTTCGCAGGCCAGACCCGGGTTTGAAGCCAAAATACCGATTCAGCACCGCTGTGTCCGATACGGCAATGAGCCATGCGGAGATGCCCGTTGTCAGCGTCCAGCAGTCATCCGGCTCATAGGTCAGCGTGTAATTGCCGGGGTTAACGTAAAAGCGGAATTGCCCGTCGTCATCTGAAAAACTGGACAGGGAGGCGGTTCCAAGCGTGGTGCGGATGCCTGGCAAGAGGGCTTCGGTGCTGTCGCGCAGCCCGTTTTCGTTTTCATCCAAAAAGCAATACCCCGAAATATAGGGCAGCCCGCCGATGTCGCCGACGTAGGCGATTTGATTGCCCCAGGAAAATAGGATTTCGCCGTCGCCGTCGCCGTCTATGTCAATGGCTTTGCCGTCATTAGTAAGACTGCCGTATTCGATGTTGACAAAAATCGGGTCGCCCAATACCCCATTCCCCAAATTGGGCTTCCAGCCGAGCGCATAATCGTAGGAGCCGATGAGGTCAGGTTTGCCGTCCTTGTTGAGGTCGGCAATATCGGTTGGGAACAAGAACGGTTCTGACGACAGCGGCTTCTGGGGCGCGAAGGTATGGTCGCCGTTGTTGGGGTACCACCAGCCTGTATAGGAGGAATCGTCGCCGGACAAAACGTCCATGTCGCCGTCGCCGTCGAAATCTTCGGCAACCAAAAGAGCGCCGATATTGCCTTGCATCCCGACGAAAAGCAGGTCGCTGAAATTGCCTGCCCCATCGTTGGCGTACCAATAAATTTTGGCAAAGTCCACCCGCGCCACAATGTCTTTGTCGGAGTCGCCGTCAAGGTCAGTGAGGATAAATTGCCCTGCCACATCGCCGGGCGAGATAAATTTGGGAGTACCGAACCCGCCCGCGCCATCGTTGGGGAGCCAGGCTAAAGTTTGCGTCGCTCCGGTATACAGGCAGGCAATATCCTTGTCCCCGTCGCCATCCAGATCAGCAACCCGAGCCATAGCAACCGGGAAGTAAAAACCGGCAGGGAATACACGAATGTCATCGCCGAAAGCGCCGGTTCCGTCATTTTCGTACCAAACCAATTCATAAGCCTGGGGCGAGATATTAGCCGATTTTTTTGGAATGCCGGACAAGACATCGAGGTCGCCGTCGCCGTCCAAGTCAGCAGCATGGGCGAAAGCGCCCCCATAATTGGTGTGAGAAATCTCTTGGTGCTTCCCGAACTGCCCGCCGCCGAGGTTGGGATACCAGAACAGTTTTCCGTCGTAGTCCGACAAAGCGATGATGTCCGTCAATCCGTCGTGGTCGAGGTCGGCAAGGTCAGCGGTTTTTATGGAGTAGAATTTAGGCAAAATCGTATGCCGTGGGGCGAATTGCCCGCCGCCTTCGTTTTTAAAAAAATCAGTCCCGACGGCCAGCCCGAACAAATCGGGCAGCCCGTCGCCGTCGTAATCGGCTAGCAACATATTGGTCAAGTCGGTTGATTCGGGATAAACGGCCAGTAAGTGCTCCGAAAACAAGCCGCTGCCCGCGTTTTCAAACCAGATTAAAGAATCGCCCCGGGTGCAGGAAGCAATCACGTCTACGTCGCCGTCATTGTCTATATCGCCAGTGACAAGTTCCTGAACGATGTACGGCAAGCCAGCGGCGGGGTCAAGGGGCTGGGGGGCTGCGAACAGACCGCCGCCCAGGTTTTTGAGCCAAGCCTGACCATAGGTAAAAACTTCGTCATAGCGGTAAACGGGCAACAAATCCGGCAGGTCGTCGCCGTCGAGGTCGTCGCTCGCCAGGCGGTCCAACCAATCGGGCAGGGAAGCCGCTAATATTTTGGGATTGAAGTTGCCGCCGTCAAGCGCTTCGAAATACCAAATTTTTCCCTCCGGCGCATCCGTCACGAGGAGGTCGGTTAGCCCGTCGGCATTCAGGTCGGCTGCATGGAGAACCCCGCCCGTCGGGTCGGCGATGAAATGGGGCGGCTCAAAATTGCCATTGCCGTCGTTTTCATACCAAAGCAGGGCAGACTCGTCAGCCCTGGCAAAATCCACATCGCCGTCGTTGTCGAAGTCAGCCAAGGTAAAATCCCTGAAATCGTTGCTGTGCGGAAAAGCCACGACATGCGAACCGAATTGCCCGTTTGCCAACTGAAGCCGGATGACCAAAGAATTGTCAAACCCGCCCGAATCGAAACCGTTAAAAACCATGTCCGTGAGGTTGTCGCCGTTAAAATCGGTGAACAGCGGGCGGTTGTAATAAAAAGCCGTGTCTATCACCACCGCTTTTTCAGGCAGGTCGCCGCCAGTGTTTTCCATCCAGCTTAGATGAAACCCAAGACCCGTGGTGCCCACAAAATCAAAGTCGCCGTCGTGGTCCCAGTCATAAGGCAGGAAGTTGGAATAAGAATCCTGGATGGTATCAATAATCACCGTCGAGTTGGATTGCGCCTCCGCCCGAATCAGGCTAAAAAGGGCACAACTAAAAACCAGAAAACGTTTCATTTTTTTCAATTTTCAAGACGTTAGTTTGATTTGACCATTTTTTTAACTTCCCATAAGCGGCTTCCAGCTTGCATTTTCACTAAGAACATGCCCGGCGGAAAGCCATGCAGTTCGATGCGGGTGCCGATGGCGGCAGCGGGCAATTGCATTTCCAAAAACCGGCGGCCCGCGAGGTCAGTCAGCAGTAGGGTGCCGCCTGAAAGCGGGAGCGGAGCGCCCCAGTCTAAGAAAATTTCCTCCGATGCCGGGTTGGGCCAAAGGCGGATTTTACCTCTCGTAGACACCTGCTGTTCTGTTGAAACGACTATCTTTTCCACCAATGTTTTTGCCATGTTCGTCACCACGGGCGGGTTGAAGTCGAAGTAAATCCCCGCCGAGTTTTTGATGAGGGTTTCGGCTGGCAGATTTGCTACCGGGTAAATGGCAAACTGTAGCAAACCGTGGCTGCCCGGCTCGTTCACGCTGGAATCGGGCAACAGGACGTTTCTAAAAGAAAACACCGCCGTGCGGGTCGCCGAATCAAACGTGACCGAGTAGGGATGGCTGGCGATGAGAGGTCTGAAAGTGGCAAAATCTAATTCGGGGGCGAGTTGGTCGCGTACCGTGACGTTGAAAGCCGTGTCGGTGCCGGTGTTTTGAAAGCGAACGGTATAAACTAATTCGGAAGCCGCAGCCTCGTAATTTTCCGGCAGGGAAGCCCGGTTGACGAGCTTATCGTTGGGGTCGTAAGCACAGTTGACGGGTGAAAATAAAAACACAGAATCCGCCTGGGTTTCGGGGCTGCCTGCGGCGTCGAGTGCGCGGGTAATGCCGAGCAGCCGGAGGGTGTCGCCGAGGTGTTCGGGGCCCGCTATTTTCAAAAGCAGTTGAATATCGAATGTGGCACCCGGCAGCAAGGTGTCGGGAGGTTGCCAGGTCAGCAGACCGGGCGCGATGGCGTCGGGCGGCGGCGAGGCGCTGATGAACATAACGAGCGAATCAGGGATCTGCAGCTCAAAAACCCCCGACGCCAGCGCGCATCCTTCGTTTTGAACGGAAACAAAGCCCGGCACTTCAAAGCCGCAGCGCGTGGGAGCGGTGGCGATTTGGGCAGCAAGTTTTTTAGCAGTCCCATTGAGTTTTAAGCCAAAATCAAGGGTGCTGACTGTGCTTATTCCATCAAAAAAAAGGTGGTAGGCTGCCGAGTCGGTACTCAAAACCCAACAGGAATCGGGCAGTATGGACAGGGCGTAATGACCTGAATCGGCGTAAATCCGGAAGCTGCCGTCGGCATCGGTGAAGGTCAGTTTCCCGGCAGGTGCGAGGTGAAGGATTTGATTTTGAAAAGGCGGCTCGCCGGGGTCACGCAGTTTATTTTCATTTTTGTCCCAAAAACAGAAGCCGGTGAGATAGGATTCGGAAGCTACGTTTTCGAGCCAGCCGATGATTTGGGTGCTTGCAAAAAGCAAATCCAGGTCTTTGTCGCCGTCTAAGTCAAAATTCATTGCGTCTGCCACATAGGGGCCGGTAAAAGGCAATGAACCAGCAGAAAAAGCACCTGTCCCATCGTTTTTTTGTATCAAAATATGATAAAACCCATCTACCATGATGTCCACATCGCCATCGCCGTCATAGTCAGCCATGTTGATGGATGGTAAATTAAGCTGAAAATCGGTTGATTGGTAAATCATTCTAATTGCATCGAAAGTGCCATCAGCCAATGCCGGAAACCATCCAATGGAACTGTCCATTGCCACGACTACATCCAGCCGTCCAGATCCGTCCAGATCCGTCCACCAGCATTTGCGGGTCAGTGAAGGCGTCGCCAAAACCTGAAGTTCCGAAAAATTTGCTGCTCCGTCGTTTTGAAGAATAGACACGCTAAAGTTGCAGGTAAAGGCAACGTCAAGGTCAGCGTCGCCATCCATGTCAACCGCCGCCGGGAAGCCGCCGACCCATGGATTCAGCATGACTGGGGTCGCTAAGTTGCCATTGCCGATGTTTTCACAGAATTGCAGTGGCGAGCCACCAATGATGTCTGTGTCGCCATCGCTGTCAAAATCGAAAAGCAAAAAAGGCGCAGACCCGTTAATTGGCAATTGGAGCGGATTCGCGTAAAAACCAAAACCGAGGTTTCGCAACAGAATGCCGCCTTGAACAAAAATATCTAAGTCTGCATCGCCATCCGCATCTGCAAAATGGAAGGAAGTGGTATTAACCGGCAATCCCGTGATGGTCTGCCGGGATCCGAACTGCCCACCGCCTTCGTTGGAAAACCAATACAACTTATCGGAAGCCGCCACGATGTCCAGGTCGCCGTCGCCATCGAAATCAAAAGCTTTGATAGAGAAAGCGCCGACAATGTCCGGCACGATGATATCAGTGACCACTTCACCGTTCGGGTTGATGTTCATCTGTGCCACGTAGCTGCTACCGGGAATCAACGCTTCCTCCCGACCGTCGCCGTTTAAATCCACGCCAGGCGGGAGCAGGTACAAATTAGATGGGATGTACAGGTTGTTGAGGGTGAAATCATCGTGAATAGTGAAACTGCCTGTGCCCTCGTTTTCCCACCATCCGGTGGAATTGAACATAATGTCGGTGTCGCCGTCGCCGTCGTAATCGCCCGTAAACAGGCGGTCGTACAGGTCGAGCGTCATCGGGAATTCTTCTGCCACAAAAGTGGCGGAAAATGGGGTGGAGGTGTTTCGGTACAGGATGGGTTTATTGTTCGAATAATAGCCATAAGCGAGCAGATCCCGATCCCCGTCGCCGTCCACGTCGGTGATGCCGAAGAGGTAGGCCGCATCGGCAGGCAAGGGTTTAGCATCGAAATAGCCGGGGCCATAGTTAAGATACCAGGTTATTTTATTGGGCACCAGCACATCGGGCAGCCCATCGTTGTTCAAGTCCGCGATGACGATTTGAAAGAACAACCCGCTGTGTTCACCCAGGAGATAGGGGTCTGAGAAGTTACCTTGCCCGTCATTTTTCACCCATCGAATTTGGGTGGAAGCAAAGAGAGATTGACCCAGCACCAAATCCTGGTCGCCGTCCATATCCACGTCAGTCGCTTGAAAGGTACCCACCGGAATGCCGTCGAAATATTCCACCGGGTGCTTAACAAAATCCCCCTGACCGTCGCCGGCGTACCAGATGATTTTTCCAGTGTTGGTTATATCTGCCACGCCCATGTCTAAGAAGCCGTCCCCGTTCAAATCGGCGATGGTGATTTCGCTCACTTGAAACTCGAATTCGAGCGAATCCGAGGGGTTGATGGGAAAATGCCCCTGCCCGTCGTTCAAATACCATAACGCCATCTGGGAGTTGTAGCCTCCGATACCTGCCAGGTCAGGATGTCCGTCGGTGTTAATGTCGGCGGATTGGATGCCTTGAAACCCGGTCTTGCTGCCTGCGATGATTTTTTCGGGGAGAAATTGACCAAAAATGTTGGATGACGTGAGCAACGTGAAAGCAGTGAAGAAAAATGACAAGCTGTATTTCATAATTGGAATAGATTGGTTCAGCATCAGGCCCAAAGGCATACATCAGGGTAACATCCTTATGAACCGCATATTTTGGATTTTTGCCCCTTTTCTTTATTTTAAAGAACTCGTCAGCCCTTGCTTCATCGGAATAAATATTGTTGAAATAACTTTCGAATACAAAAAAAACCGCACTGCTACACCCGGAACCGCACTTGCTCATACGGCTTTGATTGATGGCTTTGGTTTTTTAAAGATGCCTTCGATCGTCCGGTGTGTTCAAATATGCGACATCCCGAAATGCAGATGCGCGTCTAAGTGCGATTCGGTAAGGAATAGATGATATTCGGTAAAAAGGCAGGAGTGTCAAGCCTGCTACCGGGTATTTGACTACTAAGGGTAGGATTGTTGTGGATGGAAAGGGTGTCCTCTGTATAAGCTCAATGCGGTGCCTCCAACTAACTATTTTATCAATGGTTTCTATTCCATAGAAACGTGTAATTTCTTCTTTTTCAATATCATTACCCCGTTCAAACACTCTTTTAACAGCAGCATTTTTTTGCTTTTGCCAATTCACACCTTCTATTTTGGTATCCCAGAATAAAACAGGTCTCAGTTTGGCCAAATCAGGATATTCCGTGTTTTGTTTTTGTTTCTCCTGTTCAATATCATAATATACCTGCAGAGCCATAAAATAGCCTTCCTCAAGTCCAAGCGCTTTTTCGATTTTTAAAGCAAGCGCAGTATTCATATCCCGCTTACCTTTGGTAATGGTGCCCAATGTTTGTGGAAACTCTTGCAGAGAAAGCGCAAACTGGTAAGTTATTTACGACACGCTTCTTAACTGAATTAATAAGGGTCGCTTTCTCCGGGCAAGGCATTTTGATTCTAACCGAGGCGGGGGTTCCCGACCTTAGGAACGCCGAAATAATAACTTCCCGATTTGGGCGGTGGCTTTTCCCACCGGACTTCGTTGCTTTGTCGGTCACGTAGCTTTGGCTACGCTCCCTTCTTGCGCCTTGTCCGCTGGAAAAATCCCCACGCCGAAAACGCGAACTTATTATTGCGATGTTCCTTAGCCATAGCTAAGGGAGGCGGTTCCCCAACGAAGGGTAGGAGCAAAAGGCCTCCTGGAAAAGTAGACAGTTATTATTGCGACGTTCCTTAGTGAATCATTCGGATCATGCGTAAATGAAGTCGGATTGTGACCGTCAAACAGGTATAAACCGGGGAGGCTGCCAATCTATATAAAACCTCGACTATCTTCATAAAGGCAAGTAATCGTCGCGAGGGGAGGGGCATCCGGGATGATTAACTCCTCCAGATGAATGGCGGGCGACTGAGCGGGGAGCCTGCTAAATGGCATCATTACCCCGGCTAAGAGCAGTAAGATTTTGTGGTGTACTTTCATTGGAATAGGCTAAAGTTAAATATCAACCGGATTAGGCGCAAGATACAGAGAGGATTTGAGTATTTGACCCTAACGAATCAAATCCTCAAATCCTCAAATCATTCTTGTTAGTGGTTCGTTGAGTGTTTGGGCGACGGCGAGGGTCGCACCCTACCGGCTCTGCCCGCGCTCAAATCCTCAGCAATTATTCACGGATTCATTTTCGCATAAATCAACCCGACAATTGCGGCCTGTGCCATGCTATATGCAAACCAGGAAGCAACCAACTGAAACGACAACGCCAGCGAGCTGAACGTGATCCACATAGCCGGCAAGCTGGCCACAATGGCGTAAACTAATCCAAGCTCCAGTCCGCGCAGCAGCCAGGAACCTTCAAACTGACCTTTAAAGCGCTCCCAGAACCAGGCTAAGGCAAAACTCAGCACGAAGGGGTGCAGAAAGTACAGGATGGTTTTTTCGCCTTCCTGACTAAAAACCGGGTTGTAGTATTGTTCAGCCAAGCTGGGCATCAAGGTTACCAACAGGTATAATGCTACGTAACTGAACGCAAGCAGGACAAATCCGGCAATGATACCGGGGAGAATTACTTTTTTCATAATGATGTGGTTGTGAATTGATCGTTATTTAAGCAAGGTTAAAGGTTAAAGGTTAAAGTAGAAAGGTTAAGGTAGGGTTTACGTTCCATGATCAAATTTCGTACCCTACTTTCTACTTTCTACTCTCTACTTTCTACTTTAACCTTGACACCTACATTACCTCACTCACCCTGACATACAAATCGAAATGAAAATCAATCTGGTTGTTCACCTGAATCATTCCGAAGAGTGCAGTAGGCGGTTCAATACCAAAATCGGTCATCAAAATAGATTGGTAGCCAGTGAGTCGGAAGTACCCGTCCGATAAGACCTGCGCTTTGGCGGTGACCTGGTGCGTTCGGGTTACGCCACATATAGTAAGTTTTGCTTTGGCGTGTACCTCAAACGAGGTGCGGCTGCCCGGTTTCACGTGGCTCGCATCTTGTTTCGTTTCCAATAGCTCTATCTTGATATGCGGATATTTGTCAGCTTTGAGCGCCTTTTGCATGTCGTGATCCATCTTGCCGTTGTGGCAGTTGAATTTCCGGGTAGCGATGGCTAAGCTGGTATTTTGAAACTTTACCTGCGAACCCGTATTTTCCACCTCGAAGGTCTGAGCCGGGTAGCGATCTTCGCAATCGCAGGTGAATTTATTGACGTTCGAAGTGCCTTTTAAAAACAAGCGGCTGTTGTCTTCGATGACGAACTGCTTTTTCACAGACCCGTCAGGCAGAAACGACCAGCCGCCTGTCAAAACCATCAACCCTGCCAAAAGGAAACCGGTGGGGCGGAACCATTGCGGAAGGATTTGCATATCAGATTGCTTAAGTGGATGAGAAAAAGACCCCATGGGCTTCGTTTAAGGAGCGCCATGGGGTCAAACTTAGTTTGAACTAATTAACCATGAATCGGTTGTCGTTCGTTTTATGTAACTTAGAACCCAACAACTGCCTGAACCATAAAGCCGCTGAACTTGCCTTTGTAGCGGTAGTCTGTGGTCGGGAAGTCTGTATCTTTTTGGAAGTCATTGCTACCCGGGTCGCCGTAGTTCTGAATCACATATTCGCCTTTCAACAACAGGTTTTTGGTTGGGAACCAGCCGGCAGCTACTGCAAGGCGGTTGATGTTCACCTTGATGCGTGTGCCATCGGTGTTTGCGAAGGCTGTACCGTCGGGCTCACCTGTAACGGTGGTGTAGCGGGCACCGATGTAAGCTTGTTCGTTGGACAGGAAGCGGTAAATAACTTCCCCACTAATCTGGTCAAAGCTGCGTTTTTCCCAACTTAATTTGCCATCCGTATTCAGGACGTCGCCGTATACGCCGCCCGTAACCATTTCATAAGCGCCGAACAATTCCAAACCTTTGAATTTAATGAACGGGTTGATCATGATGGCCATTACCCGGTTAGACATCTGCGGGTTGAAACGACCGGAAGTGAACTGTGATCCTGCCGTAGTTGCTGCGCCGTTGGTCAGCGCTGGTTCCATGGCACCGAAGTAGTGCGATCCTGTACGGTCACCGGCATACAGCGTGTTACGCTGGATGTTCGGGTTGTTGTAGACGGAAGCCGACAAACGGAAGCGCAGGTCATTGAACGTTTTATCATAAGCTGCTTTGGCAAAAATGGACGGCGTTTTTTTCGTCACTACCACCCCCGCGCTGTTAATGGCATCCGGATAGTTTTCTATGTTACCGTTGATGAAGCCGGAAGTCATCCCCCCCATCAGCATGAGGCCGTCGGTTGGGAAAATGTAAACTTCACCGCCGATTTCAGTAGAAAATGCATCTAAGATGTAGTTTTCCACGAATGGGTTGTAGATCGCGTTACCGCCGTCGGTGCGCCGGAAATGCATGTCACCGTAGTTGGGCTGGAAGTGCCCGATTTTCACCCGTACATACTTAGAAAACCATTCCGGATTGTTGAACATCGGAAGTTTATCAATCTGGATATATCCGCCTTTTACCCAAAATTCAGAGTGGTGGCGGGAAGACATGTAGTTTTCCAAAGTGACCCGGATGCCGTCGGCGATCTGGAAGTCGAGGTTCAAGTTGGCCATCGCTAAATTGAAACCTGTCAATTTGGAAGACAGCGAGTCCTGAGCTTTTATTACACCGTACAACAGGTTTTTATTGGTAGCGTTTGTAGCGGAAACGGGTACGTAATTTGCTTTATTTTCATTCGTCAGTGACTGGAAATCCTGAGTGAAAGCACCACCAATCCGAACTTTAAGCCCTGTGTATTCAGGTTGTTCAGCCGATTTGGAAGGCTCGAAAGTGTTGATGCCATCTTTGTCCCACGGACGGAAGTACTGGATTTCCGGTTGTTGTGCAAAGAGTGCGGATGTGCCGCAAACGAACAGTGCGACAAGTGCCAGAACGATTGATCTATTTTTCATAATTTGAAAGATTAAGCAGGAAAAGTGAGTGAATAAGGTTTATGCGATTTTAAATTAGCTTTTTTTCATTGTAACAGAGAAGACGACTTCTACTTCATTGCCCACTTTCATGGTGCCCATCAGGGCAGTAGGGGGCTTGATGCCAAAGTCAGTCATTTTTATTTTCTGCGAACCACTGAAGGTGATGGTACCATCTCCGTTGGACTTTCCCTTTGCGGTCAGCTCCACTTTTTTGGTGGAACCGGCAAAGGTCAGGTTGCCACTGGCAGTGACGGTGTAGCCATCTGTTTGTGCCTTAATCGGTGTCACGCCTTCTAATTTAAAGTTGATGTTGGGGTGGCTATCAGCCTTCAAAGCATCGTAGGTTTTGTTATCCATGATCGAGCCTTTCGTACTCTTGATGGATTTTACCGGAACCTCTACACTCAGTGCATTGAGGGCTGTGAACTTATCTTGCTGAAGGCTGAAGTCGCCTTTGGCGCGCAGTTCTTTTACAGTGGATTCCCAGTCGTGCAGGTTAGAAGTACCCTTGATCGTCATCTTATAAGCGCTTACAGAAAAGGCGGTTTGCCCGAACAACTGGCCTATCGCGAGGAAGAGTATCAATGTGAGATTAACTTTCATGGTTGATTAATTTTTAACAAAGGTAGTTGGGAGAAAAGCTCCTGTAATTGACTTCCGTTCCTGCTTAATGTGATCTTTGTCACATGACCTATGGTGTAAAGTCATTGGTCACGCATCGGTTGTAAAGTGACACTACCCCCGCAAAAATTGTTTCCCGCAAAGGGCGCTAAGGTCTCACAAAACTTGTCCCGCACAACGGGAGGACGCTAAGGATGGCGTCCAACTTGGCGTATCCTTTGCGCCCTTTGCGGGAAATTTTAGCAGTGCCGCCAACCAGCAAAGGCGCGCTCATCGGGTTGTACCTCGACATCAAATTACTGGAACTTTCCGCCGACAAATACGACCTGCAACGGCTGATGCGCGATTTGTCTAAATTTTACGGCACAGAAAAACCATTCCGCGACGACGAGTTGTTTCCCAAAATTGCGAAATTGACCTACCGGAAATCGGCGCTTTTCTGAAACGCTACGTGGCGGGCAGGGAAAAACTGCCGCCTTCGGAAATACTGGCCGTAATGGGCGTGCAATTCGAGGCGGTGCAGCGGGTTCAAAATTTCAGCATGGTTAAAAGCCTGACGGAGTTGTTACTAAAGCGCACCTTTGCGTTATGATCTCATTTGTTGATTTCGGATGCTAAGATTATCAATCGTCAATTATCAATCATCATCATGTCTAAGTACGTTCACTCATCAATGACCTGGGTCGTTGCGCTGCTGTTGCTGGCATCGCAGGCTTCTTTTGCACAAAATGCAGGCTGGAAAACCAATACTTCCGGTAAATACCAATACAGCTATGTGCCGGGAGACCCGCTCCAGTCGCGATTCTACACGCTGCCGAATGGCCTGAAGGTCATCACCACCGTCAACAAAAAAGAACCGCGCATTCAAACGCTGATTGCCGTGCGGGCAGGCAGCAATACCGATCCGAAAAACCACACCGGGTTGGCGCATTATTTAGAACACATGCTTTTCAAAGGCACGAATACTTTCGGATCATTGGACTGGGCAAAAGAAAAACCGTTGCTGGATCAGGTGGAAGCCTTGTATGAAAAATACAACAAAACTACCGACCCGGAGCAACGCACCGCCATTTACAAAGAAATTGATCGCGTTTCGGGCGAGGCGGCCAAATTTGCCATCCCGAACGAATACGACAAAATGATGAGCGCTATGGGTGCCCAGGGCACTAACGCCCATACCTGGGTGGAAGAAACGGTGTACGAAGAAGACGTTCCGTCCAATGCATTGGAGCGCTTCTTTACCGCACAGGCAGAGCGGTTTCGCCAGCCCGTCCTGCGGCTTTTTCACACCGAACTCGAAGCGGTGTATGAAGAGAAAAACCGCACGTTGGACAACGATGGCCGCAAGGTTTTCTACAGCATGATGGACGCCATGTTTCCGACCCACAACTACGGCCAGCAGAGTACCATCGGCACCATCGAGCACCTGAAAAATCCTTCGCTGACGGAAATCCAGAAGTTTTACAACACCTACTATGTGCCCAACAACATGGCCGTCATCTTAGCCGGTGACTTCGATCCCGACTACGTGGTGGGGCTGGTTGAAAAACACCTCGGGTTTATGAAAAAGACCGACGTGAAGGAATACACTGCCGCACCGGAAGCGCCCATTACGATGCCCATCGTTCGGGAAGCGTATGGGCCGACGCCGGAAAACATCTCCATCGGATTCCGCCTGCCCGGGGCATTAGATGAAAAATCGGCCATGCTGGCAAACTTAGTGGACGAAATCTTGTCCAACGGCAAAGCGGGGTTGATTGACCTGAATTTGAACAAACAACAAAAACTGCTCGGTGGCAGCTCGAACATTTCCATTTATAAAGATTACAGCGTCGCGCGCCTCAACGGTAGCCCGAAAGCGGGTCAGTCTCTCGAAGAAGTGAAGCAATTGTTGCTGTCGCAATTGGATCTGCTGCGCAAAGGCCAGTTTGAGGAAAACCTCATCAAGGCGACGGCGGCCAATTACAAACTCGGCGCCCTCCAGGGAGCGGAAAGCAACAACTACCGAGCGAATGTACTCATGAGCAATTATATTCAGACCAAAGGCGACGCATGGCCGGGCACGGTGGGCTTTATTGACGCCATGAGCAAGGTGACCAAAAAGGAATTGGTAGATTTTGCCAACAAATACTACGGCGACAACTACGTAATCGTGTATAAGCGCCAGGGCGAAGACAAATCCATTGTGAAAGTGGATAAGCCCACCATCACGCCCATCACGCTCAACCGCGACGTGGAATCCGATTTTGCCAAAAAGGTCAACAACATGCCTTTGGCTGCGACCAAGCCGGAATGGATTGATTTCAAAAAAGCTTTCCAGCAGGGCAAAATGGGCGTTTGCGAAACGTTCTACGTGCAAAACACAGAGAACGACCTTTTTCGCCTGTCCTACCGCTTCGACATGGGCAACTGGAACGACCGCCGTCTTGGCATGGCTGCGCAGTATTTGCAATTCCTCAGCACAGATAAATATACGGCGGAGCAGATCAGCCAGGCTTTTTATGACATTGCCTGCAACTACAACTTTTCGGTGCAAGACGAAACCGCTACGATTAGCATCAGCGGCTTACGCGAAAATTTCAGCAAAGCTGTGGAAATGGTGGAACACCTCTTCCTAAATTGCAAACCCGACGAAACGGCACTCGAATCGCTGAAAGGCCGCCTGATGAAGGCCCGCGCCGATGCGAAGCTGAACCGCAACGCCATCCGCTCGGCACTGAGCAGCTACGGCATGTACGGCCCAAAAAACCCGTTCAACAGCGGGTTGACCGACGAGCAACTGAAAAACCTGACCGCCTCTGATCTGGTGAGCGTGCTGAACGGCATTTTTCAATTTCCGCACCAGATCATCTACTACGGCCCGGAAACGCAGGAGAGCCTTCAGAAACAACTCAAAATACAGCACCGCATTCCGGAAAAAGCAATGGCTTACCCGGCCGCAGCTACCTTCAAGCACATTTCGCAGGATAAAAACCAGATCTTGTTTGCCCACTACGACATGGTGCAGGCGGAACTGAACTGGGTGCGCAACACCACCAACTACGATCCGGCCATGGCACCGGTAATTGACCTGTTCAACAGCTATTTCGGCGGGGGCATGGGTACCATCGTGTTCCAGACCATCCGCGAATCGAAAGCCCTGGCCTACTCCACCTTCGCTTTTTACCAAACGCCTTACCGCAAGGAGCAACCCTACAGCTTTAATGCGTACGTGGGCACGCAGGCCGATAAATTGGAAGACGCCATTAACGGCATGAACGAACTGATCGCCGATATGCCGGAAGTGCCCATCGTGTTGGATCAGTCGAAACAGAACATGAAAAAAACCTACGAAAGCGAACGCATCAGCCAGGATGGCCCAATTTATTCCTACCTGGATGCGCGCCGCAAAGGTTTGGATTACGATCTCCGCAAGTCTATCTACGGCAAATTGGATCAACTAACGATGGCCGATGTGAAGGCTTTTCATAAAAACAACATCGCCGGCAAGCCTTATACGTATTGCTTAGTGGCGTCAAAGGACAACGTGAACTTAGAGATGCTGAAAAAATACGGCGAAGTGAAAGAGCTCTCCCTGACAGAGCTGTTCGGCTACTGATCAGAATTCCGCTCGACGTAATTACGTATGCATCATAGTTTACAACCGCAGCGCTGTCGGAAGTGCTGCGGTTTTTTTTTGTGGGGATGGGGTACGTTTACTAAACTTTCAAAGTTTAGTAAACGTTGGGCGAGCCGAAAATCCCCGGAAATATATACTCAACGGCAATAGGTTTTCCTGTCGGACGGACAGGTTGTGCATATACGTTTCGCTGAAATCGTCGTGGTTTAAAACCTATAAGGTTTTCAAAACCTTATAGGTTTGCCCGCCGCTACCGATCTAACCCAAGCCACTTTTCTTCGAGTTTGGCCAAGCGGGTGATGGCTTCACTGTTTTTGTCGCTGAGGAAGAGTGGGTCGGGCCATTCGCCGGTGACGGTTTTGACGTGGAATTCGAGGTATCTAACATAACGTGTTTGGTAAGTAGGTGCCAAATTTGCGATGGCATCATGAATTATACTTCGAGTTAATTTGTCTCTAATCAAACGCCTGTATTTTGAAATTTTAATACTTTCATTTATCTTGTAGTAAATAAAAGCGACAATAAATATAACAAGAAACAACAGGATCAATAATGCAAAAGCACCACTGATTATTGAAGGAGAAGAGGAAGTTGGCTTGGGTTGACTGAGCAACATGTAAATCAAAGCAGCAAATATAGCAAACCATATAGCTAAAATTTTTATATTACGAATTATGTATCTTTTTTGCTTTGTAAAAAAGAGAACTACCTCATTCCGTACCCCCATCCCAGTTTTTTCAACAACAATCAAGTACTCCAAATTTATAATAAATGCTATTGAAAAAATCAATAAGCTTGGATTTAAAGACCATTTTCCTAACACATTATCTACTTCTTCAAGAGCTTTATACGTTGATTGTTCGCTAAAGTACGGGTGAATTAAGATACAACATACTGCACCTGTCAATAAATAAGTGTGAAAAATAGTATAAATAATAGTTTCTAAAAATCCATTTTGAAGATAAGATTTTTTGGGACTGGTTTTGGCTTTTGGGAAAATATATTTATCCCACGCTTCGTCAGAACCCTTGAAAATAAAATTGAAAGGATAAAAACAAACAAACAGAACCGAAGCCAGAATCAGGCCAGGCGATTTTATCAAAAACGAAAAATAGCAAAAAAACAAAATAAAAATCCTTATTATTCTAATTTTATAGTATTGATAAAAAGGCAAAAAAGAATTTGATAATTTTAAAAAAAAACGATAATCAAAAAAACGTTTAATGGTGGAAATAATGTTTGCTTCCCTGAAGTGATTAAAGAGTGTTCTTTTGGTTTCTATTTCGAGATCATCAAGATGCCAGCAAGATTTTTACAGCAAATTCACTGATCCAGGTATTCCTCAATTCCAGGCTCCTTACCAAAAGTTCCTCCATCCCCTCCTTCTCCATCAACCCAATCGCCTCAGTCGCCAATTTTGCCGAAACGAGATTACTCTCCTCCGTCAATTGTTCCCCAATATAAGCCTTCAACGCATCCTGAAACTCGGCGATGCACTCCTTCCTCCCCCGAAAAGCATCCCTCAAAAACCGCAAACAATGAATGCTCCGCAAATCCATCGGGTTGTTCACCTCTGCGATCACGCTCCAGCAATAATCCGCAATAGATTTCGCTTTTTCAAACTCGGCTACTTCGCAATAGAGCACCAGGGCATCCCGCTGTTGGGAATCTGTGGGAATGGAATCCGGCTGAATATTGACCTCGCCGATAAGCATGCTTTGCACAAAAAAATACTCGGCAAAACGGCGGTGTACAAAGCTGAATTTAGAAACATCATTGGAAACGCCTCGACCCAATCGGGCAAAGCGGAGAATATCCGTCACTTCATCCAAAGGAAGTTCCGGATATTTTTTTCGAATTTTATCTATCGGCGCTTCGAGGCCATAAACCTCGAACATTTCCCGCGCCAACATGTCGCAGCACGTGTAAACGGTTGCTTTGTCAATGTTTTTCCGGTCTAAGCGGTCATGGCAATCGTTCAGCGTTTTTTCGATGTAGCTGCGGTACATCTCTGCCTGGTTGGCGGGGAGGCGATTTTGATTGTTTTCAGCAAAATCGGCCACCAGCGTCGCCATAAAAGAATTTTTGGCGATGGGTACCAATTCAGGGCGTTCTTTGAACAGGCGCTCTGCCAGTTCTTTGCTATAAATATTGGATCGCTTGAGCGTCAGGATGATTTTTTCTTCGCTGAAGGGCCGGATTTCCAGGGTCACATTGCTCTGAAATTCGTGCGTGGGTTTTCTGTATATGCGCGAAGCCAGTACGCCCTGTGACTCCAGGCGGGCGCCCTTCAGAAACCGGAAAATCACCTCGGAAAGCCGGTGGATCAGGAAGGAGCCGTCGCGTTCGTCCAATACGGAGGGGATTTCATCAAAAGAGTCAAAGATGAAAATACAAACGCCCGGTTTCGTACAGGCGATAATAATATTTGTCAAAAAAACGGGTGGTGACAATGTCCCTGCTTTTCAGGTTGCGCAGTACAAAAGCATTTAACTGCTCAACCGTGGGCGGCTGTTCTTCCGTCCATTTTTCTTCTTCGTACCACTCTTTCAGATTGATGTAAACCGGAATTTTGCCCGTTTTTTCAGCTTCAGCTGCCATGTCCCGGGCTAATTTTCTGAGCGCCACGCTTTTCCCAGAGCCAGGGTCGCCCAGCACCATAAACAACCGTTCTTTCGATCTTTTGATGGCTGAGAGCAGCTCCGTGATGCTTTTTCCGCGCCCGCGTCCGGTGTTTACTTCCACTTCCGCATCCAATGGCGTGAAGTAAGACATGCTCCAGTTGGTTTTGTTGTCTATACTTTTCAGGTCGTCCACCAAAGCTTCCACCACGCCGCGCATCCTTTCTTTAAAGGTCGGGTCGGGAATGTCTTTGTCAATGGCGGTTTCGTGTTTTCCCATCGCGGTGGTGTCGCGCGAGAAGTAGTTGACGAGGAAAATGGCGATCAATATAAAACCAGTACCGGAATAGATGTCGCACTGGCAAGGGTAGTTGCCAATCGCGTTGCAGCTTCCGGTGAAAAATAACGAATGATTTCAACTAAAAGGTTGGGTCAGATGCTGGTAGCCAGTACGGCTGCTCCAGCCAATGCCAACGAAGCCAATCGAATAGGGGTTTTGCTTTCCGGCATCCATACACGATGGCTAATTAAAAGAATAAAACCAATAACCGCGCCTACGATTACAGCATTGACTTGACTGGAAAACAGTAAAAAAACGGAGATGGAGGTAACGGAAATAACCAATACCGCAATCAACAGTTTAGCCCGATCTGAAAGATTGGATAGGAAAGAAAACATCTGGCGTCTCAGTTTGGATATCAGAGGAATACGCGGGGGAACCCGCATTTATGTACAAATTTAATAAACTATTTGTGTAATGCGTATTGGAATGATAAAATGTTATTTAAACATATTCTGAACATCAATCTTCAAATCTTCGCTCGAATAGTGCAAATGCACGCCTTTGGACTTTAAAGTCTTCTGGAATTGCAGGCGGGTTTGATCACACAGCCGTGCGGCTTGTGCCAGGGTTAATGCTTCCCGTTCATATAGCCATACTGCGAAGTCTGCTTTAAGGGCTTCGGGGGTAGCATACTGAGGCGTTTGTTTCAACACCGCATCGGAAAACTCAATAATCATCTGCTTCTTTTTTATAAAGATAGGGGTTTTACTGCAAACTACAACTGATGCCAACACCCCGGATAATCTCCAAGCCAAAAGTTAAAGCAAATACCTGATTAAAATAGATCGGTAAGTAATCGTTTTACCTTGCGAATAGCTTTACAAAACTAAAACGACCTCCTCATGCGTCACTTACACCTCATTTACACACTATGTCTGTGTGCCCTGATTCTTCCTTTTACCTCAACCACCCAATGCTCCTGGTCGGGCGGCTTAGTAACCGGACTTAACGTAGCCAATATCCGTCACGACAACGAAGCACTGAGCAGCAACCCCAAGCTGGGGTTTTTGCTTGGCATCCGCGTGGCCTGCCACCCGAGCGACCGGCTGGTCATTCAGGCAGAAGCCCTGATCGAACGCAAAGGCAGTCAGGTGGAGACTACGCTGACAGACATTGAAGGGAATCCGATTTCTGAAATGACCACGGCAAAAGACCATTTTGAATACTTAGTTTTTCCATTGACAGTGCAATGGCGCTTCGGCAGTGGTAATTTCCGATACGGCCCTTACGCCGGTGCCTATGTCGCTAAGTTGATCCGGCAAACGTTCGTTTTCACATTGGAAGATGAAAGTTTTAGACAGGATCGCACAGACTTTTTCCAGAAATCTGACGCAGGCATGGTCATAGGGCTTGGTGCCGGATGGGCATTAGACGACATGCTTTCGCTCAACCTCGAAGCGCGCTATAACCATGGGTTGACTTATTTCCAGCCGGCAGTGCTTTCGTCTGACCGGACCCGACACCAATCTCTGGCGCTAATGGCTGCTCTACAGTTTACATTTTAGCTATCTTTTTCAGGTCGTTTTTGTACTTCCATTCCCATTCCCTCACCCGCCCAGCAAGCTTTCATCCGCAAAACTAAAATACCCCTTATCCCCCAAAATGAGGTGATCCAGCACTCCAATGTCCAGCGTTTCTCCGGCGCGAACCAATTTTTTCGTCAGGTCGAGGTCGGCCTGGCTGGGTTGCAGGTTGCCGGAGGGGTGGTTATGCCCTAGTATGATGGACACCGCATTGCCTTCAATGGCGCGGCGAAAAAGGATTTTAGCATCCACCACCGTCCCGCTGATGCCACCCGAGCTGACCTGTGTCTTGCCGATGATGCGGTTGGAGCGATTGAGCAGAAGGATCCAAAACTCCTCGTGTTCGAGGTCAGACAGCACTGAATAAAAAGCAGTGTATGCGTTTTGGCTACAGGCGACCTGGGGTTTGGCTGCAACTTCAGAAACTTGTCGCCGGCGCCCAAGTTCCAGCGTGGCAACGACAGAAATCGCCTTGGCTTCGCCCACGCCTTTAAATTTTTTCAATTCCCCGATGCTGCATTTGCCCAGCTCGTTGAGGTTGTTGCCGGCTGCTGCCAGGATGCGTTGGGCCAGTGCAACTGCTGTCTCATTTCGGGAGCCGGAACCCAGTACAATGGCCAATAACTCAGCATCGGTGAGGTTTTGCCGCCCTTTCAGCAGCAATTTTTCGCGGGGGCGATCTTCTTCAGCCCAGGCTTTGATCGAAAGTGTACTTTCGCTCGGATAGGTGTGCATGTGCATTGGATCTTAATGATCAGATAACTTTATCAGGATTAAGACACAGGACTTGAAAAATTCCATAACTTTCAGCCGGATTTTTTTTTCGGTAATGGATGGATGGTTAGCAGTAGAAGAAACCTTCTACTTTCTACCCTCTATTTTCTACCCGCTACCTCAAACATGCCTGATTATTCTTTTACCAAAGCGGAAAGACTGTGCAGCCGGAAAGCCATTGAGCGGCTTTTTTCGGAGGGGCATTCTTTTGCCAAGTACCCGCTTCGCTTAGTGTGGTTGCCGCTGGAGGTTGTTCCCAACGCTGCGTACCCGGTTCAGGTGGCCATGAGTGTGCCAAAGAAAAAATTTAAAAAAGCAGTGAGCCGCAACCGGATTCGCCGGCTGATGCGGGAAGCCTATCGGGTAAACAAACACCGGCTCTATCAGGAGTTGCATGTTGGAGAAGAACAATATGCGATTATGCTGATTTACACCGCAGTAGAAGAACTTCCACTCAAGCAGATAGAGGATTCTATTCAAAACATCATCCGCAGGTTTTTGCACCAGCGGCACGAAATGCCCATACGTTAAAAAAAACCTAAAATTTTTTCCTCCATTTATGGTGCAGCATACAATTTTTCCTCATCTTAGCACCCGCCCTCATGAACATATCGAGAAACCCATTTATTCACTCAAAAACGTATGGTCATGTTAATTCTTTACATCGCAACGGGGGCATTTATCGTAGGTGGAGGCCTTATTATGGTTTCCAATATTTTTGCACCACGCAGCAGAAGTCGCTACTATTGAGCGTTTGCTGTTTTTTTAAACAAACAACAACCGGCACAAAACGCACCATTTATCCAGGCAACACGCTTTTTAACTCCAGCCTTTTTCCGAATTGCCCTTCCCTATGACGCATTTTTGCCGGTAATCCCAAAACGCTCCGCACCTTTTTTTCCGGTTTATTATTCAAAAAAAGTCTGTGAAGAGATGTTCTCTTCCCGGCAAGTAGCTTATTTTGTTTGTCTCAAAGGTGTACGTCACGCTTGAGATAGGGACGACTTTGGGCTGTCACCGCCAGTTTGCTGGTGTGCAGCGAGCCAAGCTTATTGGTTACGGGTAAATTTGACCGTTTTGGAGGGAATTGCCGACCTGTTTCAAGGTCAGTCTTCTTCGCTTTTCCAGATGGCACCATATTGTTCCACTAATATGTTGTCGTACTCGTCTGCCTTTTCAAAAAGGTAGCTGAAGAGTTTTGTTCCGGTTTCGATGTTGAAATACCGGTCGTAGATCAGCAGGGAAATAATCACATCCTGGCCGCGTACGCTGAAGGTCAGGCTTTCGGTTTGATGGTTCTGGCGCAGCAAAAATTCGTACAAAGGCTGTATGTTTTCTTTGGGAAGCATACAGAGGTAGGCGTCGCCGGTAATAAGCCCGGTTTCTTCGTAGTACAACACGTTGACGCGGGCGCTGCCTTCTTGGATTTCCCAGTTGTTGGGGCCTCGCCGGGAAAGCTCTACGTCGTGGCCAGCGTTGGCCAACATATCTTCTATGGTTTTGGCAATCCCAGTAGCTTCGTATGCCTCCACCTGGTTTGGCAGCACGACTTTTGCGCCGCAATGCGCGCAATAGCCCTGCTGTGTAGTGTCTTCAAACACAAGATTCGAGCAGGAATGGCAACGCACGCCGACACGACGCCCCGAAGCGGCAAACTCGTCTAACGCCGTTTGAAGATATAGGACGGGCAGGGAAAAGCCCACATTGTCGCCATTTTCAATGATGAAGGTATTCACACCGATGACTTCGCCGGCCATGTTGACCAAAGGTCCCCCGCTGTTGCCGGGGTTGAGCGCGGCATCGTGCTGGTAGTAATTCAGGTTGCCGCTTTGATACATGACATTGGAAATAATGCCCTGCGTGGCTGCATACTTGAGCCCGAACGGATGCCCGATGGCCACGACCGACTCTCCTGGGTGAACTTCCTTGCCTGCTGCTAAGTTGATCGAAGTGATGATTTCTTTACTATGGGCGGGCATTTCCAAAAAAGCAAGGTCATGGGTGGGATCCAGGTACAACACCCGGCTCAATTGTTTTTTCAGACCGTTGACTTTCACAATAACATTGCGGTTATCGCGCACAACGTGTTCATTGGTCACAATAAGGTTGTATTTTTTTAGATAGAACCCGGTTCCGGTGCTGTAAGGCGTTGCAATCTGTACAACGACCTCGCTATAAGAATTGATGATCTTTTTCATGTAAAAAAATACCCTGTATTAAACCGTCTGGCTTAAGGACGCATGACTACTAAGCGTTTGGTCGCCAAAGTTTTACCGCGGTCGTTGACCAAACTATAAAGGTAGGCGCCCTTCCTGAGTTGGGAAATATCTACTTTTTCAGTTCGGCTGCCATTCACATAATAGCGTTTTTTCATCACCTCTTCCCCCAAGACGTTAAAGATCCGCAGGGTGTATTCGCCTTTCGGCAAATTGGAAAATTCAAAACGCACATTGACAATGGCCGGATTGGGAAACGCGTAAACGCTGGGTTTCAGACCACTGGTGTTCTGGACGTTGGAAACGATTTCTTTGGCCTTGTATTCCACCATTTCCGGCGCGGTTTCGCTATTGTTCATTGTCACAACCGCAATGGGTTCTTTGGCCTCATTGCTAAAGAAATTATAAGTCACCGTGGTATCCTTGCCCAACTCGGCGATTCCTTCTATGCCTGCTAACTGGAGGACGATGTCCGTGATGTCCTGCCAGGGAAAAAATCCAACTTTTATGTCCAAACGCACATCCCGGTATTGGGTGCGCTTTTCGCGCAATACATCGTAGATGCCGCCGGGAATGGTGAGCGTACCCCAGGCATCAACAATATCCACGCGATTGTTACTCAGCCTGACCCGCAGCGAATCTGGCGTAATGGGCAGCAGGTCGAGGATAACGGAGGGCAGGTCGTCAGCCGAAAAAGCGACTAACAGCGCACTTTGGGTTTGATTGACATCGAAAATATTCATCGGTGCCCGCCGGTATACCTCCGCCGGGTTGTAGCGCGACTGCACCTGCACACCCTGACCGATCGGATCCGTGCCGCTGAAGCCGACCAACTCGAAGCGGGTGCTGGTGACGTTGAAATAGCCCTCGCTGTTGTTGCCCAGAGACAACAAGACATCGGCAGACGGGAAAACACCCGCCGCTGATCCGGTAGACGCTGCCCGGATAACGTTCTGGCGGGTAAACGGAGACTGAAGGCTTACGAAGTTCCAGCTCTGCGGACCGCCCGGTGCCGTGATGGCGATACCGCTGGGCATGTTGTCAATAGCGGTGTATAAGGTATCACCTACCTCCGGGAACATGGCATTGGTCACCGTAATCTGCGCCTGTAAGATAAGGCCACAGCAAAGCACTGCGATGGAGAGTACAAGTTTTTTCATTAGCATTGGTATGAGGTGGTAAAGTTAGTCTTTTTTGGGTTATAAAGCGGACAGAATGATAATGTTGCAGGATTAAGTTTTAATTGTATGAGCCGGGGGATTTATGTCAAGAAACTGTTAAATGTGGCTCAGATTTCAACCTTTCTGTACCCAACCGATTAATAGGTTGTCTTTGCAACTATTCCTTATCAAAAACCCGACTTCGTTGGTTATGAAAAAACTTTCACTCTTCTTTGCTTTCAACCTGCTGGCTTCGTTTGTATTTGCACAACAACCGCCTTTTTCGATGGGCAATATGCAGCGTGTTCCTTCCACGGTTGGTAAAATCAGTGGCTTGCTGCTGGATTCAATCACCCAGGCACCCCTCGAATTTGCCACCGTCGTCCTCACCGATGCCAAAGGCAAAGAATTGGACGGGGTTATCACCGATGAAAAAGGCGTTTTCCGCTTTCAGGAAGTCAAAACCGGTGCCTATCAATTGCAGGTTTCCTACCTCGGGTACCTGTCAAAAACCATTTCCCCGGTGACAACTTCATTGGAAAAACCCGACCTTGACCTTGGCAAACTTTATTTGATTGGGGAAGGGATCCGGTTGGAGGAAGTGGAGGTTGTTGGCCAGGCAGCAACCGTGGAAAATAAAATTGACAAGTTGGTTTACAATGCAGAAAAAGACATTACGATTGGCGGCGACGCCGGGGATGTGCTGCGCCGGGTGCCACTGCTGTCGGTTGACCTCGAAGGCAATGTGACGCTGCGCGGGTCTTCCAATATTCAGATTTTGATCAACGGCAAGCCGTCTACGCTGTTCTCCAGCAATGTTGCGGATGCGCTCAAATCCATTCCTGCCGAACAAATTAAAAACGTGGAAGTCGTGACCACGCCAACCGCCAAATACGACGGAGAAGGCACGGCGGGCATCATCAATATCATTACCAAAAAGAAATCGGTGGAAGGATTCACCGGTTCCACGAACGTATCTATTGGCACGCGCCAGAACAACACAAACCTCAACCTGAACCTGACCCGCGGGCGCTTTTCGCTGAATGGCGGCTTGGGTGCCTGGTTTTCCTGGCCCAGGGATGGTTCTTTTGAATTCCTTCGCCGCGACGACATCAACAATGTCGTGCTCCTGGAACAACGGGGCGCGTCCACCAATGCGACCTACGGGCCAAACGGCAATATTGGCGCCTCTTATGACATCAATGCTTACAACAGCATTTCCACTTCGGTATCACTTCGGGGCTTTGGCAATACCCGCGACAACACCATCAGCGTATTCCCGCTCGGGGTCACGGCCTACGACCGCATCAACGACAGCGAAAGCTTCCGGGGCGGCTTCGACTGGTCTACCGACTACCGCAAAACCTTTAAACAACCCGAACGCGAATTTTCGATGGCGGTGCAGGTCAGCGCCAACAAAAACTATCAGGATGATGTCATCTTTGAGGAAGACGTCAATGGACTTATTCTCCGGGACGCGTTGAACGCAAACGACGGCGATAACGTGGAAACTACCCTGCAACTGGATTATGTCCACCCCTTCACGCCTTCCATCAAATTGGAAACCGGCACCAAAGGGGTCATGCGCAAAATTGACAGTGATTTCAGCTTTTTCGACAACCTTGCGGATGCTTTTGATCCAAACCAAACGGATATTTTCCACTACGACCAGGATGTCTACGCCGGGTATGCTTCGTTCAACCTGAAATTGGGCAAAAATTACGGTTTGGTGGCAGGCGCGCGCTACGAACACACGCGCATTGCCGGAAATTTTGAAATAGATGGCAACCCCTTCGAAAATGATTATGATAATGTGTTGCCGAGTATCATCTTTAGCCGCATACTGAAAAATTTTCAATCCCTTAAAGCGAGCTATACGCGCCGCATCCAGCGCCCGAGTCTGCGCTATGTGAATCCGTTCACCGACGTGAACGACAGCCGCAGCGTTTCAACGGGCAACCCTTACCTGCTGCCCGAACTCACTGACCAGTTTGAGCTGACGTACGGCGGTTTTGTGAAAGGCATCGTACTCAATACTTCTGTATTCTACCGCATCACCACCGACATCATCGAAGGTTTTACGGTGCTGGATCCAAACACCAACGTCTCGACCACTACTTTCCAGAATATTGGCAAAAACAACTCAATCGGTTTAAATTTCTTCTTTTCCGCGACCATCAAAAAGTTTTGGACCCTGCGCGGCAATTTCAACGTCTATACCTACGACGCAGAAAGTACCACGCCGGGCCTGACTCTGAGCAACAGCGCGCTCTTATACGGTGGCAACATCAACTCTACTTTTGCCTTCAAAAAAGGCTGGAAGGTAGAAATGTTCGGATTTTTTCGCGCCAATGAGCAGTCGCTCCAAGGCAGCAACACCAGCTTTTCGATGTTCAACATGGGCGTTATGAAGGATTTTGGCAAGAAGCTGAGCGTTGGCGTCCGCGTTGTGGAGCCGCTGTTCCGCGACAAAGAGTTCATCAACGAACTACAGGGCGACGGTTTCTACCAGCGCACCGTGTCTACCATCGCTTTCCGTTCTTTCGGCATCAGCGTGAACTACCGCTTTGGCAAGCTCGATTTCAAAGAGCCTGCGCCGCGCCGGAGAGGGGTTAGGAATGATGACTTGAAGAGTGAGGGGGAGAATAATTTTTAGGAAATCTAGTTGAAAAACAGGGACGCCCCTTCCGGCAGTAGCTCAGGAGGGGGCGTTTTTATTAGACCCAACGGGATTTACTTAAAAGTTCATCCGGATTAATGACCGGAAGAATGAACCCTTGAAAGGCTGTATCCTGAAGTCGGGTCATCAAAATTCCTCTGGAAGTAGAGTAGGTGATCGAGGCCAAAGCATTTCCCAAGCCCCCAAACAAGGTTATTTTGTTTTCTTTATCTAAAATTGCAAGCTCTTCAAGGTTTTCTACGTGGTAAATAAACACGAGATGAAACTGGCCTTCCGCTGATTCTGCCTGTTTATCAACAGCTGATATTTCGCATCTGAATTCTGCTTTGACAAGTTTGTCTTTGAGATTAAAGCCCAAATCAAATCCGAAGTTGAGTTCGTGGCCTTCAACTTTTCCGGCAGAAAACCGGGCAGAGCTATCAACCTGATTTTTGACGACCCTGAAGTCAACCAGCTGAATTTTTTCAGGCAGCAGGATGGCATTATCAGCTGACATTAGCTACAGGAGTTTTTGAGTCGAGTGGTGCAGGATTCAATGGGATAAACTCAGTGTCTGTGTTGACGATTACATTTTTCAAAATGGTGAAATTGCGCTTTCTGTCATCGCCCGAAGTCACAACTGTTTTCCTTTGAGGCACATACAGGATCGTTTCTCCCAGTTCCGCTTCAAGCTTGGCAATCGAACGAAGGGTGAAATTGTGTTCTCCTTTCAGCCACTTGCTGATTTCAGATGGGGCTTTGTCCATTTTTTCGGCAAGGTCTTTTTGAGAAAGTCCTTTTTCTGCTAAAAGCTGGTTGACCCTTACTACGATGTCAGCGTAAAGCCGCACAAAGATTTTGACATCTTCCGGCGTCTTGGCTAATATCCGGTCTGCTACTTTACTTCTCATGGGTTCATATTTAATTAAATGTTTTGAAATACAATGCACCTATTAAATTGGACAACCACCTTTACTTGAAACTCAAAGAATGATTTCGTCTGAGTCATCATACGATGTTAATTTCCTCCCGACTTCATCTACCAGGATCATTTCATCTCTTATTGCTTCATGAATATACTTGGCAAATTGTCAGGCTTCCCGCCATTTCATAACCAGGCTGCTGGTTTGATTTTTTAGCCCATCTTTCACCCCTCCGTTAAAAAGGATAACAATATTTCGCGTAATTATTAACGCATACAGCCTAAGTGGAAAATTAGGGTATTCATAAACGAAGGTGCCTAAACGTACGCTTCCTTTGACCGGTAGGCCTTTGACTTCATTTTTATCTCTGTTGAAAAGTTCGTTTTTGGCACCATGATCATCTCCTATGGCAAAAATTATGAAGTTCAATAGTGCCATAGATGCTTCTGTGTATTCCGGCATATTGTCATAGGTGTCAAAGAATCGGTTCGTTTCGTTCTCTTCCGCATCTAACCACCGAACCGTATAAAAAGTGCAAAGCGTTCGTTCATCATCCCATAGCTCCAATACAAAGTTGTTTATTTAAAAGTTTAATTTTAAAATTTTTATTCACTTTTAAGATATTTTTATTGCACGTTATATTTTTCACTACAGCTGAGTCATTACAAATTTAGCAAAGTTCCAGGTTACTTCAACACTTGATGCTCCACCAACAAACCTGTTGATGTATGTAATAGGGGAGCCTCGAAATTTCATCAGTTACTGCAGCACTTGATACACCACCAAACTCGCCAAATAAGCCGTACCCGTCATGAACGCAAACTGAATGATTGGCCATTTCCAGCTTTTGGTTTCGCGCTTCACGACGGCAAGTGTGCTCATGCACATCATGGCGAAAACGTAAAAAATGAGGAGGGAAGCGGAGGTAGCCCGGTTGTAGACCATTTCGCCGTTGCGCGTTTCGGCTTGCAGGCGCTCGCGCAGGTAGGGATAATCTTCGGCCTCCGCGTCGGCTTCGGATTTGCTTTTTAGGCCGTAAATGATGGACATCGTGCCTACGAAAACCTCCCGTGCCGCAAAAGAAGACAGGATGCCGAGGCTCATTTTCCAGTCGAACCCTAAGGGGCGGAACACAGGCTCAATAACTTTGCCCAACTGGCCGGCGAAGGAAGCTTCCAACTGTCGTTCCGCGACAAGGTCTTCGGTAACCAGGCTGTCGGCAGCGCTGCTCACTGCTTCGGCGCGTGCCTGCATTTCTGCCGCTTTCATTTTTCCCGGAAAACTGTAACTGGCCAATGCCCAGAGTATGATGGAAAGGATCAGAATGACCTTGCCTGCTTCAAGCAGGAAGGTTTTGACTTTTTCCCAAACCGTGAAACCCACATTGCGCAGCACCGGCAGGCGGTAAGGCGGCAATTCCAGCATAAGGAAACTACTTTCTCCGGTTTTCAGGACGAGTTTGAATACAAACGCAGCAACCAAAGCGCCGACAATGCCCAGCAGGTACAAGCCCATAAAAGCCAGAGCCTGGGCTCCCGGGTCAGCAACTACAAAACCGACCAGCACAATATAAACGGGCAGGCGCGCCGAGCAACTGATGAACGGCGTGACCATGATCGTAATGAGGCGCTCCTTCCAGTTGCCAATGGTACGCGTGCTCATGATGGCTGGAATGGCGCATGCACCGCCCGAAATAAGCGCCACCACGCTGCGCCCGTTGAGGCCAAAAAACTGCATGAGCCGGTCAAACAAAAAAGCCGCCCGGGCCATATAGCCGACTTCTTCAAGGATGGAAATCAATAAAAACAGGATGGCAATTTGCGGCACAAAAACGACGATGCCCGCCAACCCGGCCAGAATACCGTCGGTGAGCAAGTCGGTCAACCAGCCTGCGGGCAGGGCCGATTTCAGGGCTTCGCTCAGCGCGCCGATGCCCGATTCGATCCAACCCATGGGCGTTTCGGCCCAATTGAAAATAGACCAAAAGACCAGCAGCATGACGCTCAAAAAGATGATTGGCCCCACGAAGCGGTTGGTGAGCACCCGATCCAAATTTGCCGTAAGGCCATCGGTTTTTGTTTCCGGTGCGCGCAGGTTGTTGCGTACGATGGGCGTGAAATGGTCGTAGCGGCGCATCGTTTCCTGTACCTGGAGTTGCAGCGATTGAAAACCAGATTCGACAACAGCGTTTCCAACCACAAATCGCTGATGGTCTGTCAAAAAAGGCAGCCACTGGTAATGATGCGCCACGAGCAGCGCCTGGTAATCGTTCACGCCGGTCAATACCGATTTCACCACGCCCGCAACTTTTAATTCTACGCTTTGCAGGGTGTGGAATGGTTTTGTACCCGGGAAAGGGTTGGGTTGGGTCAATAGTTCGGACAACTTCGTGCGCAGGGTTTCCAATCCTTCCGCACTTCGCCCGCTGATCAGCACCACCGGTGCGCCAAGTTGCCGCTCCAACTGTGCGGTGTTGATTTCTATGCCCTCTTCCGCTACCACGTCAGCCATATTCAGGGCCAGCAATAGGGGAAGTCCAAGGTCTTTGAGTTGGGAAAACAGCAGCAGGTGTTTTTCCAACTTGGTCGTATCTGCTACATAGATGGCAACGTCAGGGTAGTTTTTGCTGTGGATATCAAGCAGGGTTTGCACCACAATGCGCTCATCCTGCGCATTTGGATAGAGGCTGTAGGCGCCGGGAAAGTCAATGAGGAGCGCCTGTTTGCCTGCGTCTAATTGCAGGGCGCCGATTTTTTTATCCACAGTAACGCCGGGGAAATTACCGGTTTTTTGGCGCAGCCCGGTAAGCAGGTTGAACAGGGAAGATTTGCCACTGTTGGGATTTCCAAGCAAGGCAATATTGTAAAGGACAGACTTTTCCGGAGATTCCTTCATTCGATCACGATGCAAGTCGCTTCTGCCTGTCGCAGGGCAAAGGTTTGGCCATCTACTTTCACATACCAGCCGCCACCGAGCGGTGCTTTGCGCACCAATTCCACAAAACTGCCGGGCAGGATACCAACGGACACGAGCTTGCTGCCTGCGGAGTCATCACAAAATGCCTTAATAATACCTTTTTCGCCTGCGGGCAGATTGACGAGTCGCTTATCTGATAAGAATACTGCTGTCACTGGTTTGGCTTTATTTTAAATTATTCTAAATAAGAACGCGGTGCTAAAGTAATAGTTTCCGGTAAATCTGAGTAGGAGGAAAGTCATATTGTCCTGAAAATACCTAATAACAACAATTTATACCTAATGTTAGGTAGCGTTTTGAGCATCGCCCGAATTGCCGTAGCTTTCGGGCAATAAATCCTTGCTTTGATGAAACGGTATTTCAGAATATTTCCTTTTCTGGTTTTATCTGCCTGCGGGTCTCAACAACCTGCTGATCAAGCGACACCCGACGCCCCTGTTGCCCCAGCACGACCCCTTTCAGAAGACGACCTGATGCTGCGGCTTGCTTCAGAACTGGAAGCCAATGTCGGAACGCAGTCCAAAGTTGACCAAAATATCATCGTTAACTATGCGATGGAAAATTTTCTGGACATCCAGAAAACGCCTTCTGGACTGTACTATCAGATCCTGGCGGAAGGGCAGGGCAACTTGCTGCATTTGGGCGACCACTTATTGGTGCACTACCACGGCACTTTTCACAACGGCGTTTCATTTGACAGTTCCTACAGCCGCAACAAACCCATCGAATGCTATATCGGCAAAATGATTCCCGGCTGGAATGAGGGGTTACAGTTGACGCGGCTTGGGGGCAAAATCCGCCTGTTCATTCCTTCCGAACTCGGCTATGGAACAAGTGGCCTGAAAAACGGCGACAAAACCATCGTGCCCCCTAATGCGGTGCTTGTTTTTGAAGTGGAAGTGCTGGAGATGTTGTAAAACCCTGAAAATTCCCCCCATCAGCGTGATTGCAGCAGGTGGTGGAAATCGGCAATTTGCCGGTCTTAACGCATGCATGCGAGATTTTCCGTAAATTGCACAGAAACAAGCAATCACCTTTGATGCTACTCAACCATCATCTTACCCGAAGCCATCTTTTGGCACCAAGCCATCAAAAGGCAATGCGGTCTATTCTGTGCCGGCAGCTATTGTCCTTGTGCGCAGCGCTGTTTCTGTGCCTGCCCGTTTTTGCGCAGCAGCATTATTTCCAGAACTTTACGGTGGAAGAAGGGCTTCCGCAAATGCAGGTGAATGACATTTGTCAGGATGCGCTCGGGCGTATGTGGTTTACTACGCTCAGCGGCATTTCCTGCTTTGATGGCCGCACCTTCCAGAATTACAGTCAAAAAGACGGCTTGGCCAGCAACATCACCACAGCGATACTGTCTGACCAACGCGGACGAATTTGGGCCGGCACCAATCGGGGGTTGTCGGTATTCGACGGGAAACAATTTCAAACTTATGCAGCGGACACCATAAACCAGGTCAATGCCCTTGTTGAAGACCATGAGGGAAAAATCTGGGCCGCCCTCAACAAAAAATTGTACCACATCAATGCCGGGAAGCTGGAAGAATACGAAGCCGATCAATTTAAAAAACTCCTTGTGCAGTCCCTTTTTTGTGATAAAAAAGGCCGGTTGTGGGTAGGAGGATTGAAAGTCAACGAGGTGCTTCAGAAAAATGGCGACACCTGGACCCGCATCCCTGTGCACCATCCAAACCCGGTTAAAAAACTGGGAATACTCCGGATTTATGTAGACAGCAAACAACGTGCCTGGCTGCTCACCAACAAAGGCGTTTTTCGCTTGGAAGCAGATGGATTCCGGCCTTTTCAGGAATTTCAGGCCGATCAGATCATCGGGAAAAATGCTTTTTCGATGTGCGAAGATTTTAAAGGCCACTTGTGGTTTGTCGGATTGCAAGGCGTTTTTGTGCTGGATGAAAAAGGAGTACATCAGTTTTCTGCCACGAACGGTTTTTCCAATGCTTTCGCTACCCAGGCTTTCCCCGACCGGGAAGGCAATTTGTGGTTTTCAACCGACGGCCAGGGCGTTTTTAAATACAAAGGCGGCGCTTTTGTCCATTTCGACGAATCGAGCGGGCTGGGGCATCCTATCGTCATGTCTTTGCTGCGCGACAAAGCGGGATTGCTGTGGATTGGCACCTATGGCGGCGGCTTGCAGGTGTACGACGGTAAACGCATCACCACGCGGTTGTTGCCCTCCGAAGTAGGAGTCGCCCGTCGCATTGTACCCATGATTCAGGATGCCGGGGGGATCATCTGGATCGGCACCTACGGGGGAGGACTGTGGCAATACAATGGCCGGCAATTCAGCCAGGTCGCAAAAAATGACAGCCTGTTGGGCAGCAGCATTTCCAGTTTATACGAAGACCGCCGCGGACGGATATGGATCAGCACCAGCAAAGGCATTTTCATTGCTGAAAATGGCGTGCTGAAGTATTGGGAACCCGGGAAGCCATTGAAAAATACGACCCTTACCGGGGTTCTTGGACTCGAAAAAGACTCTATGGTCATTGCGTCTGATCAGGGTTTGTGGCTTTGGGATGGAAAAAAACTGAATCACCTGTTCGACGGCGAAGTACTGGGCAATTCCGCAGTGTTGTGCCTGACCCATGATAAGGATCGCAGGCGGATCTGGCTTGGCACCAATGGGAGCGGGTTGGTGTGCTGGAACCGGGGCGCCGCCGGTAAAGACTCGCTCCAGTATTTTTCCAAAAAAGAAGGACTTTCTTCCGAAATCATATACAGTTTAGCTTTTGACAGCAAAGGGCAATTGTGGGCCGGAACCGGTAAAGGCATCAACCGGATTCAATACACAGGGAATGCGATTCGCGTCAGAACGTACGGCAAAACCGACGGAGTGCTGGGCATTGAAGCGAACCAGAACGCCATCTTGGTGGAACCCAACGGCAACATCTGGTTTGGCACCACCAAAGGACTTTGCCGCTACAACCCCGAATCAGAAACCCGCGAACCAGTTGCTTTCAAAGCCCTGCTCACGAGCGTGGAATTGTTTTCGGATACCTTCCCGGCTAATAAAATGACCGACAGCCTTACTGCCTGGTACAATATCCCGGTAGGGTTGCGTTTGGGGCATCGCCAGAATCACCTCACGTTTGAGTTTACCTGCGTGCCGATTGCCGACCCGGGAACCGTAAAATTCCGCTACCAGTTGATGGGCTTAGACGAACATGTTTCTGCCACAACGGCCAACGGGTATGTGGTGTATCCGGACCTGCCGCCAGGCAAATATGAATTCAAAGTATGGGCCGGCGACGACGATACCGGCTTTGTGACCGGACCGGCTACGATGGCTTTTGAGATCATTCCGCCGTTCTACCAGATGGCTTGGTTTCAGTTGCTGGTGGTGGGCGTCCTCATTGGCATCGGTGCCCTCATTCAGTATGTTCGGGCGCGCTGGAAAACCCAACGGGAACTGGAATTAGAGCGCTTGCGCAAAGAAGAACAGGACAAAGTGCGCCGCCGGGTTGCTGAAGATTTTCACGATGAACTGGGCAACAAACTAACGCGCATTTCGGTGCTTACGGAGGTTTTGCAGTCGAAACTGAATGGTACAACGCCCGAAATCAAAAAAATAATTGGTCAGATGCGCGAAAATTCTGCCGCGCTCTACAGCGGCACCAAAGATATTTTGTGGTCGCTGCATCCGGACAGCGATAACCTCTACGAAATCCTGAAGCGCCTGAGCGACTTTGGTACAGAACTTTTTGAGGATACGGAAACGGAATTTGCCGCAAGGGGTTTGGATGAAGAAACCCTCAGCCGCTACCGCCTGCCAATGGACTACAGCCGAAACCTGATGATGATTTTTAAAGAAGCCCTGCACAATGCCCTGAAACATGCGCACGCCCGTCAGGTCTGCATGACGATCGAATTGACGGGGGAACAAATGACGATTGCGCTGCAAGACAATGGGGAAGGGTTTGACCAAGTGGCACCGACCCGAAAAGGCCAGGGTCTCGGGAACATGCAGATCCGCGCCAGACGCATCCATGCGCAACTGGACGTGCAGTCGGCGCCCCTTAACGGAACGAAGGTTGAACTGCGCTTTGATATTCCGGAAGCACCGGCGAACGGCCATGCATTTTTGCAGGCAAGAACCAAATCATAAAAATACCTGATCAAAGCGCTTTTTGTAAAAGCGGCAGGCAAATACACAGCTACTATGAATACAGCTTATCATCACCTGAATTCAGGACGCACGCAAGTCGTCCGGGTCGTCATCATCGAAGACGACGAAACCATTCGCAATGGCTATGAATACCTGATTGGCAATACGGAAGGTTACGAGGTTGTGAATGCCTACCCTTCTTACGAAGATGCCGTCAAAAAGCTGGAAGGCGACGCGCCCAATATCATTTTATTAGACATTGAATTGCCAGGCATCAACGGCGTGGAAGCCATCCCGCGCATCAAAAACCTGATACCGAGCGCTTCGATTCTCATTCTCACGGTTTATGAAGACGAAGAGCTGATTTTCCGCGCCCTGAGCAATGGCGCTTCAGGCTACCTTACGAAAAATACCGCGCCGACTAAGATTGTTGAAGCCATCGAAGAAGTTATGCAGGGCGGCGGCCCGATGAGCGCCAATGTGGCCCGCATTGTCATCCAGTCGTTCCGCAAAAACCCCCATTCGCCGCTCACCAAGCGCGAGACGCAGATTCTGGAAATGATCGCAGAGGGCAAAAGCCGGAATAAAATTGCCCGCGAATTGTACATTGATCTGGAAACGGTCAAGACGCACATTAAAAACATCTACCTCAAATTGGATGTACATTCCAAAGAGGATGCGATTAAACTGGCCCGGGAGAACCGGTTTATTTAAGTAGGCAAATTTGCCCACTCGCCTACTTATACTAAAGCAGCAAGTCTATTGAATTTTACACGCGTGCCGGCTCACCAACTTCCAGCGCTTTTTATGCCGCACGTATACTTCCGTGTAGAGCAGGTTGATTTCGAGGGGTTTACCGTCGAGGGCAACCTGGAATTTACCTTTGCCAACCACCACGACCGATTTTCCGTAGGCGCGGGCTTGCGCTTCTTCTACGGTGACAGCCTGGTAGCTGAGTTTTTTTGACCGCAGGTTTTCGAGCACCTCTGTCCGCGATTCTACCCAGCCATTGGAATGGATATAGCGTACCCGATCATCCAGCACGAGTCCTAATGAATCGAGTTGTGCCATCGTCATCCACCTGAATTTATCGTGGTGCAATTGCAAAACGCGGGCTTCTGCCGCTGCGTCGGCCTGGGCAAAATGAACCTGTGGCAAACTCAACAGCAACAGGATCGGGAATAGTTTTTTCATTATTTGATAGTTGAATTGGTGTCGGTCTATACTACTGGACATTTTTGTCCACATGACGTTTACTAAAACTTTAAAAGTTTAGTAAACGTTGCTCCGTTTCCCTCTTATTCTTGAAAAGGTTCAGTAGTATGGTGTCGGTTACTTTTTTGTTGTCTAATTTAGCGTCTACAAATGCTGGCGGCAAGGGTGTTGCCATTAAAATATTTATTCAGCGACCCTTAGCTCCTATCCAAGCTGTCTACAAGGCTGACCTCTAACCTCTAACATCTCGACATGTATAGCAAAGAAGCGCAAATCACCCTCTACGAACGCTCGAAATACTATTTGCTGAACGACGCAACCGTACAACAACGCCCGCCCGCCGAACGCGCCAAAGACCTGCGCGAACTCATCGCTTACCACGAATGGCGGTATTACGTGCTCGATGATCCAACCATCAGCGATTTCGAGTACGACATGCTGTACAAACAATTGGAGGCCATCGAAAGTGAATTTCCGGATCTCATCACGCCCGATTCACCCACACAGCGCGTCTCGCCCGACATCACGGAAACGACGGCCACTGTGCCCCACTTAATTCCGATGCTGTCGCTGGCAAACTCCTATAACGCCGAAGACCTGACGGAATTTGACGAGCAAATCAAACGCCTGCTCAATTTTCCGGCGGATGCGGACATTGACTATGTGGTGGAGCCGAAATTCGACGGCGGCAGCATTGCGCTGGTGTACGAAGCTGACCAATTGACGCGCGCCGCCACCCGCGGCAACGGCGTGGAAGGGGAAGAAATGACGGCTAACGCCCGCGTGTTGAAGTCCATCCCCCTCAAAGCCGCATTTTCTCAACACGGCATCAACAAAGTGGAACTGCGCGGCGAAGTGCTGATCCGGAAAGACGTTTTCAAAAAAATGAACGAAGCCCGCGCCAAAGAAGGGTTGCCCCTGTATGCCAATGCACGCAATACTGCTTCCGGCGGCCTGCGCATCAAAGACCCCAAAGAGGTCGTACACCGTGGACTGGAAGCCTTCATGTACACGCTCGGTTATGCGGTGGACGGAACGGGCAAAAATGTGCTGAATCAGTTCAGCACCCACGACGAGAGCATTGAGTTGCTGGGCAGGCTGGGCTTTAAAGTGCCCGTTGAGGAACGCAAAGTCTGCCACAACATCCGGGAAGTAGCCGATTTTTGTATGCTGTGGCAGGAACGCCGCGAAGCCTATCCGTATGAGATTGACGGTATGGTGGTAAAGGTGAACAGCCGCGAATTGCAGGAGCGTTGCGGCTATACGAGCCACCACCCGCGCTGGGCCATCGCCTTCAAATTCAAGGCACGCCAGGCCACTTCCAAGCTCCTGAACGTGGAATACCAGGTTGGGAAAATCGGCTCCATTACTCCGGTGGCTAAATTGGACCCGGTGCAATTGGCCGGCGTAACGGTGGCGTCGGTGTCCCTGCACAACGAAGATTTCATCACCGGCAAAGACCTGCGCATCGGCGATACGGTGCTGGTGGAGCGCGCCGGCGACGTAATTCCCTACATCGTAAAAGCCATGCCCGAACTGCGAAACGGCACGGAACAACCCATCGTTTTTCCGCGCTTTTGCCCCATCAACGACACCGATCAGCCCGTGGAATTGGTGCGCGAAGCAGATGAAGCGGCCTGGCGTTGTCCCAATTGTGTGTGCAGCGCCCAAAACCTGCAGCGGATGATTTTTCATACGTCCAAAGACGCGATGGACATCGAAGGTATGGGCGAATCCATTATCCGTCGCTTTCACCAGGCAGGCTGGTTGCGCAACATCGCTGATATTTACCGCCTCAACTACGAAAAAATCGCCCAGTTGGAGGGCTTCGGCGAAAAATCAGCCGCCAACCTGCGCGCCGCCATCGAAAAAGCAAAACGCAACCCCATCCAGCGCCTCCTGCACAGCCTCAGCGTACACCACCTTGGCAAAAAAGCTTCCAAGCTGATTTCTGCGGAAATTGCGCATGTGCTCGATTTGAAAAACTGGACGGCAGAAGATTTTACCAACATCAAAGACATCGGCCCGGTGGTGGCGGAAAACGTGGCGGCCTTTTTTTACAATCCGCAAAACATTGCGCTTCTGGAAGATATGGAAGCCCTTGGGGTGAACCTGACTCAAACGGAGGAAGACAAACCCCGAGCCGTTGCTGACGATGCGCCGTTGGCTGGCAAAACCGTGCTTTTTACAGGGACTTTGTCGAAAATGGGCCGCAAGGAAGCGCAGGAAAAAGCCGAAGTCGCTGGCGCTCGCCTGATCAGCGCGGTCAGTTCCAAACTTGACATCCTCGTCGTGGGCGAAGATGCAGGTTCTAAACTGAAAAAGGCGCGGGAGTTGGGCACAGTGCAGATTTTGACCGAGGATGAGTTTCTGGCCCTATGTGGTCACCAGCTTTAGCTGGTAGCCCCCCCCAAAAAAGGCCGCAGCAAGATGTCCAACGTGACCACCAGCTTTAGCTGGCAGACCCCAAAAGATAATAGAAAATCGAACCCGAATACCCCAAATCAAACCAGATATTTACAATTATCATAATTTTTGCCACTTCCCGGGCGTTGAAAAAGAATATTGTTTTTGATAACCACAAATAAATTTTGTCACCTATGAATGTGAATACGAAAATCTTTCTCTTGCTGTTCCTCAGCCTCAGTCTGGGGGCTTGCGTCAGCAAAAAGCAATTTATGCTCAAACAAACCGAATTGGACGCCGCCAATGCGGATATTGGAAAACTCGGCGTGGAGCTAAGCGACAATATCAACCGCCTGAGAGCCTGTGAAGAAGAACAGGCACGCCAGCGCAACGAATCAAAAACGGCCCAGAGCAACCTGCAACTGCGGGAAGAACAAATCAAAGACCTGCGCGAGCAAATTGCCGACATCCGGTCGCAGCGCGACAAACAACTCAACCAGGTGGACGACCTGACCACCCTGTCAAAATCGGCCAGCGACAACATCAAAGAAACCTTGTCGCAATTGCAGCAAAAAGATAAATACATCCGCTTGTTGCAAGCTGCCAAAACCCGCGCGGACTCTATCAACTTAGCCTTGGCCGTTAACCTGAAGGGCGTGCTCAGCGAGGGTATAGACGACAAAGATGTGGAAGTAAAAGTGGACAAAACGGTGGTCTTCATCAACCTGTCCGACAAAATGCTGTTCCAGTCCGGCAGCGCCACCATCACCTCCAAAGCGAGCGAGGTATTGGGCAAAATTGCCAAAATCATAGAATCTCGCCCAGGCCTGGAAGTAATGGTGGAAGGGTATACAGACAACCAGCCGATCAACAAACCTTGCTTTGAAGACAACTGGGATCTGAGCACAAAAAGATCCACTGCGGTGATTCGCGTATTGCAGAAAAACTACAAAATTGACCCCAATCGCATGATCGCCGCCGGTCGCGGGGAGTACAATACTTTAGCGACCAATGCTACGGCTGAAGGGCGATCTACCAACCGCCGCACCCGGATCATCATCATGCCGAAGCTGGATCAGTTTTATGACTTGCTGAACCCGGATATGGCACCGAAATAGGGTCTGTCCATTTAGCCAGTGTCTGTTCTTTAGCGTTCGAGAACAAGGCATGCGAAGGCTCAAAAACGGGAGTCCCACTCGGGCAGGATGACCGATTTTGAGCCTTCGCATAACGCAGCTATTGGACTATAAAAACAGACACTAATGCGTATCCAAATAAACCGCTATTGAAGCCACGGCAGAAACCAACGGCCCACCCAATTCCAGTCCGATGATATCGGCCCATACCCAATCCGGGATGCTTGCCTGTTCCATGCCGCCATTGCCGGGTGTTGGCGATGAAATAGATTTCCAGAACCAGAAGTAGCGGCTGTATTTCAGCACAGAAGCCATAGAAAGTACCATCTTCGGGTTGTTCAACTTCGTGTCGCGCGCCAACTGGTTTTCCTGTGCCATCATAAATTCCACAAATACACTCAGTTCTTCCGGCGAACGGACGGGGAAAGAAGCCGCGTTGTTGAAGAGCGCGAGCAGGGTTTGTTTGTCGTAGGCGCTCAGGCGGGTTTCCTCCAGGCGCTCGGCGTAGTTGGCGTAGTCGCGATGCAGGTTGAGGGCCACCGAACGTTGTTGTTCCGTCGCACTCACGGGCAGTTCAGCTTCTGCTAAGAACTGGCTCGTTTTTTCTGTGAGCAATTGCTGGATGGCAGCGCGGTTACCGTTCAGTGCGTTGATGGCGTCGCGGTTATCGTTCAGGACGACCTGAACCGCGAGGTTATGGAGCTGACCGATATTGTCCTGCGGGTTGTTGGGGTTCACCAATCCCTTCACGGCAAGGCCGGAAGCGGGGTTGAAGGAGACGGTGCGTTTTCCGGTGTCTTGTCCGTCTACGGACTCGCGCAGCGGGTAAAAACCGGCAGGAATCACCTGCGGTTCGATGCCCAGCGATTGGGCGGCAGCGCTATCTACCGTAAAGTCGGAAGTGAGCGGAAAATATTGGCCGAAGTACTGGCTGGCTTCATCGCCCTGGTTGAATTGTAGGGCGAATTGCCCGTTGCGATTCGTTGCCTGTGTGCCCCAGCCGATCCAGATGCAATTGGTGAAACTGTAGATGCAGCCCATCTGGGTAGAAGTACCGAAGTGGATGATGATCCGGTCGCCGAAAGGGGTAGAGGCGTATCTTTCGTCGTCCGGCGGTTGGATGGTTACTTCTTCTTTAGCACAGGAAAACAAGCTTGCGCAAAGGGCAAGGGCGATGAGTGCGAAAAAAATGGTGCGGATAGTCATGGCGTTAAAATTGAATAGGTAAAAACAAAGCGCCTACTCTTTTCTGCGGATTTTCGGCGTGCTCCGATGTTATTCGACCGCTGTTTTGTGCGGCTTTGAATAGTTATCGGAGATTGTCGGAAATCTTACGCCCGTGGTGGGAAAATTTTTTTTGAATTGTTTTGCGGGAGGATCGGGCGGGAGCCCGAATAATAGAAGGTACGAGGCGGAGCCTCGGTGCCAGCGGGGTGCAAGCAAAATGCTATACTGTCTGAAAGTCGCTGACTTGCTCATCGTTCGTCCGGCATCGCGGCCTTGTTTCGTGGTTATTTTCCTGAAAAAACGTGCCTCAGCTTTGCATTGCTTGCGTGTAGGGGCGCTGTGTTTTATTGCAGGTCGTCCAGCCGTTCCTTTGTCGTCTTAGTGAGGTGGTGTTCCGGTCTAAAGGCATTTAAATAGACTCGATACGCTTCCTCGAATTGCTTCTTTGCCCGGTCGTTTTCATTGATTTTTGCAAAAGTAATTCCAAGATTGACCCGGGAAACAGCGACGTTTAAATCGTCTGTTTCATAGTTTTTTACTGCTAAAGCCAGGGCTGCTTCATACAAATCGCATGCACGGGCGTACTCCCCGATTTCGGTAGAAAAACCACCAAGATTATTTTGGATTCTGAACAAGAGCCATTCTGACATCTGAGCAGCCTCTTCAAGCAAGGATTCTAGCAAATTTATTGCACTTAGATACTCGATACCACGTCTCTTATAAAGAGCGGCTAAGTCAAGTTTCGCCTCGATGATTTCCTCACGATTCAGGTGCTGTTCGGTCAAACGCAAATGCTTTTGGCGACAGCGCAGTTCAAGCCCGTACTGAATGGTATCTTCGTAAAAACTTATCAGTTTAGAGAGGATCGCAAGGTAGTCCTCGTTAGCTTGCTCGTCCCAAAAATCGAGGATGCTCAACAGGTGAGTGACCTTCATAAAACAGATTGTCTTTCAACCTGCTGTGTTGTTTAGTGAAATAGTTGATTGAGAGGCAGTTGGCGAGTTCGGGGAACCATTGAGGCTGGTTGAGCTGGCTGCGTTTCAGCACCTCAGTGCTTGTGGCATGGATGGCATATTCGCCACACAAGTCGTCCAGCCAACCCAAATCGCACAGTTCGGAAATAACTTCATTTAGATACGTAGTTTTGCTTTTTTGCTCGTATTCCTCCTCGAAACAACTAAAACCGAACAAACAGTCTATGTCAAAATCTGGTAACTATCCAGCCGCTTTGAAATGCTACATTTCTCTCAAAAATCCCTCATCCACACCTCCTGTCTAAGCCCTCCAAAGCCCAATGGCAAACCCAAAATTTCCAATAAATAGTCCAATAACGGCTCAATACACCAATTTCATCAACTTCAACCGATTCCTCCGCTCACTCGGCACCACTACCGCATTCGCATCCACCTGCACCGCGTCTTTGAAGCGCAATTTCAGGTCTAAGTGTTCGGTGCTGAGCAGGCCCTTGCGGTTGTATTCGCCGAGTGCGTTGAGCACGTATTCGCTCACCGTGTTTTCCTGGCGAATTTCGTCATTGAACAGGAAGCGCAGGTTGCCAGGGGTTTTGAAAAGGAAATAGGAAGAATAAATCCCGTTGTCGTCCTGGGAATATTGCTTTTTGTGGAGGATGCTTTTCCAGTGGGTTTCGCCGGTGGGGTGTACGGAGATGACGATCAGTTCATCGAAGTAGTAGTCAATCACTGCGCGGGCCCCGTTGTCATAGAAAGCGTGGTTGGATGTTCCGGATCGCCGTTCCATTTGCCGGTTGCGCTCGATGATGATCAGCACGCCCCCGTCTCGGCGCAACACCACTTCCTGCACATTGACCTCCGAAACGCCTTTATTTTTCACGTTTTCTTTACCCAGCAGCGTCGCGATGAAGGTGTCGTCGAAAGGCTCAAAGCGCAACAAATGGCCATCTTTCTGCTGTGGATCAATGCTGAGGTAAAAATACCCCTCGGCGCGTTCCAGGTTCTTTTCGTAGTACAAACCGGCACCAACTAAGCGCTTGTTCAGGTTGTCGTACGAAAAATAGACGTCGTAAGTAAGCTTGTCTTCCAGCATCACCTGGTAGCGACCATCGGCTTGCATCGGGTCGCCGGAGCACTCGACTACCTCGTAGTAATGCTGTTTTCTTTTCGATTTGTAATTGTTGCGCTCGATGATGAGGAACATGCGCCCATCGTTGTCCACCGTGACCTCAAATTCATCCATGCCATAGTAAAAATCGCTGAGCGAAAAGCTTTTTTCCCAAAGGCGGTCCAACGTACCAAGGTCAAGGGCGCAAGCGCGGATGATGTTTTGTTTTTCAATATAAAAAACAATGGCTTTGGTTTTGTCGTCCGAGCGCACCACCTCGAAACCTGGGGTAGAAAAAAGGTAGCCGTAATCCATGATCGTAGCGGAGTCTATCAGGTTGGCCGCAGGATCGTAGCGGTGGGCTTTCAGCACGGTATGGCCTTTTTGCCGGAAGTGGTACAGCACGGTAAAATCGGTTTTGCCACCAATGACCTTGATGACTTTCGGGAATTTTTTGTCTAACTCCAGTGTCTTGCTCCAACTGGGTTGCAGGCGCTCGTCGAACGATTGGACTTCGTATTCCGTGTTGCGGTCGCGGAACAGGAGCATGTTCCCCCGCAAGTCGCCAATGAGCTCGTAGCCGGCGTCGTTGCGCAGCGAAATTTCTTCTGAAACGGTAATGGTTTGCCCCAACAAGGTGGCGCTCCAGCAAAACAGAATGGCAATAGTTGTAATCCCTTTCATAGCTTAGTTATAGTTTGATGCCTGCAAATGCCCTTCGTTTTCTTTCACACAACGGTGCGAATAAAGTTACGGCATTGCGCCGTAATTAAGGAACAAAAAAAAACAGAGCAGGTTCGCAAACCAACATAAGCACCTACTGCACAAACCGCCAGGCCGCATAAAATTCATACCCAACCCCTCTGGCCTGCCCAAACGTACCAATATTATACGACCCCATCGCGCCAATGCGAAGTGCGGCATCGCGGGGGAGTCCATTGATGAGGATATAGCCGAGTTGTACCGACAAAGTCTGATTGGTGTTGTAAGTCAGTCCGGCCCAGAAAGCATCCTGCCGCTCCATTTTGATGGAAAGGTTGGCGTCGAGGATGTTTTCGGCGCTGTAATTGATCCAGACAGAAGGTTCAATAAACATATTCTCCTTAATTGCGCGATAACCCAGCGTCGCATTGGCGTGTATGGCGCGTTTGAAATTGGCGGTGGTTCCACTGGCTTTGAACCTCAAATCAAAGGGAAACAACTGATTGGCGGCAAGCCCGGCAAAAAAGAAACTTTTATCAAAATCGCTGCCTCCGCGGGAGGTGTAAAAAACGCCGACCCCGGCATTGGGAACAATGGTTGTGATTTCGCCGCGCGGCAGGGTTAAATCGTCGTCGTCGTTGACCACAATGTCCAACCCGTCCACCGTAAATTGTTGCAGGGTGGTGGTCAGCCCGAACGACAACTGGCCGCTCCCCCGGCGCTGCGCCTTCATTTTGTAGGCGTAGTTAAACCCTACGACATTGCTCTGCAAAGGCCGGGTTTCGTCGTGAAAAAAGAAGCCACCGATGCTGGTATTGAATTTTGGGAAAGGGTATTGAACAGCCAAAGAGGCGGTAAGCGGCGCGTCCTCAAAACCTACCCATTGCTGCCTGTAATTAGCGGCCAGTTCCCAATAATCCCAGACTGCGGTCATGGCAGGGTTCCAGACAAAGCTGATGTCGGTGAAAGGGCTGCGGTCAGGCAATTGCTGGGCATTCGCGCCAAGCGGCAATAAAAAAAGCGCAAAGCCGAAAGAATGGTAAAATGATGGTTTCATGTTGTCGTGATTAGCTCAATCTTCAAATCATTCTTGTTGTTGGTTCGTTGAGTGTTTGGGCGACCGCAAGGGTCGCACCCTACCGGCTCTGCCCCGCGCTCAAATTTTTAAATTAAATCCGCGTCCTCAATCCCGTACAATCGTGAGGGTTTGTTTGATTTCTCCGGAGCGGAAAGACAAGACGTAGTAGTAGTTGGCAGCGGGCAGCGGGGAGCCATTGCGGGTGCCGTCGAAGCGCTCATTGTCGAGTTGGTAGTTGAGCTTTTGATACACCAGATCGCCCCACCGATTGTAGATTCTCAGGGTGTTTTCGCCGAACTTGTTGGCGCCCTGAAATTCCAGCACGTCGTTTTTGCCGTCGCCGTTGGGCGTAATCATATTGATGGCTCGAATGCTGGAAGCCGGGTCGTCGCTGATCATTACCAACACCGAATCGAGGGTAAAACAGCCGTTCTGGTCCATGATTTCCACCACATAGGTCGTGCTTTCCAAAGGTGCCACTACCGGGTCGGGAATGGAACGATCGCTCACGGGGAAGAGCGCGTCCTGCCAATTGTAGAGGACGCCGCCGGAAGCTGCCAGCCGGCCTTCCGTCTGGTAAATCAGGCAGGTATCGGGTCCTGCCGTAGCCGTCACGGGATAGAGCAAAGCCCGGATGGATACCGTATCAGCCCCGCAGGCATTCGACACAATGACCAAGTAGCGCCCGGTGTATTTCGGCGCAGCCAAAGGATTGGGGATATCGAGCGCGCTCAGGGTACCGGAAGTGTCAATCCACTGGTACGTACCGCCGCCGGAAACCAGCAATTGAACCGTATCGCCTGGGCAGGACTGGAAAAAATCGAGGGGAATCTGGGCTTGCGGCGCTTGACCGGCCAATACTTGCACCGTATCGGCGGCGGTACAGCCCTCGTTGTTGCTCACCGTCACGCTGTAAGACCCCGTCTGGCTCACGGTTATGCTTGCTGAAGTTGCGCCCGTTGACCAGGCATACGCGTCGTGCGTGCCGGCGTCAATATTCAGCGGTTCCGAACCGCAGATGGACAACGTGTCCGGCAAAGCTAATTGCGGCGCATCCGGCGAAGCCAAAACAAATTCGAGGGTGTCGCGGCAGGAATTGGCATCTACAACGATGGCGGTATAGGCTCCGGCACCCAGCGGTTCAAAAAAACCGTCATCATTTTGGCCTTGGCCAACCAACTGAAAAGAATAAGGCGACGTTCCACCTGTTGCCGCTAAGGTAGCGCTCCCGGTAGGGGTGTCGCACGCTGATTCCACGATTGCTAAGACGCTTGCGGTCATTACCTGCGGCTCAGTGATCAGGATGGTCGTATCCAAAAAAAGTGCGCCGGTTAAATCGAAAACCTGCAAGGAATAACTACCGGGAAGCAAGTCCGAAACATTTGCTTCATCCGAAGTAAAACTGTTCGGGCCAGTCCAGTTGAAGGTGTAATTCGATGTTTCGCCCTGCAACACTAAGTTGACCGCGCCGTCTCCAGTGCCGTTGCAGCGCACTTGTTTCACGCCGAAGGTAATGGCGCCGGGTGTGCCGACCAGCACGGAACCTGCATCCTGATCCAGCAGCACGGGGTCATAAAGTCCGGGGACGATGGTTGCGCGAAAAACCTGGATGGCCAGCGGCGTGCCGGTGATGGTGATGGGCGTCTCATCGCCCGGCTGGCCAACCACTTTAAACAGCAGAATGACTAAGATGCTGCCATCGGGTAGCGTCCGGCCTTCCCCTTCCACATCGAACCAGGAAAAACGCAGTTCTCCGTTATCGGATTGAAAATCGCCGATCGCGACGTTTTCCAGATCAGCCAGTTCATGGGAAACATATTCGATAACCGCAACATCCCATTGAATGGAAAACTGCGCACTCACAATTTCATCGAACTGCTGTGCGCGCAGGGTGATGACCACGGTGTCGCCGGTGAAGGAAACCGTATCGGTTAATGACAATTGCAGGGATTGGGCAAGCGTCGGTGCAGCAAGCCAAACGGCCAGTGCAATGCTCAAAATCGGTTTAAAACCTCTCATAGTTTACTCAAGACGTTAGGTTTGGGATATTGGTAACCAGATTAGAGCTTGTTCGGGTTTTCGTGATCGAGCGAGGGCGAGGAAATTTTACTTTAGACAAGGCGATTTTTGCAGACGTAGCCAGCAGCTACGGCGAAAAAAATCAACGCAGTATAAAATGAAATTTGCCGTCCGTAGCCGATTGACGGAAATCCGAACAAGCTCTCAATCAAACGAAGGAACGTTTATAATCTGCATGCTGAGCGCAACAATCTAAAGTAGTTTTATTGAAAAAAGCCCGGAGGCGTATAATCCTCCGGGCTTAGGGTATGTTTCAGGTGTTTTTCTTACTTATTCAGTACCACCATCGTCTTCGTAGCGACAAACGAACCTGCTTTCAGCGTATAGAAATATACGCCGCTTTCTAAGTTCAATTGCGTCAGGCTGATTTGGTTCATGCCTTTTGCATAATCGCCGAAAATGTGTTTGATCGCCCTGCCCACTTCATCGTAAAGGGTCAGATCGGCAGCCATTTCCTCCGGCAATTCAAAGCGGATCATCGTTTCATCGCTGAACGGGTTCGGCGTATTCTGATACAGTGCGTAGGTGCTGTTTTGAGCGGTGCCATCTTCCCAGCGCAACACGATGTTCAATCGTTCTGAGCGGGCGTTGTGCGCCTCTGTGCGGATACCTGAGTTTTCGATGCGCAGGACATCCGACAAATCAGCGATGGATTTTTTCGCGCGGAAGCGGATCGTGAAGATGTCTTCAGCGGCAAGCGCCGAAACGCCGCGACCAGCCGTATTGAACCAACTGAGGCGGATGCTGCCGGTTCTTTCACCTGCTACGACATTCGACAAGGCTGAGGACTGTCCGCCCGCTATCGTCAGGAATTCCAGCGATTCAACATCAAAGCCCAATGCAGTCTGGTAACTGACGATGTCGTTGAAGTTGTCACTGCGGAAAGTCAGTTCGACTTCCTCGCCTGCCAGTACCCCGCGTCGGTTGCTAACCAGCACCAAATCATCCTGGTAGCGGTCATCTATCTGGGTTCCACCGTGGAAAAGATCAGGATCTGCATGGCCGAGAATATCGCCTACTTTCACCCCGACGAAATCGGACGTCAGGTTGGTCATCAGCATCATCGTATCGCTGTTGCTGTACGGGAACACATTGTACGCGTTGAAATCATCCGGCATATCCCCGGCAGCAACAAATACCCACGACGGGCAGTTGAGGAACCTGTCCCTTGCGCCAATGATCAATTGTTGAATCAGGAAAAGGTCTAAGGTGGTGAATGCATCGTTGCAGTTCGCATCACCCGCGATCACCTGATACGGCGAATAAATCTGCGGCGGATCGAGGCCAAGAATAAAGCGTTGTCCGATAAACAAAGCGTAGGTAGAAAGGCCGTTCGCATGCAGGGTATCCTTCTCCGCCCGCAGGATGTATTCCTCGTTGAGCGGCAGGCCAGGCAACATGTAATGACCCAGTTGGTCGGTCATTTCCATCGCAACCAAACCACCATCTAAAGCGCTGACAGCAACTTCCGGAATACCCTCGCCCCAGAAAGTCGTCACTTCGCCAGTCGCCATACCAACCGTGGCAACCGATGCCCGGCCCAGTACAGTCATGTGCGGTAAAACGATGCCGTTACCGCCTGACATACTTCCCACTTCAACCGCTAAAGGCGTATTGACTAAGAAAATATTCGTAGCGCTACCAGCCGGTCCCGTCAATTGAACATTCAGGTAGAACAGGATGGCGTTCTGATTGACCGACAAAGCCTGTCCGTTGTTGCTGAAGTAATTGAAGGTTTTGTTGATGGCGCTGTATTGTGGCGAGATCAAAGCCGGCGTTACTCCGGTAATGTTGGCCACTGCCGGGTTTTCGAGGTTCACCGAGCCTGCTAAAGATACCAGCGACTGGCAGTTCTGTATCCTCACCGGAATCTGAATCAGAGCCCCCTGCGACCCCGTACCTTCGCCTACATCAAGGATAACTAAGTTAGAAGGCAGAACGATGTTCACCGTTTTGCAAATGTTATTTATCCCGCAGGCGTTCGTTACCGACAAGCAAACCTGATAGTTTCCGGCGCCATAGTATTGGTGAACCGGGTTAGTTGCCGTCGAATTCGTGCCATCGCCGAATGACCAGAGGTAGGTTCCGGGTGTGGACGTATTCGTAAAGGTCGTTATCAGCGATGACGAACTGTGCGTAAAGTTTGCCACAGGTTGCGGAATCTGACCGTCAATCCAGATGGCTTCGCTTTCGTAAACACAACCATTGCCATCCGTGATGGTAATGATGTAGTCCCCGCTGATCAGTCCGGCAATCTTGTACTGGTAATCCTGCCAGACAACGGTACCTGAACTGGTGCCGTTCCAATTGATCGTGTACGGCGGCGCAGCATGCTGGATGATGATGCCAATAGCGCCCGCCATAAAACAGTTGCCATTGATGACCGAGAAGATGGCATCAATATTATCTGGCGAATTGGTCACCTGTGTAGAGAGGTTTTCTGTACAGCCATTCAAATCGGTTACCGTGATGAAATACACCCCGGTAGGCAGGTTGTTGATCGTGTAGCTCTGCGCCGAAGTAATGGCAGACCCCGAACTGTTCTGGCCACTCCAGGTGATGGTGAACGGCGGGTGCGAGCCGTTAACATGGATCGTAATGGCACCAGGGCCATCGCATGCGCCGTTTTGTACCGTCAGGGATGCCGACAGGTTATCCGGCGCGTTGGTTAAGACCACGGTTTGTTGCCCCATGCAGTTGTACAGATCGGTCACTTTCACTACATAAGTACCACCCGGCAGATTCGGAATATCGAAGAAGTTGCCGCTCGTTGTAGTTGAACCCGTAACCGGGCCAGTCCACATGATGGTGAACGGCGGCGTGCCGTTGAACATGTCAATCCAGATGGAACCTAAGTTTCCGCAAATGCCATTCACTGCGGTCACAGCAATACTCAGACCGTTGTTCGTATTGATCACCGTCACCGTTTGCGCATCGGTACAACCGCTGGCATCGGTAACATTGATGGTGTAAGTGCCATTCGGCGTATTGGAAATATTGTAGCTGCTGCCAAATGTGGAAATACTGCCGGAAATCGGGCCATTCCAGGTAATCGTATAACCGGGCATACCGCCGGAAATATTCACCGTAATGAAACCATTTTGGCCGCAAAGACCATTGTGCGGTGTCGCTACAAGGTTGAGGTTAAAGGCAGGGGAGGTCAGGACAACCGTCTTCGTAGCCACACAACCATTCGCGCTCAATACCGTCACGACATACGTGCCGCCCGGTAAACTCGGAATATTGTACAGCGTGTTCGCCGTTATTGTCGAGCCGCTAACCGGGCCGGTCCAACTGATGGTGTAGTTGGGCAAACCACCGGTAATGACTACGCTGATGGAAGCCAAAGACACACACGTTGCGTTTGTGCCAGTCGTGGTCAGGTTGACGGCACCACTGTTGCTGATGCTCACCACCTGCGTGTCGAAACAACCATTGACATCGGTGATGCCGACGGTGTAGGAACCGGTTTGCAGGTTAGGAATGGTGAAGGTGCTGTTGTTCGTCGTTGCAGAACCGCTTGTTGGGCCACCCCAGGTAATGGTATACGGAGCGTTGCCGCCGCTGGTATTCACGGTGATTGACCCAGCCTGGCCGCAAATGCCATTGTTGCCCTGTGCGATCAGATCCAAATCACTTTCCGTATTAATCAGCGAGGTCGTTTCCGTTGCCGCACAGCCATTGGCGTCGGTAACAGAAATGTTGTAATTGCCGCTCTGCAAACCTGAAATGGTGTAGAGGCCATTGGCACTCGTTGCAGAGCCACTTTCCGGCCCGCTCCATACAATGGTGTAAGTACCGGCACCTCCGCTGATAATCAATCCAACAGAACCTTCCTGACCGCAAAGGCCGGTGTTTGCTGTATCGGTAATGTCTATATTGTTTTCAGTAACAGCTACCGTTGCCGTCAGTTGTTGCGAACAACCGTTGCTGCCCGTCACCATCAGCGTATAATTGCCTGCCGGCAGGTTCGGAATGTTGTAAGTATTGGCAGCGGTAGTCGCAGAACCGGATACCGGTCCGGCCCAGGTAATGGTATAGGCCGGAGTACCGCTGACAATGTTGATCAAAATCGAGCCATTCTGGCCGCAAATCCCGTTGGTCACCGTGCGGGTGAAACTGAGGTTGTTGATCGTATTGATCAGCGTCACCGTCACGTTGTCGTTACAGCCATTGGCGTCGGTCACCACAATGGAATAAGCGCCACTTGGCAGGTTAACAATGTTATAGGTCGAATTGGCGGTGGACGCAGCTCCGTTTACCGGGCCAGTCCAGGTCACCGCGAAAGGCGCTGTGCCGCCAGCTATATTCACCAGAATTGAGCCGTTCAAGCCGCAAAGCCCCGGCGTTGCAACAGCGGTCACATTCAGCGTATTTGCGCCGTTGGTCAGCGTCACCACCACCGTGCGGGTACAGCCGTTGGCATCCGTCACCACAATGGTATACGTGCCGCTTGGCAGGCTGAGG
>Ga0163148_10000165_pt1 | contig 83662 bp, 54 predicted proteins | sample OliLakLV19MP7P2_FD_148606 | JGI IMG/M metagenome (GOLD analysis project Ga0163148, IMG submission 148606) | Freshwater microbial mat bacterial communities from Lake Vanda, McMurdo Dry Valleys, Antarctica- Oligotrophic Lake LV.19.MP7.P2 | ecosystem: Environmental > Aquatic > Freshwater > Lake >...
CGAAAAATTGCCTTGAATCTTATAAAAGCCGATCCAAAAAAAATAAGCGTCAATAGAAAACGAAACAAATGTGCTATGTCAGACTCCTATCGAGAAAAAATGCTCGGGTTTTAATGCGTCTGCCCTGCCCCTGACCGCCCTCAATATTGCCCGACAAACCGGTTTGGTGGACGATGGAGAAGAAGCGGTCATCACAGGCAAAGACCTGCCGGAAATGGATGCTGCCCTCTCTGCGGAATGGAAAAAAAAGATCCTGTCCACCGCTGTATTTGCGCGCACGACCCCCAAACAAAAACTCGATATCGCAGCCGTCTACCAAAAAGCGGGCAATATTGTCGCCATGACGGGCGACGGGGTAAACGACGCACCCGCCCTGAAAAAAGCAGACATTGGCATCGCTATGGGCCTGAGCGGCACCCAGGTAGCGAAAGAAACAGCCAGCATCGTCCTCAAAGACGACTCGTTTACCTCCATCGCCGCCGCAGTGTCGCACGGCCGGGTAATTTTTCAGAACATTCAAAAGTTCGTGGTCTACCTCGTTTCCTGCAACCTGAGCGAGATCTTCATTGTGACGGTCTTGGGGTTTCTCGCCCCGGCTTCCACCTTACTTCCCTTGCAGATCCTGTTTTTAAACATGGTGACGGATATTTTTCCGGCCTTGGCGCTCGGCGTTGGTAAAGGAGACGAAACGGTGATGAAAAAACCACCCAAAGACCCGGGAAAAAATATTATTTCTAAAAAAGGGTGGATCATGATTTCCTCGTATGCTTTTGCCATGACCACCGCAGTGGTTTTGGCGGTGATCTATTGCCAGCAAGTCCTGATGACAGACGACCAGATGACCAATAACGTCGCGTTTGTCACCTTAGCTTTTGCTCAACTTTTTCATGTGTTCAACATGACTTCCGCCAAGGCGCGGTTTTGGGTCAACGACATCACCAAAAATAAATTCGTATGGTTGGCAATTTTGCTCTGCGCAGGTCTGTTGGTGCTCGTTTTTGTGATTCCTCAAATGCGTTTGGTGTTAAATCTGGCGGAGCTGCCGTTAAAAATATGGATGGTCAGTTTGGTGGCAAGCTTGTTGCCGTTGGTGATGATTCAGGTTTATAAACTGATTTGGGAGAGATAGGCTTTGCTGAACGGGCTCGACGAAAAGTTTTTGCGTTGTGTCCGTAGTGTTCGTTGTGCGAAACCAAAAGAAACACTGTGAGAAACAAAAAGCCTTGGCACATTATTTCCCCATAACTCCCTTCGGAAGTTCCCCAATCGGTCTGATTCGAATGTTCCGGTAAAATACTTCCGCACCTTCCGACTGGATCTGGATTTTTCCTTTAGTGAGGGGGATCATTTTATTGCCTTCGGGCTTGCGGGAATGGTAGAGCGCCATCACGACTTTGCCGTTGACGACATGGATCGCAGTATCACCGAAGCAATACAAATCAATCGTATTCCACTCGCCAGAGGGTTTTTCCGCATCCGGTGATTTGATGCAGTGGCGGCTATTAGGCGATTTATCCGCAAAGTTCAGCAACGCACCTTTGGGGTCGTATACCCATTCTTTTTCGCCCTGCTTTTTTGCCGGGATGTCGAATACCGCACCAAACACGCCCCAATAGTCGCCGCAGTTGCCTTCCTGTATCTGAAATTCCTGTGATTGCATCCACAAACCATGCTCGGCATCACTATTGGCATGGTAAAGAATGCCGCTATTACTTTTAGCTGTTTCCTGCGGCGGCCATTTCAGTTTGCCCCATTTGAACTGCAATTGCAGGTGATAATTTTCAAACTCCTGTACCGTAGATATGAAACCGAATTCCTCCCCTGAAATGCGCAGGGCTTTTGCACCGTCTTCCGTCGTAACGCTGAATACCTTTTTGGGATCCTCGTTAATGCCAAGGGGTACTATGCCAGTCTGCTCTTCCATGTCCAGCATCTGGTACGTATCCCACCCGGTCAAGTCGGCACCATTGAAAAGGTATTCCCAGGGCACTTTTGGTTCGTTAAGCTCGATGAAATAGCCGTCAGGATCGCTGATGTAAATCTGCCAGGCACCGTCAAAGCGTTGCTGCCGGAGATAAGGCAGACCTTTTGTTTTGAGGAATTGCTCCACCGGGTCGGCATCTGCAATCGTGAGGGCGAAATGCCCGAGATTCGGGTCATTGTTGGTCACAGGAAATGTGCGTCCGGCCAGCAGGTGCAATTCCTGTCCCGGCGCAATTTTGAACCAGGATCGGATGGCTTTCAGGTGTTCCGGTACGGGAACGGGTTCTATGCCGATAATTTCCCGGTAAAACTTTGCGCTGGCTTCGAGGTCTTTGACCGCAAGGGCGACGTGATTGTAGCCGGTGACCGTAATTTGTGCGGGCAGGGTTTGGGTGAAAAACAGGCCGGACAAGAGGAAAACGGGAAGTTTCATACGGAGTTTATTTTATAGCGCCAATTTAGGAAGGTTTTTACATTTTTGTACATTGCCTCAACTGACGGATTATGTGACGGTATCAAAAAACACAGTAAAAAGCAATAACACTCCGGCTCATGAAATCGGCCATTGCTGGGGACTGCTCCAATCCTATCCCTACTCCACAAACCGCCTCCCAAAACTCCCCAATTTCCCTTCCAGCGCCTTCGCCTGCTCATAATAAGAATGGTTCACATCCCCGGCAAGGGCAGACAACAGCGTTTTGAATGCGCCATCTTCGGTTCGGCTGGCAGCTACATACGTCAACACCAGATTCCACTCCGCTTTTTCGGTGATGCGGATGTCGTTGGCAGCAACGGCATTACCAAAAGCGCTGATGGCTTCATGGTATTGTTGCTGTTGCAGGGCGGTGTGGCCAAGGAAAAACTGCGCTTCCGCATAGGGTGCATCGGTTGGCGGAATCTGGTTGAAAAACGTCCGCGCGACGGCGTAGTTTTTATTGGAGAAGGCTTCGGCGCCTTGCGAAATCGGGTCTTCCGAAGCGGTGTCGCCACGCAGCAGGCTGCCATCCGGCACTTCGTAGTTAGCTGCGTACAGTGCGGTGTCAGAAAGGCTTTGGCTGTTTTGGTACAGGAAAAAGAAGCCGGCAACCAGCAACACGCTTGCCGCAACGGCCCAGCGGGTCACCACGGTGCGCAGGGAAATGACTTTCCCTTCCGGTCTTCCGGTCGCAACCGGTTGTGCAGTGCGGTCTTCTTCGGCCCAGGATTGGAATTGCAGGCGCAGGTTATTTTCGATGCTTTGTTCGATCACGGCTTCGCTTTCGCGATACAGCGCCAGGGCTTCCCGGAGTTCGGGGTTTTCCTGAAGTTCTACTTCAAAGGCGGCGCGCTCCGGGTCGGTCATCGAACCGGCGGCGTATTGATCGAGGCGTTCTATATACAATTCATGGTTCATGGTTCAATGTTTTAGCAATTGTTGTAAGTTAGGATTGTTCTGAATCATTTGCAACAACGAAACATGACAGCGGTACTTGGCTTTTTTGGCCATATCCGGACTGGAAAAGCCTAATTTTTCGGCGATTTCCTCCATCGAATATGACAGTTTCCAGAGTTCCATAATTTGCTGACAGCGCTCGCCTAATTCGCTCAGCAAGCTGTTTAGCACCGCTTTTCGCTCTTCCGTGACTAAAATCACTTCCGGCGATTGGGTGTCCGCTTCACTGCTGACGGGCATTTCTGCGACCGAGTCTGTGTGCGATTGCTTGCGCATCTGGTTCATCCACAAAAAGCGGCAAATCGAGTAGAGGTAGCCTTTTATCGGCGCTTCTCCCCGAAATTTTCCTTCGCGGATGTTGTGGTCAAGTACGATGATGCCTTCGTGGAACATATCCTGTCCGTCGGCTTCGTTGCCCTTATTTTTGCTGACAAAAGCCGCAACCATTCGCTTCAGGCCACTATCGTTATAGAGGACGCGGATGGCTGCCTGTCTTTCGTTGCCTCCCTGTAGGATTCCGTTCAGGAGGTTTTCCTCTGTCCATTCCTTGTTGCTCATCTTCAGGTGTATTAGGTGCAAAAAAAGTACCCGCTGCAAACGGATTATTTTTGATTGGGGGACAATAGCATGCGATTTTATAACTTTGACGAATGTCAAACCCGTCTCGTTTTCGAACAATAAAGGTAATAAACCGCCTCAATATGCGGAGCATCTTCCTCCATACAGCGCTGGTGGTGGTGGTGCTGATCGCTTCCGGCCAGCAAAAAGGCGAAAACCGGGGCGCACAATTTCTCCGGGAAGGGCGGATGTTGTTCGATTCGGCGGAATACCATGCAGCCCAAGTACAAGCAGACTCCGCTTTGAATTTTTTTCAAAAATCAGCTCAAAAAAACGACCTAAAAGCGGGCGAAGCGCTCCTCCTGCTGGGCGATATTTTTTTGGAATTGGGCAATTTTGAAGCCGCCGTTGACCAGTTTGAAGAAGCGTTAACCTTGTTTAAAAAAAAAGGAGACCAATTACTCAAAGCCAAAGCCTTGAACGGACTGGGAGAATATTATTATAAAAAAAATGATTACGGCGAGGCAGAGCGCTACTACCGGAAAGCGCTGGCCCTGCGCGAAAATCAGCTTGGCCCGTTAGACCGCGAGGTTGCAAATTCTTACAACAACCTCGGCAACTGCTTCGCCTCCACCGGCCACTACGCGGAGGCGCTCGCCATGCACCAAAAAGCATTGGACATCCGCCGGCAGGTTTTGCCCGCCGGACACGCCGCTTTTGCGGTCAGCCACAGCAATTTGGCCAATTGCCTGTATTTCATCGGCGATTATGCCGGTGCGTTGTCCCAATACGATGCCGCCTTGAATATTCGCCTGCAAACGCTGGATGCCAATCACCCCAAAATGGCGTTACTGTACAACAATTTAGGCAATTGTTACGCCGCATTGGATCGCACTGACATGGCCCTGCGCTATTACGAACAATCCTTAGCCATTCGCAAGCAACATTTTGGCACCAATCATCCTTCGATCGCCAATGTGCTGGAAAACCTCGGCGACCTGAGCGTCAGCAACGGAGATTATGTAGCCGCTTTGGACAATTTTCGGGAAGCTTACAATATTCAAAAAAGCATTCAGGGAGCGACCTCGTTGGCCGTAGCTTTGCTTCAGCACAAAATCGGCTTGTGTTTTCAGTATAAAGGAGATTACGCCCGGGCGCTTCAGCACCATTTCGATGCCGAGAGGGTTTTTTTAGCCGAACTGGAGCCGGAAGACCCCAGGTTAGCTGAATTGTACACCAATATCGGCAATTGTTACGCCGATAAAAAAGAAATCGGGCAGGCAGAGACCAATTATCGCAAGTCTTTGCAGGTTTTTGAAATGGCATACCCGGAAGGGCACCCGGCCATCGTGCAGGCTTACAACAACCTTGGCGCTATTTATTTGGATAAGAAAGCTTATTCGGGTGCCTTGGCTTTGTTGCTGGAAGCAGAAAAAAAGCTGCGCCGACTGCCGGGCACCGGGGAAAAAAATACCCGCTTGTCCGTCATCATCAAAAATACAGGACTGGCACGGGCCGGGCTGGGGCAATGGCAGCAGGCATTAGCCGATTGCGAAAAGGCGCTGCAAACCCTGAACCGCCCGGATCTTGCGACGGAATTAGAATTGCTGTCCGGACAAGCGACAGTTTTGAAAAAATACGCCTTGGTTCGCCAGGATTGGGCAGTGCTTCGGTCGGCGGCAACGGTGTACGCCAGGGCGCTGGATTGTTTGGACAGCCTGCGCATGCAAATGACCTCTTCCGATACCCGGCTACAGTGGGTTACCCGAAAATATGTACTGCTCGGCGATGCGTTGGAGGCGAACTTTATCCTGTGGGAAAAAACCGGTGATTCCTCTTTTTTAGAAACCGCTTTTGCCATTGCCGAACGCAGTAAAAGCCTGCAATTAATTGAAAACCTGCGCAAAGAACAAGCCGAGCGTTTTGCGGGCATTCCAGATTCGCTTCTGGCTAAAGCAAATGCGTTGGAGTTGGAAATCAACTATATAGAAAACAGAAGGTTGGCCTCCCTACAGCGCGATAAAGAAGCTCAGGCAAAAGAAGCAGAGCAGATACTTGCCGAAAAGCGCCGGGACTTAGCCGCTTTGGTGGCCGATTTTGAGGCCAATTACCCGGATTATTTTCGCCTGAAGTATTCCCGAAAAACGGCTACACCCGATAACATTCGCAAGACGGTTTTGCAGGCGGATCAGGCGATGACCGTCTATTTTGCAACCGACAGCCTTATTTTTGCTTTTATCATTACACAAGATGCTTTCAAGGGCGTTCGGATTCTCCGGGATTTTCCGCTGAGTGATTGGGTTTTTGCCATGCGCAGCAGCATTCAGGGGTACGCCAATGCCAGCAGCCATGTAGCAGACAGTTTGTCTAACGTATACATCACGGTGGCGCACCAGTTATTTGAAAAGATCGTGGTGCCGGTAGAAAAGGTCGGGTTGGCAGGGCATAAAAAATGGATCATTGTTCCTGACCGGGAAATGGCGATTTTGCCTTTTGAGGCATTGTTACGGGACGTGCCCGCAGTGGCGTACCGGTTTAAATCACACGCCTACCTGTTGCGCGACTACGCGGTCAGCTATGCGTATTCCGCTACCCAACTCAGCGATCTTCTGTTAAATCCGTATCAGAAACCTCCCAAAACGATGGCGGCGTTTGCACCCGAGTTCAAAGACAACCGCTATGGGCTTGGCGCGCTTCGGCACAATCGGCGCGAAGCCCGTAGCGTCGGCGCGATGTTTGACGGCGACATTCTGGAAGGAGGGGCTGCCAGCGCCGAAGCTTTTCGCCGGGATGCCGGCCAATACCGTATGCTGCTGCTGGCAACGCACGGAAAAGCCAGCGACGATCCAGACAAACCTTCCCACTTAGTGTTCAGCCCCGAAAAAGACTCCGTTTTTCACATTTATTCAAAGGATTTATTTCAGATGCGCCTTCCTGCTGAATTGGTTGTGCTGAGTGCCTGCGAAACCAATATAGGCGAATACCGAACCGGGGAGGGCGTTATCAGTTTGGCGAAAGGCTTTTTTCACGCAGGCACCCGCAGTATGGTTGCTACCCTTTGGAGTGTGGATGATGCCAAAAACGCCGACCTCATGTTGCAATTTTTTCAACAAATCCGGGAGGGCATGCCGAAAGACGGTGCCTTGCAACAAGCAAAACTCAATCACCTGATTGCTAAGCCGCACGACGAAGCGCATCCGTTTTTTTGGGCCGCTGCCGTCGCAACAGGCGACATGGCACCGATGGATTTTCCGTCGCCCTGGCGCTGGGTGTTTTATGGCGCTGCGATTTTAGCGGTTGGCGCTGCGTTTTGGTGGTTTAAGAATTGGGTACCTTTTCAACGTTCAAAACACAGGAAGGCGTAAATACCATAAAACAAGCCTTCTTATGAAAAAGCAAGCCATGTTCCCGATCCTGATTGTGTTGATCAGTTTAAGCGCCGCAGTTGCGCAACCCAACAAAAAAGTGGGGCCGGCCCTGACGAGTTTCCTGAATACGGAATTCATGCTCAAATACCGAGACCTGCGCATTACGGCAGAAAGTGCGGCGTTGAGCGTGCAATCCAATCAAAGTGCCGGGTTGGCCCAATCGGATGTTTTCCGGTTGCGCAGTGCCTACGACCAAACGGCCACTCGTGCCAATCAACTGTTGGAAAACATCAAGCAAGATTTTCTGATGCCCAAAAAACTGAAAACTATTGCTGAATTTCCGGAAATGTACTCCGACGGCCTGCGCTATAAATTGCAGGAATTAGCCGATTATTACAGCGCCAACTTCCAGCAGGCATTGGCCGATGCTTCAGTGAAAGTAAATGGAGAAGAAGTGGACGGCAGCGCCGTTTTGTTGCTGGTGGTAGAACTCATCGGGTTGACCAAAGGCTTGGCAAGCTACTTCAGCGCCATGAAACGCGAATCAAAGTTGTACACCGAAAGCTACCTGCAGGAACACCTGGTACAACCCTACCGCTGGAGGTATTGGGACGAATTGGCTGGCAGCACGTCGCCGTATGAAAAATTTGATCCCAACATGCAAATGCCGTACAACGATCCATACGCTACCGATCCGCTCGACCAGCATTTGCAAAAACTAAACCAAACCATCAGCACCCTGCCTGTAAAAACCGACAACGCCGGAAACGCCATCCCGGAAGACCCCAGCTTTGAAATTCCACAGGAACCGATACTGCAACAGGACAGCACCTCCTCCTTTAAGTACGAAGACTGGACGCCAAGCGCGCCGCCGGCAAGCAACCAAAACTCAAAAGTCAAACCCACAGGTGCCAAAACCCCTGCCAAAACAGAAACGAAATCCAAGCCGGGCGGTAAAAAAGACGAATAGTTAAGTAGTGTGCGTCTTTTTAGTCCAGTGTGTGCGCTTTAGAGTTCGAGAGCTTTGCACCTTGCCTCTTTCAACATGCCTCTTACAAAAAATACCGTCTCCGGAGTACTCACCCCGTAGGCGGTATTTTTTGTAAGAACGAATGAAAGTTTGATTTTTCCTGTTATTTTTCGCCGTTGAAAGTTTTAATCACCTGACCCGTATGAAAAAAAGCTTACTCTCAGTACTTTACACCTTGTTTTGCATGGCTGTTTTCGCCCAGCAGGACGATTATACCCTGCACATTCGCAAAGCCCTGGCTCCGATGGTGCTCGACGGCAAACTGGAGGAGACCGACTGGCAAACAGCAGATATCGCCACCAATTTTAAACTCAATTTTCCAAACGACACGGCTTTCTCCTCTTGGCAAACCGAAGCCCGCGTCACATTTGACGATGAATTCCTGTACGTAGGAGCGGTATGCATGGAGCAGCGCACCGATTATACGGTTCAATCGCTCAAACGGGATTTTGCCAGTGGTACGACCGACGTGCTCAACATTTCTATTGACCCCTTTAAAGACGGGCTGAACGGGTTCATTTTTTCTGTGTCTCCGCTCAATGCCCAACGCGAGGCGCTGATAGATAATGGTCAAAATATGGCCCTGATCTGGGACAACAAATGGTTTTGCAAAGTCACCAACTACGACGACCGCTGGATGCTGGAAATGGCCATTCCGTTCAAGACGCTGCGGTTTAAAGTCAGCGAGGGTCAAAATTCATGGCGAATCAACTTCATCCGCACCAAAATGAAAGACTTTGAAGTGAGTACCTGGAGGCCCGTTCCCCGGTATGCACATCCGGTAAATCTGGGCTTTGCAGGTAACTTGATTTGGGACGAGCCGCCGCCGAAGCAAAAGGCCAATATATCTGTCATTCCTTACATCACAGGCGCTTATGCGATTGATCACCCCCGCAATAAAGAAACTTTTGAGCTACAGGACAGAACAAGCGACTGGATGCACGGTGCCGGCCTCGACGCCAAAATAGGGATCACCCCTTCGCTCAACCTCGACCTGACCGTGAACCCCGATTTTTCGCAGGTGGAAGTAGACAGGCAGGTTGCCAACTTGAGCCGGTTTGAGCTTTTTTTTCCGGAAACACGCCAATTCTTTTTAGAAAACAGCGACTTGTTTGCTTTTTTCGGATTCCCGGAAACGCGCCCGTTTTTTTCAAGGCGCATCGGTTTGGCGTTCGACCCGACAACCCGTACCAATGTGAAAGTGCCGATCTTGGCCGGTGCCCGAGTGAGCGGAAAACTCAACGACCACTGGCGAATGGGGCTGCTCAATATGCAAACGCGAAAGTTGGAATTCGATGCCGGGAATGCTTTGCCTGCCGCCAATTTTACAGCGGCCAGCCTGCAACGCCGGGTATTTGAACGTTCAGCAATCAGCGCAATTTTTGTAAATAAAGAAAACCTCCTGTCCTCTGTCAACGAAAACCAGCGCGCGGCACACGATGCCTACAACCGCGTAGCAGGGCTCGAATACAACCTGTTTTCAAAAGACAATCGTTGGGAGGGAGAATGGTATTACCACCGCTCTTTTTCGCCCGATAAGGACAAGCGCGGACAATCTTTCGCTTCTTTTCTGGGGTTCAATGATCGCCCGTTTGCCGCCCGTTTTGGCATGAACCATGTAGGCGCCACTTATTCTGCCGATGCAGGTTTCGTTCCCCGGCGGGGGATCACCAGCGCGTTTGTCGGGGGCGAAAAATTCTTTTATCCCAAAAAGGGGTGGGGAAGTCGAAAATTATCGCTCTGGGGAATTGGATTTGAATACAACACCGTGCTGGACATTGATTTGAAGCAAACGGATCAGTCGGCCAATATTTTCGGATTTTTGACCTTTAATGACCAGGCAGAGCTGAATCTTGCGGTATTCAACACTTATACGTATTTGTTTGAGGCTTTCGATCCAACCAACTTACTGCGAGGGCCAAATGAATTGATAACCCCTCTGCCGGAAGGCTCGGATTACAATTATTCAGGCGCTGCATTGGAATACCAAACTGGCACGAGTGAAGACTGGCAGGGAAGTCTCGGGCTTAATGTGGGAGAATATTTCAACGGAAACAGTTGGACCGCAGAAGGGGAAATCGGCTACCGATGGCAACCAATCGGCTTGTTTTCGTTGCTGTTCAGTTACAATGACATCCAACTACCTAAGCCTTACCCTTCAGCAGATTTTTATCTCCTGGGCGGCAAAGCAGATTTTTCCTTCACGCGAAGTGTCTTCTTCAGCACTTTTGTTCAGTACAATACCCAAAACAATAACTTTAACGTGAACGCACGCTTCCAATGGCGTTTTGCGCCGGTTTCGGACGTCTTTTTGGTCTATACCAGCAATACTTTTGCAAGGGAAATTCCCAACGCACCGGTGGAAGCATTTGCGCCAAAAAATCAGGCATTGGTGTTTAAAATTGTTTATTGGCTGAATCTATAATTACTCTATCCATTTAGTCGAGTGTCTGCTCTCGGATTATGAAAAAGGCATTAATTAGAATCATCCATTTAGTCGAGTGTCTGCTCTTTAGAGTTCGAGGGCAAGGCATGTGAAGACCCAAAAATGGGAGCCTACTCGAGTAAGTGACCGTTTTTGGTGGAACATAACGCAGCCATCGGACTATAAAGACAGCCACGGAATTATTGGCATTCGCCCTCGGTCCAGCTTGTAACCCCCGCTTTTTCGGCCATACACTGGTTGCCATAAGTTTGTCCGTCGCAGCCGCAAACCGGTTTAAAGATTTTGGTGCAGGCTCTGGTGGAATCAATTTTGGTAACATCAATGCAAGGACAGGCACCCTCGGTCCATTTTGTTATCCCCGAGTTAATGGCAAAACAATCATTGGAATAGGTCTTTCCGTCGCAACCACAAACGGGTTTGTATAACATGATGCAGGCAGCATCCGGATTGATTTTTGAAGGGTCAATACAGCCTTTGCTACCGGCAGTATTTTTACAAGTGGCAGCGATGGTGGCCAGCGCAAAAAAGAGGAGTAGGAAGTGATAGCGATTCATACTTGAAAAGTTTTTGCAAAGGTACATGATAATCCGTGGGTATCCCAATTTCGTTTGGATATTGCTGTTTTTATGATGTGAAAGTTGCGTAATGTTGGTTTTGTTTGAAAAAGCATTAACTTTGGATATTCATTGTTAAACCCACTTTAATGGATAATATTATGGGAATTAGCAGAAAGGTTTTTATGATGGCTGTCGCGCTGTTGCTGTGCTTGCCGTCTCAGGCCCAACTCTTTAAAAGCAATTTGAAAAAGGCGAACAAGTACTACGAATTACATGCTTACAAGCAGGCGATTCCAGAGTACTTAGATGCTTTAAAACGCAACAAGGACGATATTGAGGCACTTTCCAGGCTTGGCGATTGCTATCGCTATCTCAACCAATTGGAAGAAGCTGCCCAAAATTACGCACGCGCCATGCAGGTTGACCGGGATAAGGTGGAAAAAAGTCAAATCCTTAATTATGCCCACGTACTCAAAGGCTTAGGCCGCTACGATGAGGCAAAATCGTGGTACCAGCTCTACGCGCGTTCAGAAAATGAAGTGGTAGGCAACCACTACATGCAATCTTGCGATTTTGCCAAATCGCAACTCAATTCTCCTTCTTCTTACCAGATTACCAACGAATTTGTCAACACCAACACGGGCGACTTTGGGGCGGCTTTTTACGGCAGCAGGCAGGTTGTTTTTTCATCCGCCAGAACCGATATTCAGCGATCCGGTTCTTCCGGAGGGAAAATTGCCAACCAATTGTACAAAGCAAGTGTAAGCCCCAGTGGCTACCTGGAGTCTCCATCTTACCTCAACAAGCGTTTCAGCGCCGAATTCAACGAAGGGCCTGCAACGTTTTCTCCCGATGGACGTCAGGTGGTTTATACCCGCAATAATTTCGTGGATGGCACCCGCCAGATTGCCAACAGCGGGATGGAACTGACCATCTGGACTGCGCAGGCCGGAAATGATGGCGAATGGCTGAACGCCAGAGCCTTTCCTTATAATGGCACTGGCTATTCGACCGGGCAACCAAGCTTTTCTCCCGATGGCAGTGCCTTGTATTTTGCCTCTGACCGTCCGGATGGCTTCGGAGGATTCGATATTTATGTTTCCTATTGGAACGGTACCGATTGGGGCGCTCCGGAAAACCTCGGCCCGGTCGTCAACTCCCAGGGGAACGAAATGGCACCTTATTTTGACGGCACGATGTTGTTTTTCTCTTCCGATTGGCACCCGGGGATGGGCGGACTCGATATTTTCCGCGCGGAGCAGAACAACGGACGCTGGCTTCGAATCTACCACCTGGGCAACACGGTCAACTCCCCACGAGATGACTACGGTTTCATTTACGACAGTTTCCGAAACATCGGTTACTTCACTTCCAACCGGCTTGCCGGGCGTGGCAATGAAGACATTTACCGGGTGACCCGCACGGCGGACAACATCGTGCTGCGAATCAAAAGCGCTGCCGATGGTTCTCCAATCGCCAACGCCGTCGTTGATTTTACCAATTGTGGAGAAGGCGTTTATCAGACCGACAGTCGCGGCACTTACAGCTTCCAGGCCGTTCAGGGGCTAAACTGCCAGGTGGTCATTAAAAAAGACGGGTACTTGAGCAGTACGGTTCAGATAAATACGGTTGGTACCAACCAGAATAAAGAATACGATGTGAACCTGAGTCGTCTCGGCGAGGCTTTTTCAGGAAGAATTATCAATTATACGACCCGGCAACCGGTTGACGGCGTTATGGTGACCGCAACCAACCAGCAAACGGGGAGCGCCATGCAGGCGATCAGCGATGCCAGCGGCGAATATTTGCTGGCTTTGAGCCAGTTTGCCGTATACGCCATCCGTTTTTCAAAAGGAGGTTTTCGCGACCTGAATTCCATCGTTCGTACGGAAGACGGGTTCGACCGCAATATTCTGGGCGTTACTTACCTGATTCCTTCAACGGACATTGGGCAAACCCCCGGACCATACGTTCCTGATCCTGGTTTTCCGGATAATCCAACTGATCCGGGGAATATTATTTCCGGCTATTCTGTTCAGGTTGCTGCTTTGAGCAGTGCCGCGCTTGGCAACAAGTTCGATAACCTGAACAGCCTTGGAGATGTGTATACCGTGAACGAAGGCAATAAATACAAAGTGCGCGTCGGGGTTTATCCTTCCCGCGCCGATGCTGAAAAAGCGCTGCGTTCTGCCAAAACCAAAGGTTATACCGGGGCATTTATTGTGCAGGAAGCCGGTTCGCCCGGGACAACAAACGATTTGAGTCCTAAAAATCCGGGAATAACCTCTACTTACGGACAATACAAGGTGCAATTAGCGGCCTATTCCAATGTGAAAAATTTTGATAAAGCGAAAGCGGAAAAAATTGGCCCCGTAGAAGAACGCAAACGCGGAAAACTGACGATTAAATTCATCGGCGGCTTCACCACACTTAGCGCAGCGCAGCAGGCTTTGGCTCAGGCAAAGGCTTCCGGCTTCAAAGATGCTTACGTTGTGGAGGATGATAACGGCGAGCTGAAGAAAGTGAATTAAGCGCGATTATTTGAATAAGCATGGATGAATGCGATTCGTGTTTTTTATGCTGTAAATATGAGACATACGAATCAGGGCAAGGCTCATGTTTGCTTCGTACAGCCAAGTGTTCTTCTTTGAAAAACGTCGAATAACAGCATACGTGGAGTTTCACGGAGTAAGGGCGTCTCACGGAGGGCTTAACTCCGTGAAACTCCCTTATTCGCGAGGCTCCCTGACATAAAGGAGTTGATAGAGGTGCCCTCTCGTTCCACGGGAGAGGCTTTGCCTTTGTGCTTTCCCCCAAGTGCAGGTTAACCAAGCGTTGCCGATACTGTTCCGGTGTTGTGATATCGAAAGCCAACGAGGAAAATATTTGGCTGATGGTGAACCCGCTGACATTGTCTATTATTACTCCCGTACATACAATGCTCGGAGGATATGAACGATCACATACGGCATTATCCCTACTATTAGCATTATCTGTTCTTATTCTACGATCCAAAAGGCATAGCTTCCTCCCTGTTTGAATCCTCCCAGAGTAGCCACCATAGCGATGCCGCTAAGGCATACCCGCGAACAAACAGAGTCGTTTGAATCCTCCCAGAGTAGCCACCATAGGGTAGCCCTCCAGTAAATGATAGTTATTATCACCATTGTTGTTCATATTATAAGTAAACTCTATCCTTTCCGCGCACTCCGGATCAATAACTCCATCAACAAAATAATAATCTTCAGTCAGATAATAAAAGGTTATTCCATATAGCCCTGCTTTTTGAGGAACGCATCCAACCTTTAATTTTTTAACACTATTTTCATGGCTTTCATAGACTAAATTAAGCGTATTGTAAGGATCAATGCTTTGGATGGAAACACTCCCTATTTGGTTAATATATATAAAATCCGCCTCGGAAGAAATAGGTGTTTCTTCATTATAGCGATCAATAGCGCCTGAAAATTTATATTCCATGTCCTTTACATTAGCATCTGTATTATCTATTTGATTGGTAAGTTTAGGCGGGATTAAAGATTCAATCCAAATTGTATCTCCAATGCGAAAAGTGTCTTTTTGAGGTGTGCAAGTAAAATCAATTTCAAAGGCATATTCCTTGAAACAATGGTTTTGAGGAAAACGGCAGGAATCCGATACAAGGGTAATCACCAGCGCTAATAATGGAGTGGCAAAAACAATATATTTCATGGCATTGCTTTTTTTAGTGAAAAAAAGTAGCCTGTGCTGCATTTTTTGCAGCACAGGCCGAAAGCATGATCAATAGCCGTAAAGAACCAACATGGCTCTTAAATCAGATGTGGAAACACCTGCCGGTAAAGCGCCCTGAAGATTACTTTCCACATCGGTCAGCTTAACCGGACTATTGGCACAAATTGCATTGAAGAAAGATAAAGTAAAAAATCCCTTAATGGGGTCTCCGCCTGATCCAAGACCTTCATTCACGCCTTGCGGGTTCAGGACATTGTCATCTATTAAATCCAGACAAAGCCCATCCGGTATCCAGCTATCCGGATCACTGCTGCCCAGAAAGTCCGGAACAAAAGATTCTTTTTTATACTGCCATCTGGTCTCTTCTCTAAAAGATTGAATTGGGGATGTTGTCCGACTATGAAACAGTCCGTACTTCCTGTCCGCATATTGTGGCTCAAGGTGAGCGCCCCACATTTCAATAATAGCGCAACGCTCAAAACCAGGAGTTCCTCTGGAACCATAAGGCGGGTTATTATCTGAAGTAGCATTGCCTGATACATAGTTGATGTTGGACTCCCAATAGCTGTTATTATTCAGCCCGACGAAATGGGATGCATGGGCAAATTCGTGATAAAAAGTCTCTTTTATATCGTCAGAAGCTTCGTTGTTTTCATCTCCGTAGTTATAGACAACACCTGGGAGAACCCCAGGCTGTAAAAACAAGCTGACATTGAAATTGGCAGGGAAAGGAGGTGTTCCTATGGTGACGTCATTTCCAAAAATTTCAAACATACTTAAAGAAAAAGCAGGAATATTTGTCTGCAACTGAATTGCCACCTGCGGCATCCGCGCCAGCATAGGTGCAGCGGCTGCTCCTTCAAGGTTTGTCAGTAAAATAACTGTTTGTCCCGGCGGGGCTGGTATTCCATCCTGCTGCGCAAAGCCATCGTATCATGCAAGGCATTGTTAGCTGTGGCGGCGTACCAGTACGGCTTACTATTCCCTTCATTGTCATTCGCCGGGAAATAATTCAGTTGGATATTATTAAAAACAGGCCCTGCAATCACGCCGACATAGTCTTTCACTGGTGCAGAAAGTTCCCAAAATCCTCAATCCCAATCGGTAACCCCTGACGACGGTTCTGCTGCTCTTAAATTCTACCCACATCCAGGCTCTGCCACTGTGCCTCCGGTTGATTTTCCAGCATCCGTTCATTTCGGTAAAAGTACTGCTGGTGGTGAACCAATCATCTTTGAAAATAACCTTTACCTGCTTAATGCCTTCCAAATGAACAGATGTGCCTCCGACAGTGGCATTACCCGGCAATTGCGTATCTAATACTTTAATACACCCGCCCGGCTTCCGCATGTCGGTGAAAACCATGCATCCACAGTCGTTTTGAGTAACCTCGGAAGAACCGCCGCCACCGCCGCCGCCCAAATATTCCGTGCCCGGCTGGCAACCCTGGTTGGGATCGGTCACGCAAGGCACATCGTCGTAGAAAATATCCGGCTCTAAACAGCAGGGGTAGTTGGGGCAGCCGGGCTTGCACTCAGGATCGGGGTCAGGGCGACCGTTGTTCGCACTGCCGCTTCCCACATACGACACCTCGTAGTTGTTCCCCGTGAGCCGGAAAGCTTCCTTCACCAAATAGCTGTCGCTGGGAGCCAGCAGCAGTTCCGCCTTGATTTCATAGGGAATGCTGGCAGGTAGGGTCTCATCCGTTTTAACAACCGTATAAAGCGGAGGAATGCCTCCTTCCGGCACAGCGGGGTCGTCGTAGTAATCGCCCATCTGGATGATTTCGTACTCTAACGGGTAGTCAAACAGGGCAAGCTCTATTTCATTCAACTTTTTGAATTGGTCAAGCGTAGCTGGCAGGAATTTTACGCAGTAATGGGTCGCGGGCAGGAGTGCGGGGAGGTTTTGCCCGGTGAGGTTGTTCCAGGCTTCGGTCATAACGGTTGTAGTAAACGGATTTACGCGCGGGTTGCCCAAAATCGTGGGTGTTGGTTCATCGCTTCGGAGGCTAATGGCGTCCCCCCCCAACGTTAAATACATTGGGATTTTCGATTGTTTCATGTGCGGCGGCAGTTGCGTCCGATTCGTCAAATTCGAGCTTTTGGCAGGCAAAAGCAATGATCAGCGCAGCAACGTCACATCACCGGCTTGTTCCGGTTGTTCCACACCGCCTAATTTGAACCGCATTCGGTAGATGTACACATCCGAGGGTGCCGGGTTGCCTTTGTGCATGCCATCCCAGCCTTCATTGGTGGTGCTTTGGTAAACGATTTGACCCCAACGGTTGTAGATTTTGAATTCCATTACTTCGACGGTGCCGGAATGAACCAATCGGAAGACATCGTTTCGACCATCGCCATTTGGCGTGAATGCCAGTGGGATCACAAATTTAGGTTTCAGGACAACCACAGGAACCGGTAGCGATTCAATGAAGCATCCTTGCGGAACAAAGACTTGAACACTGTACTGCACGGTGCCAACCGTAGCTGGTTCAACCGTAATGCCCGAAGTGGTCTGGCCGGAAATTTCAACCCCATCTGCAAACCATTTGTAGGTAGCGTTGGCGATTTCCGGATCAACCACTGCGGTCAGCGTCGTTGTATCTCCCTGGAAAATGGTGTCGCGACCAACTTCTATTTGCACGAAGGAAGTCGTAATGTCCACCACATTCACGGTGAATACTTCCTGAAGCGTGCCGCAACCAGGCCCGTAGGTATAGTTGAGGACGACTTCTGTTGTCTCGTCAATATTGGAAACAGTTACCGGGTTGCCCGTTGCAGTCAAGATGCCATAGGCCCAAGTAAATACTTCACTTACACCATTCGGAGCGTCAGACACTGCTGTGAATGTTGCAGGATCACCGAGGCAGATGGTTTGATCCGGAATTATGCCCAGATCCGGTTCTTCCACCACCGTAATCTGCACCTGGCGCACGATGCTCGTACACTGGTTGGTTGCCGTTACGGAATACGTTGTCGTCGTTTGCGGAATGACCTGCACAAACGGATTGGTAGACATGAAATTGGGGTCTGAAGACGAAGTCCAAGCGTAAGTAGAAACGGGGTCGGCTGCCGTCATGAGCTGCACCGGATCAACATTAGTCTGGCAAACCTCAAAACCAGCGATCACATCGGCGATAGGGAAAGGCAATACCGTGATTTGGGCAGTCGTCTCTTGCACACAATCGCCTTCATTCGCTTTGACGGTATACTGCACCGTTTGGAAAGGCGTCGCAATTGGCGTAAAGCAATCCGTACAACTCAGCCCTGTAGCTGGTTCCCAAGTGATTTCCCCCTGTCCGCCGTAATCAAGAAAGAGTTGTACACTCTGCCCTGGACAAATGGTGGTATCGGAAGGTATGACCATCATTGGAACGCCTTCCACCACATTGATGGAAATGGTATCGGTGACCTGGCAGGCCCGGTTAACGGTAGTTCGGACATAAGTAAACGTATCGGCTGCCGTGATGACCATATTCCAGAGCGTATCGCTGGTTTCAAAACCCGGGCCTTCTTCCCATAAATGTTGAATATCCGGGAAATTACCCGTTTCGTAAGTCGGGGACGTAAACACAACGACGTCGCCTTCGCAATACGGACTTTTATCGGGAATCGCCATGAGGGTGCTCAGGGGCAGCGAATCAACCCGGACGTAGACCGAATCGAAAACGGTACACTGGGCAACGACAAAGGTCGCAAAATACCAGCCGGATACGGTCGGCTGCGCGATGACGTTTAGCCCAGCGGTATCGCTGAGGGTGCTACTTGGTGACCAGACTAAATTATCGGCGTTTCCGGTGCTGGTAACTGCCGTCAGGCTCACAGAAGATCCCAGACAAATTTCTGTCGTATCCGGATTGCTGATGGCGACATCGGCTGGGGCAACGGTCACCGTCACGGTTGCTGTATCGGCGCACGCGCCGTTAGCACTGATGGCGATCAACTGGTAAGTCGTGGTCGCATCGGGCGTCGCAATCGGACCAGAAAGGGTCGGATCGTCAAGACCGGTCGTCGGCGTCCAGGAATAGGTGGTTGTAACCGTGCCCGGCTCGAACAACTCGGCTAATTGGGTGCTGTAATTTTCACAAATGAACGCATCGGGTGCAATTTGAGGGAACTCGAATGGCGATACGTCTATGGTTATTTCGTCGGTAACGATGCAGCCTGCAACTTCGACGGAAGCGGTATACGTGGTTGTAACCTGTGGCGTGGCAATTGGATTCGGGCTGTTCGGATCGTCTAATCCTGTTGCAGGCGTCCACTGGAGGTTTTGGTTGTTGACGTTGTTTGCAGCGCTCAGGCGAACTTGGTCTCCCTGGCAAATAGCCACCGGATCTAAGGCGGTTACTTCGATAACCGGTGCAATGACCTGCACATAAACAGAATCGGTGTCGGTACAAATCGGCCCTACATTTCCAACTACGCTCACCCAGCCACTGACCTGTGGCGTAAGGGTCGGGTTTGGGCTGGAAGGGTCGCTGAATAAACCGGGTGGCGTCCAGAAATAAGTCGCTGCACCTTCGGCATTTAAGGCAATGCTGCCGTTTTCACAAACCAGCACGGTGTCCTGGCCAGCGGCAATTTCAACCACCAATTCATCGCGCAATTCAATTTCCAGCGTAACGTACACGACTTCGCCGCAACCAAAATCATTGGTTAGGGAAATGGTGATCGTTTCGGTTGGTTCCAGGAGTAAATCTGACAACGGCTGAATCGGGAACGAAAACTCCGTTTGCCCCGGCAGGAAGATGATTTCCGAAGGGAGGGCCAGCAAGTAATCGAGGCCCAGTGTTGCTGTACCACCGATCACGACTTTGTATTTGACCGTATCCTCCAGCGCGCTGTTCAGGCGGATCACTACTTCATCCGGGGTATTGGTACAATCTTCAATGAGGTAATCAATGCCGGAATTGAAACGCACCGCCACATCGGGCGCGCCACCGCGCAATTCGGAAATAAATACCCCGGAGTCCCAAACCCGGTCAAACCGGTCAGCAATTGCAAGTTTGAGGTGATAAGTATTGCAGGGCGTTACTTGCGCACGTGCAGTCAGGCTTTTCTTTACGCCGAGTAAATCGGACGTAAGGCCATCGTACTGCGTACCGAGTCCGCCCGAATTGTTGCGGTAGTATTGCCAGTTTATCGTAGAGTTTACGCTGTTGATTTGCACCGGCGTATTGTTGCCGTCGGGTAAAACTGCGATGTTTAATTGGTTACCCATGCCCGGATCTCCGACAATGCCGGGGCCGGAAATCAAAAAGGCAAAAATGTCGTTAAATTCCTGATTAATAAACTCAGGATATTCCTCCGAGCCGAAAATGTATTCAAAAGTCAGCTCGTTCGAGGCGACAAAAACATCCAATTCCAGAATACAGGCATCCAGCGATGGAGAGCCACCAAAAGCTAAGGATAAATAATCCAAATCAGCATCGCCGTCGGCTCCGTTATCGGCATTCGGATTGCCACCGCCCGCATCGTCGTTCGGCCCTGGTGCCCAGTTCAGGTCACCGGTCGTAAGTAAAAGGCCCCTTTCCAGTCCGAGGTCGGTATCATCGCCGCCATCAAACAAGCCAAAAGCGTTTTGGGGACAATTGATGTTAGTAATAGTCGCTATTGTTTGAGGCGTGGAAATGAAGTCAATAATATCTTCGTCGGCGATATCAGGCGTTACCGTAATGCTGGCAGGCGCTTCGCAGGCAGCAGCGGTACACTGCCAGGTGCCGGCGAAACCTTCGAAGGTATTGAAACCATCGGATGTGAATTGAACAGTCAGGCATCCGCTGGAAGCCTGAACGGAATAACAGACCCCGCCGCCGCCGCCGCCGCCAAAAAAAGAACCATTGACCTGTCCAATAATGGCATTCGGATCGGCCTGGTCGCTATCGTAAAAAATCAATTGATCCGTTGTGAAGAAATCAGACACTTCAATGTTGTAGTACTGCAACGTGAAATTGATGCAACCATGCGGCTGGGAAGGGCAAATGGTAAAGATATGATCCTCACCATTGGTATAATCATCATCCGGGCCGCCGGTATCATACAACTCACCGAAGCATTGCGTAGAACCGCCTTCGTCAATGGTATTGACTGGCTCCAATGGCCCGACACAGAGTTGAAAAGTGCCGGCATTGGGCGCTGCCGTTGCTGAATAATCGTTGATCCGAAGGAAATAAACGACGTTTGGCGTCAGTCCCAGGGCATCTAACTGAACGATGCTTTCGCCGTTTTCAGCAGATACACAGAGTAATTCTGCAAGACCGTCTGTTTCGCAGTCGCCCCGGTAGAGCGCAATCTGCGGATTAACCATACCCGGTGAACCGCCGTCGGCAAGTCCCGTAACCGTAATGGTGTAATCAAATAAGGTATCGCTTGCGGTGAACGCAAACCAGACATCGCGCTGTGTGCCACCGCCATTAAAACAGGACGGGATGTTATCTGAACCAATATTGGAGGCAGTAGCGTCCACATTGGTAAAAAAGACACCCTCAGGACAAGCGGGAGCTATGCCTAAGTCAATGAGGCCGCTACAATTGTCGTTAACCGGTTGTGCCCAGGCCGCTGCCGCAAAGCACAGAAGTATTGCCGTAAATACTGATCTCATAGTGGATTGATCCAATTTATCGGGTTCGTTCAAAAATAGATACAATTTAGTCGCTGTTTCGCTGCTTTCACTGCTTGGCAAAATACATGACAGATTTTCATAGAAATTTTGTCGTGCATAAGCCGTTTGCTAAACGGTTAATAAACTTTCAAAGTTTAGTAGCCGTAGTCAAAGGTAAAAAAACGTCTAGCAAGATGGTTTTACTGGCAAAGCGTTAAAGCTTGTTTTACGTCCTCCAGCTTTACTGTGCCGTAGTCATTCCCCCAGGCTTGGCAAATGTAATTGATGATATTGGTTATTTCTACATCATTCAACTGAGGAATTGCTGCCATGGGCTGATTATAAGTCGTATCGTTCACCAAAACTTCGCCTTCCATGCCTTTCCGGATGATGCAGGCAATGCCGATTGGGTTGTTTTTGATGTAATCCGCGCCAGCAATTGGCGGAATCACCCCCCTCAGTCCTTCGCCCCCTTCCATGTGGCAATTGGCGCAAAAGTTGGTATACAGAATTTCGCCCTGATAGAACGGCGGATTCCCACAACTTCCAATAGATAGTAGACAGGCAGTAGTGAACAGAAAGCCAAACAGGTACCCCTTTTTTTGAAAAAAATTCATGTGTAGAACAGATTGAGCGAAAAAATCAAAGGTAAATGACCCATGTTTATCATTTACGTGGTTTTACAAGCAAAGTTCCACGGATATTGTTCACCCGGGTCTGTTGTTGGGTGATTTCGTAGTCAATAACCTCCGGAATGAGCAGTATTTCAAAGCGTTCACTTTTTAAACTGACCGCAGCGTCGGCGGGGTCTTCTATGGTGGCGTAGTAGAACTCGTCGGTGTACTTGGCCAGCATTTTCTGAAGATAAGGTTTCAGGTCAAAAGCGGCCCTCGTTTTTCCGGAAGCCAGCACGATCGAGGCGTCCTTCGTCAGGGAGAATTGAATGCTATCCGCTTTGAAATCCTGTTTAGCATCCAAAGAAAGTTCTATTTTAAACAATTTTTCAAAACCTTTTGCCGGCAGGCTGCCTGTAAGTCGCCCGAATGAAAAAGAACCGGATTTTTGGTTGGAGCTTGCCGCTTCCAGTTTCAAATGTTCAATAAGGATCCTTGATACGTCGTAACGCGAGGTTCTTTTTTGAAACACAGAATCCAGTTCCGAACCAAACCAGGTCTGCGCCGGCTTCATCGCATCGCGTTCCGACAAATAATTGATGATGGAGTAAAGCCGTTGCCGTTCATCGTCGTTCACCGTTCCTTTTCCGGGCTGTGCTTTGCTATTGACCAACGCGCCGCTTTTGTTCAGCAAAGCTTCTAATTGGCCAAACTGGCTTCGGCAAGAGACGGCGGTAGCGCTCCAAGGCCCTACAATGCTGAGGAAGGCAATTACCCCCAGGCTTAGCGGAATAAACCGGATGTCGTCTTTTTTGGAAACAATGAAATAAAGGCAAACCAGGAACAACCAGATGCCCAGCGTTGCCACAAAATAGCGGGGTTCGGTGATGCCGTAATCATTCAGCCGGCGCCAGACGGCGAGGAGCAGAACGGGGACAACCGGGCTAAGTAAATAGAAAAACCAACGCCGGAACCAGGCCAAAAACGTAGAATCATCGGTTTCCACCAAACGATAATTTAGCAAATAGGTAAGGATGCCGACTAACGAAAAACCCAGACTCAGCGAAGAAACATAGCCTTTTGGCCAGGCCCATTCGATGCCGATTTTCAGAATATACGCATAGAGGATAAGCAGATAAAGTAGGGTCAGGGGGATCAGGATGTATTTGACCAAATTGCGGATTGCGGCATTATAACTCGGATCATCCTCCGAAAGGGCATAGTCTTTGGGAACCTGACTGAGGAAATAAAGCGGGTGGAAGCCTACAGCGATCACCGTAAACAGGTGAAGGTAAATCCGCCAGGACCAATCCAAATTGAACAATTGATCAATCCCCAGAATGGCCAAACTAATACCCACATATAGAACAAGGCCATAAAAAGCCGCAACCATCCATTCGGCAAGCAGAAGTTTATTGAATTTCCAGAAGCTCAATACCGAATCCCCTTTGCGATTGAGGTAAGCGGATACGGCTACCCCGCAGTGTACCGCCAAAGCCAACGCAAAAAAGCGAAACCCGTCTGTCGGTGCGTCGTAGTCCGGTGCCACTTTAAGGGTCAAAAAATACCCCAATAGAGCCAACAGCGCGAGACCCCGGAACGCCCAGGTTTTTTGAAGCGACCAGCCATAAGACTCTGAGGCAATGGAGGTACTGAGCAGCAAGGGGACGCCCAGCGCAGTCGTCATGATGATGCGGATTAACCAGGCCTCTGCCTGTCCGCCCTCATTGCGTTCGACAAATATGATGCTGGCAATCATGCAGGCAATAGCCAGCACAGAAGCTGCGGGAAACCTTAACCAGGCTGTTTTAATGTGCTGAAAAAGAGCGGTTAAAGATGGAAATTGCATGTTTGATGGGTTTAGTTCGGCGACCGCACTGTTGTAGCAGCCGTGCGAAAGCTACAACAATATTGTGGATGACCAAATACTCCAGTGAAGCAAATCCGGTGGAAGCATGTAATTATTGGCTTTCTACTGCTTTTTTTAGCCGTAAAGCAGCTTTTGTATAGGCATGTTCAGGGTCTTTCAGAATTTTTTGCAGTTGCTTATGGAGAGACTTCCGGGCATCCGCTTCCCGGTAACGGGCATAATGGCACAACAATAAATTCCACGTTGCTTCTTCATCCCTGCTGGAGTAACGGGCTTTCATGGCTTCAAAGTTTTGAGCAGCTTCCTGAAATTTATTTCCTGGAAGCCAGCGTGATCTATGAAAGGGTTGTTGGCAAAAAATGCCAGGAGTATGCCGGAACCCTTCAAGGACTTGCTCAAGTATACCAAAAATCAAGTCAGTACGATCAGGCCGAAGCTTCTTTTTTTGAGGCAGGAAAGATTTGGCTGGAGGTTTTCGGCAATACGCATCCTTACTATTTAGATCATTTGGACAAACTTGCGGAATTTTACTGTGAATCCGGACATTGTCAAAAAGCGGAACCAATTCATCTGAAAATCAACAATATTCGCCAAATTAGCCGGCGTCCGCTACCTCATCATGAGCCTCTGGAAGGTAGACGACCGGGCGACCATGGAACTGATGAGCAGCTTTTATACAAACTGGCTGCAAAAGAAAATGGATATACCCACAGCTTTCCGAACTGCGCAGCTTGAATTGCTGGCGAAAGACCCGAATCCCTTCTTCTGGGCCGGGTTCGTATTGATGGAATAATTAGTGAAAAAAAATTCCAACTTTTTTGGTTTTAAAGGATGCCTTTCCTTTTCCGGAAACCTCTGTCTTCATAAACCGGCAAAAGCACGGTCGGCCTACCCATAAAAAGGGAAGTTTTAAACAGCATTTGTCAAAATTAACCATTTACAGGGAGACCGCTCCTTGTTTGCAGTCACTATCGGGTGCCTGTTAAAGGTCAGTTAAAATTCGCTGTTTAAGGGGTTTCGGAAGGGTAGTTCAGGGACGTAGCTTTGTGAGGTCAATTATTCAAAATAAAATCGGATCACCATGAGAAATGCAATTCTATTTGCAGTAGCATTCCTATGCGCTTTCCAAAGCGCGCTTTATGCCCAAAGCATTACCTGTACCTTTGGCGTCGCAGGAACCCACAGCGAGGGCAATAAAATCCTCAAGCTGAGCAATGGCAATTACGCAGTTGGCGGCTTTATCAACCAGGATGCCAGCCTGCTTATCGTAGATGCACAATGCAACATTATTCACCAACGCATTTTTAACGATTTGATCCCCGGACAATCGCGTATTACTGACTTGTTGGAATCTCCCGAAGGCCAGTTGGTCGTTGTGGGCGACCACTGCGCCGATTGTACTGCCGATTACCTTCCAAATAAATCGTTTGTATTGCGCACCGACTTGTCCCTTCAGCCCGACTTAGTCACCGGCATAAAATCCTATGGCAGACTGGGATGTTGCAATGGGCTGCAAACCGGCGTCAACAGCAACCCCCGTATTGCAAATGCCAATGAAGGCAATTACCTGATGGTAAGCAATGTGGGTTTGGATATAGGATTGAATCCAGAGGATGTGGGCGTGATGCGATTGAATGCAAACTTAGACACCATGTGGACTAAAACATTCCACAACGGTTTTTTTGAAACACCAACCGATATTGAACCGGTCGGCGATGGTTATCTGCTCACCGTACCCCGCGCATTTACCACGCCTTATTTGGCCAAAATCAACAATGCAGGCGAATTAGGCTGGTCGCAAACCATCAACGACGGTGCCGATCTTTTTGGCCTTGAAGCGAATGCTTTGGGCAATGTTTACACCGTAGGATCAGTACTGCCGATAGAAAACGTGCAGGCAGAAGTAACAGTCTGGAACAGCGCCGGTACATTTTTGAATAGCCTGACTTACGGCGATCCGATGCAGGATATTGGGTACGATATTCAGCAGGCAGACAATGGAACGTTAGTCTCCGTTTCAACTTCTGTCCAACCCAATGCATTCGGAATTTATGTTCAAAGCCGGGTACACCGCATTGATCCCAATTTGCTAACTATACTGGATTTCGGTATTATTCCCAACCCGAATGTATTGACCAATGTAATTGCGAAAAGCATCGCCCTGTCGAATTGCGACGGATCAAACTATGCAGCTACTGGTTTTCAACAAACCATAGGTTCCACGAGGATTTTGTTTGTTTACCTCCATGTTGCAGAAACCCCTCCTTTTGCCATCGAAGCGGGCAGTACCGAACTCTGCGCGGGAGAAGGAACGCAATTGACAGCGAGTGATGCCGATTCTTACCTTTGGTCAACTGGCGAAACGATTCAAAACATTGTCGTCACTGCACCAGGCGTTTACAGCGTTGCGGCTCAGATAGGTTGTAATTCCGCCATCGCTCAAATCGAAATTACCGGATTGAACCAGCCCGTTGCGGCTTTTTCGCCGAACATCAACGGCACATCCGTACAATTTGACAACAATTCCACCTTTGGCGAACAATTCCATTGGAATTTTGGCGACGGAACAACCAGCACAACCGATGCGCCCACCCACCAGTATCCAGCCGCCAGTGTCTATACGGTTACCCTCATCGCTACGAATGTCTGCGGAAGCGACACCATCAAGCTACCTGTCAATATTGTATTGCCTCCGGTAGCTGGCTGGAGCCAAAGCGCCGATTTTGGCTGCGAAAGCTGCGGCGGTTTCCCGGTTGAATTTATGGCAACGACCCCTGGAAGCGGACTGACCTATGCCTGGACTTTCGAAGGGGGCATTCCGGCAACCTCCAACGCATCCAACCCATTGATCATTTACACCAGCGCGGGCACCTATGGCGTAACGCTAACCGTGAGCAATGCAGCGGGCTCCGGAATATTGAGTATGGCGGATGCGGTGACCATATCACCGGCGGCAGTAGCAGATTTTACAGCTTCCTTCGATGGTTTTACCGCAGCATTTACCAACAATTCGGCCAATGCGACCGACTACTTCTGGACGTTTGGAGACGGAAATTCCAGCACGGAAACTTCGCCGGTGCATACCTACGCCGCTGCGGGCAATTATACGGTCGTATTGGTGGCCAATAATGACTGTGGCGTACCGTCTATGCAGGTCGCCTATCTGAGCATTGTGGTCGGATTGCAGGAACCGGATCAGGGAAATAGCAACCAGGCTTGCGTGTCGCCCAACCCGGGCAGAACCAACCAGTGGGTGACTTGGAACGGAGCAACTTCTCCAAAAATGCAGGCTTTGTGGTACGATACAACCGGAAAGCTCTTGAACTCGGTAACCTTCACCGACAGCTCGCCTTCCCTGCGAGCGCCTCAGCACAGCGGCGCTTACCTGCTTAAAGTAGTTTTAGACAATGGCGCGCAGCAGACCTGTAAAGTCATCATCGAATAATTTTTGCTTTGATTCGAATATGCCGGCCGGTTTTTCCTTCAAAGTATCCGCAGTTATTCCTGAAACACATTTTTTCAACATCATCAAACCACTTAAACACTATGAAAAAGTTCATTCAATTATTCGCTTGGATGCTTTTAACAGCACTATCCGTTGGAGCGCAATCCGGAACGCCAGATGCAGAATTTACCGAATATTTTCGAAGGGAAAGCGGTTGGAATGCCGGGGATGCGACCATTTCGGTTCCATTGCCTGACGGGCGGGTGTTGTGGTTATTTGGGGATAGCTACATTAATCAGTACAACGCACAGAATAACTCAATCCCGTGCCTTTTCAGAGCCAATAACTGCGTTTTGGAACAAAGTGCATCCAATCCTGATGACATGATCTCACATTATGACGAAGCGCCGGGCGACTGGTCTTTTTTCAAGACAGGCGAAACCGACCCTGCCTGCGAGGTGACGAGAATGTATTTCTGGCCCGGTAAAGGTTTTTATTACAACAACAAGGTTTACATTTTTCTGCACAAACGCAGCAAGTGCTCATTTTTTGGAAATTATGTCGCAGAATTGAGTTATCCCGGTTTGCAATTGCTGGCTATCAATCCACTAAATCTGCCTTCTGCTCAGGGGGTTAACCAAATTGAATTTGGCAAGGCAATTGTTCTGGAAGGAGGAATGCTTTACTTGTACGGTCAAAAAGATTTTAAAGCCCATGTGGCAAGATGCCCTGTTGACCAGTTGTATCAGCCATGGCAATTTTATACCCATATTTGGGGTTGGATGGCAAATCCGGTTACTTCATTAGTGTCTTTATTGCCAGTCAACACTGGCGTATCCACTTCTTTTAGTGTATTTCCTTACGATGGAAAATATTTAATGATTACCCAGCAGATTGGCTATTTGACTTGCGGCGCAGGGCAGAAAATATTTTTGCGGCAAAGCGCAACATTAACCGGGCCATTTAATCTGGTCGCTTCCGTTTATACCGTGAATGACAGTTATAATGGCGACCCACTTGGCACTTACAATGCTCAGGCGCACACGCACGAATTGAACGGAGACGAACTGCTGATTTCCTACAATGTCAATGACTTTACGGCAAGCGCAACCTGTCCTCGGCAATGCAGCAGCGGTACCACGAGGAATCCAGACACCTACCGCCCAAAATTCATTCGGGTCAACCTGGATCAATTTTTAAACGACTGCGACCCCAATGATCCAACCATTTACCCCGGTGCCCCGGAAATTTGCGATGGAAAAGACAACGACTGTGATAGTCAGATAGACGAAGACGCTATTTCCCTCGAATCACCGTGGCAGCATACGGGTATTGGCACCGCCAATGGAAGTGCTTATGGCTGTATTGGTTCTTCGGTTACCGTTTCGTCTCAGGGTGTTTCTACCCCAACTGCCGACAGACTCCACCATGTTTATCAGGAGTTTTGCGGAAAAGGAGAAATCATTGTTCGCATACAAAACATTGAGGGCAACGGCTGGGCTGGCATTAATTTTCGGCACAAAAATACGCCCGGCTCAAAAAGAGTGACTATTAAGAAGAAATTGGGAAGCACTTTTCGCCGTGAATCGCGTCATGTGGCACAGGGACCTGCTGAAGGCAACGATCTTTCGCGCCCTGGCCATACCTGGCTGCGCTTAGTCCGCAATGGAGGAAACTTTAGCGCATTCACTTCTGCGGATGGCCAAATCTGGCAGGTGGCGCTTCATGCCACTATTGGAGGCGCCTATTGCATCAATGTTGGTTTTTTTGTGGAAAGCGGCTCGGCAGGCTCCATTACCACGGCTGTTTTTGACCAAATCAGCATTATTCCGATACCAGAGCCGTTTGCTGACAGCGAAACTGGATCTTATTCGGTTGATGCGCTTATCGCAAAAACTGCCGTAGAAGAGAACCAGGTGAACATTTACCCCAATCCGACAAGCGGTGAAATTAACCTGAATTTTGCACAGGCAGTGACCGGACAAGCCGATATTTCGATCTTTGATGTCTTTGGAAAACAGCATTTTGCGAAAAAAGCAGACTTCTACGAAACTTCATCCGAACGATTAGATTTGTCAGAATTACCGGATGGTATTTATTACCTTCATGTTCAGCTAAAAGGCTATGCCCCGATGAGCAGGCGCGTAGTCCTGACAAAGTGATGCTACGAGAGGTAACACCTTTCCAAAAAGGTGTTACCTCTTTGCAAGTCCGGGATAATTTTATGCTATTTTCTAAAACAAAAACCATGCTTTTTATGAATGACCATTCCAAATTCCGGATAAGTGCAACGTGCCTTGTTGTGCTTACAATCCTATTAGGCTCCTGTTCTTCGATCCTGTTCGAAAACCCCGTTCCCCAAAAGGCGGACGAATTAAAAGTAATTCCTGATTATTTATCCGGATTGTACGAGGCAACCGAATCGGATGGCGCTGAAAAATCGGATGAAATATTTCTTGATTTATTGCGGTTGGAACGACTCAATGACCATAAACTGCTGGCTACCGCAATGAGGGGTTTTCGTCGCGAAGATTTGCCGAAATTTGAAAAACTCCTGGCCGAAGACAAGCAAAAGGGGGAGATTTTAGATTATTTCGTGACAGCATCGCAGGCATATTATACGCTTAAACAGGATCAATCCGACGCCTCGGAACAGAAACGCGGCGGGCATTTTGTTACTTTTGAAGCGGTAGGCGATTATCTGTTATTTCCACAATCAAAAGAAATGCTCTTTTCTTTCGATCTGGCTGCCGGCAAACAAATTCTTTTTGAAAAAGCGCAGAGTAGTTCCTCAACAAATTCCCCTTATTTCAAAACTGCAACAGACAGTTTGACGGCGACGGAGCGAATTATGGTGACCAAAGGTGAAAAAGACGAGATTTGGTTTTCGATGAAAAACGAGGAGTCAAGGTGGTCTTTGATCTACATAAAACGCCTTTCCGACACGGAGTTGCTGGTCAAACACTCTGAGATTGGGGAAAAGGCGGATTTAAAACAGAGTCTGGATCGTTACAACGCCATCACGCCGTTTAAAAAAGAAGGCGACAGCAACAATTATTTAATCAATCCTACCGACGCGCAGTTGAAAAAACTCCTGGCGGATCCCCATCTTTTTAGTTCGATGAAATTGAAAAAACTTCCATTCTAAAAAAATCCAGCTTATGCAAAAGCTTAATGCCCTGTTTGTTTTGCCCTTGCATTGTCTTCTCCATGCTCTAAATTTTAGATTTTTGTTGCATGGATTAATTGTCGGGATCCTTATTTGCTCCAGCCCTTTCTACCTTCAAGGTCAGGGCTATTGCGAAGAAGATTGTACCCTGCTGAACGAAGTACACCCGGTAGCATCAATGGACGTTGTTTACAAAACGGCTCCGGCGATTGACGAATGGGATATCCCGTTTTCCAGGTCTTTAAGACTCCGCGTGTACTATCCTGATGATTTACAAACTGGCGAACGCCGCCCTTTAGTGGTGCTCGTTCATGGCGGAGGATTCGTTGCCGGCAGCTACACGGATTTTGCTGAACAGGCCCGGCAATTGGCCGAATTGGGTTTCGTGGCTGCTACGATTGGATATCGTTTGTGCGAACGCACCGACTGTCTGATCGCTGCCGGATTAGCCTTCCCTTGCAACGTGAGTTGGAGCAATTCGCTTGTTCCTTCCGCTTATGTGGCGGCAGTTGATGTACTGGATGGGATAAATTGGCTGAAACAACACGCTTTCGAGATCCCGCTGGATCCCGAAAATATTGCAGTAGGTGGACACAGCGCAGGTGCCTGGACTGCTTTACACGCCGCTTTTATGGATCAGGACGAAGTCAATGCCGTATGCACCGGCTGCGGTATCTGGCCTGATTATGTAGGCGCTCCGCTGCCGGTTGTAAGTGGCATTCGGGCGATATTTCCGATGTCTGGCGCCATTTTGGACACGACCTGGATTGACGAAGATGAATTGGACATCAGCGTGATGCTGGTACACGGCACACACGATGGGGTCGTTTTTTTTGGGACAGCGCCAATATATCCCTGTTGCGGCACCTACCAGGTACCGGTGCATGGTTCCGGCACGATTGCCGAATATTTGGATCAGCAAGGGGCCGCGTATTACCTGCTCACCGGCAATGGATTCGGCCACGATATTTTAGATCCTCAGTGGCGATGGTTTATTGAGGAGCAGTTGGTCGGATTTTTGACACAGGCCTTGGCTTGCGAAGGCGGTTGGACGGCACAACTCCATACTGAAATCGTCCGCGATCCGCCTGTCGTGACCTGCCCGCCGCCATTTCCGCCCATTCTTCCGGCGCCTGTCTCTACACTGCCACTTAGCGCCCCGCCAGGCGTTGTTTTTACCAATGGTGATCCTGTTGCGGCATTTGAAATGGTCATTGAAGACACTGTAGTTACCTTTATGGCTGCTACTGAAGGATTTACCTTCTGGCAATGGGACTTCGGGGATGGAACAACCGCTGTTGGGCCAATTGTGAGTCATGTTTATGCTGGTAATGGCGAGTTTACCGTTACGCTGACTGCCAGCAACGAATGCATTGTCCGCGAAACCAGTTTACTGATCGTGGATGCAAACGAGGTGCCGGTCGGCAGTGCCATGGCCACTGTTTCTCCCCAGCCGTTTGGCCATTCGTTCACTTTGAATCTGCCGTGGGCCGCAGAAGCCACGCTATATGACGCATCTGGTCGCCGGTGCGGGCAGGAAGAATACTACAATGCAGGCATTCAAACATTAGACGCATCCCGACTCCATCCGGGTATCTATGTGATGACCCTGCGACACCGCGAAGGTGTGCAAATATTGCGCATGATCCGATTGTGATGGCTACGGGCATGTTCGGATTTTTCCCTAACATGCCCGTAAAAATTCGCAACGGATGCAGTATATCAGGATTTTGGCTAATTTTGCTCATTCACTTAAACTAATCCGTATGCACAACTTATTTACCCTAACCTTTGCCTGTCTTTTGCTGACCCTGAATCTCTCCGCACAAAACCTTTGCCAGAGTGGCCGCTATGCCGAGCCGGTTTTCGATTGCGTGGACACGACCCAAAATATGGTGTACGGCCAGGGCCGCATCAACTGGGGTTCATCGAACATCTTTTGCCAAAACGGTGCCTTGCCGCCTTACAACAATTTTCAGGATTTGCTTTGTGATATTTATGAACCCTGTGACGATCCTGAAACAGAGCGACCTTTGCTAATTGTCATCCACGGTGGCGCGTGGGCTGGCGGCGACAAGCGTGACATGGCAGCTTATTGCCACCAAATGGCCCTGCGTGGGTATGTGGTGGCTTCTATTAGTTACCGGTTGAGCATTACCCCCAATTTGTTGTGCTGGAACGCCGAATTGGATGAAAATAAATTCATACGGGCCTTTTACCGAGCCATGCAGGACGCCAAAGCTGCGGTGCGCTATTTTCGCGCCAATGCTGTAAATTGGCGTATTGATGCAGATAATATTTATGCCGCCGGACACAGCGCTGGCGCTTTTACCGCATTGGGACTGGCCTATCTGACCGATGAATCAGAACGCCCGGAAGCCGCGCTTCAGTTGAGTTATTGCGGCAACTGGCAGAATTTGCCCCTTTGTGCCGACCTTGGCGATATTGAAGGCGAAGGCGGCAATCCGGGCGTTAGCTCGGCCATAAAAGCCGTGATTCCAATGTCGGGTGCCCTGCCGGATTTGAGTTATTTGGACGGCGCTTCCGACCCGCCCATGTTGCTCATTCATGGTACGGCGGATGATGTGGTGCCTTATGGCGAAGGTTGTGTGCTTCAAAACCTGCGCAACATCGGCCTGTTCAATCCCTGCATTTTTGTTTATGGCTCCGCAGCCATTCTCCCTTACGCCGACAGCATTGGAATGGAGGCGGAATTGGTAACTTTTGCAGGAGGCGGACATGGTTTTACCGCAGCCGAATCAGATACCATCGTCGAGCGCAGCGCCCGCTTTTTGTGCTGTCAACTGCACGACGGCAATTGCCAAGCCGTGGGCACGAATGAGTTGGCAGGCGAACTTCGGGTGGAACTTTTTCCGAATCCTGCCGCTACCGAATTGAATGTCCGGGTCGGTTTAAATGACCCTTGGAAAACGGGCTTATACGATGTGAATGGCCGTTTGCTAATAGAGCAGGCTTCTTCCGGCATCGCGCTACGCTTGGATCTGACCGGAATTCCTGCCGGAATTTATGCGCTTCGGATTTGGCAAAACAACAGAACGCGTACGATAAAGGTGGTTCGGTCTTAAGATTTTGTTCAGGAGGTTCAGGTGTCGGACACTTCCAAAGTGTCCGACACCTGAACCTCCTGAACAAAACTTTAACCAAAAAATATTTTCCTTTTTTTCCAACCCTTTTGAAAATGCACCTGTCTTTAAAAATGCATACAAAGTATGTGACTTAATATTTTGGAATACTGCAAAAGAGAGGCTTCGGATCGGTAGCAATGCCGGTTTCGGAGCCTTTTTGTTTATTTAACGTCAGGAGTTGCGCGTACTAAAGGCACATTCCGCTCATAATCAAACAGCGTCAACCGGCGCAAATCGTAATAAGCTAACCAAAAATTGCGCAAAGCAGCAATGTAACCCCTGCGCGAACCAGCTTCTTCCTGAAGCGCCAGGTTGAGGTCGGTGATGAGGATATTGCCTACTAAATAGCGCTGACGGGTAATGCCGAGGCGCTTTTGGGCGATTTCATAAGCGCGCAACGCAATGCGCACCTGCTCCCGAACAAGGTCAAATTGTTGCACTTTTACCAGAACTTCCCGATCAAAATTCACGCGTTCCTGAGCCACCTGAAGCTGAGTAAGTTCTGCGTTCGATTGCGCCACTTCCCGGCGCGCTTTGGCTTTGCCCCAATCGGCAATCGGCACACTGAGGCCAATATTGACCACTTCCTGGTCGAGCGGACTGGTGTAGGCATCGGACAACTGATCGCCGGTTTGAGACAAGCCGAATGAAACAAACAGGTCGGCTTGCGGGCCGGTGCTGCGTTTTGCTTCCACCACGTTGCTTTGCGCCTCCAGCAGGCGGCGATCAAACGCGATGACCTCCGGGCGGTGCGCCCGGGCATATTGCAGCGCTTGTTGGGCATCCAGCATAAAAGTCGGTAATTCAGAAGGGGTTTCCAATTGAAAATGAACCGCTTCGTTGATGCCCAAAAAATCGCGCAGTTGCTCGGCGCTGGTTTGCATATTCAGCATGCTTTGCGACACGTCGGCGTTGGCGTTCATGGCGTTCAGCTCGATTTGCAATAATTCTGTTTCTGCAATCCGGCCCACTTCGTACCGGCCTTTGGAAATGCCGTACAGGGTATCTGCATTGGCTTTGTCGCGATAAGCAGCCTCTAAATTGAGTTGGGCGATGAGGATGTCGAAAAACAAATTTGCAGCCTGAAAAGCCGTTTGCTCAAGGTCTAACGAATAAGCTTTTTCAGATTCCGCGTAGCGCAGGGGCTCAATGCGGCGGTTCCATTGCAATTGGTTAAAACCGAAAATAGGCTGGATGAACCCAATGCTGACCGGCGTGGACAAATAAGAAACAAAACCGTCGTTTCCATTAGTCGGAAAGATGTCAATGCGCTGCAACCCTGTTTGTGCAAACAGCGTGCCGCCGGTGAGCGACACCTGCTGTTGAATACCGATACCCACGTTGTTTCGCATGAATGCCCGGCTTACGAAAGCTTGATTGCCGTTGGGCAGGGTAATGGCCTCAATAGAACGGTTGAGGTCGGGCAGGGTGGCGTTCAGGCTGATTTGAGGGCGAAGGTCGGCCAAAAAAGACTGGTAGCGCCAATAGTTGTTGCCGAAAGTCGTCTCGGCAATTTTGACATCAGGCGCCTCTCCCTGGGCTTTCGCAATGGCTTGGTCGAGGCTGAGCCGGAGGGTGTCTTTCTGGGCGTTCAGGGTGCCGGCTGCCAGCGACAAACAGCCGGCAAAAAGCAGTGAAAAGATGCGCATAAGCGGTTTTTTTGTTTTTTGAACTCGTAGCAAAACGCAGGCGTAGGCACTAAGATACACCATCGGGCAATTATTAACGAATCCATGCATACCTTTGCGCCTCAAATGAATTTTTATGAAGATTCCATCTACCCGTCTTGGTGTTCTGGGCGGCGGACAATTGGGCAAAATGATGGCCCTCGCCGCCGGCAACTGGCACCTGCCTTTTTTTGCGCTCGATACCTCCCGCGATTTTCCTGCCGAGCCGTTTTGCACCGGTTTCACGGAAGGAAATTTTAACGACTACGACGATGTCCTCCGCTTTGGCAAAACCGTGGATGTGCTGACCATCGAAATTGAGCACGTCAATATCGAAGCCCTATTTCAGTTAGAAAAAGAAGGATTGGTGATCCACCCGAAACCAGCCGCATTGCAAATCATCAAGGACAAGGGCTTGCAAAAGCAATTTTATGTAGAAAACAGCATTCCAACCGCTGCTTTTGAATTGTTTGAAAATGAATCGGATATCCGGGAAGCCGTAGCTCAAAAAAAGTGGGCTTTACCGTTTGTTCAGAAAAGCCGTACCGATGGCTACGACGGGCGTGGGGTTTCCGTCATCCGAACGGAAGAAGACTTAGCCAGGAAATTGCTGCCCGGCGCCAGCCTGCTGGAGGAAATGGTTCCCATCGAAAAAGAAATTGCGGTGGTTGTGGCACGCAACAAGCGGGGCGAAATTGCCGCATTCCCACCCGTTGAAATGCTTTTTGATCCCGATGCGAATTTGGTTACCTTTTTGGCGTGTCCGGCCCGAATCAGTCCCGAAATCGCCGCTGCTGCAGAAACATTGGCCCGCAGAACCATCGAAGCCTTCGACATTTGCGGCCTGCTCGCCGTAGAGTTGTTCCTCACCCCCGACCACCTCCTGCTGGTCAACGAAGTGGCGCCCCGCCCCCACAACAGCGGCCACCACACCATCGAGAGTTGTTATACTTCCCAGTTTGAGCAGCATATCCGGGGTGTTTTGGATTTGCCCCTCGGCAGCACCCGCCTGAAAGTGCCCGCAGCCGTCCTGCTGAATCTATTGGGCGAACCCGGCTATGAAGGCCCGGCTTTGTATGAAAACTTAGACCAATGCCTGGGCATGGAAGGCGTTTACGTACATCTGTATGGAAAAGCCACTACCAAACCTTTTCGGAAAATGGGCCACGTGACGGTACTTAGCCCGATGCCGGAAGCCGCAATGGAAAAGGCGCTGGCTGTGAGGGAATTATTAAAGGTGAAAGCATAGACCCAAATATCGGATGACCATAGGCGGAGCCTGCGCGCGGGCAAGCCTGGCGAACTTACCCACCTTCAATCCAAAACACTTTCCCCGTTCAAATCCGTCGTCAGCACCATACTCATGTAATCGAAATAGGGGCGCATGGCTTCGAAGGTCCGTTTCACTTCCAGTAGGAAATTGTCGCTGGTAACTTCCGCGTCTGTAAAACTCCGGTGCACGGTAAAGTGCTTTTTGCGGATCAGATCCAACGCAGGGCTGTCTTTGTCGTAGCCCCGTGGGGCAGTTTTCAATTCCTCGCCCTGGATGGAACCGAAGTGTTTTTGAAATCCAGGCTCAGCCATGATTTTACGGATGGATTGATCGTCTGCGGCAAACTCGTCGCGGATGCGTTTGAGGTCCTGGGCGTTGGGTTGCCAGAAGCCCCCGGCAGCAAACGAGGTGCCCGGCTCTATTTGGAGATAATAGCCGCCCCGGAGTCGGTTGGTGGCCCGGGTGAAGCCCATGCCGAAGTTGTTTTTATAGGGCGATTTATTTTTAGAAAACCGTACGTCCCGGTAAATGCGAAAAAGATTGGCACCTTCTATATGATCCGTCTCTTCCAGCCCAGTTTCAACGGCCTTGACAAACTGCTTCACATTTTCCAGCGCAACCTCATAGCGGTTTTTATTCGCCTGAAACCACTCGCGGTTGTTGTTGCCGGCGAGGTCTTTAAGGAATTGTAACGAGGCGGGTTGAATTTTCATATTTTTAAAAGATATGTTTCTCAAAGATAGGCTAAAAGGCTGTTTTTTTTTGTGATCCCGCTGGGACTTTCATAAGTTGTTGTTGTTTAGTTTTTTAATTGTCATTTTTTAAACGAATTAGCGAAGGGAGGACAACATTTTTTGCACTTTGGGTGGCTTCATGAGGTTCTTTTTGTGATGCGGCGGATGCGGCGGGCTGAACCCGTTGCTTTGGGGCGTGTGCGGGTAAAGGCTGCAATGAGCAGTGTCATATTTAATGCAGAGGTTGGGTGCCAGCAGGCCTAATCGTGGTCACGAGCTTTAGCTGGTAGACCCCCAAATTGGGCCGGTGAAATATAGCGGAACAGCACACGCAAAGAGAAGCCTGCACGAGAGTAAGCAGAACAACAAAAAAGCCTTCACTTTTAATCAAGTGAAGGCTTTAGATTTTTTTTGTGATCCCGCTGGGATTCGAACCCAGGACACCTTGATTAAAAGTCAAGTGCTCTACCAGCTGAGCTACGAGATCGGATTGTTTTTGGGGTATTCAGACCCCCTTTTTGCAAAAGCGATGCAAATATAGATTGATTGTGTTGAATTCAAAGCCTCGGGCAAATATTTTTTTCTTTTTGCATCTTTTAAGCACAATCTTCAAAAGAAAGTTTCCTCGCAGGTGCCTGTAAGTCAGCAGGAGGGGTGGCGGAATGCAACGCCTGAAAAAAAGCATCAAGGTCGAGGAAATTTTCGATGACCTGTGCAGCGCCAGCCTCCTGAAGCACTTCCCGATCGCCACACCACCGAATGCCTACAAAGTCCAATTGCATCCTGCGGGTGGTGATTACGTCCCATTCCGCATCGCCGACATAGACGATTTTTGCGTATAGATGCGCACCGCCGGCTGCTTCGATGGCTTCCGACAAGATGGCTTCCCGGGTTATTTTGCCGTCGGCTCCATGGATGTTGAGGCGATCCGACAACAAACCGACGTGATGGAGTTTTACACGGGCTGGAGCTTGCCAGCCGCCGGTGGCCAAACAAGTCCGGTACTGATCCGGCGCAGCATGCAAGTGCGTCATCAGGGCTGGCGCGCCCGGGATGGATTGGAAATGCTGCGGCATTTGTTGGCGGCCTTCTTTCAGCAGGTTGATGTAGTGCTGTTGGAAAAAGGCGATTTCGTCCGGAGCAGGGCTACGATCAAAATGCTGTGCCACAACCGTATTGAATATGGAGGTATCGGTCACATGCGGGTACTTCGTCCAGTCAATGCTCGGGAAAGGTTTTTGATAAATGGTTTCGTAGGCCTGGGCGAAGTAGTTGCTGTCCCGGCGGTCGGAGTGGACTAAGGTTCCGTCTAAGTCAAAGATAATCAGGTGCATTTACAGTTTTTATTCGTTTTGAACTTCAAAGTTAAACCAAAGTCTATATTGGAGGTGGACAACTTGCAAGGAAAAGGAAAAATGAAGTGCTTTCCCGAATGAAGACCGGCGACGCTGGTGTTTCAAATCAAGAAATGCTCCAACGTATTCGGCAATGGCAAAAAAAGTAGTCTGGGACAGTGGCGCATCCAATGATTTGTAGGATCTTTATCATGCATTCATGGAGGTGAAACCCGCGCTGATGTTATAGTTGAAGCCATCTTTAATGCAGCTTCACTTCTTGAAAATTTTCCATTTCTTGGTCGTGGCCGTCACGCCAAACAAAACGTCGTCCACGATGATTGGAGTCATCTGCACTGACGGATTCTGTTATCAGGGATTCATAACCTGAATTGCACGCCCGCAAAAAAACTCCTGCCAGCCCCCGATTCAAAATAGCGACCACCGCCGGCGTTGATCCGAATATTGTTGTAAACGCGGGCGTTACCGAGGTTGTCCGAGCCGAGGAACACTTCACAAAAAACCTTGTCCAAAAGTCCGCGCCAGCCAATGCGGGCGTTGATTAATTCCGTTGGACGAATGCTTACTGCATTGTCATTGTTGGCAAAAATGCGACCGGTATAACGGCCGGATAGTTGAGCGAACGTGCCACGCGGGTGTTGGTATCGGGCGCTCAACTGCCCGTTATGGCGCGGCAATCCGGGTAAAGCCTTTCCGGCAAAGTCGTCGCCACCCGAAATATATTTTCCAAAGCTGAAATCAGACCAGGTGTAGTTCATCCAAATTTCCAATCCTTTAGTTGGTGCAAAACTCAACGCTGCCTCCACGCCGCGGCGCAGGGTATAGCCGGCATTGCGGTAAAAAGTTCGACCCGGCTGATCGGCCAATTCATAAGGGCTTAGTTCACCCCGGGTTCTGGCCTGGAACATGGCAATTTCCCAACTCAATTGTTTCCGCCCGCGGCTGCGAATCCCGATTTCACCCGACAAAGTGCGCTGGGCTTTGAGGTCATTTGCAAAACCGCCTGCACCTTCCGGATTATTGGAAAGTTCGATGAGTGCTGGCGTTTCAAAATTGGTGGTGAGGTTGCCATATACGTTCAGTCGTGGCTTCAAACGCCAGGTAGCGCCGATCCACGGACTCATCTGCTGGAAATTGCGATCTCCCGATTGGTCGCCATCTTCCAAGAAGCGATCGCGCACCCGCAGCCGGATCAAGTCGCCGCGCAGGCCCCCGCTTACGGTCAGCTTGTCTTTGGGGCGCCAGTGGCCAATCAAAAAAACGCCGATGCTGCTGAATACCTCGTGCTGCTGCGACCCCAATGCCCCGCGCACGCCTTCTTCGTTGTCGAAACGGCGCCGCTCGTCCTGAAGCCAGTCTATCTCCACACCGGCGGCAAAGCGGTAGCGGGATTCCCGCTGGCGATTTTTTGACTTGCTTTCCAATTCAAACTGAGCCATGCCGCCAACGGTCAGGCGCCAAAGGTCTACCTGCCCACCCACCCGGAAAGGCAAGGAATTGTCAAATTCACGCAGGGCAGACCAGAGGCGGACATTGAGCTTGGCCTGTTTTGAAAGTTTTTTATCTAAGATCACCGCCAACCTGCCGTGCCGGAGCGATTCGCCCGCGTGGTACTGGACATTGGCCGGAAGGGCAGCCCTGCGGTTAATGCTGTCCTGTGCTCTATTCAGCGAGCCGGGATCGTCTGCCTGCGGGCTATCGGTATAATTGGCTAAAAAAGTCAGGTGAAAACTGGAATCAGCTTTGGGCGACCACTTCATTTTTAGCGTAGCCAACGTGGATTTCATGGCGGAGTGCCGCCGGAAACCTTCCATACTGACGTGGGTGATTCCAACCTTGAATGAGGTTTGGCCGCTGCGAAACCCCGCTTTGGCATGCCATTGCCGAAACCCGAAAGATCCGGCAGCCATCCGAACTTCAACCCCCGTTTTTTCAGCAGCGGCTTCTGTTGTCAGGTTCAGCACCCCACCTGACGCATTGCCGTACAGACCGGCTGATCCGCCACGCAAGACCTCGATGCGTTGCAACATGGCCGGGTCGAGGTTGTCCACCTGGGCCTGGCCATCGGGCGTTGATTCCGGGATGCCGTCAAGCAGGACTTTTATCCCACGGATGCCAAACCCGGCACGCGCGCCAAAACCCCGGATCGAAATTCGCAGATCCTGGGCGTAGTTGGCGTCATTCAGCACAAAAACGCCTGGAATGGTCGGCAGGCTCTCGGCCAAGGAGAGTTGAGGCTGGGCGATGCGGATGCGCCCGACGTCAATTACCGAAACAGCCAAGGCGGATTCATCCGATTTTATGGTACTGCGCGTTGCGGAAATTTCAACCAGGGGCAACGTGTCCATGCGCAGGGTGTCTACTGAAATCTGCCCATTGCCGGCGATCGGAATGGTCGCGAAAAGCACGCCGATGAAAAAGAAATAGCCTGATTTTTTTAACATTTTGTAATTTTATACAGATACTTGGAACATAGCAGGTGTGTACACGGGACAAGTTGCGGTAAAAAAATACTTTCTCAAAAATGATCAAAATTCAGTTCAATATGATGTTTTTCAAAAGAATCGCTTTTTTTTTAATCGCTTGTTTGGCTTTTTCGTGTTCCGACGATGACGATTGTTGCGATCAACCGGTTCCCGATCCATTAGAGGTGAGGGGGGTAGATGCGTCGTTTCTTCCAGCGGTCAGAACTTCAGGCGTCGCGGTATTAAATGCTGCAGGGCAAGCGGAAGATATGCTCACAACCCTCCAAAAAGCAGGCGTAAATACCATCCGCATTCGACTTTGGAACAATCCAGCCAGCCCGACTTCTAGTTTTGCACAGGTGAAAGCGCTTGCCGCTGAGGTCAAAAACAAGGGGATGAAAGTTTGGCTCTGCCTCCATTATTCTGATACCTGGGCAGACCCGGGTTACCAGGCTAAACCCACTGCCTGGACTGGAATCGGGTATGAAGTTTTGCAGGACAGCGTTTATCAATTTACCAAAAAAGCTGCCGCCGAAATCCTGCCCCACTACATTCAAATTGGCAACGAAATCAACGGCGGGTTGCTTTGGCCGGAAGGGAATCTTTCCAATATTTCACAGATGAAAACCTTGATTAACAAGGGAATTCAGGCAGTTCGCGACCATTCCCCGGCTACCCAAATCATGATTCACTACGCCGGGCACCAGGAAGCGATGTGGTTTTTCAACCAAATCGGCGCTATGGATTACGACATCATCGCTTTGTCCTATTATCCCTTCTGGCACGGAAAAAACTTCTTTCAATTGGAGCACAACATGACCCAGTTGGCCAATACTTTTAATAAAAAAGTCCTCATCGCCGAAACGGCCTATCCATTTACCCTTAACTGGAACGACCAAACCAATAATGTGATTGGGTTAGCCAACCAGATTCACCCCGAGTATCCGGCTTCTGCTGAAGGGCAAAGAAACTTTTTGCTTAAGCTCAGGGAGGTTGTGGAATCCAGTTCCGAAGGCATCGGTTTTTGTTATTGGGGCGCCGAATGGGTCGCTTTTAAAGGCAATACAGCCACGGATGGTTCTTCCTGGGAAAACATGGCTCTTTGGGATTTTAACCTTCGGGCGCTTCCGGTCATGGATGCTTTCAAAGAGTAAGCCTTGAATATTTATTTTAAAAAGCTACTTTGCAGCAAACAAAACACACAACTTATGAACCGTCAGGAATTTCTTCGTTCACTTGGCGTTGCTACGCTCGGCGCTTCGTTTAGTGCCTCCTTTCTGGCTGCTTGCGGCCAGCAAACGACCGCCGATAAGAGCACTGCCGCCGTCAATGCAGGCACTATGTTTTTTAAAATTTCGCTGGCAGAGTGGTCGCTCCACAAAGCCTTATTTGCCAAGGAATTCGACAACCTCGATTTTCCTGTAAAAGCCAGCAAGGACTTCGGTATCCATGCGGTGGAATACGTCAATGCTTTTTTCAAAGACAAAGCCAAAGACGAAAAATACCTCGCTGAACTGAAAAAGCGATGTGATGACAACGGGGTAACCAGCGTACTGATTATGGTGGACGGGGAAGGAGAAATGGCCGATACCGATGCCCAAAAGCGCATGAAAGCGGTAGAAAACCACTACCAGTGGGTGGATGCCGCTAAATTTCTCGGCTGCCACTCCATCCGGGTGAATTGTTTCGGGGTGGGAACCGCAGAAGAAGTGGCAAAAGCCGGCGCAGATGGCTTGCGCAAATTGAGCGAGTATGCACGAAAAAGTGACATCAACGTCATAGTCGAAAACCACGGGGGCTATTCCTCCAACGGCAAATGGCTCGCCGGGGTGATGAAGGAAGTGAATATGCCCAATTGCGGCACTTTACCCGATTTTGGCAACTTCTGCATCCGTCGCGAAAATGGCGACATGTGGGAATCGCCCTGTGTGGAGGAATACGACCGCTACCAAGGCGTACTAGAAATGATGCCTTATGCCAAAGGCGTGAGCGCCAAATCGCACGATTTTGATGACAAAGGCAATTGTATCCAGACGGATTATACTAAAATGCTGAAAATCGTCAAAGACGCGGGCTATACCGGCTACATTGGGGTAGAATACGAAGGCAGTAAACTTTCAGAACCAGATGGCATTCGCGCCACCAAGGCTTTGCTGGAGAGGGTAGGGAAGGAGCTGGGGTGAAAGACAAGGGGCAAATAAAGCAAGGGGCAAGGGGCAAACTGGCAAATTTACTCCTTGCCAGTTTGCCTCTTGCCCCTTGCCTCTTTAATTCACGACCTTCTGCAGCACCACTTTTTTCGTGAGCCGCTTCGTACCCTGCGTGATTTCTAAGAAATAAGCGCCCGGGCCGTTTTGTGAAATATCCACTTCATCGCTGAAGGGGCCGGAATAAGAGCCTAAGTCATAGTCGTAAATGGAACGCCCGGCCGCATTGTATACCCGGATGCTGGTAGCGCCTTGTTCCGGCAATTCAAATTGCAGGCGGAAAGCGCCCTGATCCGGATTTGGAAATAGCCCAAGGTCGTTGACGCGCAGTTCATTCGAGGGCACCATATCCATATTGTAGCGCGTTTTCATGTCGTCTGCCTCTTGCTGGGTCAAATCTTCAACCGCTACTTTAACTTTCGACAGGTCGAGGGCTTCCGGACGGCCCATCACGCCGGTAGGTTCCTCCCGGGCTTTAGGCGTATCTTCGTCCCCGGCAGAAAATATATGGATTTCGCCATCGTTCCAGCCCCATTCCGTATAGGGGTTGGTATCGCAGTAAGACTTCATCGGCTTGGTTGCTGTCATTTCTTTTCCGTTGTGCAGGAAATTCACCGTTACGTCCTGGCCAACCTTGCAGGCATCAACCGCGACGCTGAGGTCGGTCCAGTCGAGGATGCGGACGCCGTTAATTTTGGTGATCAAATCGCCCCGTTGCATGCCCAGTTCTTCTGCCGTAGATTTTTTGATGGGCGCTACTGCAACCCCTTCAACGTCTCCCTCGTAACCTTCCGTTTCGTTAACTCCCAGGAAAGGCGATTTGCATTTATCGTCGTCTTTTTCCTCGTTGCCTGCTGTATCAGAACGCAAACCAAAGGCTACAGCGACACTTTCTTTTTTTCCGCTTCTGATAAAATGTACGGTGGCGTTGCTATCGGCTTTGTATTTTTTTAGAATATCCGTCAGGTTTTTAGATTCGCTAACCCGGTAATCATCAACGCCGTAGACATAATCGAAAGGTTGCAGTCCCGCTTTTTCGGCAGCAGCACCTTTCACCACGAGCGAAATATAGCTGCCGTATGGCGTTTCAAAACCTAATTTTTTTGCTTTTTCTTCGTCAATTTCGTTGGAGTGGATGCCCAGGAATGCATAGCTCGCCGGAGCAGCTTTTTGCAATTCAGTCTTTTTGATGCGTTCTGCCTGTGATTGAACGGTGCCTTCGACTTTACCTTTTTTTTCGGCGCGTTCGTATTCTACCGTAATTTTTTCACCGGGCTTCATCGTACTGATGGCCGTGGAAATATCGCTCCAATCAATCATCTTGTAACCATTGATGCTGTGGATGATGTCTTCATCCTTTAATTCGATGGTTTCTGCTGTTGAATTGGAAACGATTTCAACTTTTACGCCAGCGGTCGCTTCGTCTCCTTCTTCTTCCTCAAGGCTGCTGACGCCGAAAAAGGCTTTTTCTTCCCAGTTCCACTCGGTCTCCGTTTCGAATTCGCGGCGCTTTTCAAAAGTCACCTCTACGGACAGGGCTTTGCCTTTGCGAAAGAGGTGAACCGTTGTTTTGTCGTCGGCTTTAAATTTTGACAGCATGCCACTCAAATCCAAGTCTTCGGAGGCTCTCAGGTCGCCGATGCCGTAGAGGTAATCAAATGGTTGAATGCCAGCTTTTTCGGCCGCATACCCTTTGATGATTTTGGTGACATAATTGCCGAAATAGTTGTTTGCGCCAAGCAACTTGGCTTTGGATTCGGAAACCTGGTCGGAATTGACGCCCAGAAAGGCTTTGTCGGAAGAGGATTTCCATACATAATACTGTTGTGTGTTAGCCGGGTTGCTGGCCAATACCGTAAAAACGGCGATAAGCAACATAGTAAGGTGCTTCATGGCAATATGTTTTGCTTTTGTTGCAAGGACAGGAAAAGACAATGAAGGTTGCCTGCAATTTGAAAAATTGTAAAGGGCATTCAAAAGCCCTATCTTCGCAGCCAAATTGCTCAAACTCATGATAAGTCTTCGTCTAAACTCGATATGGGGCGGCGTTTTTTTGCCCAACGTTATTCCCGCATACCGGGCCGTGTTTTTTTTGGTGCTTTTTTTGTTTGTTACAAGTTGCAAAACTGCAAAAATTATGCCTCCCGAAGAGCGTTATGATACCCGTTTTGAGGAAAAAAAATCGCTGATCAATATCCCCGTTCGCATCAACATGCAGGAGCTGGAGCAGTCGCTCAACCGGCAGTTAACCGGGGTGCTTTACGAGGACAAAGACATGAACGACGGCGACGACATGATGGTGAAAGCGGAAAAGCGTTCGGACATCAAACTTTCGGTAACCGGCCAGCAGATCAACTACCGCACACCGCTGAATCTCTGGATCAAATACGACCTTGGACTAACCACCGTGGAAGCGACCGGAGCCATCGCGCTGAATTTCAAAACAGCTTTCGACATCCGAAATGACTGGACCGTGGAAACCCGCACCGATATTGAGGGTTACGAATGGCTGGAAAAACCTAAAATGAGAGTGGTAGGCGTGAACCTCCCGATCGGGTTTATTGCGGATATGATCCTGAAAAACAGCAAAGCAAAACTCACCAAATCCATTGACAAACTGACCAAAGAAAACCTCGACCTGCGCACCATGATAGAAAGCGCCTGGAAACGGTTTTTCGATCCGGTGCTGGTCGCTCCCCAATACAATACCTGGCTGACGCTTAACCCGGAGAGCATTGGTATGACGCCGCTGACTACGATCAACAATGAATTGGTCAGCACCATCGTGGTGGAATCCATGCCGGCAGTAAAGATCGGCGATCGTCCGGAAGTCGCTTCTCCCAGGCCATTGCCGCCGCTGCGTTATGTGGATAAAGCCCAGGATGATTTCGTCATTCATCTGAAAGCAGACGTCAGTTTTCGGGAAGCGGAACGCATTGCGCAGTCCTCGTTGGTCGGCCAAACCTTTACCCAGGGTAAACGCGCTGTAAAAATTGAGGACGTCAAACTCTATGGCCAGGGCAATAACTTAGTGGTGACGACCAAATTATCGGGCAGCTATACCGGTAATGTTTACCTCATCGGCAAGCCGGTCTACAACGTCAAAACCAATAAAATAGACTTGGATAATCTGGATTTTTCATTGGAAACCAAAAGTTTTCTCGTTAAATCGGGTGCCTGGATATTGAAAACGACCCTGCGCAAAAAGCTCCAGGAGAACTTAGACTTTTTGCTCGACTACAACCTGAAAGGCATTCAGGAACAGCTCCAGCAGCAGTTGACGCACTTTGCCCTGACTCCCGGGGCTTACCTCAGCGGGCAGTTGCATCAGTTGAATATTGAGAATGTTTATTTGACGCAGGATGCTATAATGGTAGACCTTGGGCTGCAAGGGAGGGTAAATGTAGTGGTGAATGGCTTGAATTGAAATCAAATCTTTATCTTTGCGCCTTCAAATCAGCAAACAGCCGCATGCACGCAACAGCAGAACCTGCAATCACCTTCGATATCGCTAAAAACCTCGGGCTAACCGAAGATGAATTCGAGCGCATCAAAACTATCTTGGGCCGAACGCCCAATTTCACCGAGTTGAGCATTTTTTCTGTGATGTGGTCAGAGCATTGCTCTTATAAAAACTCCATCACCTGGTTGAAAACCTTGCCACGCGAAGGCAAACGCCTGCTCGTGGAAGCGGGGGAAGAAAATGCAGGACTCGTAGACATCGGAGACGGGCTGGCCTGCGCGTTCAAAATAGAATCCCACAACCACCCCTCCGCCATCGAACCTTATCAGGGTGCAGCAACGGGGGTTGGGGGCATCCACCGCGATATTTTTACGATGGGCGCACGACCAATTGCAGCCCTGAATTCACTGCGATTCGGCAATCTGGAACTGGCGCATACCAAACGCTTGGTTCGCGGGGTCGTCAGCGGCATCGGCAACTACGGCAATTGCTTTGGCGTGCCGACCGTAGGCGGCGAAGTGTATTTTAATGATTGCTACAACCAAAACATCCTCGTCAACGCCATGTCGGCGGGTATTGTCAAAATAGGGGAGACCGTATCTGCAACGGCTGCCGGCCTCGGCAATCCCGTGCTGATCGTGGGTTCCGCAACGGGGAAAGACGGCATACATGGCGCAACTTTTGCTTCTGCCGATTTAACGGAGGATTCTGCGGAAGACCTTCCGGCTGTTCAGGTTGGCGACCCTTTTCAGGAAAAACTATTGCTCGAAGCTTCGCTGGAAGCCATCAAAACCGGCGCTATTGTGGGCATGCAGGACATGGGCGCAGCCGGAATCATTTGTTCTACTTCAGAAATGAGCGCCCGGGGCAACGTGGGCATGCGCATTGACTTAGACAAAGCCCCGACGCGGCAGGCAGGCATGAAACCTTTTGAAATCCTGCTTTCGGAAAGCCAAGAGCGGATGTTGATCGTTTGCATCAAAGGCCGGGAAGCAGAATTGAAAGCCGTTTTTGATAAATGGGATCTGGTTTGCGAGCAAATTGGCGAAGTGACGGAAAATGAGCGCTTAGAATTCTACTTCCACGGAGAAAAAGTAGCAGATGTGCCTACCCAGGAATTGGTGTTGGGCGGCGGCGCTCCGGTTTATAAAAGAGAGTATACCAGACCGGAATACCTGAAAAAAATTGCTCAGTTCAAAAGCTCGGCAGTTCCCCGTCCAGAGAACTATATAGAAACGGCAAAGCGCCTGTTTGCATCTCCCAACCTTGTTTCAAGACGCTGGATTTACGAACAATACGACTCGATGGTGCGCACGGGCAGCATGAGCACCAATAAGCCATCCGATGCCGCTTTGGTGTGGGTAAAAGGTACGAAAAAAGCATTGGCGCTGACCACCGATTGCAATTCGGCTTATGTCTACGCCGATCCTTACATTGGTACGATGATCGCCGTTGCAGAAGCGTCGCGCAACATCGTATGCTCCGGTGGCGAACCGGTGGCCATCACCAATTGCCTGAATTTTGGCAACCCTTACAACCCGGAAGTCTACTGGCAGTTTGTCCACGCCATCAAAGGCATGGGCGATGCCTGCCGCAAATTTGATACGCCCGTTACAGGCGGCAATGTGAGTTTTTACAACCAGTCGGTTTTTAAAGACCGCACAGAGCCGGTCTATCCCACGCCAACTATCGGCATGCTGGGCATTCTGGACGATGTGAGTTTGCAAACGGGGATGTATTTCCAGGAGGCAGGCGCTCAGATTTATATGTTGGGCACCCCGCACAATGACCTTGGAAGTTCTGAATACCTTCGTGTAATTCACAGCATTCACCATTCCCCGCCGCCTTATTTTGATTTGGATGAAGAATACCATTTGCAACAGCAAATCAAGGCGTTGATTCGCAAACAACTCATCCGCTCGGCGCACGATGTCTCCGAAGGCGGGCTATTTGGCGCTTTATTAGAGTGTGCGATGGTGGAAGGATTAGGATTTGATGTGGAAACGGACAGCAATTTCCGGAAAGACGCTTACTTGTTCGGCGAAAGCCAGAGTCGGGTGATTATCAGCGTAAAAACAGAAATGGAAGACGAATTGGTCAACCATCTTAACGCGAATAACGTTTCTTTTTCAAAATTGGGCGAAGTGAAAGGCGACCGTATTCTTGTGGACTCAGAAGATTATGGCGCCGTGGCTTCCTGGAAGCAGGTTTATGATCTAACTTTGACGGATATTCTCGAAAAGTAACCAGCTGTTGCCGGTCTTCGGGATGTCCAATGTCTAAAATCTAATATCTCAAACCATCATCTTACTTATCATGAACATGAGAAAAATTGCTACCATCTTTGCTGCTTTCCTGGTCGTTTTGGGTGCCTGGCAGTGCAGTGGCCTGCAAAAAGGCGTCGTCATTTCGGGCGAATTGACAAACGCCCAAAACATTCAGGCGTTCCTCGATTATGTCGTTATTGGCAGAGCCAACAGTGTCGTCTCCAAAGTTGACGTCAATAGCGCCGGCAAATTTCAGTTTGAGTTTCCGGAAGGCTTAGAGCCCGGCATTTACAACCTTCGTTTTGGTGCCCGGCGCATCAACTTAGTGTTGGACGGCACTGAAAAAAACGTAGAAATTAAGGGTGACCTGAATACCCTTGAAATGTACACTTTTTCAATTTCCGGCTCACCGCAATCTCAGGCTTTTGCGAACCTGATGCAAGCTGCGTTAAACAGACAACTGCGCCCGGAAGACATCGGTTCTTTTGTGGACACCACAACCAATCCTTTGTTAGGTGCATTTGTTGCCTTCAAAACATTGGGAACCAGCGGGCAATTCATTGAAATCCAGAAAAAAGCGCATGCTAAACTGGCCCAGGCTACTCCTGCTTCGGAGCAAGTCACCGAATATGGCAATTTTATCAACCTGGTGGAAGCTCAATACAACCAACAGCGCGCTACGGAATTGATCCAGGTCGGACAAATGGCGCCGGACATTAAATTGCCAAGCCCGGATGGGAAAGAATATGCCCTTTCATCGCTGAAAGGCAAAGTGGTTCTGCTCGATTTCTGGGCAAGCTGGTGCGGCCCATGCCGCGCGGAAAACCCGAACGTGGTAAAGATTTACGACAAATACAAGGCGCAGGGTTTCACGGTGTTCAGCGTGTCGCTCGACGGCATGGATTCGCGCTCGATGGCGCGCCTTTCGTCACCGGATCAGGCAACGACAATGATACAGGGTTCGAAGCAACGCTGGATTGATGCCATTGCGCAGGATAACCTGAAATGGGATTACCACGTAAGCGACCTGAAAAAATGGGAATCAGCCCCGGCTGGTTTGTATGGCGTAACGGGCATCCCGCGTACGTTCCTCATTGACCGCGAAGGCAAAATTGCTGCAATTGGCCTGCGTGGCGCCGAACAAATCGAAAGCGCGCTGAAACAGGCGCTTTAGTTTTAGGGGCGCTGAATTAATAAGTGTCGCTTTCTTCGGGCAAGGCATTTTGATTCTAACCGAGGCGGGGATTCCCGACGAAGGTTAGAAGCAAAAGACCTCCTGGAAAAGTGGACAGTTATTATTTCAGCGACCCTTAGCGTTCGTTTGCCGCATGAGCCGACGACACGGAGTTTCGCGGAGTAAAGGAGTTTCACAGAGCGCTTAACTCCGCGAAACTCCTTTACTCCGCGAGACTCCGTGCTATTATAGGACTCTTCATCCTTAAAACGGGTATCCCAATGCTAAATTAAAATTCAAATCCCGGACGCTCCAGCCGGTTCTGAAGTTTTCCCAATAAGCAGATTCCGGATCAATTCCCGGGTTAGCGGTATACGGATAGCGCAGTTTAACCCCCGCATCCAAACGGAAGATGAAATAAGTCAGGTCAATGCGTGCTCCCAGACCGGTACTCAGCGCAATTTGTTTGTAAAAAGGATCATTGACCTTGGTTTCCCCGTCGCTGTTGGAGAAGGTTTTTTCCTGAAACAGGAATTGTGAACCGATCCTGGAGGTGTCGCGCCGGAGCGTCCACACGTTGCCGCCATCCAGAAAAAGAGCGCCTTTTACTTTCCAGAACAAATCGAACCGGTATTCCGCATTGAATTCAAATTTCATATCGCCGGCCTGGTATAGCCTGGTATTGTTTCGGGGGTCCAAAGAAAGGGGGTCGAGAAATCCGCCCGGCCCCAAACCCCGCTGAGGCCAGCCCCGGATGCTGTTGCCGCCGCCCACGTAGAATTGTTTGACATAAGGCACATCCGTCGTAAATCCAAATGGGCGCGCAATGCCCGCAATAAAACGGAGTGCCACGCTGTGACGCGGATTAAAGCTGCGGTAATACCGCAAATCCACTTCGGTTCGAACGTATTGTGAAAAGTCGGTATCGCCCAATTTCAGCGTTTGCGGTTCCAGGGCGAATTCATTGTACAGGGCATTGATGCCCCATAACTCCGCGCCCGCCATTTCAAATTGAAATCCAAAATAACTCGATTCGCCCCGTGCCCTGTTTGGCCGGGTGGTCTTTACAAACGTGAAATCGCGGAACAACAAACTTACAAACAACTGTTGCCCGAAACTTCGGCCAAGGAATGGGTTAATGTCCACCAATTCCTGGAAGCGGGGATAGATGTCCGGCCTCAAATAGTCAATGCCGATGTGGTTAATCACATAGCGTCGTTGGGCGTCGCGCTGAAAATCATAGCCGTACGAAGCATTGAGCAGGCTATATTGGTACCAATCCGGAATGAGCAGGAAGTTATAACTGGCAGAAATGCGGGTTGGCGCTGTTTCCCTGAGCGATTGGTAGAATGCATCGCTGAACAGCTTTTTATCTTTTCCCCAGGGAATGGAATTTAACCCTTTCCACAAACCAAGATAGTCTACAAATTTAGGCAGGTAGAGATCCGATTGCAGGCGAAGATCTATCGTATTCCAAAAGGGAATATCTTTGTTTTGCCGCTTCAGGATGTTCATTTCAACCCCTGCACTGAGGCTGGTAATGAGGAGTTCGGCACCTCCAAACAGGTTCCGGTTGCGCAGGCTTGGGTTGAAAGCAATGCCCAGTAACTCGCCAAAACCAGAGCTGCTGCTTCGGTTGGTGTAATTCAGGTCAAAACTGACACCCATTTCCATTTTGCTGTTGGGCGTCAATTCTATTCGGAAATTGAGCCGGTCGCGGTTGATGGTGTCGGCCTCCTGCCGGATGCGCACAAAACTAAAAACGCCAAGCCCGGATAGTTGACGGTAGGTTTTGTCCAACAACTCCTGCTGAAACAAGGCACCGGTTTTCAGAAACGTACTGCGCAACACCACGTCTTCATCTAACCAGCCCAGCCGTTTTTCCACGAGGAACCGATAGCCATCAATGATGGTGTCCCTTTGGTATTGAGGGGCTTTTTCAGCCGGAGTATAATCTAGATAGATCGTTACCGCGCCAATGGAATACTGTTGGTGCAGGCTGTCTGAAAAAGGCGCATTAACTTCGAGGTAGATGTTTGCTTTTGGAGAACGCCGGGCAGTATCCACCACTAAAGGGGCGATATAATTGGAATAAAAAAAAGCATAGCCCCGGTTGCGCAAGGAGCGGGTAATGCGGTCTTTTTCCTGTTCGTAGGTATTGAGGTCTAACGGTCGCCCGGATTTGAGCGGCGAGCTTCTTTCCAACAGCTTCAGCTCTTTTTCGATCAGTGAATCCGGGCTGGAATAAAAAACGCTGTCTATGATGAAGCGTTGACCAGGGTCTACATGGTAGATGCTTTCTACTTTTTTCTTTTTTTTGAGTGCAGTCGTATGGCTGACGTTGGCATGGTAATACCCGGAGTAGCGGAGGTAATACAGCATGCCTTCAATTGTAGCGTCCGTAAGCGCCGGGTTGTAAATAGCTGGCCTTTCTGCGATCCGCCGTCGTTGCAACCGTTTGAAACTTCCGTTTTTGGTGGTGTCGCGGGTGGTGTAGTAAAACCATTCGCGTGGAATAAAAAAGAAGCTCCGGTTGGGCTTTTGTTTGTAAAAGGTGGATAACTCGTACTTTAGCAGCGACTTGTTTGCAACGGGTTCGGAACCAAAAAACTTGACTTCGTTGCTTTTGAGCAACAATTCATTGGGTTCCATGTATTTGGAAACGCCGCAAGAACCTATTACTAAGCTCAACGTCGCAATAACGACTGAATAGGTAACGGTTCTTTGTAAACGCATCCTCAAATTTTCAAATTTTCAAATTTTCAAATTAAAATGCCGCTTTCCAAAAATACGATAAAATACCTTCGCTCGCTTCACTTCAAGAAGTTTAGGCAAAATTATGCCAATTTCATCATTGAGGGCGATAAAATGGCCTGCGAAATCCTGGAAACCGATGCGCTGGAACTGGAAGGGATTTATGCACTGGCACCCTGGATTGAAACGAATCCTTTGGCGCTTCGCCGTTTTGGCGATCGGGTCTTTAAGGTTTCTTTAACCGAACTGGAGCAGATTTCGATGTTAACCACCCCCAACCAGGTGTTGGTCGTGGTACGCAATCCTGATGTTAAGCCGGATATTGCGCAATTATCAGCAGGATTGAGTTTGTACCTCGATGGCATTCAGGATCCTGGCAATGCAGGTTCAATTTTGCGCATTGCGGATTGGTTTGGAATCCGGCAGGTGCTTTTTGCGCCGGGCAGTATTGAGATCTACCACCCCAAATTAGTGCAGGCTTCGATGGGGGCGATTTTGCGCGTGGGCTGCGCCGAGGTGTCGCTGGCGTCGCTGTTGAGCGAATTACCCGCAGACTTCCCGATTTATGGCGCTATGATGGACGGCGAAAGTATCTACACGGCGCCGCTGACCCCGCACGGCATCTTAGTCATCGGCAACGAAGGAAACGGCATTTCCGAGTCAGCGCAACAACAACTGACCCGCCGCATCTCAATCCCGGCAGACCCCGCAGGCGGCGCAGAATCACTGAATGCGGCCATCGCAGCAGGGATCATTTGCGCGTTTTTTAAAAGGCAAACCTGATATTAAACATTAAACCGGAAGTGCATCACGTCGCCATCTCCAACCACATATTCTTTGCCTTCCACACTCATTTTACCGGCTTCTTTGATCGCTTGTTCGGAGCCATAGGCAGTGAAATCCGCGTATTTGATGACTTCTGCGCGAATAAAGCCCCGTTCAAAATCGGTGTGGATGACCCCGGCAGCCTGGGGTGCCTTTGTACCGGTTCGAATGGTCCAGGCGCGCACTTCTTTTTCGCCCGCTGTGAAGTAGGTGATTAGATCGAGCAGTTTGTAAGAAGCCTGGATAATCCGGTTCACGCCCGGTTCATGCAAATCCATTGCTTCCAGAAATTCCATGCGCTCTTCTTTGGTCTCCAATTCTGCGATATCGGCTTCAATACCGGCACTGATGAGGATGATTTCTGCTTTTTCAGCTGCAATAGACTGGCGGAACGCTTCTGTAAGCGCATTGCCGGTATTCACGGAATTCTCGTCTACGTTGCACACGTACAGCACCGGTTTTGCAGTCAACAGGAAAAGATCTTCAAAGAGTTCTTTTTCATCGAATTCGTAGGCGAACGTACGTGCAGGTTGGCTGCCTTCGAAGTGCTTCATCAGCCGCTCGGAAGTTTCCACCGCGCGCAAAGCTTCTTTTTCTCCACTTTTTGCTGCGCGCCGATAGCGATCTAAACGCTTTTCGAGCGTTTCCATATCTTTGAAAAGCAGCTCCAGGTCAATGATTTCTTTGTCGCGAACAGGGTCTACACTGCCGTCTACATGCACCACATTGTCATCTACAAAACACCGCACCACATGGATAATCGCATCCACTTCGCGGATATTCGCCAAAAACTGGTTGCCCAGACCTTCGCCTTTGCTGGCACCTTTGATCAGACCCGCAATGTCTAAGATGTCAATATTGGTAGGCACCACCCGCTGCGGGTTCACCAGCTCGGCTAATTTGTCCAACCGCGTATCTGGCACCGTGATCACGCCCATGTTCGGGTCTTTGGTCGCAAACGGATAGTTCGCCGCCAGCGCTTTCGCCGAGGTAAGCGCGTTAAATAAAGTAGATTTGCCCACATTTGGCAGGCCGACTATGCCACACTTCAGTCCCATTTAGAATAGATTTGTATCCGGACTTGAATCCGGGATTTCAAAAAACGCCGCAAAGATAGTTTTTTGAGCGTTTGGGAAGTAATTTTAAGGTTAAAGTAGAAAGTAGGAAGCAGAAAGGTTTTGATTCCTTGATGATACGTATCCCACTTTAACCTTTTAACTTTAACCTTTAACCTTACTTTAATCAAACCATCATGACCCGTCAATCCTACCGCCTTACTGCCGGCAACCTCGGCAACATGAAAATTGAAACGGACACCCTGCCCGAACCTGAAGAAAACGAAGTGAGTGTGGAGGTAAAAGCCATCGGCCTCAACTTCGCGGATATTTTTGCCATCTGGGGCTTGTACAGTGCAACGCCGAAAGGCGTGTTTACCCCGGGGCTGGAATACGCTGGCATTGTCTGCAAAACCGGAAAAGGCGTCACCCGTTTCCGGGAAGGCGACCGGGTCACGGGCATCACCCGGTTCGGTGCCTACACCACCCACCTGAACATTGATCAGTGCTACATAGCACCCCTTCCTGCCGACTGGACTTTTGAACAAGGTGCAGCTTACCCGGTGCATGCGCTGACCGCTTATTACGGCATGGTGGTGCTCGGCGATTTGCAAAAAGGCCAGACGGTGCTCATCCATAGCGCAGCTGGCGGTGTAGGATTATGGGCAGGGCGCATTGCCAAAAAATTCGACGCGTACACCATCGGCACGGTGGGCAGCGCTTCCAAATTGGATTTATTGAAAAAGGAGGGCTTCGACCGCGCTTTTGTGCGCAACCCGAAAACGTTTAAAGCAGACCTGTTGCACGCCCTGAACGGCAGGCCGCTTCACGTGCTGATGGAATGTATCGGAGGCAGTATCTTCCAGGTGGGTTATGAAGCGCTGGCGCCTATGGGTCGTGCGGTTATTTATGGCTCAGCGCGGTATGCACATACTGGCAACCGACCCAATTTTTTGAAATTGGCCTGGAAATATTTCTCGCGGCCCAAAATTGACCCGCAAACGATGACCAACCGCAATGTGGGTGTGCTGGGTTTTAACCTGATCTGGCTTTACGAAAATGTGGAACTCATGAACAAGCTGTTCACTGAAATTGAGGCGCTCCGGTTGGAAAAGCCTTTCGTCGGCCATGTTTTTGAATTTGAACAACTACCGGATGCGCTGCGCCTTTTTCAAAGCGGCCATACGATGGGCAAAGTCGTCGTGAAAACAGATTAGCACTAAGGGGCGCTGAATGAATAAGTGACAGTTATGCGTTCAGCGACCCTAAGCCCCCATTAAAGTTTAACTGCTTTCAACGCATCCGGAGATTCCGAAAGCAGCATCGCCACCGTTTTTCCGAACACCGGATGCTTGAAATTCGGGGCAATTTCGGCCAATGGTGCCAATACGAAATTGCGTTCGTGGAGTCGCGGGTGCGGAATCGTCAGAGTGGGGGATTCCAGAATGAGGTTCCCGTAAAACAGAATATCTATGTCAATGATGCGTTCGCCCCAGCGCAAAATTTCTGTTCGCCCCATTGTTTTTTCGATCTGTTTAATCGTATCCAAAACGGTGAAAGGCGACAAATTGCTTTTTACCAGCAAGGCCTGGTTTAAAAAATCGGGCTGATTGGAAATGCCCCAGGGTTGAGTTTGATACAAAGCAGAAACCTTTACGACGCTGCCAACCCGGGTTGCTATTGCAAAGTATGCTTCCAGCAAAAAATCTTCCCGGTTGCCAAGGTTGCTGCCCGTAAGCAGGTATAGGTTTTTGCGGCGCTCCATGTCGCAAAAGTAATGGAGCGCTTGGGATTCCGTTCTTTGAAGGCCATTTTTTTATACCTTTGCGCTCAGTAATTGTTGCCTAACCATATCCGACCATGTCAAAAAACGCAATCCTGCCCGGTGCTGCCGAAGCTGAAATCCTTCCGGGATTGAGCAAAAAAGAAGTACTGCGCGATTTCGAAATATGCTGTATCAGCCGAGAAGCAAGCCTGATTGCCCGGAAAGAAGTGCTCACCGGGAAAGCCAAATTTGGCATCACCGGCGACGGAAAAGAAGTGCCCCAGGTCGCCCTTGCCCGGGCTTTCCGCAAAGGAGATTTTCGCTCGGGATACTACCGCGACCAAACACTGATGTTTGCCCTGGAAATCAGCACCCTCGAAGGTTTTTTTGCCCAACTTTACGCAGATCCGGAAAACGATCCTTTTTCCGGTGGCCGCCAAATGAATTGCCATTTCGCGACGCCTTTGGTGGATGAACTTGGAAACTGGACGCCGCATAAAACACTGTACAACGTCAGTGCGGATCTTTCCAGCACCGGCGGACAAATGGCCCGGGCACTTGGCGTAGCTTTGGCTTCAAAAAAATACCGCGAAAGCGAGGCGCTCCGAACCAATACGCCTTTTTCGGAAAACGGCAACGAAGTATCTTTTTGCACCATTGGCGACGCCAGCACGTCAGAAGGCGTTTTTTGGGAAACAATGAACGCTGCCGGCGTCATGCAGGCACCTTTGGCGGTGTTGGTGTGGGACGACGGCTACGGAATTTCTGTTCCCATCGAACACCAAACCGTTAAAGCCAGCATCTCCGAAGCCTTAGCCGGTTTTCAAAATGATGACCACAAAAAAGGAATAGAAATATACGTGGAGAATGGCTGGGATTACCCCGCCTTGATCGAATTGTTTCAGCAAGGAACGGCACATATCCGGCGCACGCATAACCCCGCACTGTTTCACATCAAAGAACTGACCCAGCCGCAGGGGCACTCTACATCCGGGTCGCACGAGCGCTACAAATCCAAAGAACGCCTACAGTGGGAACGCGAAATGGACTGCATAGCCCGCATGGAAGCCTGGATGATCGCAGCGGGCATTGCCACCCCGGAAGAAACGAACGCCATCCGCGAGCAGGCAAAAGCCTATGCCCGCGAATGCCGCGACCGAGCCTGGAAAGCCTTCAATGAACCGTCCCAGATCGCTTTGCGCGAACTGATCCAGCTTTATCAACAACTTTCCACGGTTTCTCCGGATGCCGCAGCCATCGCACTCGAATTGCAACAACAAAACCAGCCTTTGTTTGGAGAAGTGGTTCAAAATGCCCGGCGGATGCGCCACGCGCTGATGCTTGCCGGGGTGCCAGTTTCTCCGGAATTAGAAGCATGGCTGCAAAAAGCAAACAAACGGGCCGATAAAAACTACCATGCCGATCTGTACAGCGCTTCTAAGCATTCCGCACTGAATGTACCCGTAATTGCGCCAATGTACACAGCGGAATCTCCGTTAAAAAACGGCTTTGAGGTGCTTAACTCGTTTTTCGACAAGGCGCTGGATCGCTATCCGGAACTGTACGCTTTTGGAGAAGACGTAGGGTACATCGGCGACGTCAACCAGGGTTTTGCCGGTTTGCAAAAGAAATATGGCCCGAGCCGGGTTTTTGACGTCGGAATCCGGGAATGGACGATCATGGGACAGGCCATCGGCATGGCCATGCGTGGTTTGCGACCCATCGCAGAAATTCAGTACCTCGATTACCTGCTGTACGGGCTTCCGGCTTTGTCCGACGATTTAGCTACCCTCCGTTATCGCAGCAAGGGGCAACAACAAGCGCCGGCCATCATCCGCACCCGCGGCCACCGCCTCGAAGGCATCTGGCACGCCGGTTCGCCGCTGGGGATGATCATCAATTCGCTTCGCGGCATGTATGTGGCCGTTCCGCGCAACATGACCCAAGCTGCCGGGATGTACAATACGTTATTGCAATCCGACGATCCGGCCCTCGTCATCGAATGCCTGAACGGCTACCGCCTGAAAGAGCGCCTGCCCGATAATTTGGGGCAATACACGGTGCCGCTTGGGGTACCGGAAGTGTTGGAAGCCGGGGATGACGTAACCTTAGTGACGTATGGTTCCTGTGTGCGGGTTGCACAGGAGGCCTGTAGGATGCTGGAAAAACACGGCGTCTCTGTGGAATTGATTGACGTGCAAACACTATTGCCGTTTGACTTAGAACATCGAATCGTACAATCCCTGAAAAAGACGAATCGCATTCTTTTTTTGGACGAAGATGTGCCCGGCGGCGCAACAGCCTACATGCTCCAGCAGGTAATGGAAGTGCAAAACGGCTACCGCTACTTAGATGCGCCACCGATGACCCTGACGGCTTACGCACACCGGCCTCCTTATGGCTCCGATGGAGATTATTTTTCCAAGCCGAGTGCAGAGGACGTGTTTGAGGTGGTTCATGGTTTGGTGCGGATTTGAAGCAAAGTAGGGTAGCAATATTTTGTCGCCATAGGTGAAACCTGCGCGAAACAGGAGACGCCCCGAATTTTCATCAGACCGGCACGTGAAAAAATTCGGGATGAATCACTTACTATTGAGTAAAAATCAAGGTTGATAATCAAGGTTTTGGTGTTAAAAAAAGTGCAAAAGCATGGCAGATAAAAAATATTCGTATTTTTATCGCGACGTACTTTAATTGTATTTATATAGTACTCCTTTTTTAACACTCAAAACCGATTCTTCCTATGAGCACTAATCTACTAGGCGCTGCCGTTATGCGGGGCTTACACGCTTGAACTATGAGCCGGGTTGTCCGGCGTTTTTCCAGACTTTTATTTTCATTCCTGCCTTTGCTGGCGCTGCTTTTTGTGAGCAGCGGGGCAGGGGCGCAAACGACCTACACCTGGAACTTGGTGGGTGGCGGAAACTGGACAATTGCCGCGAACTGGACGCCAACCCGAACCGCTCCGGCTGCCAACGACATTATGGTCATCAGTACCGCTGATACGTTCACCATCACCAATGTGCCGACTCAAACAATCGCCCGGCTTACCAACGATTCGTTGATTATGGCCGCCGGAGGAGCAGGCTCGATGGGCGTTGGAACCCTTGAGGTCAGAGGAAATTTTAGCGCAACCGGGGGAACCATTACAGAAACCAGCCTCGGAACCGGACACGGGAATGTCCTTTTAAATGGTTCGGCAACCCAAGGCATTACTGCAACCGGTACCATAAGCCAATCCATCAATTTTACGGTTGACAACCCCAACGGGGTCTTGTTGGCTACTGACCTCACGATTCCCGGTGATCTGACGTTGACATCCGGCCTTTTTAGCCTCGGAGCGTTCGATTTACAGGTAAAAGGGGCAGTTTCGGGGGGCAGTTCAACCGTTTATGTACGCACCAATGGCGTCGGCAGCCTTCGGCAAACGGTTCCGGTCGGCAGCGTCTTTTTTCCAGTCGGCAATGGTTCTTACAATCCGGCAACACTCGCAAACACTGGAACGCCAGATACGTTAAGCGTTCGGGTCACCGACCAGGTACTCCTTGATGGAGACAGCGGAGCGCCGGTTTTGGAAAAGGTCGTCAACCGAACCTGGTTTATTGAAGAGGACGTTGCGGGCGGAAGCATCCTAGACATTACCCTGCAATGGGATGTAACCGATGAATTCATGGATTTTACAGCCAATGACTGTTATGTCGCGCATTATACCGGCTCGGGATGGGAAGCCAGCTCGGCTGCGGATGCCAGCATGACCCGAAGCCTGAATTTTTCGAACATAACGTCCTTATCGCCTTTTTCTATCGCCAGTCAGGGGGCATTGCCCATTGAACTCATCTCTTTTAACGCAAAACCCAACGGCAAAGCGGTACAATTGGACTGGCGCACCGCAAGCGAACTCAATAACGCTTTTTTCCACATCGAGCGCAGCGAAAATAGCCGGGATTTTGTAGAAATTGGCAAAATACAAGGTGCAGGAACGAGCCATACATCCCTCGAATACAGGTTTACAGATGCATTTCCAATGACGGGTTGGAACTACTACCGCCTGCGTCAGGAGGATTTCGACGGTCAGTTTTCTTTTTCGCCGGTAAAAGCGGTGCTGATGGGCAAAGACGGCGATCCAAGTCGGCTGCAATTGTTCCCCAACCCGGTTAGCAATGAACTCCAGCTCAAAACAGCAGATTTGATACAACCCGGTGACCGGTTGGAAATTTATGATTTCACCGGACAAATGGTGCAACGCTTTTCTGCATCGAATGCGCTCAATACCCCCGTAGATGTTTCTCAACTGCCAGCCGGATCGTACACAGTGCGGTTGCATACAGCAGCAGGCATGAGGAATGCCTCTTTTATGAAGCAATAAACAGCATACCGAAGGTGACACCTTTTCAAAAGGTGTTACCTTTTTCGAGGACAGCATACTGAAGGTGACCCCTTTTCAAAAGGTGTTACCTTTTTCGAGGACAGCATACTGAAGGTGACCCCTTTTCAAAAGGTGTTACCTTTTTCGAGGACAGCATACTGAAGGTGACCCCTTTTCAAAAGGTGTTACCTTTTTCGAGGACAGCATACCGAAGGTGACACCTTTTCAAAAGGTGTTACCTTTTTCGAGGACAAAAAACACGCTTTGTTTTACAATAGCGGTAACACCTCTCGGGGGAGGTGTCACCGCCGCGTCTTTTTTGCAGAACATTTTCCTGCAAGTATATTGCCGTAAAGCAGGGTATTCCTGTATTTTTACCGATCTGTATTATGGTCGGGTAAAAGATAAGACTTTGCACGGGTGCAGCGTTAAGCTTTGGCAGGCCATAATACACAATGCCTGAAAACTGCTGTGAGATGATGCCGCTTCTTCGTTGCCCTATGTATGTATTGTTCACCCTAATGCCTTTGTGCAGCTTGCACGCACAGGGGATTCCTGTGCTTACGAACCCTTCGGGCTGTGGCCTGGGGCTTTCCATCGTGGATAACAATTGCCCGGAAAACGGCGTATTTTACCAACCCAATCTTTTCAATATCATCGTCAGCAACGCACCCGGCACAACGCTCGGGGTAGACGTCTACCTGAAAGAAGTGCGCCTCATCATCCGGCATGGCTGGGCAGCAGATATTGGCGTAATCTTGGTTTCGCCGGGTGGGGTAGTAGCCACCGTGGTACAAAACAGAGGGGGGGCAGGTGATAATTTCGGAGACCCGAACGCCCCGAATTGCCAGACTTACGCCACCTTTGCCGTAGGTGCCTGCACGCCATTGGACAGCGCCGCCGCCCCTTTTACGGCAGTGCCGTACCCGTCGGAACAAAACTTCTACATTTTCAACGACAACGTCACCAATCCAAACGGAACTTGGCAACTCCGGATATGCGATGATCTTGCGACCGATGCGGGTTCGTTGGAGTTCGTCGAGCTCGTTTTTGAACCAATTGCCTGTTTGCCCATTTCCCAAGCTACATTTTTGAACGCTGATACCACTTCGGTGCTGCTGGGCTGGACTCCCGCAGCATTTTGCGGAACCACGATCATTGAATACGGGCCTCCGGGATTCACCCCGGGGAACGACGCACAGGCGGGTGTCGGGGGTGAAATTGCTTTTGGAAACTGCCCGCCTTTTTTGTTGCAGGGGCTGCAACCGGAGCGCAATTACGATATTTATATCCGGCGTTTTTGCAATACGGGGGGATACAGCATTAATTCCTGCCCGGTTACGGTGGCTACCGGGTGCCAGCCGCCGCCGATTACCTTGGTTGAAACGTTCAATAGCCAGTTGCTGTGCAACACGATGAGCTGCAACAGCGTCTGTAATACAACCGGTTTGTGGCGCAATGTCTCCAGCGACGCTTTTGACTGGTTAGTCACCACCGGCCCTACGCCGACTGCAGGAACAGGCCCGTTGGACGATGTGTCGGGAGGCGGCAGGTACGTATACATCGAAACGACCGGCAATCAATGTGCGATTGGCGCTGTGGCCAGGTTGTTGTCGCCTTGTGTGCGAATAGACAAACAAGGGTTTCCCGATTGCCACCTGTCTTTCCATTACCACATGTTTGGCTCGAATATCGGCACCTTACGGTTGGAGACGTCCACCGATGGCGGATTTACCTGGTCTGTCTTCTGGCAACTCAGCGGTAACCAGAGCAATGCGTGGAAAAAAATATACCTTAGCCTCGCAGCATTTCCAGATGGCGCTGTTGTACAATTCCGATTTGCAGGCGTCAAAGGAAACGGAGTTCGCGGTGATATTGCATTGGATCAAATTGTATTTTATGGCTCTGAAAATTTAGGCTTTCCGCAAAATCAGTTTTATGCTGACAGCGATGGCGATGGCTTTGGCCGGGCAGGCACTTTCGTATTGAGTTGTGCAGCAACAGCGCCCGCCGGGTATGCAGACAACGACGACGATTGCAACGATACAAATGCTTCGATTTATCCGGGAGCGCCGGAAGTGGGTTGTGATGGCATTGACAACAACTGCAATGGCTTGGCCGACGATGCGATTTTGCCGCCCCCGCCAGCCGAATCGGACACGATTTGTTCAGGAGAACAAGCCGTGATCTGCGCCACCGCACTGCCAGGATATTTTATGTTTTGGTACGATTCTCCTTCCGGAAACGATGTTGTCCACTTTGGAAGTTGTTACGAACCTGTTCTGCCACCAAATAACGGTGCCGAACCGGTGGTTTATCTCTATTACGCTTCCCAAACCAATTTCAGTTGTTTTTCAGAACCCAGAACTGAAGTCCGGATTGTGGTCAATCCAACGCCGACAGGGGCATTCAGCGAAACGCCATCCGTTTGTCCGGGCGAAGTTTTCGATTTGGCGAGTCTCAATATTGTGGATGAAAATTTCACCGGCGGTACGATCACTTTTCACACTCAAAGTCCGGCCACGCCTGCCAACGAACTACTTTCAACCATGGTAAGTCCGCCGACAACCACCGATTATTATTATCTCATCACCAATCCTTATGGGTGTACAGACGAAGGATTGGTTACGCTTACGGTGTTGAGTGGCCCCAACCTGAGTTTTTTACCCGCTGATTCCATTTCGTTGTGCAGAGAATCCACGACCACGATTGGCGTGCAGGTGAATGGCGGCATCGGGAATTATACCTACTTCTGGAACACCGGTGCCAATACGGCTTCCATTCCAATCAGCGCCTCCGGGAATCCCGGAACAACCGCGCTGTATCAGGTCACGGTAACGGATGCCGAGGGGTGTTTCAGCACAGGTGATATTGCTGTGACGACGACCAACAGCATTGATTCCATTCGCGTGACGATCACGAACGTAACCACTTGTATGGGCAACAACGGCAGCATCAATATTGAGCCGCTAAACGGGTTAAGCCCTTTCAATTACCAATGGACCGGGAGCAACGGCACCTCCGGCAATGGCGTAAGCCCCGGGAATGTCATCAACATCGCCAACTTAGCTCAGGGCAGCTACCGCGTCACCATCACGGATGCATCGGATGAAGGTTGCCGGTTTATCCTGCGCAATGTATTGGTGCAGGGACCCAGTGCCATTGTGGAGGATGTGGTTGTGGAAGATGTAAGCTGTGCAGCGGCTTCCGATGGCAGTATTTGTCTGGATGTGGACGGAGACAATCCCCAGTATCTGTGGAGCAACGACGCCACAACCCCTTGTATTCAAAACCTTGCAGGCGGCACGTATTCCGTGACGATTAGCGATGGCATGTGTGCGACGGTGGTGGACAATATTGTGGTCAATGAACCCGATTCGTTGCGGATAAAACCCGACCTGACCTTTCCGTTGTGCCACAACGCTGCGAACGGCGCGATTTTTCTGACCGTTTTTGGGGGAACGCCCGATTATTCGTTTTTATGGAGCAATATGGCCGTCACCCAAAATATTTCCGGGCTAACCGGGGGCGATTATAGTGTAACCCTAACCGACGGGAACGGCTGCATCCTCGCAGAGACGATCCCTTTACCCGCGCCTTTGCCCCTGCAAATTGTACTCGACTCGATGCAGAACGTCTCCTGTAATGGGGGCACCGACGGGTACCTGAAAGTATCGGCTACCGGCGGCACCTCCCCTTACCGGTTTAACTGGAACGACAACAGCACCGCGCCGGTGAGAAGCAACCTGCCAACAGGAACATATATGGTCACGGTGACGGACTTCAAAGGTTGCCAGGCGGTTCGTATCCTGTTCATTACCCAGCCACAGCCTTTGACCGTAAACCTGATTGCGGCGACAGACCCGGTTTGTTTGGGGGATGAAAGCGGCGCTTTAACCGTTGCAGCAACAGGCGGAACGGCGCCTTACTCTTATTTTTGGGATCACAATGCCACCGGCCCGGCAGTAACCGGCTTAGGGGTGGGGGAATACCGCGTGGTTGTGGTGGATGCCAAAGGTTGCCAGAGCGATACCGTGGTGTTGGAATTATTGCCGGTTTCTACCATCAGCCTGAACGTGACCCAGGTTTCACCCGCCTGCGTCGGACGAACGGATGGCAGCATCAGCTTGCAGGTATTGGGTACGCCGCCTTTTCAATACACTTGGAACAACAATAGCCACGCTGCAAACCTGAACAATATTGGGATAGGCACTTATACGGTGAGCATTACAGACGGGCAGGGATGCGAGTACGACACGGCGGTCACCCTGACTGCTCCCCAGGTTTTTGGCATCGAAATCAGCGCGCTCTCCCCCAGTTGCTTTGGATCGCTCGATGGACTTGTAGACATCATCATGCTACAAAGTGGCACGCCCCCGATTACTTACCTTTGGAGCCACGGCCCAATCACCCAGGATGTTTCCGGTCTTGCCCCCGGCGACTACCAGGTCACGGTGAGCGACGGACAGGGGTGCAAATTTATCTCCGACACCATTCCGATGGTCTGGCCGTCACCGCTAACGTATAGAATTGAGGCCATTGGCGAAATAGAATGTCACGGGGAAGCAGATGGTTTCATCGAATGGGGAATCAGCGGTGGAACGCCGCCTTATTCCTATACCTGGTTCGGTTTATTTACCAATAGTGAAGATGTTTATGACCTGCCTGCGGGCAGCTATCGGGTGTTGGTTCAAGACCAGCGCGGCTGCACCATTGATACCGTCTTTTCCCTGGCCCAACCTCCGGCTTTAGCCCTGCAAACCTCGGCTACACTGGGGGGTATCTGCGATCCGGATGCCATGGATGCCTTGTCGGCGAATGCAAGCGGCGGTACGCCGATCTACACTTATTTGTGGAGCAATGGCGCCATGACGCCCACCCTTCCCAATGCAGCGCCAGGCGATTACCTGCTCACGGTAACGGATGCCAAAGGTTGCGAAATCCGATCTACAACGGTGAAAGTTCCGGAACGCGTACCTCCCGTCCGGATTGATGCTTTTGCCGCAACAACAGTGAGCTGTTACAACGGCAATGATGCTTCCATGACTGCAACCATTTCCGGAGGTTCGGGGCTTTACCTGTACCATTTTACCCCGACTTACATCGAAGTCACCGGCGCAACCAGCGTTACCGTCGGGCAATTGCTGCACAGCCCGGAATACAGCGTTACGATCACCGATTTAAATACCGGGTGTGTCGTTTCTTCGGCGAGCCAAAGCCCCGGGCAACCTGATCCCTTAGCCATTGAGAGAGACAATATTGAGGTGGTGAATTGTTTTGGAGGTAACGACGGGGGGATTTACATCACAACCAGCGGGGGCATTGGCCCGTACACCTATCAGTGGTTCAATGAAGCGGGGGAACTGATTTCTGAATCCGAAGACTTATTATTCATTGCATCAGGCGTTTATACGGCCACGGCCACAGATGCAAATGGCTGTCAGGTCTCTTTGGGGACAACCGTAACCAGCAGCGGAAATACGGTCATCAATTTAGTAGACTCGCTCACCATCCTCCAGCACGTCCGCTGCCGGGGAGACGCGACCGGCGCAATTGACATCACTTTGTCCGGGGGCATCCCGCCTTTCGTGTATAGCTGGAGCAATGGCGCTTCTACAGAAGACCTGATCAACATTCCTGCCGGAATTTACGAAGTGACGGTGACGGATGCAGATACCTGTCGTTCCATTATTCCGGGAATTATGGTGAAGCAACCTGCGCAACAATTAGCGCCGAATGCTCAACTACAGCTTCCTGCCTGCCACGACACGGAAGACGGCGCCATCGTCACCGCAGCAAACGGGGGTGTTCCGCCGTATCAGTATACCTGGCAGGAAAACGGCATTACCCTGCCCGGGGAAACCGGCCCTGTCCTGGACGATATTGGGGCTGGCAACTACCGCCTGATTTTGCAGGACACCGGGGGTTGCATACGCTTTTTCAATTTTGTACTGGATGCCCCTGACCCCCTTCAAGTAGACATTCAACCGGCTTTGTTCGATCAACCCGTTACGGCTACTGCGATTGCTACCGGCGGCACGCCTGACTATGACTACCTGTGGAATACCAATGACATGACAAACCAGATTGAGGTTCTGTTGTCTGGTTTTTACGAAGTGACGGTGACGGATGATTCCCAGTGTGTGGCCACGGCATCTATGCTCATCAATGACGCTGCGGAAGTCGCACAACTCCGCCAGGCGTGGGTATTCCCAAATCCAACGACCAGTTTGCTCCAAGTAGAATTTGAATTAGACCGGGTCGCTGAGGTCAGTTGGGCGCTTTACGATGCTTACGGGCGCATGATCTGGCAGGAAAGGGCGGGTGCTATCCGGCAGGAGTCCCGTTCGCTCGACTTTTCGGATTACCCGTCGGGTGCCTATCTGTTGCAGTTATGGGCGGATGGAAATATGCTGCTGAGGGAACGCGTGGTGAAAATAGAGTAAAATATACCGGTATTCCTTCATACTTTTTTGCCCGTAAGTTGTTTTGATAAAAAACACGTAACTATTTACCACATAGGTGGTAAATAGATACAAAAACAAAATATTATGAAAAAAAGAGATTTTCTGAGAGCTGCCGGCCTGTTGGGATTGGCAGGATTTGCCAATCCATTCCGCCTATCGGCAGCTAACGATGAACCCGTTGAAGCAACAACTTTCCGGAGCGGCGATTTTGAGCTGCCGAAATTGGGTTATGCCGCCGATGCGCTGGAACCTCACATTGATAAACAAACCATGGAAATCCATCACGGCAAACACCACGCCGCTTATGTCCGCAACCTCAACGATGCCATCAAAAATACGCCATTCGCAACGATGGAAATTGAAGAGATTTTAGCCAAAGTCACAGCTAAATTCCCAGCCATTCGCAACAACGGCGGCGGTCATTACAACCATACGCAATTTTGGCTTTCGCTTGCTGCAAGAGGTGGCGGGCAACCTTCCGGCAAATTGGCCGATGCGATCAATGGAAAGTTCGGCTCCTTCGACAAATTTAAAGAGCTGTTTGGTAAAGAAGGTGCCTCCCGCTTTGGTTCCGGCTGGGCATGGCTTGTAGTGGATAAGAAAAAAAGCCTGTTTCTCACCTCTACGGCCAACCAGGACAACCCGCTGATGGCAAAATTGGTCAAAAAGCAAAAGGGAATGCCGATTCTTGGCCTTGACGTTTGGGAACACGCCTATTACCTGAAGTACCAGAACCGTCGCCCCGACTACATTGCTGCTTTTTGGAACCTGGTCAACTGGGAGGAAGTGTCCCGCCGCTATGAACAAGCGACGTTATGAAATCTGGTGAAATCATAGAGTTGACCGTGGAAGGCATGGATTGCAACAATTGCGCAACGAGCATCTCCCGTTTTTTGGAGCGCAAAGGATTGGAGGACGTATTTGTCAATTTCCAAACGAAAGAAGTCCGGTTCAGGCAGGATGAAGGCAAAATCAGCATGGAAGGCGTTAAATCGGGAATCCATAAGTTGGGCTACACCGTTGTGGAGTCTGACACAAAGGAAGCCTGGTGGACGCTGGAACGCAAACTGTTGATCAGCGCCATTTTTACCTTGCCTTTACTGCTCGGCCATCTGTTGATGTCCTTTGGCGTGCATTTCAGCCTGATGCACAATTTTGTTGCTCAGTTGTTGCTTTGCCTGCCTGTTTTTGTGATTGGGGTGGCTCATTTTGGGAAAAGCGCCTGGTTGTCTTTGCGCACCGGCGTTCCCAATATGGATGTCCTGATTTTTATGGGAAGTACCGCCGCTTTTATCTACAGCCTGATCGGTACGCTTGCGAATGAAGCACAGTACATTTTTTATGAAACGGCTGCCAGCATCATCACGTTAGTCCTGATCGGAAACTGGTTGGAAAAACGCGCTGTGGCGCAAACCACCACCGCCATTAGCGAATTGAGCCGGCTTCAACCCCGGAAAGCTAAAAAAATCATGCCTTCCGGAACGATCGTTAGCCTTGATCGGGATGAAATTCAAAAAGGCGACCTTTTGCAGGTCAATGACGGCGACACCATCCCCGCCGATGGCGTGATCCAAAGCGGCGAGGCTGCCGTTGACGAATCCATGCTGACTGGCGAGAGCATGCCGGTATCCAAACGGGAAGGCCACGCCGTCATTGGAGGCGCGTTGCTGCTATCCGGGAATATCCGGGTAACCGTTCAGGCGGTTGGTAAAGACACCGTGCTTAGCCAAATGATCGAATTAGTGAAAACCGCACAGCGCGACAAACCGGATATCCAAAGACTGGCAGACCGCATCAGCGCCATCTTCGTCCCTGCAGTGGTCGGAATTTCTTTGCTGACCTTATTGCTGGGCTATTTTGTATTCGACCTGGCATTCCGGCAAGCCCTGCTGAATGCCATCGCGGTGTTGGTCATCTCCTGTCCCTGCGCAATGGGTCTGGCAACGCCAACTGCTGTTATGGTGGGGGTGGGGCTCATGGCCCAAAACGGCATTTTGATCAAAGGCGGACAAACGCTGGAAATCCTGTCGCGCATCCGAAATTTTGTTTTTGATAAAACCGGGACTTTGACGACCGGTGATTTTAAAATCAGCAATATTCAGTGCGTGGCCGCCGACAAGCCGAAAGTGTACGCGTTGATTCACACCTTAGAGCAATATTCTTCGCACCCCATTGCAAAAGCTTTAGTACATGAAACGGCGCAATACCAGGACAACGGCACATTCGATACCGACGGATTGTTCATCCGGGAAGAAAAGGGAGTAGGGGTGGTCGCATCAGCCAAAGATGGCCGGGTATACAAATTGGGTTCGGAGCGCATTTTAGCGGATTCGGCTCTGGCTACACCCCGGGGTGCTGTTTACCTTACGGAAAATGACCGCCTGCTTGCCGTGGTGGAAATCGAAGACGAGCTGAAACCCGAAACCCGTCAACTGATTCAACGCCTCCATGCTTCCGGTAAAAAAACAGTGCTTTTGAGCGGCGATAAACGTGAAAAAGTGGAGGCCGTTGCGCAAAATCTGGGCATTCAGCGATTTTTTGCGGCGCAATTGCCACAGCAAAAATTAGACCTGATCGGGACGATGTCGAACGAGGAGCCTACGGCCATGATCGGCGACGGCATCAACGACGCGCCTGCTTTGGCAAAAGCAACGGTAGGTATTTCGCTCAGCAATGCTTCCCAGGTCGCCATACAATCCGCTCAGGTTGTATTGATGAACGGCAACATTCAGCGCCTTTCCATGGCGTTGAACATCAGCGAAAAAACGGTACAAACCATCCGTCAAAACCTGTTTTGGGCTTTTGCCTACAACGTCGTGGCGATCCCCATTGCCGCCATGGGCTATCTGAATCCAATGTGGGGCGCTTTATTCATGGCTTTTTCTGACGTTGTGGTCATTGGGAACTCGATCCGGCTGAAATATCGTCGTTTGGACAATTAGTTTGGGAAGTTGGCAGTTTGCTGATGTACAGTTTTTTACATTTGCACATTGCGAATATACTAAAGTATGAGAATTGCACAAATTACGGACTTGCACATTGGAAAGGTAGGAGAAGACACGCACGGCGTTGACGTACGTGCCAATTTTTTGAAAGTACTGGAAGCTGCGTGCGCTGTACATCCGGATGAATTGATGCTTTCCGGTGATCTTTGCTTCGATAAAGGCGAGGCTGAAATATATGACTGGATTCGACCGCATTTAGAAAAGCTGGGGCTGCCTTACCGACTGATTTCAGGGAATCACGATGATCCGCAGTTGATGGCAAAGGCCTTTGATTTGGATCCGTTGCTGAAAAGCGGCGAATTGTATTACCGCGCGGATTACGGCGCGTTTCCGGCGCTTTTTTTGGATACAACGCCCTACATCGTTTCCGCAACTCAATTAAACTGGCTGGCGGAGCAATTGGCTGCGCACTCCGGAGACTGGATCATTTTTATGCACCACCCGCCGTTGCTGGCCGGAGTCAAGTACATGGACGACCATTATCCGTTGAAAAATCACGCTGAAGTGTTGGCTCTGTTGCAGGAACAACCTGGTCGCATTCACGTATTTTGTGGCCATTACCACGTTGACCGTGTGGTTTCAGCAGGCAATGTGACGGTTTATGTGACGCCTTCCTGCTTTTTTCAGATCCATCCTTATGCTGAAGCCTTCACCGTAGATCATTACCGGATCGGATTCAGGGAAATTGAGATCCGGGACGGGCATTTGTTAACGACCGTACGTTACCTTGAATCGTAAAAAATACAGCTTTTGGAAATTATCAAAGATCAAAAAACGGCATTGCTGGTTGGCGCCTCCGGGTTGGTTGGCGGCTATTGCCTGCGCCTCTTGCTGGATCATGGCGCTTATGAAAAAGTAGTGGTGTTCACCCGAAGGACATTGCCCGTTTCGCATAGCAAATTGGAGCAGCATGTCGTAGACTTTGACCTCCCGCAAACGTTTTCCCATTTGCTAAAAGGGGACGACTTGTACTGTTGTCTGGGTACCACCATGGCAAAGGCCGGTAGCAAAGAAGCTTTTTTTAAAGTGGATTATACCTATGCCTATGAGGTAGCACGCGCTGCGGTTGAAAACGGCGTCAATCAGTTCCTGCTGGTGTCGTCGGTGGGTGCCGATGCCAATTCCATTTTTTATTACAGCCGGGTGAAAGGCGAGTTGGAAGACGCAGTCAAACAATTGCCTTTTTGGGCGGTACATATTTTTCAGCCTTCTGTTTTACTGGGGGAGCGCAACGAAAACCGCTGGGGGGAGCAATGGGCTGCCAAAATTGGCAAGCGCATTGATGCCCTCACCGGGGGCTTGTTGAGCAAATACCGCCCCGTAGAAGCCGAAGTTGTCGCCGCTGCGATGGTGAGCGTGGCGCAACAATTTCAACCGGGGATACAGGTCTATCCTTCGCATTATTTACAACAGCTTTCCGAACAATTGCCTGCTATTCAATGACTTCATGGTTTCACTTCACGTGTCGGACACTTTGAAAGTGTCCGACACGTGAAGTGAAACCATGAGCCTCAACTCGTGAAATCCACCCCAAACCTGGCGCGGATCTCCGCCCCAGGTTCTATCACCGCAAGTCCCTCCCCGTTGTTGAACGCATCAATATTGCAAGTCATGGGCTCGACCGCTATGGCGCTGCGGTGTGCCGGGGTAAAGACCTGTAAAAAGTTGAATTTACCCGGCCCGGTTTCCTGCCAAAAGCGCAATTGATGGCCTTCCCGCCGAAGGTAAGTTTCTGCAATGCCTTCCGCATCAGGTAGCGCAAAGCAGTTGTCTAACACGGTTGTCCCGATCTTTTCCGGAACGGTAAAATCGTCGTACGCGTATCGTTTACCGGTGGGAATCATCGCTGAATCAATGCCTACCAATTGGCAGGTCGGCATTTGCAAGGTGATGTCCTTTATCTGATCATAACCGAGATGAAAATAAGGATGCCAGCCCAAACCTGCCGGAAGGGCACGGTCTCCGTCATTGCGGAAAGCCAGCGTAATCGTAAGTTGCCCGGGGTACTCGATTTTAAAAATAGCCGTAAACGTAAAAGGGAAGGGGTAGTAAGGGGTTTCGCCTGCACTTTGAAACTGGCAAACGGCCGTTGCTTCATTTTCGCCAACTTCGTAACCAATGAGTTCGATGTCTTTATCCATCCCCAATCCGTGGAGGGCGGTACCGGTCGCCGGGTCGTTGACCGGGAATTCAAAAAATTCTCCCCCCCATTCATAACGGCCATCGCGCAGGCGATTTGGGAAAGGAAACAGCATACCGCTTTTTCCCCAGTTGTTCAGCGAGGCTTCCACCGGCGTTTTACAACCATCCAGAATTGACTTTCCCTGGAGCACCAAGTCGGTCAGACAAGCGCCGCAACCCGGAACCAGTGAAAAAAGCGTTTTGCCGGAAGCATGCTGGAAAATATGTTTTTCATATTTGCCAAAAGAAACGAGTTGGTGCCTGAACATAGTAAGCCTTGTCGTTAAAGAGCTTGTTCGTGAATTCCCGATAAGCTCTAAGAAAAACCTATACCTGAATTGAATGCAACTACACTTTAGTGGCATTTACCATCAGCATCGCAAAAATGCTAAAAATCCTGCTAACTTTATCCGGGTAAACTTAAATCCATTTCCACTATGAAACAACGCTTTGTTTTTCAGTTTTTTATAGCAATTGCACTCTTCGTAGCCGCAACGGGCTGCGTTGCGCTAAAGGAGTATAAAAAAGCGCAGAATGCCTTTAATCTGGGCGCAAGCCTCGAAATGAAACAACGAACAGCATCTTCGGCCAACGATTTGCCAGCCTCGCCCGACCTGGAGATCTTGTTCCCGACGACCGGGCAACCGGATATGAGCCTGAAACCAGCTTCCTATTATCAAAACGCTTACGATCAGGTGACTAAAGCATTGAAAGTCAGCGGAAAACTCAAATCAAGTGATGTTTTGGGTGAAGCGTTAGCCATAAAAGCGCTCGCTGCCTGGAAGCTTAAAAAGTATGAAGAAGCCCGCGAAGCCGCGAAAGTAGCCGGAGCGGAACTTGAAATCGAACCGGACGCCGGGGCGAGGGATAAAGCTTTGATGGCCGCTATGGGCGGTTTAATCGCCATTGACCTGGCGCATGATTCTATTTCAAAAATGAATAAAATACTGCTGGATGCTGCTCAAAAACCGGAAAATGTCACTAAAGAACAAGCTACAGCATTGTATGAACAAGCTAAAATGCACTTTGAGCAATTCGTTTTCAGCCGGCAAATTTCCCGAAACTCCTTATGGCAAGGCATCCAAACGATTGACGAGGCAAAAATGAAGGCAGAGCCTACCCACGACATTCAACGCTACCTGTTGATGGCGCAATTGTCGGGTCTGAAAAACTGGACGGACGCACTGAATGCCATTGATACGGCGGCTAAGCGCCTGGGGGTCAAAAGCAGTAACAATGCTGCAAAAGGCTGGATTGAAGACCAAAAATCTTTTTATCGCACGACCCGGGACGGCTATCTGGGAAAATTGGCCGGGTTAATCCCGGGCGGTAAAAATGCCCCGGTTTATTTGAGTTGGGAAAAAATACTTTAACTAATGTCTGTCTTTATAGTCCGATAGCTGCGTTATGCTTGACCCCAAAAACGGTCATTTACGCAAGTGAAATCCCGTTTTTGGGGTCTTCGCATGCCTTGCTCTCGAACTCTAAAGATCAGACAACCAACTAAATGGATACACACTAATTAACTAAGTGCTCCGGGAAGAGAAAATCACCTTAGTAATCATTTCATAAAGCTTTGCCTCTTCGGGTATTTCCTGTAAATATGCTAAGTGGCGGGCAATCGTTTTTTCGTCTCCGCGGACTGCAGGGCCGGTTTGGGCGGCTTCCGGCGACAGGTGACGCACTTTTTCAGCGGTTTCCCGAATAAGCGGGAGCAACAGTTTAAAATCCAACTGCTCTTTTTCCAGAATGCGCTGGCCTGTTTGATACAGGTAATTGCTGAAATTATTGACAAAAACAGCGGCGACATGCAGGGCGATTCGCTGCTGTTCTTCCATGACAACAGCTTGTTTACCAATGATTTCTGCGATGTTTGTTAACAAACGTTCATCTTCCTGCACCGAAGCTTGTACGCAAATGGGGATTTCCGAAAAATCGGGTGTGCGCTGCGGAGAGAACGTCTGGAGCGGATAAAAAATCCCGTACCGCTTAGCGTAAGGCTGCAACACCGAAGCCGGTGTTGCACCGGAGGTGTGTGCGAAAAGTCCTTTAGAGATCCCGGCTTCCGACAATCGGCATGCGGTTTCTGCAATCACGTCATCCCGAACGGCCAGGAGGTAAAGGCCGTCATGAGAAGATACTTCGGAAAGTTGGTCTATGGCAACCGCACCTACGGTTTCCGCAAGCGCTTCTGCTTTAGCCTTGTCACGGCTGAATACCTGCACCACTCGATAACCCTTTTCGCTTAGGCGCTTGGCCAAGTGCGTGCCGACATTTCCGGCACCGATAAGGGTGATTGGGAGCGTTTTCACGAATAATTACTTTCCGTTATCACCTCATGCTCCTTTTTAATCATGATCCGTCGCCACATCCCCATCCCCAGGCCCAGCATCATCATTACCGATCCCAGCCAAAAGAAGTTGATGCCCGGAAACTCGATGGCTTCCAGCACGATATAATCCGAACGCAGCGAATTGGTTGCTATCTCAATCGGAGCGCTGTTAACGTTGCGGGGTTCCGTTTTTGCGGCCATCAGGGAGATGGTTCCTTTTGCCGGGTCAATCCCGACAAAGCGCAAATGCAGCCCCAGTGCTTCCACCTCGTCCTTCAGGTTAAATGGTTGGCTTCCCCGGATAAAATAAACCGGCTCAGCTTCGTAAGCCTGACCAGTTGCATCTGTAACCTGCATCTTGGCACCCACGGCAATATCGCCGGCAGTGGCCTTGTAGAGCGGGTGGCCGGGCGTTTTGTTGAAGGTGGTGAAATGCAGGGTAAGCCCTTCAAAGTCATTTTTTTCGCCGTCTTTGAACGTCAGCGTTTGGTAGTTGAGCTGGTCTTCGGGGGTGAACAATTGGCCGAAAATGGCGTCGCTGAGGCGTACCCGGGCGCTCAACTGGTTGATTTGCACCGGATAAGTATAGAGCAATTCTTCGCGCAGCACCAGTACTGGCATGACGGTATAAACGCTGTCGTCGTCAGCCCGTTCGATGCGAAACCGGACGCCGATGGCTAAGTCGCCTGCCTGCGGCTTGTATTCAGGATGGGTCGGGTTGCGATCCAATCCCTCAAAAGACAGCGTGTACCGCTTGAGCACAAAGGTGTCTTTATCTTCGATGTGTACGGTATCTATAAAGGTCTTAGGACTCCGGTTGTCAATATTGATGAGGCGGTATTGCAGGCTGTCTTCCCGCTGGCGGCGAAAATCCATGTCCATTTCCACTTGTGGCAACGACGCGATGTGCGTAAAAACATCCCGACCGGCATAGCGTTTGGTTGAAGGATTGGAAGAAGCAACTTTGGTGAACGTCTTGTCGTAGAGGATATTAGGTAGCAAATTAAACTCTTCTTGGACTTCGCCTTTCTCATTGCGCCTTTTATAGTTGACGGTATAGGTTCGGGTGAAGGTTTCCAGGGTATCGTGGGTATAAGTAATTTCGTAGCCGCTCATCATAGTGGGTGAACCTTTGAAAAGCAGGACGTTCCGGCGCAGACTTTGTTCGTCAGCGCCTTCTATGAGGCCATCCATCACAAAAGGATTGGAAGAAATGACCTGCTTGTTCAGGCCCGAAGCGATTACCCCCACAATCATGAGTCCAAAACCAATATGCGCAATGGCCGACGCGCCGGTTTTCAGGTTCCCTTTCAGAAAAAAGACGATGTAGTCGAGGTTGGTCACCACAGTGAAAATGCCGCTGAACAGGAGTAAGGAGTATTGCCAGTTGTAAGTGCTGATCCAAAGAGTAGTCAGGCCGGTCAGGGCAGCAGAAATAGCCATTGCAATTCCCGTCCGGATGTAAAATTTTCTCTTCCGGTTTTCCCAGTTGAATTCGCGGAAGCGCAAATATTGCGCAAAGCCCGACAACAACCCGATGAAAATCCCAATCCACAACTGGTATTTATTGTAGTGGTCTATCGGATCCGTAATGACGCGCCCCTCAAAAGTGGGGTCGAAGAATTGCACAATCTTATTGTACACCGGCAGGGAGGTAGAAACCGTGATTAGAATGGTTGAAAACAGCAGGATCAATGAGCCGATGAACATCCAAAACTCCTTTGAGGCAGCGTGCTCTTCTTTGGCAGGCGCGGGAATGCCCTTGTACCGCGATGCCAGCAGGGCAATAGAAAGTCCGAAGTAAGCGAAAATAAAAAACATCAATTGCCACTCCAACCCCATTTCCGTAAAGGCATGGACAGAAGTTTGACCCAATACGCCGCTTCGGGTCATGAACGTGGAGTAAACAATCAGCACAAAGGATAGCAGGTAATAAATATAAGTGCTTTTGATCGCATAGCCGGTATGTTTGGCAATCAGGTTGGTGTGAATGCCGGCGATCAGGACGATCCAGGGCACCAACGACATGTTTTCGACCGGATCCCAGGCCCAGTAGCCGCCAAAACTCAGCGCTTCATACGCCCACGCGCCGCCCATCAGGATGCCGGTGCCCAAAATAGCGCCGCAGAACAGCGCCCAGGGCAAAGCCGGTTTCATCCATTCGGTATGCCTGCGTGTCCACAAGCCTGCCACAGCAAAACAGAAAGGGATGGATGTGGAAGCAAATCCAAGAAACAGCGTTGGCGGGTGAATGGTCATCCAGTAATTCTGAAGAAGGGGATTGAGGCCATTGCCTTTGATGAGGGTAACGTAGTTTTCGTTGGTAAAAATGGGCACGTCCATCACCTCGCGGAGCAGGAGGGTCGGGTTGCTGCCCAGTCGCATCGCGTCTTCTCCAAAGCCGATGTATACGCCCAGGATCATCGAACCGATTACCGCCTGAATGGACATCAGTGTTGCCATTACCGGCGATTCCCAAGAACCTGATTTAAAAATCAGCACAGTACCCAATATGATGTGCCAGAACATCCACAACAGAAAACTCCCTTCCTGGCCTTCCCAAAATGCCGAAAAAATGTATTTAAAAGGCAGGTCTTCAGAAACGTGTGCTTGAACGTACTGGTATTCGTAGTACTGCTTCGTCATTACAAAAAAAAGCATGCCAATGATGGCAAACGTACCCGCAGCATGGGCGACGAATGCCCCGCGGCCTATTTTTTTCCACATCGCAGCCTCCGGAAGGTCTCTGCGATTGGTTGCAAAAATATACGCCAGCGTAGCGAGCAAACTACTCAAAAATCCAAGAAGGACACCAAAATGTCCGATTCTGCCCGGCCACAAATGCTCGCCGAAATATTGCATCTCCTGCATGGAAGGTTCTTTTTGTAGGAAGTAGAGGGTGAAAAGACAGCTTCATCAACCGATGAAATGCTTAGCTTTCTTTCCCTTTGATGTAAATTTCTTCATCTTTGTATTTGGAAGGGCATTTGAGCAGCACTTCTGAGGCAATAAACTCTTCCCCTTTCATTTTGCCGGTCAGCACGATTTGCTCCGACATTTCAAAATCCTGGGGCTTTTCAGAAAGTAGCACCACTTTCCGTTCTTCGCCGTTGGCATCGCGCACATAGAAGCTGAAGTAGTTCGGATCCTTTTCCGGATTGTAGTACATTTCTTTGGTTTGCACTAATTGGCCAGCTATTTTAGCTTTGCGGCCATTTTGCGAAGCATCGGCAAAAGAAGCATACACAGTCAGGTCTTTGGTTGCTGTGGTTAACAGGTAAATTGCAGCCAAAACCATGGCTCCTGCAATAAGATATGTTTTTTTCATAACCGCTTGTTATAAATTTTCACAAATTTACGACATGTTTGCCGGCTTATGCAGACAATTCAACGTCAAAATGCTGTAATAAAACACATGGGAAACCTGATCGTTCACCTTTCCGGCGCTTCAATCCGCCAACAAGACAATATAGTGCTAACCGATGTGGGGCTAAAAATCTCCAAAGGGGAGTTCGTTTATCTGGTTGGCCGCACCGGCAGCGGGAAATCGAGCCTGCTGAAAACCATCTACGCTGCGCTGGCTCTGGAAGAGGGCAGGGGAGAAGTGGCTGATTTTGACCTGCGCAGCCTGAACCGCCATACCATACCTTTACTCCGCCGTAAATTGGGGATTGTTTTTCAGGATTTTAACCTGTTGGCCGACCGAAACGTGGATCAAAACCTGCGTTTTGTCCTGTTAGCGACGGGCTGGAAAGACAAAACCCTCATCGAACAACGCATTGTGGAAGTGCTTAAACAAGTGGGCTTGGAAAAAGAGCGCTACCGGATGCCGCACGAACTTTCCGGCGGGGAACAACAGCGGGTAGTCATCGCCCGCGCCCTGTTGAACCGGCCCGAACTCATCATTGCAGATGAACCGACCGGCAACCTTGACCCGGAAACCTCGGACGATATTTTGCTGCTCCTGCGCCAATTGGCCCGGCAAAACAACACGGCCGTCCTGTTTGCTACCCACGATTACCGCATCATCGAGCGCTTTCCTGCCCGCATTGTGCGCTGTGTTAAGGGCCGGGTTGTCAGCGAAGAAGAGTTTGAAATCTGAGAGGTGTCTGTTTTTATAGTCCGATAGCTGCGTTATGCGAAGACCCCGAAAACATTCATTTACGCGAGTAAACTCCTGTTTTCGGGGTCTTCACATGCCTTGCGCTCGAACTCTAAAAACAGACACCGACTACATGAGGCTGCCCTCGTCTAAAATCTAATATCTTAAATCTAACATCTTCCATCTAATGTCTACTGTCTTTATTGAAACCGGATTTCCCGGCCTTATCCTGTTTGAACCCAAGGTCATCGCAGATGATCGGGGCTATTTTTTTGAAAGCTACAGCCTGCGCGATTTTCACCGAGGCGGAATCAGCGTGGCGTTTGTGCAGGACAACCAGGCGCGGTCAAGTTATGGCGTGTTGCGCGGATTGCATTATCAGGTAGCCCCTTATGCCCAGGCTAAATTGGTTCGTATGCTCGAAGGCGAAGTGCTGGATGTTGTCGTTGATTTGCGCCCGCACTCGCCCACCTATGGCCAGTCGTATAGCGTGCTCCTGAGCGCTGAAAACAAACGGCAGTTGTTCGTTCCCCGGGGATTTGCCCATGGTTATCTGGTCTTGAGTGAAACGGCAGAATTTTTTTACAAATGCGACAATTATTACTCCCGCCCCCACGAAGGCGGCCTGCGTTACGACGACCCCGCGTTGAATATTGACTGGCAAATTCCTGCCGCAGATATCGCGCTTTCCGATAAAGACCGGCTTTGGCCGAAATTTGGGGAGCATCGGGTTTAAGGGAGAGAGGGAGAGAGGGAGGGAGAGAGGGAGGGAGAGAGGGAGGGAGACTGTTTACCGATTGTATAACGCATCCAAAAACTGGTCAAAAATCCGTTCCAGCAGGCTTCGTTTTTCGGTAATAATGCGTGCAGTGGCGGGCATTTCTTGCTGGGACGGCAACGCGATGCCGTAAGTGGTGACCAAATTTCCGGTCAGTTCAATTTCAACTAAATAACGCAGTTGCTCCTGCGGGTTCCCGGTGGGGACGGGTGCCAGGTTTTTAACGACGCCTTCCAGGATTCCGTATTCTTTGTAGGGAAAAGCGTCTAAACGCAATTGGACAACCGCACCGGGCTTCACCTTGCCCAACCCATCCGGGGCAATCCAGGTGCGGGCCGTTGCGATGCTGGAACCAATCGGGAGAATGGTAAAAGCCGCTTCGCCTGCCTGAATGTACTGCTGGGCCGTCCAGGCGCCCTCTGCAAAAACCACACCGGGCGTTGGAGCGACGATGCCGTGATTTTGTTTCCAGGTCTGGATGGCTGCCGATACCCTGGCGGCGCTTTCGCGCAAAAGCAGCTTTTCCGAGCGCAGGCGTTCGTCGGCGATGCGTTCTAAGCTAAGTCGTTCAGAACCAATGCGCGTTATGGAAAGCCGGTTGGTGAGAATTTCAGCTTTTTTGGCTTCCAGTTCGCGTTGATAACGCAGGTAAGCCGCTTCCGCTCTTTCTTTGTCTTCCTCACTGTTGGCACCGGCCTCGTAGAGCCGCTGCATCAACGTTGCATGGCGTTCGGCCAATTCCACTTCTTTTTTCAGCGTATTGACCTGCCGGTCCAGCGATTGATTGGAAGCTTTCAGCGCGGCTATTTGCCCGTCCAGCATTTGCAAAGCTTTTTGGGTATGGGGTTCATTCCGGGCGTCTAAAAATTGGCCGATATGGCGTTGTAATTCCGCATAAGGCGTCTGGATTTCGCCAAGTTGCAGGAAATGCGGCGGAAGGGCATAAATCGAAGTTTCGGACAAACCGGTGAATTGAGTCAGGGTAACCTCCAGCTCGCGCACCTGAGCTAAAGAAGCGGCATTTTCCAGTACCCCCAGGATTTGACCGCTCGCAACCGTATCCCCGGGGTTTGCCAACAAATCGCTGATGCGGCCGTTGCGTTGAGCCATCACCCGGATTGGCGGATTGTTGTTTGCAAGGATGGAAGCCCGGCCTGTAATTACATCCGGGTAGCGCACCCAGGCGCTGATGAGCAGCAAAATCAAAGCACCCAGCCCGACAAATGGAATACCCCATCGCAACATCCAGCCGGGCGCTTGTCCCAGCAGGTTTTGCACTTCGTCCTGGTCATTCAGGCGAATGTCATTCGGGTTTTCGATGAGCGGGCGTGTTGGCATGAGCAAAGTTGAATGTCAGAATAGGGTCGAAGATACAAGACCGGCACATTTTTTCGTAAGTACTGCGAAGTGTTCTCTGCAAATTTGCGTATTCTGCGTCAAATTTTTTAAAAAGTCACGAATATGATCAAAAGTCGCCTCTATGTATTGATTTTCGCCTGTGCGCCGATCGTTTTGTTCGCGCAGGGCAGCAACCTCCCGATGGATTCAGAAGCTTACCGCATGCTCGATCGCTTAGAGATCGCCAGTGGGACGCCCGCGCCCTACCATTCCACGCTGAAATATTATACCCGGGGGGATGTGATTCGGTACGCGCTGACCCTTGATTCCGCGCAAGTGCAATGGCGCAAAGGGGAGCAGGAACAATTGGATTTCCTGTTCGATGACAACAATGAATGGCTGGGGGCGCCTGAATTCGCAAAAGAATTGGGTAATTTTAGGAAAAACGGCGGAGAAGCGCCACTTTCCCAAATGGAAATGAGCCTGGCCCATCCGAAATATCAGTTTAGCCGGAAGCCGATTTTGAAGTATTTTTACAAAACGCCGGCCAACCTCTTTGAAGTCAACGACAAACATTTTCATTTCCGGCTAAATCCAATGCTGCATTTTCAAATGGGGCGCTCGCAGGAGATGGACGAACCGGTTTTTTACAACCTGCGTGGTGTGGAAGCGCGTGGCGGGGTTGATGACCGCATCTTTTTTTATCTGAACATCACAGAGACCCAGGCCCGGTTCCCGGATTATGTCAACGACCGCATTACTAAAGACCGCGCGGTGCCGGGTTTCGGCTTTTACAAAACCTACACCAGCGACATTTTTAAAGTAAAACAAGGCTATGATATGCTAAACGCTCAGGGGTATATGGCGTTCAACATTACCCCGCATGTCGGCGCGCAATTTGGGTACGGCCGGAATTTTATCGGCAACGGCTACCGCTCGCTATTGCTGTCCGATTTTGCCAACAACCACCTGTATTTCAAACTCAACTGGAAGGTCTGGAAGTTTCATTACCAAAACCTGTTTACCGAATTGGCCGTCCGATCCTCCAAAGCAACCGGCGACGGGCGTCTGGTGTCCAAAAAATACATGTCTTCCCACCACCTGAGCATCAACCTTGCCCCTAATTTGAATGTCGGCCTTTTTGAAACCGTCATTTTTAGCCGCAACAACCAGTTTGAATTCCAGTACCTCAACCCGCTCATTCTGTACCGCACCATCGAACAGGGATTGGGCAGCCCCGACAACGTACTCATTGGCTTAGATGCAAAATGGAATTTCCTGAAGCGCTTTCAACTCTACGGCCAGTTGATGATGGACGAGTTTGTGTTCAAGGAACTCTTCATCGAACGGCGCGGCTGGTGGGCGAATAAATACGCCATCCAAATTGGCGGAAAATACATCAATGCACTTGGCGTGAATGGGTTAGACCTTCAGATTGAATACAACATGGCCCGGCCTTATACCTACACCCACCGCGACAGCTCGGCCAGTTATACGCACTACAATCAGCCTTTGGCGCACCCGTTGGGCGCTAATTTTAGGGAAACGGTGTTTTTGCTGAACTACCAGATCTCAAAACGCTGGCGCATAGAAGGCCGCGCCATCCACGCCGAGGTTGGCGACGACAACAGTGGTCAGAACTGGGGCGGCAACCTGCTCTTACCCCATACTTCCCGCGTGCAGGAATACGGCAACGAAATTGGCCAGGGCGTTCCGGGAACCATTGACCTTCAGGGCGTGGAAATATCGTATCAGCCTTTTCATCGGGTCATTCTGGAACTGAGCTGGCTGAATCGCATCAAAAATAGTGCAGACGATGCGTTGGATCAAACGACGTCTTATTTCGGGCTTGGTTTGCGGGTGAATGTGGGGAAGGTGAGGTGGGATTTTTAGGAGTGCCTGCGGGAGATGTCTATTGATTTATAATGTGTTAAAATTGGCTGTATGGTTAATAAACAAATTCATTTTTTGTAACCTTGATCTATTATTTCTTTTACCCACAAAACCCTAAACCATGAAAAAGCTCTTACGCGTTATTTCTGTTTTCTGCCTAAATTCAATCACGATTGTCCACACGGTAGAAGATGCCTCGGGATGTTACAAAGATGAAGTCGTACTAACCATACAAATTTATCA
>Ga0163148_10000169_pt1 | contig 83020 bp, 69 predicted proteins | sample OliLakLV19MP7P2_FD_148606 | JGI IMG/M metagenome (GOLD analysis project Ga0163148, IMG submission 148606) | Freshwater microbial mat bacterial communities from Lake Vanda, McMurdo Dry Valleys, Antarctica- Oligotrophic Lake LV.19.MP7.P2 | ecosystem: Environmental > Aquatic > Freshwater > Lake >...
GTACTATGCGGATCAACTCGTCTTCGCAGCGGTCGACGGGATCATCCGACGGCACCACCGGCGGCAGCTGCCAGACATTGCTCGGCAGATAGGACAGGAAGCGCCGGATCATCGAGAAACATTCTTCTTCGCTCGCCGCGGTATTGTCGACAGTGCCCGCCTTGTCCACCGCAACCTTATGGCCGCCCAGTTCTTCCTTGGTGACTTTCTGGCCGAGGCCGCGCTCGACGATGGGCGGCCCGGACGCGAAGATGGTGCTGTTTTTCACCATCACCGACCAGTGCGACATCACCGCGCGCAGCGCCGGCCCGCCCGCCGCGATGCCCAGCACGGCGCTTACCACCGGCACCATGCCCAGCAGTTCGGCGACATTGACGCCGGGATCGTTGGTATGTCCGGGAAACACCGTGTAGCCGCGTTTGGCCGAGGCCACGCCGCCGCCGTAACCGTCTATCAGGCGGATCAGCGGAATGCGGTAGGTATGGGCAAGGTCGTCGATGAATCCACCCTGGCCGCCTTTGCGCCGACCATGGCCCCAGCTGGTACCGCCGCGCACCGTGGTGTCCTCTCCACCAATTGCCACCGGACGCCCGTCGATTTCGGCGATGCCCATCACGTACGGCGCCGGGGTGACCTTGACCAGCTTGCCGTCCTTGTCGTATTCGCCTTTGCCGCTTAGCTTGCCGACTTCCTGGAAGGAGCCGCGATCAGCGATTCCCGCGATGCGTTCACGTACGGTGAGAAACCCTTTTTCGTGGCGCTGGCGTACGGCTTCTTCACCGCCCATCGCTTCAGCCCACTTGTAGCGCTCCTTGATTTCTTCGGCTTCGTGTTCCCAGCCTGTTGTTTCGGTTTTGATCATAGGTTTCCTTTTTCAATTACGGCAGAAGCATCAAAATCAGTTGGATCGTTTGGCCAAACCGAGGTCGGCCAGAATTTCCCTTATCTGGATATATTGCGCGTCGAAAAACTTTAGTGCCTCGCGATTATTCAAAAAGCTGTTTACCCGGAAATTCTTAATCAAGTCGTCCCGCCACTCCTCGCTGTTTGCCATTGCAGCAAAAGTCTGTTCCCAATACAAAATCTGGGCCTGACTGAGTCCTTTCGTACCGACGATGCCAAGCCAATTAGAGAAGGTGGCATTCGCACCCTGTTCTCGCCATGTCGGCACGGTTGCCAGCGCACCCGGCAAACGCTCGTTTCCACTGAACCCGATCACCCGTATCCGACCAGCTTGCAGATGCGGCAGAACGGTCCCGTAGGTTGAAGCCACCACATCGACGTGACCTCCAAGCAAATTGGTCACGGATTGACCCGAAGATTTGAAAGCCACTATCCGCATTTTCCGCACATCGACGCCTGCGGCCTTCATCGGAATGGCGATACCCATGTGAATCGAGTTGCCGATGGCTGTCGCGACGGCAACACTCAATGAAGATGGGTCGCGCCGCAGCCTGTCGATAAAATCTTTTCCGTCTTTTATCGAAGAATCTTCCCTGACGCTTAAATACACGTATTGACCAAACAGCAGGCAGATCGGGGAAACATCGGTGCGCTGAAAATTCGAAGTCCCCATTATCTGGCTGGTAAATTGCGTCATTGAAAACGTCAACAGCAAGTGCGGATTGCCGGCGTGCTGGCTGAGATAGGCGTTGGCCACGCCCCCGGCGCCTCCGGGCTTGTTCACGACTTCGGCGAGAGGACCAATTTTTTGATCTCGCCAGATTTTCTGGATTGCTCGCGCCGTAATGTCCAAATTTCCGCCAGCGGCGGCTGTAGTAATAAGCTCAGCCGTTCGGTCTGGTTTCCAGTCGGCGGCAAAGGCCGGATGCGCTGCAGTCAATGCCGAGGCGGCAATGGCACAGATCATGGCTATCCGCCACTTGATCCGCCGGCAACTCCCTGTTGTTTCAGCCGTCATGGCTTGTCTCCTGTTCGGTCAACTTCACGGGGGGGACCAATCTTGCGAAACCGCTGACATGTCCTGTCGTTTTTCGACTTTACTCGTGTTGTTACTTATTACTGTTGTACCCACAATCTCGACATCAGTTGGTGCGTTTGGCCAGCCCCAGTTCCGTCAGTGCTTCTTCCAACTCCTTGTACTGTTCGTCCCAGTAACGGGCTGCTTCTCTGCCCGCCAGGTAATTGTTCACGCGAAAGTTTTTCTCGATGTCTTTTTTCCATTCCTCGGTTTTGCCGAGTTCGGCAAAAGCCTTCTCCCAGTAAGCTTTTTGTTGTTCACTCATGCCCTGAGCACCCACTACGCCGCGCCAGCTATCAAACACCGCGTTCGCGCCTTGTTCCTTCCAGGTGGGAATTACTGCAAGAAGACCCGTCATCCGCTGCGGTGCGCTGACACCAATAATGCGCATCGCGCCAGATGTAACGTGGGGCAGCAGTGCACTGAACGTGGATGCCGCAACATCAACGTGTCCTCCCAGCACAGCCGTCAGCGATTGCCCGGATGATTTGAAAGCCACGATCTTCATGCGCTTGATATCAATGCCGGCGGCTTTCATGGGCAGCGCGATCCCCATGTGGATGTGATTGCCCAATGCGGTTGCGATGGCAATGCTCGCTGAATCCGGTGCTGCCTTCAGTTTCTGAATAAGATCCCGTCCGCTTTTAATCGGCGAGTCCGCCTTCACCGTCACAAAAATGTATTCGTTAAACAGCATTGCCAACGGTGTGTAATTGTTATGGTCGACTTTGCTCGTGCCCATGATCCGGCTGGTCAGCAGCGTTGGCGCGAGCATCATCAGGTAGTGAGGATCGCCCGCGTGCTGGGAAAGATAATTGGATGCAATCCCGCCTCCGCCGCCAGTTTTGTTCGCAACAACAGCTGAGGGCACTATTTTCTTCTCCTGCCAGATACCCTGTATCACCCTGGCTGTAAGGTCCTGGTTGCCTCCCGGTCCGGCACTGACAATGAGTTCAGCGGTACGCTCCGGTTTCCATTGCGCCCATGCATTCCCGCTGCAAGCTACCGTCAGCGCACAGCCGGCGATTATTAATGAAAACTGTTTTTTCCCTGGTTTCAGCATCATGATGATTTGCCCTCTGGTTTAACCGCTTCAGGCGGTTTGGTTCTGATGATCTTGTCACGCTCCAATTGTTCGATTTCTGCAGCAGAAAGGCCGAACAAGTCATGTAAAACTTCAAACGTGTCGCGACCAATCCGGCCACCGCTCTTTCCTATGGAGCCCGGTGTGCGCGTCAGTCGCGGTACGGGTGCCGCCATTGCCACTTCGCCGAGTTCCTCGTCAGGAATGCGCGGAATCATGCCGCGCGCCTTGAAATGCGGGTCCTTGAATATGTCGGCCATGGTGTAAATGCGTGTGAATACCACGTCCTCTGCCGACAATTCCCGATCAACCGCTTCATAATCGCGCGCACCAACCCAGGCCGCGACAATGCCGTCCATTTCGTCGCCGTGTTTGACCCGCTCGGGACGTGTATTGAATCGCACGTCTTCGAGAATATCCGGCCGTCCTATGGCCAGGCACAATCGCCGGAAGCTGTTGGTTTGTGAACCTTGGATATGAACAAAAACGTTGTCGTGAGTTAGGAACAAGTTGTTGACTACACTACCGGTGTGTCCGGCACCTTCGCGGCCGACGACATAACCGGTTTTTTCATATGCGGCAATGTGGGCCTCCATAAAGCTGAAGGCGCATTCGTAGAGCGCAGTATCCACGACCTGACCTTGCCCCGTACGGTCTCGGTGCCGTAGCGCCATCATCGCGCCGAACGCGGCATAAAGTCCGGTAATGCAGTCGGTCAATGCGATATTTGCACGTGCTGGCGGGCGGTCCGCATCACCGGTCACATGGCGCAAGCCGCCGACGGCTTCACAAACGACGCCATAGCCAGGACGCTGGCTGTACGGCCCCGTCTGTCCATAGCCCGATACGCGCACCAGCACCAGACCGGGGTTGATGCTGGATAATGTCTCGTAACCGAGCCCCCATTTCTCGAGCGTGCCTGGGCGAAAGTTCTCGATGACCACGTCGCACTTGCGAACGAACTGCCGCACGAGATCTTGACCGGCCGGCGTACGCAAGTCGACGACGACCAGCTTCTTGTTACGCATCAGGCTGGTTGCATACAAGGGTTTGTCCTTATAGCGCCTGCCCGAACGTATGGGGTCACCCTCCGCGGGCTCAATCTTGATGACTTCAGCGCCAAAATCCGCAAGCAGACGGGCACAGAAAGGGCCTGCAATCGTCGTACCCAGTTCCAGCACGCGTATGCCTTGCATCGGCTGGGTCGGTTTGTTGCTATCTTTCATCGCCCATCTCCGGTCATACATCTATTTGGCGAGCAGTTCGCCCAGTACGCCACGCAACTCCTCGTATTGGGCCGCAAAAAATTTCTGGCTCGCTAAGCTGCCGAGGTAATTGTTTACCCAGTAGTTTTTCTGGATGTCTTCATTCCATTCAGTGGTCTGTACCAGTTTCTGCAGGGCGTTGTCCCACCAAGCCGTCTGCGCGGCCGTCATGCCTTTGGGCCCGAGCACACTCCGCCAGTTGGACGCCACTACATCAACGCCCTGTTCTTTCCAGGTTGGCACATTCGCCAGCAGCCCCGGCAGGCGCTGCGGGGCCGCAATTCCGATGATCCGCAATTGCCCATTGGCGACATGCGGCGCCGCATTGGCGACAGCTGTCGCCACAATATCAATATGCCCGCCCAGTACCTGAGTGATAGATTCACTGCCAGAATTGAAAACTACGACGCGCATCTTGCCTACATCAACACCAATGCTTTTCGCAATCCTTCCCACTGCGATGTGCTGCATTCCACCGCGTGCTGTCGCCACCGCCGCGCTGACGGATGCGGGATCCGTCTTCATCTTCTGGATCAGGTCAGATCCGGTCTTGATCGGCGATTCATTGCGGACAGCAATCACGATGTATTCGCTGAACAGCAACGCCAGCGATGTCACATCGGTGTGGTTGAGATTGCTTTTGCCGGAAATGTGGTTAAGCAACACCACCGGGGAACTGACAGCGATATAACGCCCGTCGTTGCCCTGCTGGTTGAGATACGCCATGCTGATGGCCCCGCCGCCACCGGGTTTGTTGACGACGTTCACCGGCACTGGAATGATGTTGCGTTCCTTCCAGATTTTCTGCATTGTCCGCGCGGTCCTGTCCTGAGCGCCGCCGGCACCCGAGCCCGCGATAATTTCGACTGCACGGTCCGGGGCCCAGGGTTCAGCGGCATGCCCCGTTGCCATGATGAAGATGGCCGTCAATATGCAAACCAGCGTTTTCAGCATTTTCTCCTCCTTGAATTCCGATTTTCGGGCTTTCCGTTGCCAATGACCGGCCAAAGTCGCCGGGCGGTTATATCGTTCGAATCAATGCACGCAGCTTTGGCTTCATTCCGGTTTGAGCCCCATTTCCCTGATAATTTTTCCCCATCGGGCGATTTCCGACTTCAAATAAGCCGTCAGCGATTCCGGGGTGCTGATGATGGAGGTTACGCCCAAAACCAGGAAACGTTCCTTCATTTCCGGCTGCTGCAGTACGTCGTTAATGCCTGCATTGACGCGGTTGACGACGCTGCGCGGCGTGCCGGCAGGCGCATATATTGTGTAACCGGAAACCACGTCAAACCCTGGCACTCCAGATTCGCTGATGGTGGGCAATTCCGGCGCCACATCAGCGCGTTTTGCACTGCTTACCGCAAGTGCCCGCAATCTGCCGCTCCGCACGTGGGGTAATGTGCCGCTGACTACATTAAAAATCACTTGCACTTCGTTGCCGACAATTGCGTTGAGCGCAGGACCTCCGCCTTTGTATGGGACATGCAGAAAATCGACCTTGGCCATGGATTTGAACATTTCACCGGTGAGGTGCGTCGCAGTGGCAGTGCCCGCCGAAGCAAAAGACAGTTTCCCGGGATTCGCTTTTGCATGCTTGACGAGGTCTTGCGTCGACTTGACCGGCAGGGAAGGATGGACTGCAAGCACGTAGGGCATCTGCGCCATGAATGCTACCGGGGCCAGATCCTTAAGCGGATCAAACGACAAACGATATAGCGATACGTTAATGGCCAACGCGCCTGACGTCGCCAGCAGCGTATACCCATCGGGTTGTGAACGTACCACTATCTCCGTGCCGATCAGCGAACCCGCGCCGGCACGATTGTCGACGATGATCGACTGTTTCCAGGCTTCGCTCAGCTTGGGCGTAATGGCGCGGCTGACAACGTCATTGGACCCCCCCGCGGCATAAGGGACAACCACGCGAACAGGTTTGCTGGGATAGGTATCGGGCCATGCTTCAGCTACCGGCAAGACAAGGCTCAGGCTGGCCAATGTCGCATACAGACAGATATGCATGTCTAACTCCTCATTTCTGGTTTTATTGGTTTAAAAATCACGAAAGCGCCTGACTAGAAAGTCGTCGGCCAGTTGCTGATGCTGTGTTCGCCCACGCCCCGCGCCAGTCGCATCTGATGCACATCCAGCGCGCGAATCAGGTAGTCCCTGGTCTCGCGCGGGTCGATCACCGTCTGCGTTTCATAGAGCTCGGCCAGCGCCCACACCGACGAATCCCGCTGCAGCTGCTCGCTCAGCTCCGCATAACGAACCGGATCGTCTTCGCGCTTGATCCCGTAGGCGATGCTCACCGCAATGGCGGGGTCGACAAATCCCAGGTCAGCGGTGGGCCAGCAGGCCACTTCGTCCGAATTCTTGCCCCCACCCATGTTGAGGTACGCCTTGCCGTAACTTTTACGAATGATAATGCTGATCTTCGGCACCGTGCACAGCGACATGGCGTTGACCCAGTTGATGATGCGCCCCGGTGCCCCGCGCAATTCGCCCTCGACGCCGATCATGAAGCCGGGAACATCGACCAGAAACACCAGGGGAATGTTGAACGAGTCGCACAGCACCAGAAAACTAGTAACCTTGTTGCACGCATCCACGTCGAGCGCCCCGCCCTTGAACAGCGGGTTGTTCGCGATCACACCCACGGTACGGCCTTCGAGGCGCGTGAGCGCCGTCATCACCGAGCGGCCGTATCGCGACTTCAGTTCGAACACCGAGTCCTGGTCGAAGACAGTCGCGACAATCTTGCGCATGTCATAGACTTTGTTGCGCGATTCCGGCAGCAATTCCAGGATGTTCCTCATCTTCGCGCCAGAGCCTTCCGCCACGGGAACCCGGGGCGGCGGTTCCTTGCAGTGGCTCGGAAGATACGACAGGAAGCGCTTGACCGCGTCAATGGCTTCCTCGTCGGTATCCACCGCAAGATCCACCATTCCCGTTTTCTCGGTATGCATTTTCCAGCCGCCCAGTTCCTCGCCTTCAACCGGCTGACCGATGGCCATTGATGTCACGCGGTGGCTCGCCACGGCAAAGGTCGCTCCCTTGCGCATCACTACGAAGTCCGAAAGACTGGCATACCACGCTGAATGTCCGTAGCAACTGCCCAGCAGCGCCGATGCCCAAGGCGTCTGCCGCAGTCGCTGGTATTCGGCGCCGTCCTGGCCGACGATTGAACGGCCGTTCGCACCCATGCGATCAGGCACGCGTGCACCACCGGTTTCTCCGAAAAACACGATGGGCAGGCCGCGCCGCGTGGCAACCTGTTTTACATGCTTCACTTTTTTCTGTGCGGTTAATGCGCTGGTTGCGCCAAGCACGGTAAAGTCATTGGATATCACTGCCACTTCACGTCCGTCGATTTGACCAAAACCCACAACTTTGCCGTCAGCGGGCGTGCGCGCCCGCATCTCCGGTCGGGCGGAGGTGGCAAATATGCCCGACTCAAAAAAGCTTCCACTGTCCAGCAAATGGTCCACACGTTCGCGGGCATTGAGCACACCCTGAGATTTCCGGCGCGCCAGTTTTTCCGGTCCACCCATTGCCATTGCCCGTGCACGACGCTCTTCCATTTCCTGCAACATTGCACTGAATGGCATGTTCTTCTCTCCTTTTAGATGGCTGAGTTATTGTCTTGAAAAATCAACATTAAAACTGTTGGTCAAGGTTTCGCCTCAATTACCATATACTGTTCAGTAAATAAAAATAATTTCCTGTCTGCGCATTAGATGGAGGAAAACCCATGATTCGATGTTCGCTAACGCTCGGAATGGCATCGCTGTTTGTGGCAAGCACTTGCTTCGCGCAATCCGCCTGGAAGCCGGAACACAACGTGGAATTCATGACCGGCACTGCCGCCGGCGGAGCCCTCGATCGCAATGCGCGCCTGATCCAGAGCATCATTCAGCAGCGCGGCTGGGTGAATGTGCCGTTTACCGTGGTCAACAAGTCCGGTGGTGGCGGTGCCGTGAGCTGGGCTTACATGAACCTCCGCCCCGGAGACGGTCATTACCTGTCGCTGGCCTCGATCGTTTTGATGACCAACAAGATTACCGGCGCCAATCCGATCACCTATACCGACCTTACGCCGATCGTCCACCTGATGTCCGAATATCAGGCGATGGCGGTCCGCGCCGATTCGCCTCTCAAGACCGGAAAAGAACTGATAGACCGTCTGCGCACGGACCCGACGTCTGTCACGTTTGGTCTCGGAACGCCTCGCGGCGGATCCAGTCACATCAGCATCAGTCTGTTGGCGAAGGCAGCGGGCATCGATGCGCGGAAACTGCGCTTCGCGGTATTCAAATCCGGCGGGGATGCGGCGGTGGCCCTGCTTGGCGGCCACGTCGACATTGTTGCGTCCAGCGCCAACAACTATGTCAGGCATGTCGAGTCTGGAAAGATGCGCATACTCGGGGTTGCTGCGCCGCAACGCCTGAACGACGGGTTTGCCAACATACCGACCTGGCGCGAACAGGGGTTTGACGCGGTATTTGCAAATTGGCGTGGCATCTACGGCCCCAGGGGCCTGGGCACGGAGCAGATTGCATACTGGGAAGACGTTTTCGCCAAAATTGTCGAAACCGATGAATGGAAGCAGGAACTGAGGCGTAATCTTTCGGTACCCACGTTTATGCGCCATAAGGAGATGTCCGGTTTCCTGAATGCCAATTACCTGCAATTCCATGAAATCCTCTCGGAACTGGGGTATGCAAAATGAGCGTTTTTCAATGCTGCACCTGATCAGGTATTGAAATGCCGGTCACGGGCATGAAACCCAACCCGCGCGCAGATCGAGAGCTGACAAACTGCTCGAACTGACTCACGGCCGCAAGCACGCCGCCAGCATTGTTCAATTCGTCGTACACCGGAATACCGCTGATCGCCGCGCGCAACCTGAATTGCCGCTTCTGCTCCTCCAGCACCGGATCGCCATCCGAACGCAGCACCATGACGAAGTGCGAATGGCCAGGACAGGAGGCCTTCAGCTGTAAGGCGGCCTGTACCAGCGTATCGAGCGTTTCACTCTTGTCGTAACCTTTGAACGCCGTCATGTTCAGATGCATGATCAGTGCATCGGGTCGGTCCAGCCGGTAAATGGCCTCCAGCATCTTAGATGCCGCAACGCCGCCATCCTTGCGGAAATTTCCTCCCGGAATGTCGACAGGATTGTTGATGGACGAGCCGGGCAGCAGTTCGATCGCTTCGAGCGCGCGACACGTGTCATCGGAAAACGGCGCTACCGTCAGACCGTGCTCGGAAAGATAGTCAGTAGCAAGAACGCTGGTCCCGCCCCCGTTGCCGAACAGTACAACCCGCTTCGTCGGATGCGCGAAGTCCGGCGTGAGCATCTGAAACGCGAGCAGCGTGTCGATCAACTCCTCAACGGAATTTACAAGAATGCATCCCGTCTGTCGCGACAACGCTTGCCATGCACGATCACCGCCGCCCAGCGCGCCGGTATGCGATACCGCCGCCACCTTGCCCTCGGGTGTACGGCCGCCTTTCAGGATGACCACCGGTTTCAGCCCCCGCGCGGTGCGAAGGAGGTCAAACAGCCGGCGACCGTCGCGCGCCGATTCGACATAAAGACCGATGACTTTGGTCTCCTCATGCGCCAGGTAATACTCCACGAAATCGCTCAGTCCGAGATCCGCGCAATTGCCCAGCGTCACTAATCCGGAGAAGGCCAAGCCTCGGTTGGAACCGCGCCGGACGATATCGACCCCCAGTCCGCCACTTTGCGACAGCACTCCGACGGAGCCCGGTGGCTGCGGCCCGATCTCTGTCCACGTGATGCCGCCACGGGGCGAGAATATTCCTACGCAATTTGGCCCGATGAGCCGCATTCCGCCTTGCCGCGCTGCCTTTACCAGTTCTGCCTCAAGCGCAGCGCCGCCTTCACTCTCCGAAAATCCGCTGGAGACGACTTGGGCAAACCGCACCCGGCCATTGGCCTTTGCCAGCAGCGGGATTACGTCTTGGCCGGGTATGGCGATATAGGCGTAGTCGACGGCTTTCGGGATGTCGGCGAAATTGGCATATGCGGGAATACCGTCGATCTCCCGCGCACTGGGATGGATCGGATATATCGAACCGGTGTAGCCGAACGCCCGGATGCGCCGGATCAGCACGTTGCCGCGGCCGCCGCCTTTCGATGATGCGCCAACGACAGCAACGCTGGTCGGTTCGAACAAGGGGCGAAAGCGGTTGACGATCTCGGAAGGTTCCGCGACCGTGACGCCAAACGGGGGGAGACCGGCGGAAACCATCTCAGCCTTCCAGAATAGCGACTACCTGATTTTCCGCGACCGGATCCGACGGCTTGACGAGTATTTCCTTGACCACACCACCGTCCTCGACAATTACCGGAATTTCCATCTTCATCGACTCGATCACGATCAGTACATCACCTTCCTCAACCCGATCCCCCGGAGAAGCTTTTATCTGCCAGACCGTTCCGGTAATTTCCGAGCGCACTTCAATTTTTGCCATTACTTCCTCCGCCTGTTCAGAATCGCGCTCGAAATTCGAGCCCATGGGTTGTCTAAATGCTGCGGCTCCTGCCACCATCCACATTGATCGCAACACCGGTAATCATTGCTGCCTGAGAGGACGCCAGAAATACCGTCAACCCGGCAATGTCCGACGGCATCACCACCCGGCCTAACGGAACCTCGCGGTTCAGGTATTTTTTTGCCTCTTCGGTCGAAAGCCCGCGATCACTCGCCGTCATGTTCACCAATTCCGTCCAGCGACCCGTGTCGGTCGACCCGGGGTTGATGGCATTGACAGTAATACCCTGCGGCCCCAGTTCATTGGCCAATGCCTTGGTCACGCCCAGCGTGGCCAGATTGATCGGTGAAGACATCACGGAAAAGGCACCGGGTTCGCGCCCCCGGGTTCCCGCAACATTGATGATGCGCGCCTGGTCGGATTTCCGGAGCAACGGCAGACAATTCCGTGTTACCCGAACAAGCCCCAGCGGCTTGACATTGAAATTGTGCGTCCAAGATTCATCGTCAATGTCTTCAAGTCTTCCGCGTGTCGCCCCTCCGGCACAATTGACGAGAATGTCACAACCTCCCAGCGTGTCCGCCGCTTTGGTCACTGCTCGTGCCAGTACATCCGGTTGTTGCATATCCAGTTTGCAGACCACGGTGCGAATAGCCGGATGTTTTTCAGAAAGTTCGGCCGCCAATGCAGTGCACCGCTGCAGATCACGACCAAACAAGGCCAGATTTACGCCTTCGACAGCTAATGCACGAGCGATCGCCGCTCCGATCCCGCGCGAGGCGCCTGTAACGAAAGCATTGCGCCCTTTGAGTCCGAGCTCCATCAAATATCCTTTTCGGATTTTGGCAGCGATTCAGCACTGATCTGGCCGTTGATCGCCTCCTCACGTTATTGCCTTTTTCCCCGCAGAAACAAGAAACAATTTTTTTTGGTTCTTTGTCTGCAAGAAATTTCCATCAAAGAATAACAACCATGTTGATTCCATTCAAGAATATTGTGCTATTCTGGTATTCCCAAATCGTATACTGAAGCTGCCCATGAAATTGCAGCAACTGCGGTATGTTGTCGAAGTTTTCCGGCACGGAAATCACCTGTCCGCCGCCGCGGAGTATTTGAATACCTCGCAGCCCGGTATCAGCAAACAGATCCAGTTGCTGGAAGCGGAACTGGGGTTTTCCGTATTCCAGCGCAAGCGCAATCGCATCCTGGGATTGACCGAACCCGGGCGCCGGATCATGGAAATTGCACAGCGCGTCATCAGTGACGTTGATGGTCTGAAAGCAGTCCGGGATGACTTTGCCACCCAGGATCAGGGCAGTCTGACCATTGCCACCACCCATACCCCAGCCAGGTACATCTTGCCAACGATCATCGAAAAATTTGCCCGCCGTTTTCCCCTGGTGAGGCTCGGCCTGCGACAAGGTAATCCAACCCAAATTTGTGAAATGGTGGAAAGCGGCGATGCCGACATCGCGATCGGAACGGAAACCAGCCAACCTTTTCCCAACCTGGTACGAATGGCTTGCATGGAATTACCGCGTTGCGTGGTCGCAAAACTCGGGCATCCGATACTGCGGGTCGAGCAAATTACCTTGGCTGAAATCGCCAAATATCCCATCATCACCCATGATCCAGCGTTCAGCGGTCGCTGGCGGGTCATGGAGGCATTCAAGAAACAGGGGCTGAAGCCCCAGTTCATTTTCGGGATCGTCGACGCCGACGTCAGCAAGGCTTACGTCGAGCGCGGTTTTGGTATTGCAATTTTGTCCGCGGTATCAGTGGATCACAAACGGGACAGCGGTTTGCGCGCACGCGATGTCAGCCATTTACTGGAACCCAGTACGACGTATATATCGCTCAGAAAAAACGGCTATTTCCGGCAGTTTGTTTTTGATTTCATCAACGGTCTTTCACCCGAACTCACGCCAGACCGGGTGGTAACTCTGCTAAACGGCAGCCTGAAGAAAACCATCAAAACAAAACGTACCCGTGCATCCGCCAAAAGCCTGTGACTGAAGCCGCAATATTCTTATCGGCGACTCCCGTCGATAATTTGCGGCCGTTTGACTTTATTTCCGCGCGGCCTTGAACCGCTCGAAGGTTGCCAGCGCCGCCAGCGGATGTCCGGCATTGGCCATTTCGTCATATACCGGCACGCCCAGCGCCACTGCCTTATCACGGAATTCGCGCTTGCGTGCTTCGAGAGAAGGATCGCCGTCGGAACGCAGTACCAGGATGAAATGCGACTGGCCGGGATATTTTTCCTGGACGCGCATTGCAGCCGCCACCAGGTTGTCCAGTACTTCGGGCTTGGTGCGTCCGACAAACGCCGACAGGTTCAGGTGCATCACCAGTGCTTCAGGTTTGCCCAGGCTGTAGATGATGTCGAGGATTTTTTCGGCGACACGGCCGTCGTCCTGCTGCAGCGTGCCTACCGGACAGTCGACCGGATTGGTGATACTGGTCCCGGGCGGCAGTTTCAGCTCCGCCAGCGCATCGATTACCGGTTGTGCGAATGGTATGACATCGAGATCCAGCCTTGAGTAATAATCCGTGGCCAGGACACTGGTGCCACCGCCGTTGCCGAACAGCACGACTTTCTGCGTCGGGCGCTGAGGGCGCGGCGTCAGGGTCTGGAAAATCAGCAGCGTGTCGATGAAGTTGTCCAGCGTGTCGACCAGCATGCTGCCGGTCTGCCGTGCCAGTGCAACCCATACGCGGTCATCACCTGCCAGAGAACCGGTGTGCGACGCAGCCGCGGCAAGTCCCTGCTGGGTACGTCCACCCTTGAGGATGACGACCGGTTTGGTCGCCTTGGCGTTGCGCAGGATATCGAACAGGCGCCGCCCATCCTTGGCCGTTTCGATGTAGAGGCCGATCACTTTGGTCTGCGGATCGGCAATGTAGAACTCCAGCAGATCCGACGGCGTAACGTCGGCACAGTTACCGACAGTCACCAAACCGGAAAATTTGAGTCCGCGCGACAGTCCGCGACGGATGATGTCGGTGCCGAGGCCGCCGCTTTGCGACACGATGCCGACCGGGCCGACTTCCTTCGGACCGATTTCGGTGAAGGTCACATGGCCGCGCGGCGTGTAGATACCGAGGCAGTTCGGCCCTAACAGACGCATGCCACCGGCACGCGCGGCCTCAGCCAGTTCGACCTGCAGATTTTTCCCTTCCTCCACCTCACCAAAACCGCTGGATACCACCTGCGCAAAACGCACATGGCCTTTGGCTGCGGACAGCATCGCCGGAATCTGCGCGCCCGACACGGCGATATAAGCGTAATCCACCGGTTTCGGTGTATCGGCGAGAGTTTTGTATGCGGTCAAGCCGTCGATTTCCGCAGCTGCGGGATGAATCGGATAGATATCGCCGGTAAAGCCGAATTCGCGGATGCGGCGGATGAACACATTGGGCAGCGCATTGCCCTTGGTCGATGCGCCAACCACGGCAACGGTTTTCGGTGCAAACAGCGGGGTGAATTCTTTAAGTACAGTCATGTTCGTTTCAACCCAATATGAATCTGGCATCGACCGCAACAGCAGCGGTATCAGACACGATCAGCGGATTGATATCGGCTTCACTGATGTCGGCTGCGTGCTGCATCAGCAGGCCGTTGTCGCCGCCTACTTTCAGCAACACATCGATGATGGCTTCGATCGATGCCGGCTTGGTGCCACGCGCGCCCTTGAGTATGGCTGCGCCTTTCAGCTCGGCGAGCATTTCCTCGGCGTCGATGCGGGTAATAGGACACAGGCGGAACGAGACGTCCTTGAGTATTTCCACGAAGATACCGCCCAGCCCAACCATCACCAGCGGTCCGAATTGCGGATCGCGCAGGCCGCCGATCACCAGTTCATGGCCGGCAGGCGCCATTTCCTCGATCAGGAAACCGTCGATGCGTGCACCTTTGATCTTCGGCGCATCCAGCATGCCCTCGATCGCGGTCTTGACTTCGGCCGCCGAACGCAGATTGATTTTGACGCCGCCAGCATCACTCTTGTGCAGGATGTCCGGCGACATGACCTTGACCACTACTGGCGCCTTCAAACCGTTCATCACCGCATCAACCTCGGCCACACCTTTGGCCACACGCGACTGCGGCACATTGATGCCATAACTGGACAGCAGTTGTTTGCCGGCACTCTCATCGAGCGCATTGCGCCCGGCGCTGCGCGCTGCGGCCACCGGATTTTCATTGAGTTTGTTCATTTTTTTATACTTTCCTGCCTGTGACTTCACTGATGATGCCGGTGTGTACGCGTCCTGCCCGGAACGGTTCCGAACGCAGGATGTTGAGCACCGCCGGGATGTTGTTTTTGAGGCCCTGGATTTCGAAGGCTTCCAGCGCCGTGATCAACTGGTCGATCGCAGCTTCGCGTGTTGCGCCGCGCACGATGACCTTGGCAATCATCGGATCGTAATGTGGTGTCACGTCGCGGCCTTCGGCATAACCGGTATCGACGCGGATGCCCTCGCCAGACGGTGGACGGAACACCGTCAGCTTGCCCGGCGACGGGAAAAAGTTTTTCGGATCCTCGGCATACACCCGGGCCTGGATGGCATGGCCTTTAATCTCAGGTTTACCCGGCAAAATGGCGGCGAGTTTTTCACCAGCCGCGGAACGGATCTGTGCGCGCACCAAATCCACACCCGTGACTTCCTCGGTCACGCCATGCTCCACCTGCAGCCGGGTGTTCATTTCAAGGAAACTGAAGGTGCCGTCGGCGCCGAGCAGCATTTCGACGGTGCCGATGTTATCGTAACCCATGCTGCGCATGATGCCGGCGATCTGGTCGGCGACCGCCACCGCCTTGTCCCGCGGAATCAGCGGACCGGGGGCCTCTTCGATTACTTTCTGGTTGCGTCGCTGGGTCGAACAATCACGCTCGAACAAATGCATGGCGCTACCGTACGCATCGCCGAGGATCTGGAATTCGACATGGCGCGGGCGATCGATCAGTTTTTCGAGATAGACCTCGGCCGTACCGAAACCGCGGCTGGCCATGGAACGCGAACGCTCCACGGCACCCAGCAGTTCGGATTCATCCTTGGCTGGCAACATGCCGATACCACCGCCACCGCCGGCCGGCTTCACCAGTACCGGGAAACCGATTTTGCGTGCGGCAGCAAGGATGGCGTCATTGTCATCGGGCAGCACACCGGAACCCTGCGACATCGGCATGCCGTACTGCGCAGCGATGTCGCGGGCACGGGTCTTGTGGCCCATGGCGTCGATCCATTTCGGCGACGGCCCGATGAAATGGCTGCCGGCGTCGATCACTTTCTGCGCAAACGCTGAGTTTTCCGACAGAAAGCCGTAACCGGGATGCAGGCCGTCGGCTTTCGACTTGCGCAGGACCTCAACAATCAGATCCTGGTTGAGATAACTCTCGCGCGCAGGTGCTGCGCCGATGGCGTAAGTTTCGCTGGCCATTTCCAGATAGGGCGCACCGGCGTCGGCTTCGGAATACACCGCGACCGCCGGAATTTTCATTGTGTTGAGCGCACGCAGAACGCGGGCGGCAACGGCGCCACGGTTTGCGACTAATACTTTATTAAACATCAGATTTTCTTTCCTGCAGGCAATTTTTGTGTGATCAGGTAATTAAGCAACTTGGTGATTAAGTGATTGCAGTTCACCGTCACCGAATCACTTAATCGCCCAATCAAATGTTCTTCAGTAGCTGGTGGGCCATGAGCGCATCAGGTGTTGCCCCACGCCCTTGGTCATGCGCAGTTTGTAAACATCGAGCATGCGAATCAGGTAATCGCGCGTGTCCTGCGGTTTGATCACCGATTGCGCGGCATACACCGCGGCCAGTCCCCAGACGTCCGCGCCCTTGCGGATGTCGGCCAGCGCTTCTTCAAAGCCGGGTTCGCCGACTCCAACGCCGTGGACGATCTTGGTGGCGAAGTCCGGGCTCATGAAACTGATCTCGGCCGTCGGCCACGCCGCGACATCGTCGGAGTGGCGGCCGCCGCCCATGCATACGTAGGCACGGCCATAACTCTTGCGCACGATCACCGTCATGTGCGGCACGGTGACCAGGGTCATCGCGTTCATGAAATTCATGATCTTGCCCGGTGCGCCGGCGCGTTCGGCTTCGGTGCCAATCTGGAAACCGGGTGTGTCGACCAGCATCACGAACGGAATATTGAACGAATCACAAAGCACGATGAAATCGACAATCTTGCGGCAGGCATCGGCGTCCAGCGCGCCGCCGCGGTGCAGCGGGTTGTTGGCAATGATACCGACGCTTTTGCCGCCGAGGCGCGCGAGGCCGGTCACCGCACTTTTTCCGAAGCGCGGTTTCAGTTCCAGCAGCGAGTCCTTGTCGATGATGCACTTGATCACGCGTTTCATGTCGTACACCTGCGTGCGGCTTTCGGGCAGGATGTCGAACACTTTGGCCATGTCGGTGCCGGAACCCGCGGGCACCGCGGCTTCCGGCGGCGCCTCCTTGTGGTGGCTGGGCATGTAGGTGAGGAATTTCTTGATCAAGTCGAACACTTCTTCTTCGGTGTCGGCGAACTGATCAATCAGTCCGGTTGTTTCCGCATGCAACCGCCATCCGCCGAGCGCCTCGGCGGACACTTTTTCGCCCAGTGCCATCGACACCAACCCGGGGCTGGACACCGCCATGATCGCGCTTTTGTGCATCACCGCGAAATCCGACTGGCACATCAGCCAGGTTGAGGAGCCGAAGGACGGACCGAATGCTGCAGCGGCCATCGGCACTTCGCGCATGCGACGGAATTGCGTGTTGTCATTGCCAAGCAGCAGACCCATGCCGCGCGCACCCATCGCATCGGGCAGGCGCGCACCGGTGGATTCACCGATCAGCACCAGCGGCATGCCGCGTTCGGTGGCGGCGCGTTTCATATGCGCGATTTTTTTGCCGTTGGTGGCCGAGGTCGATGCGCCCTTCACCGTGAAATCGTTGACCACCAGACACACATCGCGATCATTGATGCGGCCAAAGCCGGCGAGCTTGCCGTCGGTCTGGGTTTCGTTTTCCTGCTCCGCGTACACGCCGGACGATCCGAACAAGCCGGATTCAATGAACGAACCCTGATCCATTAAATAATCGATACGCTGGCGCGCGTTCCAGATGCCCTTGGCCGTGCGCTTTGCATATTTCTCTTCGCCACCACCGGCCAGCGCCTTGGCACGGCGGGCTTCGTATTCCTGCAGCAATGCTTCGAATGCCATATTAAATACCCAATAAAATCAATTACTTATGAGAATAACCTGTTTCAGGCACAACATCCCGTGGATCGCTGTAAATAATCCCCGCCTCTTCTAGCGCCTGCAATTCCGTTTTGGTCCAACCCATCTGCTCCAGTACGCTGCGCGTGTCCTGGCCCACGCGGCCGCCGCTTTTGCGGATATGCCCGGGAGTGCGCGACAGCTTGGGGACCACACCGGTCAACGTCACTGCACCCAGATCATCATCCGGCACTTCGGCCAGCATGCCCCGTTCACGAAAATGCGGGTCGATGAATATGTCGGCCACGTTGTTGATGCCCATTGCCGGCACATCCACCGCATCCAGTGTCTTGCGGATATCCGCCAGCGTATGTTTGCCGGCCCAGTCCGCCACAATGCCATCGAGTTCCTGCTGGTGCTGACCACGGGCAATCGCGTTTGCAAAACGTTCGTCGGTGAGCAGTTCGGGACGGCCGATGGCCGGTGCAAAACGGCGAAACACCGTGTTCTGTGCAGCCTGGATGTGCACAAACTGGCCTTCAGCGGTGGCATACAGATTGTTCGGCACACTGCCGGCAATACCGGAGCCGGCACGGTTGGCGATTTCACCGAGCTTGTCGAAGGCCGGCACATGCGGTTCAATAAAACTAAATGCGCCTTCAGCCAGCGCAGCATCGACATACTGGCCTTCGCCGGTGCGATTGCGGTGCAGCAGCGCCATCATCGCGCCAAACGCCGCATACAAGCCGGTGATGTAATCCGTCAGCGCCACGGCAACACGCGCCGGCGGCCGGTCGGGATCGCCGGTGAGGTGGCGCAATCCGCTCGCCGCTTCGCAGATGACGCCATAGCCGGGGCGCGAGCTGTAAGGGCCGGTCTGGCCGAAGCCGCTGATACGCACCATCACCAGGTCCGGGCGCAGGCGGGACAGGTCGGCATAACCCAGGCCCCATTTCTCCAGCCCGCCGGGACGGAAATTCTCGATCACCACATCGCATTGCGGCACCAGCTTGCGCACCAGTTCCTGGCCCTTGGCATGGCGCAGATCGACGGCTATCAGTTTTTTGTTGCGCAGAATGCTCGCTGCGTACAGCGACTTGCCCTTGTAACGCTTGCCCGCCGAACGCACGCCATCGCCTTCGCGCGGTTCAATCTTGATGACCTCGGCGCCGAAATCAGCGAACAGCCGCCCGCAAAACGGCCCGGCGATGGTGGATCCCATCTCCAGCACACGGTACCCGGCCAGCGGACCCTGCGGGGTGGCGCTCATGACTTATTTTATAAGCCCGATATCCGTGAGAATGGTGCGCAATTCAGCCGCCTGCGATTCGTAATATTTCGCAGTCTCCTTCGCTGGCAGGTAATTACCATCCCAATAACTCGCCGCAAGTTCCTTTTGCCACTCCTCGGACTGCGACAGCTTCTGGAATGCGCTCTCCCAATAGGCAACCTGGGCGGCATTCAGTCCTTTTGGACCGATGGCGCCCTGCGATGCGGAAAATGTGCCGTCTATCCCCTGTTCTTTCCACGTCGGGACGGCGGCCAGCGCGCCGGCCATGCGTTGTGCCGATGAAATGGCAATGACACGGATTTTGCCGGCCTGCAGTTGCGCGATCACGTTTGGCGTCGTCGACGACACGACGTCGATATGGCCGCCAAGCAGGTTGGTCACCGATTCGCCCGAGGATTTGAAGGCAATCACTTTCATTTTCCGGATGTCGACACCGGCGGCTTTCATCGCCTTGGCGATGCCGATGTGGATATGATTGCCCAGCGTGCTGGCCACTGCGACCGACAGTGAAGAAGGATCCTTTTTCAGGCGTTCCACCAGGTCCGCGCCGGTCTTGATCGGCGAATCAGCGCGTACCGCCACCGTCATGTATTCGTTGAACAGCAGCGAAATCATCGTGAAATCGCTCCAGGTCATCTGGCTGGTGCCGACCAGCTTGTTGGTGAGCAGCGTGTACGGCGCAATCGACACGTAATGGCCATCGCCGGCATGTTGGTTCAGATAGTGCCAGGCGATGGTGTTGCCGCCACCCGGCTTGTTCATCACCGTGGCGCTGACATCGACGATTTTCTTTTCCTGCCAGATACGCTGCACCGCGCGGTTGGCACGGTCCACGGCGCCGCCGGCGGCGGTGCCGGAAATGATTTCAACATTGCGTTCCGGCTTCCACGCGGTCTGCGCCGGGGCCGCCGTTGCCACCAGCAATACGCAAGCGCCGGTCAGCGCTTTGAACATGATTTTTTTCATTGCAATTCTCCTCAGGATAATCAGGGCCTGACGCCGCTTTTGAATTTCGGCCCGAGCTGCGAGCGCAACCGCCCCTGCAGGGTGTCGATGAACTGGCACAGGTAGGGCCGTGTTTCGCGCGGATCGATGATGTCTTCGATGGCAAAGGCCTCGGCAGTGCGGAACGGCGAGGCGAGTTGTTTCAGTTCGGCCTCGAGTTCCCGCTCTCGTGCGGCCGGATCCACCGCACTTTCGATTTCGCGCCGGTACGCCGCCTTGACACCGCCTTCGACCGGCAACGAGCCCCATTCGGCCGAGGGCCAGGCGATCTTGAAATTGAGCCCGCCGCGGTCGATGAACCCGCCGCCGGCAACGCCATAACATTTACGGATCAGCACTGAAAACACCGGCACGCTGACCTGGAACCCGATGTAGCGGGCGCGTACACCTTCGCGCAGGATCGCATCCGATTCGGATTCAACACCGACCATCAGCCCCGGGACGTCGGCAAACAGGATGATCGGGATGTTGAACATGTCGCAGAGTTCGGTGAAATGCCCCTGCTTGCGCACGGCCTTGTAATCCATGATGCCGCCGGTCATCGGGTTGCTGGCGATGATGCCGACGACCTTGCCGTTCAGGCGTGCGAAAGCGGTAATCACCGCGCGGCCGAAGCTGGGCTGGATTTCGAACAGCGAACCGCGATCGACGATCATATCCAGCAGCTTTTTCATGTTGTAGGCCTGGCGATTGGAGCGCGGCACGATGCTGGCCAGCGCGTCCTCGCAACGGTCCACCGGATCGCCGCAATCGACGACTGGCGGCAATTCCCACACGTTCTGCGGCATGTACGTCAGGAAACGGCGGATCTGGTCAAAGCAGTCCTGCTCGTTTTCCGCAACATTGTCGATGGTGCCGGCGGTATCGACCGCGACTGCGGTACCGCCGAGTTTGTCCTTGTGCAGCTTGTGACCGAACGCGCGCTCGACCACCGGCGGTCCGGCGGCAAAAATCTGCCCGCTGCCTTTGACCATGATCGACCAGTGCGACAGGATCGCGCGCATCGACGGACCGCCCGCGGTGGTACCCATCACCGCACTGACCACCGGCACGATGCCCAGCAGATCGACCGAACGCTCCATGCCGTCCTGGCCGTAACCCGGCACCACGGTGTACCCCTTGCGCTTGGCGGTATTGACCGTACCGCCGGTGCCGTCGATCAGATTGACCAGCGGAATACGGTACTCATACGCGAGGTCTTCGATAAAGCCGCCCTGCCCGCCCTTGCGCCGGTCGCTGCCGAATCCGGTACCGGCTCGGATGGTGTAATCCTCGCCGCCGATCGCCACCGGCCGGCCATCAATCCGGGCAACACCCATCACATAAGGCGCGGGCTCGAATCCGGTAAGCTGCCCGTGAACATCATATTTGGCCTTGCCGGCAAGTTTGCCGATTTCGCGGAATGAGCCGCGATCAGTCAGTCCGGTAATACGTTCACGCACCGTCAGCTTGCCTTGGGCATGGTGCTTGGCCACGGCTTCCGGACCGCCGCAGGCTTCCGCCAGCTGGCGACGGCGATGCAGTTCGTCGATTTCAGGCTGCCAGCTCATGGGTTCAGGGCATCAAAAAAATATAAATAAAATCAAATACTTATTATGTAAGCGTGGGCTCACTGTCGGATCGCAAGCGGAGGCTTACTTTTTCGCCTTATTGGCCACCCTGTAGGCCACGATCACTCTTCGATGATGGCGACGACCTGACCTTCGGCCACCGGGTCTTTTTCCTTGACCAGGATTTCCTTGACCGTGCCACCGTCTTCGGTAATCACCGGAATTTCCATTTTCATCGACTCGATGACGATCAACGTGTCGCCACTTTCAACCTTGTCGCCGGGCTTGGCTTTGAGTTGCCAGACGGTGCCGGTAATTTCAGATTTGACTTCGATGCGGGCCATGACGGAGCTCCTGAGGGTGGGATCGAAAAGGAATAGTAGGGAGTGCAGGATGCTATTCTTGGGCCATATTGTTGTCAAGAAGATTGTTGACAATAATACAATGCGTACGTATCGTGGCGCTCATCATGATCAACCTGCCGAATGCCATGCCTGCCACCAACGTCTTGTCTGATGTGTTGCCACCACTGCGCAGCACTGCACCGCTAACCCAGTCGCTGCCCGAACAGATTGCCGCGCAACTGTCGGAACGCATCGTGTCCGGGGCTTATACGCCGGGTCAGCGCGTGATGGAACAAGCCATCGCCGAGGAATTCGACGTCAGCCGCGGCCCGGTGCGTGAAGCGCTGCGCTTGCTGGAAAAAGAAGGCCTGGTGATGATTCTGCCGCGCCGCGGCGCGCAGGTCACCAATCCGACCATCGAGGAAGTGAACGAGATTTTCGACATCCGCGCCATGCTCAACGGTCTGCGCGACCGGCTGATCGCTGAAGGCCATCAGCGCGATTCCCTGATTCCGCTGCTGGAACAGGACATCACGCGACTGGCGCAGACCGCCGCGGTTCCGGGACCTGGCGACGAATACATCGATATCGTGCTGCGGCTGAACCGGCTGCTGACCCAGGCCGCGGGGAATCACCGGCTGCAGGCCATCCTCGGTTCGCTCGCAGTACAGACGGTGCGTTACACCCGCCTCGGCTTGTCGACGCCGCGACGCCGCAAACAATCGGCGCAAAACTGGCAAAGCCTGTTGCAGGCCATCCGCAGCGGCGACGGCGATGCCGCAGAACGCATCGCACGCCAGCGCGTCATCGATTCGCGTAACGCCGCGGTCGAACACCTGCGCACACAATCCACAGCCTGAATTCGCGGTTGTGCGCCCCCGGACCGCCGCTTAAGATAGTGGCCTTGTTTTTCGCCGTTTAAATCAAGTTTTAATCATTCTCCCACCGGAAACCCCCACGATGACTGCCTTGCCTAAACTGACTGATGCCACGCTGGAACTCGACGGCCGCATTGCCACGCTGACCTTCAACCGCGATGACGTGCGCAACGCACTGACCAGCACCGACCTGGTGTCGGACATCGTCAACACCCTGCAATGGGCAAACAGCTGCCTGGATGCCTCGGTACTGATCATCACCGGCGCCGGCAGCGCGTTTTCGGCTGGGGGTAATATCAAGACCATGGGCGAACGTTCCAAGGCCCCTCCGCATGAACTGCAGCGCGCCTACCGCACCGGCATCCAGCGCATTCCGCTGGCAATGCAGGACACCGATATTCCGATAATCGCAGCAGTCAACGGCCCGGCCATCGGCGCCGGCTTCGACCTCGCCAATATGTGCGACATCCGTATCGGTTCCACCGATGCGCAGTTTGGCGAAACCTTCGTCAACCTCGGCATCATCCCCGGCGACGGCGGCGCGTGGTTTCTCAATCAACTGCTCGGTTACCAGCGCGCTGCGGAACTGACGCTGACCGGCCGCGTACTGAAAGCAGATGAAGCCAAAGCACTCGGCATCCTGCTCGAAGTCACGGAACCCGGCGAACTGATGGCCGCGGCGAAAAAAATGGCCGGCAAAATCGCCGCCAAACCGCCGCAGGCTATCCGTTACGCCAAACGCCTGCTCAAACTGTCACAACGGCAACAGCTCAGCGAACACCTCGATACCTGCTCGGCTTTCCAGGCCATCTGCCACAAGACCGAAGATCACCAGGAAGCTCTGCTGGCGTTTTTCGATAAGCGCAAAGGCGAGTTCAAGGGCCGGTAATGAACGGGCCGCGCCGGATCAGTTGCGCGCTGTTGCTGGCAGCCCTGCTGGCGATGCCGGCACTGGCACAGCAAAAAACGGCGGGCAAAGCGCAGGACGGCGTGTTTGCACCGCGCGATGAAGCCGCCGGGGATCAGTCATGGACGCGATTCCGTGACCGGTTGCTTGCAGCAGTGCAGCAGCGCGACAAAAAATTCGTACTTAGTCAGGTCGATCGTAATGTGCGCAACGGCATCGGCCAGCCCAGCGGGCTTGATGAATTTGTCCGCCAGTGGGAACCCGATGCCGAGAACGGCCCCCTGTGGCGCGAACTGCCGCGCGCGCTGCATCTCGGCACGGCCTGGCACAGCCATGAAAAAATGCCGCGCAGCCTGTGTGCACCCTATGTGCTGCCGCGCTGGCCGGCCAACACCGATCCGCATGGCAACGGCGCGATCACCGCGCGCGAAACCACGTTGCGGACGGCGCCTTCCGGCAGTGCGGACATCCTCGCCAGCCTCGGCCAATCCATCGTCCGCGTCATCGACTGGGAAGTCGACGACAGCGATGCCGAGGTCAAACAGAAGTGGGTAAAAATCAACACGCAGGCCCGCGACGGTTTTATCCCGGAGGAACACATCCGCAGTCCGCTCGAACACCTCGCCTGTTTCCGCAAAAGCGAAGCGGGCTGGCGTCTGACTTCATTCCTCGCCGCCGGCGAGTAGCATGTTTACGCCATGCGCCCGATCGCCATGCGTCCAATATTCCTTGCTGCGACGCTACTGATCATGACAAGCGCCGCGCATAGTCTGGATCTGCAGGGCCATCGCGGCGCGCGCGGCCTGCTGCCTGAAAACACCTTGTCGGCTTTTGCGCAGGCGCTGAGCATCGGCGTCACCACGCTGGAACTCGATACCGCGGTCACCAGGGACGGTGTGGTCGTGGTCAGTCACGATGCGACGCTCAATCCGGACATTACGCGCAGACCCGACGGGTTATGGCTTACACGCAATGACCTCCCGATCCACACGCTGACCTACGCCGAATTGCAGCAATACGATGTGGGCCGTATCCGCCCTCAATCGAACTACGCACAGCGTTTCTCCGCGCAGCAGCCGGTCGACGGCGCGCGTCTGCCGCAACTCGCCGACGTGTTCGCGCTGGTGCGCCGTGCCGGCAACAAAACGGTGCGCTTCAACATCGAAACCAAGATTTCACCGGAACAGCCGCAGTACACATTGCCGCCAACGGAATTTGCACGTGCACTGATTGCGCTGGTGCGCGCGGAAAAACTGGAGTCCCGCGTCACCATCCAGTCCTTCGACTGGCGCACGCTGCAGGTGGTGCAGCAGGAGGCACCGCAGATCGCGACGGTGTATCTGACCGCGCAGCAAGCCTGGCTGGACAATATCCGCGCCGGCGACAGCGCTTCGCCGTGGACCGCGGGATTTCACGTCAGCCGTTACTCCGGGTCGGTGCCACGGATGATCAAGGCGGCAGGCGGCGCAATATGGTCGCCTTATTTCGGCGATGTCACCCGTGAAACCGTACGCGAGGCGGAGCAGGCGGGATTAAAAGTAGTGGTGTGGACAGTCAACGAGCCGCACGACATCGCGCGCATGATCGATTTCGGCGTCGACGGCATTATTTCCGATTATCCGGATCGCCTGCGGCGGATTGCTGCGAAACACGGCCTGCCGCTGCCACCGGCAACGCCGGTCATTCCCTGAACCGGCGCAGCAGTTTCATTTTTGCGATTTAACCGGTCAGCGCAGGCCCGCGATGTACTCGGAAACGGCGGCGATTTCCTGGTCGCTCATTTTGGCAGCCACGCCGCGCATCATCTGTGCGGCGTCGTTGGCGCGCTGCCCGACACGGAATGCCTTCAGCTGCGTCGAAGTGTAGTCGGCATGCTGGCCGGCAAGCCGCGGAAACTGTGCCGGCATGCCGGCGCCGTTGGGCGCGTGGCAGGAAGCGCAGGCCGGCACCCCTTTGCCGGCGACGCCGCCGCGATAAATCGCCTCACCCTGCTTGACCAGTTTGGCATCGCGCGCCACGCCCGGCTTGACTTTTTGCGCTGCAAAATAAGCGGCGAGGTTTTTCATGTCGTCTTCGGACAGGTTGGCCACCATGCCCGCCATCACACCGTTGTTGCGCTCCGCCGGTTTGCCGCCCTGCGATTTGAAATTCATCAGTTGTTTATAGGTGTATTCCGGATGCTGGCCGGCGAGACTCGGATTGACCGGAATCGCGCTGTTGCCGTCAGCCGCATGGCAGGCCGCGCAAACCTGGGTGACGGTTTGCTGGGCTTTGGCCGGATCGCCCTTGATCACGCCCTGGGCCAACACGCCTTGTGCCGCCAGTGCTCCCACCACAACGGCCAGCAGCCGCCAGGTTTTCAGGTCGCGGTTCATATGGCGGTGTTCCATGCATACTCCTTGATTCATACGGTCGTAAAAAAGGCTTGTATTCTATAACATTCCGCCCGGCGCACTCCCCCTCACCCGCCGCGCCCCAAGGATCATCACCAGTGTCCCTGTTTTCACAACTCGAGTTTCGCTACGCCGTGCACCAGCTGACCGACATGCCGCCAGACCAAGGTGCCGAGGTCGCTTTTGCCGGCCGTTCCAACGCCGGCAAATCCACGGCGATCAATGCGCTCGCCAATCGCCGCAAGCTGGCGTTTGTCAGCAAAACCCCGGGGCGCACCCAGGCCATCAACTTTTTCGATATGGGCAACCACTGTTCGCTGGTTGATCTCCCGGGTTACGGCTATGCCAAGGTACCGCGCCAGGAACAGGAACGCTGGGATGAGTTAATTGGCACTTACATCTCTAATCGTAACTCATTGATATTATTGATAGTTATTGTTGATATTCGACGCGGGCTGACACCTCTGGACTGGCAAATGCTGGACTGGCTGGCTCCCACCAACAAAGCGGTCCACATATTACTGACTAAGGCCGACAAACTGAACCGGCAGGAGGCCGCGGCAGTGCTCCGACAGACTACAGCCGAACTCGCGCGTCATCCCGGCGAGGCCACGGCACAGATTTTTTCCGGCACCAGCAAGACCGGCGTCAAGGAAGCACAGGCGGTCATTGCACGACGGCTGAAACAATAAAAAGCCCCCGGTTAAGGGGAGTAAACCGGGGGCGAAGAGCCTTAAATAGGTTTAAGGCACCCGCTCAGGGAGGGAAGCGGGAGATGACCGAAGTCATCTGTAACATCAGACGACTATAATTACGATTAGTTCCCACCATCGCGGGCAGCGGAAAACTTCCCGTATTTCCAAGGTGTTAGCCCTATGTCCCCTTTAGGCAAGTATCCCGCAGTGCGCATGCGCCGCATGCGCAGAGACGATTTTTCGCGGCGCCTGATGCGCGAACACCGGCTGACCACAGACGACCTGATTTATCCGGTGTTCATCATCGATGGCAAAAACCGCACAGTCGCTGTGGATTCCATGCCCGGGGTGCAGCGTTACACCATCGACCAGTTGCTGCGCCACGCCGACCACTGCCTCGAGGCCGGGATTCCGGCCATTGCCCTGTTTCCGGCCATCGAGCGTGCGCTGAAAACGGCGGACGGACGCGAAGCCGTCAATCCCAAGGGCCTGGTGCCGCGCGCAGTGGCGGCGCTGAAAAAACGTTTCCCCGATCTGGGCGTGATTACCGATGTGGCGCTGGATCCGTACACCACGCATGGCCAGGACGGCATCATCGATGCCGGCGGCTATGTGCTGAACGATGAAACCGTCGCCGTGCTTGAACGCCAGGCGCTGGTCTGCGCGGCGGCCGGCGTGGATATCGTCGCACCTTCCGACATGATGGACGGGCGCATCGGCGCGATCCGCGCAGCGCTCGACAGCAAACACCACATCCACACCAAGATCATGGCCTACTCGGCAAAATATGCGTCGGGATTCTATGGCCCGTTCCGCGATGCCGTAGGTTCGACAAAAAATCTGGGCAAAGGCGATAAACGCAATTACCAGATGGACCCGGCCAACAGCGACGAAGCCTTATGGGAAGCCGGCCTCGACCTGCAGGAAGGCGCCGACATGGTGATGGTCAAACCGGGCATGCCGTACCTGGACATCGTGCGTCGTTTGAAAGACCAGTACAAGGCACCGACTTATGTCTATCAGGTCAGCGGTGAATACTCGATGCTGAAAGCCGCCGCAGCAAAAGGCTGGTTGGACGAGCAGCAATGCGTGATGGAGTCATTGCTGGCGTTCAAACGCGCGGGGGCCGATGGCGTGCTGACATACTTCGCACTGGACGCGGCGCGCTGGCTGAAAGAAGAACCCAGCTAACGCCCCGCCAGGCCGGTCTCAGAGCAGGGCCTCGACAGCCGGCAATCGCGCCCGCTCGATTACGCGGCCTTCGGCCGCGGCCCGCAAAGACATCCGCAGATCGCGCATATCGAGCACAGTCAGCTCGATTTCGATGGCTTCAACGGTAATGTTGAACACCGGCAACACCCGCGGTTCATGGCCCGCATGCAGCCGGCTCTGTCCAGCCTTGTAGGAGATGTTGCGGTCGATCAGGAACACCTCGACTGCTTTGGCGCTCTCGGCAAACAACTGCAGACGGATTACGGCATACGGCCCCGCCATACCGGACAACACCGAGCCCGTCAGATGCGGGTCGAAAGCAGCCAGTATGCGCATCGCACGAACCGCCTGTTCCCGCAACGCACGGATCCGCAGATCCTGTTCAGTACTTCGGTAAATATCCTGGTATTCACGCCGCGCCGCGTCGATTTCGTCGTTATTGGGCAAGCGGCACGCGTCGGGGATGCCCAGTTGTTTTGCAGCTTTGCGTTTGGCCAGGCCGTAGTCCTCGATGCCGTCCTGCACCATCAACCGGGCGGCATGCACGGCAATTGCGTTGCGTGTGTCATCGCGGCCCCGCTCTCTGCCCATTCCGCGCTCCTAAAACAACTGATTTCTGGCGTCGTCCGGAAATTTTTCCGCGCCTGGCACTTCAGCAGCGTGGTCGGGCGCGGGAAACTCCTGATAAAAATATTCGCTGATGCCGCCGCCACTGGCGCGAACGCCGGTATCCGGATCAATTTGCATCACCATCACACCGGCTGGCGGATTGAACGGTTCTTCCGGCACGTTCTTCAGTGCCACAGCCATGTAATCAATCCAGATCGGCAACGCCGCACTGCCGCCGGTTTCGTTGCGACCCAGAGTTTTCGGCTGGTCAAAACCCACCCATGCCACCGCCACCAACGTCGGCTGGAAACCGCCAAACCAGGCATCGACAAACTCGTTGGTGGTTCCGGTCTTGCCGGCGAGATCGTTACGCTTCAGGCGCATGGCGCGGGTCGCTGTGCCGGCGCGCACCACGTCGCGCATCAGGCTGGTCATGATGAAGGCGTTGCGCGCATCGATGACGCGCTCCGCCGACTCGCCGGCGACCTGTGGCTGGTTGACCATCAGTTTGTTGCCCTTGTCGTCTTCCACGCGTTCGACAAAATAAGGTGTGATGCGATAGCCACCATTGGCAAAAACGGAATAGGCGCCCAGCATCTGCATCGGCGTGACGTTGCCGGCACCCAGCGCCATGGTCAGATAGGGCGGATGCAATTTCGGATCAAAACCGAAACGCGTGATGTAGTCCTGCGCATATTGCGGGCTGATGGCCTGCAGTATGCGCACCGACACCAGGTTTTTTGATTTCGCCAGTGCCGTGCGCAAACGCAGCGGGCCGTCGAACTTGCCATCGTAGTTTTTCGGTTGCCAGGGTTCTGAACCGGTTTGTGCTGCGGTGAAGGTCAGCGGCGCATCATTGATGATTGTGGCCGCAGTAAATCCCTTTTCCAGTGCGGCGGAATAGACAAATGGCTTGAAGCTCGATCCGGGCTGGCGTAAAGCCTGGGTCACGTGATTGAACTGGTTGCGGTTGAAATCAAAACCACCGACCAGCGCCCGGATCGCGCCGGTGCGCGGATCTGCGGCAACGAACGCCGATTCGACCACCGGCAGCTGGACGATCTGCCAGCGGTTTTTTTCGTCGCGCGCAATCCTGATGACCGCGCCGCGGCGGATGCGCTGGTTGGGTGCGGCTTTTTCACCCAGCATCCGGGCGGCAAATTTCAGCCCGTCCTCGCCGATATCGATACGCTCACCACCGGCGCGATAAACGCGGACCAGTTTCGGGCTTGCCTCGAGCACGATTGCCGCATAAAGGTCATCGCTGTCGGCGACATCCTGCAGCGCGTCTTCGAGGCGTTCATCCGTCAATTGCCCGGACAGTTCAATGTAGGCCTCCGGACCGCGATAACCATGCCGACGGTCATATTCGAGGACACCTTTGCGCAAAGCCTGATACGCTGCCCGCTGATGCTCCACATTCAGCGTGGTGTGCACTTTCAGTCCACGGGTATAGGTCTCTTCGCCGTAACGCTCGAACATCTGGGCACGCACCATCTCGGCAAAAAAATCCGCGCGCACCCCGTATTCGTTCAGCGCCTGCCTGACCGGCGGTGCCTCCTTGCCTGCGTCGGCGAACTGCTGCGGCGTGATCATGCCGAGCTCGCGCATGCGCCTGAGCACATATTGCTGACGCAGTTTTGCGCGAGCCGGATTGGTCACCGGATTGAAGCGGGACGGCGCCTTCGGCAACCCGGCCAGCATCGCGTGTTCGGCGATAGTCAGCTTGTCGAGGGGCTTCCCATAATAGATCTGCGCTGCGGAAGCGAAACCGTAGGCCCGCTGGCCAAGATAGATCTGGTTGATATAGAGCTCGAGGATTTGCTGCTTGCTGAGACTGGACTCAATCTTGAAGGCCAGCAGCATTTCGTTGAATTTGCGGGTCAGTGTTTTTTCCTTGGATAGGAAAAAATTGCGCGCCACCTGCATGGTGATGGTCGAGGCGCCCTGGCGCACTCCGCCGGACGTGAAATTCGACAGCGCCGCACGGGCAACGCCAACGTAATCGACCCCGCCGTGCTGGTAAAACCGTTCATCCTCGGCGGCGACTATGGCATCCACCAGGCTTTTCGGCACCTGCTCGAGCTTGACTACGGCGCGACGCTCTTCGCCGAATTCACCGATCAGCTGGCCGTCCACACTATAGACTCTCAGGGGTATTTTCGGCCGGTAATCGGTCAGCGATTCCAGTGACGGCAGGGTCGGAACCACCATTACCGCGGCAAAACCAATGACCAGACTACCTGCCGCAGCCAGCAAAAATACCAGTAATAGTGGGAAGGCCCACCAACGAACAGACATCTAGTGGAAAATTATTTTCGTGAAAAAAGTCAAATTAATCTGTGGGTTACGCGCCACACCTAATGCAAAATCTTATTGCCTGAATGTCAGAAATCCTGCACAGTAGCAAGTATCGCGGCTGCATTATAGGCGGATCGAACCGCAAAGGGAACGCGGCAAAAAGTCTTTCAGTAATAGAAGCTTGCTGCTAATGTCTAAAGTGAATTGTGGGGAGTTCGCGCTAAAAACATATGGCTAAAGGAAAATTCAGCTTTAACTTCGACGCCATCGAAGGCTTGTTCAAGCCCAGGATGCCGCCACTGATCGGTGCCGACATCAGCTCCTCGGCGGTGAAAATGGTCGAGCTCGCGGCCGACGGCAAGGGCGTTTATCGTCTTGAACGTTATGCCATTGAGCCGTTGCCTTCTGAATCGGTCGTCGAAGGCAACATCAACAACCTCGACGCCGTGATCGAAGCCGTCAAACGTTGCCATAAACGCCTCGGCAGCAATTTCAAAAATCTCGCGCTCGCCCTGCCCAACGCGGCGGTCATCAGCAAAAAAGTGCTGGTGCCGGCCGGACAGTCGGATGATGACCTCGGTTTTGAGGTCGAACGCGCGGCCAACGAATATATCCCGTTCTCCATTGATGAGGTCAATCTCGACTATCAGGTGCTGGGCCCCGCTCCGAACAGCCCGGAAGACGTTGAAGTGCTGATCGCGGCCTCTCGCAAGGACAAGATCGAAGATCGCGTTGCGGTTGCCGAAGGCGCTGGCCTGAAAGCGATCGTGATGGATGTTGACCTTTTCGCAGCCCAGTCAGCGTTCGAGTTGATCGAAGCCTCACTGCCGGAGCGCGGCCGTGATCTCAACATCGCGGTCGTCGATATCGGCGCCTCGACCATGAATGTCAATGTGATCCGCAACGACCAGTCGGTCTACATGCGCGAACAGCCGTTTGGTGGCGTCCAGCTCACCCAGGAAATCCAGAACAAATTCGGCCTTTCAGCGGAGGAAGCGGAAGCGGCAAAGCGCGCCGGCGGATTACCCGAGAACTATGAGTCAGAAGTACTGCTGCCCTTCATGGATACCCTCGGCCAGGAAGTCGCGCGCGCAATCCAGTTCTTTTTCTCGTCGACACAGTTCAACAAAATCGATTACATCGTGCTGTCCGGCGGTTGCGCCGCAATTCCCGGCATGGATGAAGCCGTTGCCAAGCGCACCCAGGTGGAAACATCCGTCGCCAATCCGTTTTCCAGCATGTCCATGTCCAGTCGTATCCGCGAAAAGAGCCTCAAACAGGACGCGCCCTCGCTGATGGTCGCCTGCGGCCTTGCCTTGAGGAGGTTTGATAAATGACAACCCGCATCAACCTTCTGCCGCATCGCGAGATGCGGCGCAAGCAGCAGCAACAGCAATTCTTCATCATGCTGGGGTTTGTCCTCGTGGCCGGCGCTGTTATCTGGTTTGCCGGGCACACGATTCTGGACGATCAATTGACGAACCAGAAGGCCCGCAACAGCTATCTCGACGGCGAAATCGTCAAGCTCGACAAGGAAATCGCCGAGATCAACAAACTCAAAGAGCAGACCGCGGCATTGCTCAAGCGCAAGCAGGTTGTCGAAACCCTGCAAGGCAATCGCGCTGAAGTCGTGCATCTGCTGGATCAGTTGATCCGACAGCTTCCGGACGGCATGTATCTGAAATCCATCAAACAGCAAGGCACCAAGGTGGCTATCAGCGGATATACCCAGTCGCAGGCTCGTGTTTCAACGCTGATGCGCAACCTCGAAGGTTCACAGTATCTGCAAAACGCCAATCTGGTCGAAATCAAGTCGGCAGCTGTCGGCGGTGCGCGCATCAACGAATTCACGATGAATATTGATGTCGTGCGCGAAGTCGAGGCGGATGCCAAAAAAGGCGGGAAGAAGGGCTAAACCATGACTTTGGACGAACTCAAAAAGCTGGATCCCAAAAAAATCGGCAGTTGGCCGATATTGCCCAAGCTCGGCGTTCTGCTGCTGTTGTTACTGCTGCTGGTTTTCGCGAGCTACTGGTTTGACTGGCAGGATCAGATTGCCCAGATCGACGGTGCCAAGGCCAAAGAGGAGCAACTGCGCACCACGTTCCTCAGCAAGAAAAAACAGGCAATTGACCTCCCGGCCTACCGCAAGCAGCTGGTGGATATCGAATCGCAATTCGGCGCCCTGCTGAAACAACTCCCGGGCAAATCGGAAATGGATGCGCTGCTGACCGATATCAACCAGGCCGGCCTCGGCCGCGGCCTGCAGTTCGAACTGTTCCGTCCGGCAACGAGTGAATCGGCCAAGGACTTTTACGCGGAATTGCCGATCACCATCCGGGTCACCGGCAATTATCATGACCTCGGCGCATTTGCCAGCGACATCGGGCGGCTTTCCCGCATTGTCACGCTGAACGATATTTCTCTGGGGGCGGCCAAAGACGGCCTGACCCTGGATGCCACGGCAAAAACCTTCCGCTATCTTGATGAAGGCGAAATTGCAGCGCAGAAGAAAAAACCGGCTGCCGGAGCCAAAAAATGAACGTCAAATCGGCGATATTTATTGCTTCATGCGCGCTGGTGCTGGGTGCATGCAGCGGAGAAGAACATTCGGACCTGCGGGATTTCGTCAAGGAATCCGACAAAATGCCGGGTGGCCGCATTCCGCCGCTGCCCGAGGTCAGGCCTTACGAGCCATTCGCCTACAACGCCTATGATCTGACCGACCCGTTCAAGCCGCGCAAGATCGAGCCGCCGAAAACGGCCGCCAAGGGTGGCATACAACCGGATTTCAATCGGCAGCGCGAGGCACTCGAATCATTCCCGCTTGAAAACCTCGCCATGGTCGGCACCTTGCAGCAGAAAGGCCAGGTTTTTGCGCTGGTCCGGGCCCCGGACAAGGGACTTTACCGCGTATCTTCGGGCAACTATCTGGGCCAGAACTTCGGCAGGATCGTAGGCATCACGGAAACAGACATCAAACTCAAGGAAATCGTTCAAGACAGCGGCGGCAACTGGGAAGAAAAAGACCAGGCGCTGATGCTGCAAGAACAGGAGACTAAAAAATGATCCGATTTTTCAAGTTAATGACGCGTGTTTCCGGCCTGGTCGCCGCAACAGGCTTTGCCCTGATGGCAACAGCGACCCATGCCCAGAACAGCATTGAGTCCGTTAACGTATCCGGACAGCAGGGCGGCACGACGCTGATCAAGATCATGTTCAAGAATGCCCCGGCGGCGGCCCCCGCCAGTTTTGCGGTGAACAACCCGCCGCGGATCGCCTTTGATTTCCCGAATACCACCAATGGTTCCGGCAAAAACGTCCAGGAAGTCGGCGAAGGCGACGTCCGGCGCGTCAATATCGTCCAGGCCGGCGATCGTTCCCGCATTGTCCTGGAAACTGCGCGGCCGCTGGGCTATGACGCAAAAATCGAAGGCAACGCAATCGTGATCACGCTGGGCGGAACCGCTTCGGCCAGCGCCACGCCGGCACCGATGTCCCAGACTTTTGCCCAAGCAAAACCCAACGACGGCAAACACAGCCTGCGCGACATCGATTTCCGCCGCGGGCGCGCCGGCGAAGGCCGGATCGTGGTTGACTTGTCGGATAACCAGGTCGGCATCGATCTGCGGTCCCAGGGTCGCTCGCTGATCATCGACTTCCTCAATACCGCCGTACCGAAAAACCTGGAGCGCAAGCTCGACGTCGTCGATTTCGGCACGCCAGTCGATACCATTGAAACCTTTACCCAAGGCGGCAACACGCGCATGGTGATTACGCCGCGCGGCGCCTGGGAACATTCGGCTTACCAGACCGACAACAAATTCATTCTCGAAGTCAAAAAAATCGCGGATGATGCCAACCGGCTGGTGCAGCCGGGATTTGCCGGCGAAAAACTGTCGCTCAACTTCCAGAACGTCGAAGTGCGCGCGGTCCTGCAGGTCATCGCCGATTTCACCGGCCTCAACGTGATTACCAGTGACACGGTCGGCGGCAGTCTGACACTGCGCCTCAAGGATGTTCCTTGGGACCAGGCGCTGGACATCATTCTGCAGAGCAAGGGTCTGGACATGCGCAAGACCGGCAACGTGGTGTGGATTGCACCGCGTGATGAACTGGCCACGCGCGAAAAACTGGCGCTGGAAGCCCGCGCGCAGATTTCCGACCTTGAGCCGTTACGCACGGAAAGCATGCAGGTCAATTACCAGAAGGCGGCGGAATTCCAGAAACTGCTGTCGGATCCGGCACAGAAAATCCTGTCGAAACGCGGCAGCGCGGTGGTCGATGTGCGCACCAATACAGTGTTTGTGCAGGACACGCCAAGCCGGCTCGAGGAAATTCGCAAACTGCTGAAACAGATCGACATTCCCGTTCGTCAGGTGATGATCGAGTCGCGCATCGTTGAGGCTAATGACACTTTCAGCCGCAACCTCGGCGCTCGACTCGGGTTCAACGACACCACTGCCCAGGGTTTCCGTATCGGCAGCGGCAACGGCACCAACGGCCTGATCGGTGGCAGTCTTGGCAACAGCGCTGCGGCTACAGGACAAAGTACCACCGCTGGTACATTCAACGACGGCCTGTTTGTAAACCTGCCGGCACAGGGCCTGTCCGGCGCCAACCCGGGGGTGTTCTCGTTCCTGCTGTTCAACGACAAAAGCACCAAGTTCTTGAATCTGGAGCTCTCGGCATTACAGGCTGACGGCAAGGGGAAGATCATTTCGAGCCCGCGCGTCATTACCGCCGACAAGATCGAGGCCACCATCGAACAGGGCACGGAAATCCCCTACCAGCAGGCAACTTCCAGCGGCGCGACCAGCGTCTCGTTCCGCAAAGCCACGCTGTCGCTGAAGGTCAAACCGCAGATCACCCCTGACGACAACGTGATCATGAACCTGCGCGTCAACAAGGACAGCGTCGGTCAGAACACCTTGTCCGGCCCGGCCATCGACACCAAGCAGGTGGTGACCGAAGTGCTGGTTGAAAACGGCGGCACCGTAGTCATCGGCGGTATCTATACGCAGGATGAGCGGTCAACAACGACCAAGGTACCAGTCCTCGGTGACCTGCCATATGTGGGTTTCCTGTTCAAAAACAACCAGCGCGTCGATGATCGTCGGGAATTACTGATCTTCATCTCCCCGAAGATCCTGAAGGACGGCGGCTCACTGCGCTAAGCAGCTTCAATCCGCAAAATGGGCGGCGCCGTGGCGCCGCCCATTTTGTTTGGCAACCCCGTTTGGCAAGTCGGGTTCGCCCGAGGCAACGCTTCCGCTAAAATCACGCCATGTCCCAGCAACACAGCGAGCAGCATCCCGCCGCCGACCCGCAGAACATATTTCTGGTGGGGCTGATGGGTGCCGGCAAAACCTCCGTTGGCCGTATGCTTGCCAAACGTATGAACAAGGATTTCTACGATGCAGACGCTGAAATCGAACGCACCACGGGAGTCAAAATCCCGGTGATTTTCGACATCGAGGGCGAATCCGGATTTCGCACCCGTGAGGAAAAAGTGATCGAGCGGCTCACCGCCCTGCACGACATCGTGCTGGCAACTGGCGGCGGCGTAATTTTGTCGCCGGCAAACCGCGCCCGACTCAAGCAGCAGGGCCGCGTCGTTTACCTGCGTGCGGCCCCCGAGGACCTGTGGCGGCGCACCCGGCGCGACCGTAACCGGCCCCTGCTGCAAACAGCGAATCCGCTGGCAAAACTAAAGGAGCTGCATGCCCAGCGCGATCCTTTGTACTCCGAAGTGGCGGATCTTGTCGTCGACACTGGCGCACAAAGCATTGGCACCCTGACTACGCATATCCAGCAACTGCTCACGGACCTGGAACAGAGCGCCGGTTGGAACCAGCCTTGAGGAGCCCCGAGATATGCCCGCACAACACCCGCTGACCCTGACCGTCAACCTTGCCGATCGCAGCTACCCGATACACATCGGGCCAGGTTTGCTGGCACAGGGAGAATTGATTGCGCAGCACCTGCCACAGCGCAAAGCCGTGATCGTTACCAATGCCGTTGTTGCCCCTTTATACCTGCAGGCACTGCAAACCAGCCTGGAACAACAGCAAGTTGCGGTGCAATCCATCGTGCTGCCCGACGGCGAGGCGCACAAAGACTGGCACACGCTGAACGAGGTGTTTGACGCCCTGCTGACGCACCGCGCGGAACGCAAAACCACGCTGATCGCGCTAGGCGGCGGCGTCATCGGTGATCTCACCGGTTTTGCCGCAGCGGTATTCCAGCGCGGCGCACCATTCATCCAGATTCCGACCACCCTCCTGGCCCAGGTGGACTCTTCCGTCGGCGGCAAAACTGCGATCAACCATCCCCGCGGCAAAAACATGATCGGGGCGTTTTACCAGCCGCGAGTGGTCATCGCCGATACCGACACACTAAAGACGCTGCTTGACCGCGAACTTTCAGCAGGGATTGCCGAAATCGTCAAATACGGCTTGATCGGCGACGCCGGTTTTTTTACCTGGCTGGAAGTCAACATGGATCGCCTGGTAGCACGTGATGCCGTTGCGCTGGCCCATGCCATCAAGGTCGCCTGCCGCAACAAGGCCGTCGTGGTCGCCAGCGACGAGCGCGAGGAAGGTGCGCGCGCCATGCTGAATTTCGGCCACACTTTCGGCCACGCAATCGAATCCGGTCTCGGCTACGGCAAATGGCTGCATGGCGAAGCCGTCGCTGCCGGCATGGTTATCGCGGCGCGGGTGTCGCAGAAAATGGGGCTGCTTGATGCCGATGGTGTCGAGCGCACCATACAGCTGCTGCGTCGTGCGCGGTTGCCGGTGCAGGGGCCGGCACTGGGCTTAGATCGCTACCTGGAATTGATGGGCCACGACAAAAAAGTTGAAGACGGCAAAATACGTTTTATCTTGCTGCGGAACATCGGTGATGCGTTCATCAGCGACGCCGTGCCGCACGATGTGCTTGCCACCATACTGGACGGAGAGGGCGTCGATGGTGGCTGACATGGTCCCCTATGCGACCGGCCCGGCAAACTCGCGCGGCCGGCGTTTTCGCGAACCGGCCCCGCGCGCCCGCTCGGAATATCAGCGGGATCGCGATCGCATCATCCATTCCACTGCTTTCCGCAGGCTCGAATACAAAACGCAGGTATTCGTCAATCATGAAGGCGACCTGTTTCGCACCCGTCTCACACACAGCCTGGAAGTCGCGCAGATCGGGCGTTCGGTCGCGCGCCAGTTACATCTCGACGAAGACCTGACCGAGGCCATCACGCTGGCGCATGACCTTGGCCATACGCCGTTCGGCCACGCCGGGCAGGATGCGCTGAACGCCTGCATGAAACCCCACGGCGGTTTTGAGCACAACCTGCAATCACTGCGTGTGGTCGATGTGCTGGAACAGCGATATGGCGCTTTTGACGGACTCAACCTGATGTTTGAAACCCGCGAAGGCATACTCAAACACTGCTCCCTCAAGAATGCGCGCAAACTGGGTGACGTCGGTGAGCGCTTCATCAAGCGTCAGCGCCCCGGGCTTGAGGCACAGATAGCCAATCTGGCTGACGAGATCGCCTATAACAATCATGATGTCGATGACGGCCTGCGCTCCGGATTGCTGGATATGGACCAACTGTCCAGCGTCGCGATTTTCCGGCGTCACATGCGCGCCGTCCTCCGCGAATTTCCGAAAATCGAAGGCCGCCGCCTGGTGCATGAAACGGTGCGCCGCATGATCGACACGCTGGTGACCGACCTGATCCGGCAGAGCGCCGCCAGTATCCGCGAACTGGCACCGGAGTCCATGGACGATATCCGGCGCGCGCCGCCACTGATCCGTTTTTCCGATCGCATCCGCGACGAACAGGCTGAACTCAAGCGATTCCTGCACACCAACCTCTACCGGCATTACCGCGTATCGCGGATGAGCAGTAAAGCGCGTCGGGTAATTTCCGATCTGTTTCAGGCGTTTATGGGCGAGCCCGGGCTGTTGCCGCCGGAATTCCAGTTGCGCGCAAAAACAGACACGCCGCGCGCCATCGCCGACTATATTGCCGGCATGACCGACCGCTACGCCATCGTCGAACATCGACGTCTGTTTGCTATCGACGTCAGCTGAGTTTTTTCGCTGATTTACGCTGCGCCGGCGGAGGTTGAAGCCACCCCTTGATGCAGGTAGACTTGTCCGGTTTCACTCTGGTTTTCGCAGGTGGATCGCCGGAATTTGTGGCGTTGCAGCAAAATGTTGCGTAAGCTATTGATTATCAAAATGTTTTGACGAGGCTCCTGATGGCTCACCCAAATCTGCCGGAACCCCAAGGCCTGTACGACGGGGACCATGAACATGACGCCTGTGGTGTCGGTTTTATTGCCAATATCAAAGGCAAGAAAAGTCACGACATCGTTGATCAGGGCCTGACCATACTGCGCAATTTGACGCACCGCGGTGCAGTCGGTGCAGATCCTAAAGCTTCCGACGGCGCGGGGATACTGATTCAGATTCCGGATACTTTTTTCCGCGAGGAAATGGCAAAGCATGGCGTCAAGCTGCCGCCACCGGGACAATACGGCATCGGCATGGTGTTCCTGCCGCGAGAACCGGCATCGCGCCTCGCCTGCGAATATGAAATCGAACGTGCGATCAAGGATGAAGGACAAACCCTGATCGGCTGGCGCGATGTCCCGGTGGACAGCGAGGATCTCGGCGAGTCGGTCAAAAAAGTCGAGCCGGTGATCCGGCAGGTGTTCATCGGACGCAGTTCAGCGATCCGCGTCACCGATGCACTCGAACGCAAACTCTACGTCATCCGCAAAAGTGCGGGTCATGCCATACGCGCGCTGAACCTCGCCCACGGCACCGAGTTCTGGGTACCGTCGATGTCGGCGCGTACCATCGTCTACAAAGGCATGCTGCTGCCGTCGCAGGTCGGCACCTATTACAAGGATCTGCAGGATCCGCGCGTGGTATCAGCGTTGGCGCTGGTGCACCAGCGCTTTTCAACCAACACTTTCCCAACCTGGGATCTCGCACATCCGTTCCGCATGATCGCGCACAACGGTGAAATCAACACCGTGCGCGGCAACGTGAACTGGGTGCGTGCGCGCCAGGGCGCCATCTCCAGCCCGGTACTTGGCAACGACCTGAACAAATTGTGGCCGCTGATCTACCCCGGTCAGTCGGATTCAGCGTCATTCGACAACGCGCTGGAACTGCTGGTGATGGGCGGTTATTCCATCGCTCATGCGATGATGATGATGATTCCCGAGGCCTGGGAAGGTCACACCCTGATGGATCCGAGCCGGCGCGCATTTTACGAATACCACGCGGCGATGATGGAACCATGGGACGGCCCCGCGGCTATCGCGTTCTCCGACGGCCGCCAGATCGGTGCCACCCTCGACCGCAACGGACTGCGGCCGGCGCGTTACATTGTCACTGACGATGACCTGGTGATCATGGGTTCGGAGTGCGGCTGCCTGCCGATCCCCGAAGAAAAAATCATCAAGAAGTGGCGTCTGCAGCCAGGCAAGATGTTCCTCGTCGATCTCGAAAAGGGCCGCATCATCGAAGACGAGGAATTGAAAGAGTCGCTGGCTTCGAGCAAACCCTATGTTGAATGGATGGAGCGCATCCGCGTCAAACTCGACGACGTCGAAAGCCAGAAAGCACAGCCGGAGCGGAGCAGCGTGCCGCTGCTCGACCGCCAGCAGGCCTTTGGTTACACCCAGGAAGACCTGAAGTTCCTGATGCTGCCGATGGCGACCAATGGCGAGGAGCCGATCGGGTCTATGGGCAACGATTCGCCGCCCGCCGTTTTATCAAATAAAAACAAGAGCTTATATCAATATTTTAAACAGTTGTTTGCGCAGGTTACCAATCCGCCGATCGATCCGATCCGCGAAGAACTGGTGACCTCGCTGGTGTCATTCATCGGACCGAAACCCAACCTGCTCGGCATCGATGAAATGAACCCGCCGATCCGTCTCGAGGTCGGTCAGCCGGTGCTGGATTTTTTCGAGATGGAAAAAATCCGCAACATCGACAGTTACACCGATGGCAAATTCAAATCCTGCGAACTGGACATCACCTATCCGGTGGCCTGGGGCAAGGAGGCCATCGAAGCCCGCCTCGCCAGCCTCGCCGCGCAGGCCGAAGACGCGGTGCGCACGGGATATTCGATTCTGATCATTTCCGACCGCCGGGTGGATCGCGAGCATGTCGCGATCCCGGCTCTGCTGGCGCTGTCGACCATCCATCACCACCTGACCGACAAGGGCTTGCGTACCAGTGCCGGCCTCGTTGTCGAAACCGGATCAGCGCGTGAAGTGCATCACTTCGCGCTGCTCGGTGGTTACGGCGCCGAGGCTGTGCATCCCTACCTCGCGCTGGAGACCGTGCTGCAACTCGCCGAGAGCGGCCAGTTCGGCACCAATGTCGATGGCTACAAGGCGATCAAGAATTTCGTCAAAGCCGTCGGCAAGGGTCTGCGCAAGGTCATGTCGAAAATGGGCATCTCGACTTACATGTCATACACCGGCGCGCAGATTTTTGAAGCCATCGGTCTGTCGCGGCCGCTGATCCAGAAATATTTCACCGGCACCGCGTCCAACGTCGGCGGCATCGGCCTGTTTGAAGTGGCGGAAGAAGCGATTCGCACGCACCTCGGCGCATTCAGCGGCGACCCGGTGCTGGCCGGCGCGCTCGACGCCGGCGGCGAATATGCCTGGCGGGTGCGCGGCGAAGACCACATGTGGACGCCGGACGCGATCGCCAAACTGCAGCACGCGGCGCGCGCCAACAGTGCGGCAACCTATCGCGAATATGCCGACATCATCAACGACCAGTCGCAGCGGCATATGACCTTCCGCGGCCTGTTCGATTTCCGCTTCCACCGTTGCACGCCGGTGGACATCGATGAAGTCGAGCCGGCTGCGGACATCGTCAAACGTTTCTCTACCGGCGCGATGTCACTGGGTTCGATTTCCACGGAAGCGCACGCCACGCTCGCCGTCGCGATGAACCGCCTCGGCGGCAAATCCAACACCGGCGAGGGCGGCGAAGACCGCAAGCGTTACGCGCCGATCAAGGCCGGCGAAACCATGGCGTCACGCCTCGGAGCAGACCGCGTCGTAATTGACATCCCGTTGCTGGCGGGTGACTCGCTGAAATCGAAAATCAAGCAAGTGGCTTCGGGCCGTTTCGGCGTCACTGCGGAATACCTGGCCAGCGCCGAACAGATACAGATCAAGATGGCGCAGGGCGCAAAACCCGGCGAAGGCGGCCAGTTGCCCGGCCGCAAGGTTTCGGAATACATCGCCGAGATCCGTTATTCGACACCCGGCGTTGAGCTGATTTCGCCGCCGCCGCACCATGACATTTATTCGATCGAAGATCTGGCCCAGCTGATCCACGACCTGAAAAACAGCAATACCCGGGCTTCGATCAGCGTCAAGCTGGTCTCCGAAGTTGGTGTCGGCACGGTGGCTGCTGGCGTGGCCAAGGCCAAAGCCGATCATGTGACGATCTCCGGGCACGACGGCGGCACCGGCGCGAGCCCGTGGTCATCGATCAAACACGCCGGCACGCCGTGGGAGCTCGGCCTCGCCGAAACCCAGCAGACGCTGGTGCTTAACCGCTTGCGCAGCCGTATTGCGGTGCAGGTCGACGGCCAGATCAAAACCGGGCGTGACGTGATCATCGGCGCATTGCTCGGCGCCGACGAATTCGGTTTTGCCACCGCGCCGCTGGTCGCCGAGGGCTGCATCATGATGCGCAAATGCCACCTCAACACCTGTCCGGTGGGCGTGGCGACCCAGGATCCGGTGCTGCGCAAGAAATTCACTGGCAAGCCCGAACATGTCATCAATTATTTTTTCTTTGTTGCCGAGGAAATCCGCGGTTTGATGGCCAAACTCGGCATCCGCAAATTCAACGACCTGATCGGACGTTCCGACCTGCTCGACATGCGCAAGGGCATTGAGCACTGGAAGGCCCGCGGCCTCGACTTCAGCCGAATTTTCCACCAGCCGCAGATCGGCCCGGAAGTATCGCGCTTCCATACTGAAACCCAGGACCACGGACTCGACAAGGCGCTGGATCACCGGCTGATCGAACTTGCGATGCCGGCGCTCGAGCGCGGCGAAAAAGTCACCATCGAAATGCCGATCCGCAACATCAATCGCACGGTTGGCACCATGCTCTCCGGTGAAGTAGCCCGACGTTACGGCCACGAAGGCCTGCCGGATGACACCATTCGCGTACGTTTTGCCGGTTCGGCCGGACAAAGCCTGGGCGCTTTCCTGTCGCGCGGCATCACGCTGGAGCTGATCGGAGACACCAACGACTATTGCGGCAAAGGCCTGTCCGGAGGCCGCATCGCCGTGCAGCCGTCGCCGAAATTCCGCGGCGACGCGCTTTATAACATCATCACCGGCAATGCCGTGCTCTACGGCGCGATCGCCGGAGAAGCCTATTTCCGCGGCGTCGCCGGCGAACGCTTTGCCGTGCGCAATTCGGGAGCCCACACCGTCGTCGAAGGCGTAGGTGATCATGGCTGCGAATACATGACGGGCGGCACGGTCACCGTACTCGGCGCAACGGGACGCAACTTTGCCGCCGGCATGTCGGGCGGCATCGCCTATGTCTACGACGAGGACGGCACTTTTGCTTCTTACTGCAATACGTCGATGGTCAAGCTCGAACCGCTGCTCACCGAAGCCGAGCAGGACGCCAAGGTGGCGCGCGACATCTGGCATATGGGTGAATCCGACGAAACGGTGCTGAAGCGTTTCATCGAAAACCACGCACGGCTCACCGGCAGTAACCGCGCGCAGCAGATCCTCGCCGATTGGCCGACGACGCGCCGCCGGTTTCTCAAGGTGTTCCCGAATGAATATCGTCGGGCCCTGGGTGAACTCGCGGCAAAAGGCAAAAAGATCGCTGCCTGATTCGGCGTAAGGCAAGGCTGCTCAGGAATTATTTTTGCCCTCACGGGCGTGATGTTTCAGGGGTTGGACAGTCATGGGAAAAGTAACCGGATTTCTGGAATTCGAACGTCTGCACGAAGCTGCTGACCAGCCACGGGAGCGGCTCAAGCACTGGCGCGAATTCGTGCACCCGCTGACCAGCGAAGCTGCCGGCATCCAGGGCGCGCGCTGCATGGATTGCGGCACGCCGTTCTGCATGAGTGGCTGTCCGGTCAACAACATCATCCCGGACTGGAATGACCTGGTGTTCCGCCAGAACTGGCAGCAGGCGCTGGATACCCTGCACTCAACCAACAATTTCCCCGAATTCACCGGCCGCGTCTGCCCGGCCCCCTGCGAAGCCGCCTGCACGCTGAACATCAACAGTGCGCCTGTCGGCATCAAATCGATTGAGCACGCGATCATCGACAAAGGCTGGGAGTCGGGCTGGGTCGTGCCGCAACCACCGCCAAAAAAAACCGGCAAACGTGTTGCCGTGATCGGCTCCGGCCCCGCTGGGCTGGCCTGCGCGCAGCAACTGGCGCGCGCCGGACATGGTGTCGTGGTCTTCGAAAAATCGGATCGTGTCGGCGGCCTGCTGCGTTACGGCATCCCTGATTTCAAGATGGAAAAACACCTGATCGATCGCCGCATGGACCAGATGCGTGCCGAAGGTGTCGAGTTTCGCGTCAACCAGGATATCGGCGACGCAGTCCCTGCCAAAAAGCTGGTCGATGAATTTGACGCCGTAGTGATGTCCGGCGGCGCGGAACAGCCGCGCGACCTGCCAGTTCCTGGCCGCGATCTTGAGGGCGTCTACTACGCCATGGAATTCCTGCCGCAACAGAACAAAGTCGTTGCCGGCGACCAGATCAGCGCTCAGCTCAAGGCCACCGGCAAACACGTAGTGGTAATCGGCGGCGGTGACACCGGGTCCGACTGCGTCGGCACGTCAAACCGGCATGGTGCCGCATCCGTCACGCAGTTCGAGCTGCTGCCGCAGCCTCCGGAACAGGAAAACAAACCCATGGTCTGGCCGTACTGGCCGGTAAAGCTGCGCACTTCCAGCTCGCACGAAGAAGGCTGCCAGCGTGACTGGTCCGTGGCCACCAAGCGCTTTGAAGGCAAAAACGGCAAGGTCGAGAAACTGATTGCCGTACGCCTGGAATGGAAAGACGGCCAGATGAAAGAAGTGCCGGGATCCGAATTCACCATCAAGACTGACCTGGTGCTGCTGGCGATGGGCTTCACTGGTCCGCGCCAGGCCCTGCTGGATCAACTGGGCGTAGCCAAGGATAACCGCGGCAACGTCAAAGCCGACACTGATAAATACCAGACTTCGATCGGCAAAGTATTTGCCGCCGGCGACATGCGGCGCGGGCAATCGCTGATCGTATGGGCTATTCGCGAAGGCCGTCAGTGCGCACGGTCTGTCGATGAATTTTTGATGGGGTCTACGGAACTGCCACGCTGAGAATCCGGATCGAGGAATGAGAATTGAGCGGGCCGCGGTGGCGAACCCGCTTTATCCTTAATCCCATATCCTCACACCTCAACCCCGATGCTGAAAAACGACACACTGATCCGCGCGCTGCTGCGACAGCCGACGCCGTACACCCCCGTCTGGGTCATGCGTCAGGCCGGGCGCTACCTGCCGGAATACAACGCAACGCGTAAACGTGCCGGCAGTTTTCTCGCGCTGGCCAAAAATCCCGACCTCGCCACTGAAGTCACGCTGCAGCCATTGACACGATTCAAGCTCGATGCCGCCATCCTGTTTTCCGACATCCTGACCGTGCCCGATGCCATGGGTCTGGGTCTGTATTTTGCCGAGGGTGAAGGACCGAAATTCGAGCGCCCGCTGCGCGACGAAACAGCAATCCGCAAGCTGGCCGTACCGGATCCGGGTGCCAGCCTGGGATATGTGCTCGATGCGGTAAAACAGATCCGCGGCGCACTCGACAATTCAGTACCGCTGATCGGTTTTTCCGGCAGCCCCTACACGTTGGCCTGTTACATGATCGAAGGCGGCGGCAGCGATGATTTCCGCACCATCAAGAGCATGCTGTATGCGCGGCCCGATCTGCTGCACCACGTGCTGGACATCAATGCCCGTGCGGTCATTGCCTACCTCAACGCCCAGATCGAAGCCGGTGCGCAGGTGGTGATGGTGTTCGATACCTGGGGAGGCGCATTGTCCGACGCCGCCTACCGCGAATTCTCGCTGGCGTATCTGCACCGGGTGATTGCCGGCGTGCATCGTGAATGGGATGGGCAGCCGGTGCCGAGCATCGTGTTCACCAAAGGCGGGGGCCTGTGGCTGGAAGACATCGCGGCCATTGGCTGCAATGCCGTGGGCCTCGACTGGACCGTCAATCTTGGTGCCGCCCGCCGCCGCATCGGTGACAAGGTTGCGCTGCAGGGCAATCTCGATCCGGCGGTTTTGTTCAGCACACCTGCGGCCATCCACACTCAGGTCGATGCGGTGCTGCGCCAGTTCGGCGCGGGATCGGGACATGTCTTCAACCTGGGACACGGCATCTCGCAGTTCACGCCACCTGAGCATGTCGCCACGCTGGTCGACGCCGTGCATGAACTGAGCCGCCAGTACCACCAAGGAAACTCTGAATAACCTACTGCGCGGCGCGATTGCTGCGTCGCGCGGTGCTCGGAGCCTCGCCTATCTATTTGATATGTCTGAGCTCCTGGGCGCTGCGAAGCAAGTCCCCTTGGGGGGCGCTGCGAAGCAAGTCCCCTTGGGGGGCGCTGCGAAGCAAGGCCCCTTGGGGGGCGCTGCGAAGCAAGTCCCCTTGGGGGCTCCTTGCACTCGCGTCGCTCGCTACGGTTCTTCAGAGATTCCCTAAGTCGCCTGGTCGGCATAAGATGCAAAAAGCTTATGCACAGCAAGGAGTTAACTGGGTACGGCCACAGCCCGCAGTCGGTTTCGCCCCTGGTATTCCATCGTAACTAATTGTTTTTATTGATATTTTTATAAAGTTGTAGCTGCGGTAATGCCGTGGCAAGGTCGGTGGATCTTATAAAATTTCCGCCCCGACGGATTTGATCAACAAGCTTATCCACAAGCCCGGACTCTGGGAAAACCCTTGCAGGCAAACAAGTTGGCCGCTTTTCCGATAATCCTGCTGAACTCCACGCGCCAACTTTTCCCGCCCTACCATAGCCCGCGATGAGCCTGATCCGTGTTGCGCTCGATGTGCCGATAGCGCGTCTGTTCGATTACCGCTGCGATGAACGCGCAGCGCAGATCGGCGCACGGGTGCTGGTGCCCTTCGGTCGGCAAAAACTGATCGGCATCATCGTTGCCAGGCCGGACAGCAGCGGTGTGCCTGAAGCCAAACTCAAGCGCGCCATCACCGTACTCGATACCGCACCGCTGCTCGATCGCGCCGATCTGCGCCTGCTCGAATTTGCCGCGGATTATTACGTGCATCCACTGGGTGCGGTGATCATGGCCACCGTGCCGGCCGCATTGCGCCGCGTGCGCAGCCGTGAAGAAACCCCGCTTGCGTATGCGCTGACGGCGGCGGGTATTGTCGCTGATATCGCAACATTGCCGCCACGCGCACGCGCGCAACGCGATCTGCTAACGCTGCTGCAAAATAAAATCATCATTGAACATGCAGCAATTGGCGCGCTGGGCGCTGCAGCACGAACGGCATTGAAGACGTTCATCGCGCAGGGCTGGGTGCAAACTACCACGCTGCCACCGGGAAAACCGGCAACGATGCCGACACCCTCTGTCGGCCCGGCACTGACTGCCGGACAAAATGCTGCAGCCCAGGCCATCATCGTGGCACTGGGGACTTATCAGCCCGTACTGCTGTGGGGCATCACCGGCAGCGGCAAAACCGAGGTCTACCTGCATGCCATCGCCGCCGCGCTGGCGCGCAATACCCAGGTGCTGCTGCTGGTACCGGAAATTGCACTGACGCCGCAACTGGAATCACTGGTTATCGCGCGCTTCCCCGGCTTGCCGGTGTCCACGCTGCACAGCGGACTGGCCGATGGCGAACGCGCCACACGCTGGCAGGACGCGCGCAAGGGTCGCGCGCGTATCGTGCTCGGCACGCGGTTGTCGGTCTTCACACCATTGCCCGATCTCGGTCTGATCATCGTCGACGAGGAACATGACAGCTCGTTCAAACAGGGCGAAGGTTTCCGTTATTCAGCACGGGATCTGGCCGTGGCCCGCGCCCGCCACGCCGGTGTGCCAGTGGTGCTCGGTTCGGCGACCCCGGCGCTGGAGACTTACCGCAATGCCATTGACCATCGCTATCAATTGCTGACCTTGCAGGACCGCATCAATGCGCGACCGCCGGTAATTTCATGCATCGACCTGCGCAATGAAAAACCCGTTGATGGGCTGTCCGCCCGGTTGATCGCCGCCATCGGCAAACGCATCGATCGCAACGAACAAAGCATGGTGTTCATCAACCGCCGCGGTTACGCCCCCGTGCTGATGTGCGGCAGCTGCGGCTGGATATCCGACTGCAAACGCTGCTCGGCAAAACTGGTGGTGCATTTGCGCGACCGCCGGCTGCGCTGCCACCACTGCGGCCACGACAGTGCCGTGCCCACGGCCTGCCCGGAATGCGGCGACGCCGACCTGGCGCCGGTCGGGCAGGGCACGCAGCGCATCGAAGCCGCTCTTGTTAAACAATTTCCGCAAGCGCGCATCCTGCGCGTCGACCGCGACAGCACAAGGCGCAAAGAGGCCTGGCAGAACATGCGCAGCCGCATCCGCGAGCGCACGGTTGATATCCTCGTCGGCACCCAGATCCTCGCCAAGGGCCATGATTTTCCGCACCTGAATCTGGTCGGCGTGGTCAACGCCGACGGCATGCTCTACAGCAATGATTTTCGCGCGGCGGAACGACTGTATGCCTTGCTGACCCAGGTCGCCGGTCGCGCCGGCCGCGGCGACCAGCAGGGTGAAGTGCTGGTGCAAACCGAATTTTCCGACCATCCCCTGTATGCAGCGTTGCGTGATCAGGACTTCGACACTTATGCGCGCAGCCAGCTGGCGGAGCGGAAACAAGCGGGATTTCCACCGTATGTGCATCAGGCGCTGTTGCGCGCCGAGGCGCGCACGGTGGACCTTGCCCTGCAATTCCTCGCCCAGGCTGCGCGCAGCGCCCGCCACCTCCAGCCGGCGGTCACAGTCTATGACCCGGTGCCCGCCAACATGATGCGCAAGTCCGGTCGCGAACGCGCGCATCTGCTGATTCAGTCATCGTCGCGCGCCGATTTGCGGAAATTCCTTAATGCCTGGCGCCCGCATCTGGCAGAGACTGCCAGCACCGCAGCGCGCTGGTCGCTGGATGTTGATCCGGCGGAATTCTGAGCCGGAGCAGGGCGCTCACCATGTTAGAATTCGGCACTTTTTTCGCAGACAAAATCGCGGCTAAGGCACCATCGGACAGCGCTCCGGTGCTGGCTGCCTTGGACGATTCGACCTTCCCGAAATGATCACGACTCCCACCGACGCCAGAACACTGCTTGCCGGCCTGCTGCGTCAGGCATTGGCGCAGGTCGCCCCTGTTGGCACCACCGCCAGCATTGTCCTGGACCGGCCCAAACTGGCGCAGCACGGTGACTTTGCCTGCAACATCGCGCTGCATCTGGCGAAGGAACTGCGCGGCAATCCGCGCGCGATTGCCCAGCAACTGGTCGCTGCACTGCCAGTATCCCCGGATCTGGAAAAAGCTGAAATCGCCGGCGCCGGATTCATCAACCTGTTCCTGACGCAGTCGTACAAACAACAGGTCGTCGGCCGCGTGCTCGAAGCTGCTGAAACATACGGCAGCAGCAGTTACGGCCAGCGCAAAAAAACCCAGATCGAATTTGTTTCAGCCAATCCCACCGGACCGCTGCATGTCGGCCATGGCCGCGGCGCGGCTTACGGCGCCAGCGTGGCGACGATACTGACCGCGGCGGGTTTCGATGTTTCGCGTGAATACTATGTCAACGACGCCGGACGCCAGATGGACATCCTGGCGCTGTCGACCTGGCTGCGTTATCTCGAGCACAGCGGCGAAACCCTCAGCTTTCCGCCGAATGCCTATCAGGGCGACTATGTGCGCACGATGGCGACTGAACTGCACACGGCCGATGGAGCGCGTTATCTCAAACACTGGACCGAGGTCGCAGCCGGCGCCGCCGATGTCACCACCGATCCGGAAAAACACCTTGACGACCTGATCAGGAACGCCAAAACCCTGCTCGGCGCGGATTATGAACGTGTGCTCCGCCATGCGCTGAAGCAGCAGCTGGACGACTGCAAAAACGATCTTGAGGAATTCGGCGTTGTTTTTGACCAGTGGTTCTCCGAGCGTTCGCTATACACCTCGGGCCAAGTTGAACGCGCAGTGGCCGAATTGGAAAAGCGCGGACATCTTTACGTCAAGGACGGTGCAAAGTGGTTCCGGTCCACAGATTTTGGCGATGAAAAAGACCGCGTGGTGCAGCGGGAAAACGGCCAGTTCACCTATTTCGCCAGTGATATCGCCTATCACCTCGAAAAATTCGGCCGCGGCTTCGATGTGGTCATTGACGTCTGGGGCGCAGACCACCACGGTTATATTCCACGGGTAAAAGGCGCGCTGCAGGCGCTGGGCATCGAACCAACCCGGCTGAATGTGGCACTGGTGCAGTTCGCAGTGCTCTACCGCGACGGCCAGAAGGTTTCGATGTCGACGCGCTCGGGCGAATTCGTCACGCTGCGCGAACTGCGCCATGAAGTCGGCAACGATGCTGCGCGTTTTTTCTATGTTTTGCGCAAAAGCGACCAGCATCTCGACTTCGATCTCGACCTTGCCAAGGCGCAGAGCAACGACAATCCGGTGTATTACATCCAGTACGCGCATGCCCGTGTTTGCAGCGTACTCGAACAATGGGGCGGCGATGCCGCGACCCTGCGCGATGCCGACCTTAAACCGCTGGGCTCCGCCCACGAAGCCGGGCTGCTGAAAAGCCTGTTGGAATATCCGGACATCATCGAAAGCGCGGCGCGCGAACTGGCGCCGCACATGGTGGCGTTTTACCTGAAGGATCTGGCCGGTGAATTCCACAGCTATTACAACGCCGAGCGTTTTATCGTCGAAGATGCTGCCCTGACACGCGCCCGGCTGGCGCTGGCGCTGGCGGTGCGACAGGTATTGCGCAACGGCCTCGCCCTGCTGGGTGTGGGCGCCCCTGAAAAAATGTAAGATTGCCGAGTGAGCCGGGATTACAAAGGCAGTGAACGCAAGGGCAGCTCCCGCAGCAGCGGGGGCTCGCTGTTCATCGGCATCCTGATCGGGCTGGTTCTGGGGCTGGGCATCGCACTGGGCGTGGCCTGGTACATCAACAAGATGCCCAATCCCTTTCCGCAGAAGGTGCCCGCGACAAAATCCGAACCGGCCGGCAAAGCTGTGGAATCTGCGAAAACACCGGAAAAGGGCGGTAAACCCGCCGCAGAAGCCAAGCCGCGCTTTGATTTTTACAAGATCCTGCCTGGCGTCGAAGAACCGGCAACCGACCAGCAGTTGCGCGATGCCAAGGGTGCAAGCAAGGAGTCTTTCTACCTGCAGGCCGGCGCCTTCCAGAACGCCCCCGACGCCGACAATCTGAAGGCCCGGCTGGCGCTGATCGGCATGCAGGCCTCGATCCAGACCACGACCCTGCCTGACCGCGGGGTGTGGCACCGCGTGCGCGTCGGCCCCTACGGCAATGTCGAGGAACTGAATCGCACCCGCGACACTCTGAAGAATAATGGTATCGACACCACGTTGATCAAAGTGCGCGACGCCGACAAATAACGCCGTCCACTGGAGCCTGTCATGCAATCCATCCGTATTTTCCCTCGCATCCTGCTGGCCATCGGCCTCAGCCTGTGTTTCGCCACCGCCCATGCCCAACTGACCGCCGGCAAGGATTATTCAGTGGTGAAACCGCCGCAGCCCACCGAAAGCGGAAACAAAATCGAAGTGCTGGAGTTTTTCTGGTATGGCTGCCCGCATTGCAACAGCCTGCAGCCCTCGCTGGAAGCTTGGCTTAAACGCAAGCCGGCAGACGTTGATTTCCGCCACGTGCCCGCGGTATTCCAGGATTCCTGGATACCGCTGACCAAGACCTACTACACCATTGAAACCATGGGTCTGGTCGACAAACTGCACCAGGAAATGTTCGCTTCACTGCACAAACAACGTTTGCCGCTGGTTAATCCCGATGCGATTTTCGACTGGGCGGCGACCAAAGGCGTTGATCGCAAAAAGTTCGCCGATGTTTACAACTCCTTCGGCATCAACGGCCGCACCCAGCGCTCGATCGAACTGACGCGCAAATACGACATTCCCGGCACCCCGGCACTGGTCATCGACGGCCAGTACCTGACCGCGCCGTCACGGACGCTGAAAGCCGATCGCAGCGTCGACTATGACCGCTTTTTCCAGGTCGTTGACGGGCTGATCGCCGAAGCGAGGAAAAGCAAAGGGACGAAATAATCATGCCGCAGGCGCCGGCGAGCCTGATCGCCTGTGTGCTCGCGCTGCTGGTTTTTTTCAGCAGCACAGCGGCGGCACAACAGCATGCCGAAGCACAACGTCCCGCATCACAAACCCCGGTACGGGCAGAAATCGAGTACCGGGTCATCAAGCCGCAGCCAGTCGCTGTCGCCAACAGCATCGAAGTCATCGATTTTTTCTGGTACGGCTGCCCGCATTGTTATAACCTGCAGCCGGCGCTGGAACGCTGGATCAGCCGCAAACCCGCCGACGTCACGGTGCGCCGGATTCCCGCCATCCTGCGCGACAGCTGGGCGCCGCATGCGCGCATCTATTACACGCTGGAAGCGCTGGGCGAGGTAGAACGCCTGCACCAGCGCGTCTACCACGGCTATCACGTCGAAGAGCTCGCGATGAGCAAACCCGAGGTGATGTCCGAGTGGGCCGTGCGCAACGGCATAGCCCGCGAGCGCTGGGATGAAACCTACAATTCCGCTGCAGTACAGCGCAAAGTGGATGAGGCCTCCAGGCTGGGCAAGGCCTACAGCATCAGCGGCACACCTTCACTGGTGGTCCATGGCCGTTACCTGACGTCCGGTAACTTTACGGAATCACTGAACGGCATGGTCGTAATCCTCGACGGACTGGTGCAGAAAGTGCGCAGCGAAGCTGCCTTGCGCTGATCTCCGGAACGGATGCCCGACCTGTCACCCGGTTCCGTCGTCATCACCGGCGCCTCTGCCGGACTGGGTGCCGCGCTGGCACGACACTATGCCGGCAGTGGCGCAAGCGTCGGACTGATCGCGCGTCGCGGCGCCGAACTGGAACAACTGGCGCAGGAGTTCCCCGGGCGATGTGCGGCACAGATCGCTGACGTCCGCGATTCAACCGCCATGCGCGGAGCCGCTGAAGCACTGATCTCCCGCCACGGCCTCCCCGACATCGTCATTGCCAATGCCGGCATCAGCGTCGGCACCTTGACCGAGTTAGCCGAAGACGGGCAGGTATTCCGCGATATTTTCGACATCAATGTCATCGGCATGGTGAACACCTTCCAGCCGTATATTGCCGCCATGCGCGAGCGTGGCCATGGCGTGCTGGTGGGAATTGCCAGTGTTGCCGGTTACCGGGGATTGCCGGGAGCCACGGCATATTCGGCCTCCAAGGCCGCAGCCATCGCTTATCTGGAAGGCCTGCGGGTGGAATTGCGCGGCAGCGGCATCACCGTGATCACCATCTGTCCCGGTTACATTGCCACTGCTATGACTGCAAGCAATCCATATCCGATGCCGTTCATCATCTCCGCAGAAACGGCTGCAGAAAAAATCGTCACTGCCATTGCCAAACGCAAAACCCATGCGGTATTGCCCTGGCAGATGGCAATCGTTGCGCGACTGATGCATGTGATGCCGCGCTGGATTTACGATCCCTTGGCGGCCAGGGCCGGGTACAAACCGCGACGCAAACCCTGAGCGCCGGTAAATCCTGTTATTCGACCGTCACCGACTTGGCAAGGTTGCGCGGTTTGTCGACATCGGTGCCACGATGCAACGCCGTGTGATAAGCCAGCAGTTGCAGCGGCACCGTGTGCAGTATCGGTGACAGCAACCCGGCATGGCCGGGCATCTGAATGACGTGCACCCCGTCGCTGGCGGCAATACGGGTGTCCTCGTCGGCCAGCACATACAATTCACCGCCGCGTGCGCGCACTTCCTGCAGATTTGATTTGAGTTTTTCCAGCAAGGCGTCCCTGGGCGCGACGGCCACCACCGGCATGTTGCGGTCAACCAGCGCCAGCGGCCCGTGCTTGAGTTCGCCGGCGGCGTAGGCCTCGGCGTGGATGTAAGTAATTTCCTTCATCTTCAGCGCACCTTCCAGGGCGATCGGATAATGAATGCCACGGCCGAGGAACAACATGTGTTCCTTGCCGGCAAAAATTTTCGCCCACCCGGCAATCGCCGGTTCGATTTTCAGCACCTCACTCAGCGCTGCCGGCAGGTGGCGCAGTGCATGCAGCAACTCCGTTTCGCGCTCTGCCGTCAGCTGTCCGCGCTGTTTGGCCAGCGCCATGGTCAGCAGCACCAGTGCCGCCAGTTGCGTGGTGAAAGCCTTGGTCGACGCCACACCGATTTCAGGACCTGCGCGGGTCAGGAAACGCAGGTCGGAGGCGCGCACCAGCGCCGATTCCGGCGTATTGCAAATGGCCAGACTGTGGCGATGACCGCGCAACTTCGCGTACTGCAGGGCGGCCAGGGTGTCCGCGGTTTCGCCCGACTGCGAAATCGTCACTACCAGCGTATCGGGATCACTATGCGCTTCGCGGTAACGGTATTCGCTGGCAATCTCGACATTGCAGGGCAGCCCGGCCACGGCTTCAATCCAGTACCGCGCAACCATACCGGCGTGATAACTGGTGCCACAGGCAAGTATCGTCAATCCATTGATTTTATTAAATATATTTTCTGCGTCTGTACCGAACAGCTGCGGCACAACGGCGCGCGCGCTGGTCACCAGCTCGAGGGTGTTGGCCACTGCCATCGGCTGCTCGAAAATTTCCTTCTGCATGTAATGCTGATACGGACCGAGCTCGACAGCCTCTGCCGTAAGCGTGGTGATCTGTTCCTGGCGTTCGACCGGCTGGCCGCTGCTGTCGAAAATGCGTACGCGTTCGCGCGTCAGTTCTGCACAATCGCCTTCTTCCAGATAGACGACGCGTTGTGTGACCTGCACCAGTGCCGACGCATCTGATGCGGCAAAATTTTCGCCCTTGCCCAGGCCGAGCAATAACGGCGCGCCCATGCGCGCCACTATCAGCCGTGCAGAGTCAGCCTCATTGACGACCGCGATCGCATAGGCCCCTACCAGTTCGCGCAGACTATGCTGGACTGCCGCCAGCAAATCGCCACCTTGCTTCAAATGCAGATGCACCAGATGGGCGATGACTTCGGTATCGGTATCCGACACAAACTGATAACCAAGGCCGCGCAGCTTTTCGCGCATTTCCTCGTGATTTTCGATGATGCCGTTATGCACCACCGAAATTCCGCCGGAAACATGCGGATGCGCGTTTTTTTCCGATGGCGCACCATGGGTCGCCCAGCGGGTATGGGCAATCCCGATGGTACCGGTGATGACGCCCGCCTGCGCCAAGCGTTCCAGTTCAGCAACGCGGCCCAGACTGCGCACGCGGCGCAATTTGCCGTTGATCACGGCAATGCCTGCCGAGTCATAGCCGCGATATTCCAGCCGCTTCAGGCCTTCAATCAGGATGGGCACCACATTGCGCGCCGCAATGGCGCCGACGATTCCACACATGCGCTAGTTCCGCCCCGTTGTGCGTTTGACCGGCTTGCGCGGGCGCTGCCAGCCGGCACGATATTCCTGGGTCTTGGGATTGATCGCCAGTCCACCGGGCGGCACATCTTTCCACAGCGTCGCCCCCGCACCCACCGTGGCGCCGCGTGCCACCCGCACCGGTGCCACCAGCTGCACGTCGGAACCGATGTGCACATCGTCTTCGATCACGGTGCGGTGCTTGGTGGCACCGTCGTAATTGCAGGTAATGGTGCCTGCGCCAATGTTGACGTTGCGCCCGACGCTGGCATCACCAACATACGTAAGATGATTGGCCTTGGAGCCGTCGCCAATGTCGCTGGCTTTGATTTCAACAAAGTTGCCGACATGCACCTCTGCGCCCAGCTGCGTGCCCGGACGAATACGCGCATAAGGGCCAATGCGGCAGCGCGCACCGATCTGTGCACCGTCAAGATGGGAAAACGGTTCGATGCGGGTACCCGGACCGATGGTTACATCCTTCAGCACACAATGCGCGCCGATACTGACATTGTCACCCAGCGTGATCCTGCCTTCGAACACGCAGTTGACGTCGATCTGCACATCACGGCCGCAATGCAGTGCGCCGCGAAGGTCAAAACGCAGCGGATCCACCAGAGTAACGCCGGCATCAAGCAACTGCGAGGCCTGCTGCCATTGATGGGTGCGTTCGAGCTGCGCCAGCTGCGCCCTGCTGTTGACGCCCTGGATTTCACCGGCATCATCTGCCTTGATGGCGGCCACCGGCACGCTATCCTTGACCGCCAGCGCGATGAGGTCAGTCAGGTAATACTCTTTTTGTGCATTTTTGTTTTTCAGTTGCGGCAGCCATTTCGCCAATCGCGCTGTGGGCAGTGCCATGATGCCGCTGTTGATTTCACCAATCCGCCGCTGTGCGGCAGTGGCGTCTTTTTGTTCGACAATGCCAGTCACACGGCCGGCCTTGTCGCGCAGGATGCGGCCGTAACCGGCGGGGTCATCGAGTTCCGCGGTCAGTATTGCGACGCCTGTTCCGGCCGCCTTGAGCAGGGCCTGCAATGTCGCAGCGCGCACTAGCGGCACATCGCCGTACAACACCAGTGTCACCGGGGCTTTGCTTAACCGGGGCAGCGCCTGCTGCAAAGCGTGGCCGGTGCCTTGCTGCGGCACTTGCAGCGCATACACCAGATCCTTACCGGACAGTGCTGCCTGCACCCGGTCTCCGCCGTGGCCGTGAACGATACAAATCTGCTCCGCATGAATCGCCCGCGCGGCCGATACGACATGGGCAATCAGCGGTTTTCCGGCCAGTGGATGCAGCACCTTCGGCAGATCGGAGTTCATCCGTTTGCCCTGACCGGCGGCGAGTATGACGACTTGTGTGCGCATATGAAAATTATCGCATAAACATCAACTTGCGCGTGCCGCCACGTACGCGATCACGGCCTGTTGTTGTATTGGAGTCAACTGCAGTGCGCATTTGCTCCGCCGCCACAGCACATCTTCACCGGTCATCGCCCATTCCTGCTCGAGAAAGTAATCCACTTCGCGTGCATGGAGTCCGGCACCGAAATCCGTACCCATCCCGGCCATACTGTCTGCTCCGGCGAGCAGTGCGTGCACATTGGCGCCATGACGCTGCGTCAGGGCAAGCAACATGGGCCGGGGCAACCAGGGGTAATCACGCGCCGTCTGCTGCTGCAGGCCGGGGAAACCAGCGGCCCCGAGATCACCGCCATCCAGTGCACACGTTTTGGTCCAGTGCGGTCCCAAATCAGGAAACCACGGTCGCAACGCATCGACTGCCTGCTCAGCCAGGGCACGGTAGGTGGTAATTTTGCCGCCAAACACCGAGAGCAGGGCCGCCGTCCCGGCCGCGCCCGTGATCCGCAGTGCATAGTCGCGCGTCACTTGCGACGGATTATTGCTGCCGTCATCGAACAGCGGCCGGATGCCGGCATAACGATAAATCACATCCTGTTCGGTCACCGCACGCTGAAAATAGCGATTCACCGCCCGGCACAGATAGCGCACTTCATCGGCGCTTGCAGCGCAATCATCAACGCTACCGCTTAATTCGACATCCGTGGTGCCAATCAGCGTGCAGTTTTCCTGGTACGGGTAGGCAAATATCACCCGGCGGTCGTAGTTCTGCAGGATGAAGGCATGCTCCCCCTCGTACAGTTTCGGCACAATGATATGACTGCCCTGCACCAGCCGCAGCCTGAACGGCAGGTCCAGTCCCGCAATCCCGCTTAGAAAGCTTTTCGCCCAGGGGCCGGTGGCGTTGATGACAAATCGTGCGCGGATTTCTTCCGCAGCTTTGCCCGCCGGCTGCAGTACGGCCCGCCACTGTGCACCGTCGCGGCGGAGGGCCGTGCAGGCCGTACGCGGACAGATGCGCGCACCACGCGCCTGCGCGGAACGGGCCGTGGCAATGACCAGCCGGGCGTCGTCCACCCAGCAATCGGAATAGATGAAACCAGTGCGTAATGCCGGCTTCAAACCATTGCTGTAAGGCGGTTGCGACAGGTCGATGGCAGCAGAGCCGGGCAGCGTCTGTCGTCGTGCCAGCATGTCGTACAAAATCAGTCCGGCACGGATCATCCATGCCGGACGCAGTTCCGGGACATGCGGCATCACAAAACGCAGCGGGCGAACCAGGTGTGGTGCGGTATTCAGCAGCACCTCGCGCTCACGCAACGCTTCGGCCACCAGCCGGAATTCGAATTGCTCGAGATAGCGCAAACCGCCGTGGATCAGCTTGCTGCTGGCGGAACTGGTGGCGCCGCCGAGGTCATTTTTTTCGACCAGCAGCACGGACAGTCCTCGTCCTGCCGCATCGCGGGCAATGCCGGTACCGTTGATTCCGCCGCCGACCACCAGTACATCGACAGGCTGATTCGCGGTCATGATTGAAAACAAAAAAGGGCGGCTAACAGCCGCCCTTGTTGCAGGTGAGGCGTCCGCACATCAGCGTTTGCCGCGCAATTTCCGGATCGCTGCAAGTTGGGCTGCGAGTACGGCCAACTCGGCTTCGACGGTCGCCACTTCCTGCTTGCTCTGGGCATTCTTGCGTGCTTCCTCGGCCTGTTTCAGCGCCTCGGTGGCCTTGGCTTCATCGAGATCGGCACCGCGAATGGCGGTATCAGCGAGCACGGTGACCATCTTTGGCTGCACTTCAAGCACTCCGCCGGCGACAAAAATTAATTCCTCGGCACCGCCACCCACCGGCTTGATACGTACTTCGCCAGGTTTGATGCGGGTGATCAGCGGGGTGTGGCGCGGATAAATGCCGAGCTCACCCGCTTCGCCGGGCAACACGACAAACTCCGCCTCGCCGGAATAGATCTGCTCTTCCGCGCTGACGACATCGACATGCATGGTGTGAACGGCTTCGGCCATTGTTATTTCCTTACCTCGAATTTCCTGCCTGTTACTGCAGGGTTTTTGCCTTCTCGAACGCTTCTTCGATGCCGCCGACCATGTAGAAGGCCTGTTCCGGCAAGGCATCGCACTCGCCGCTGACGATCATCTTGAAACCTTTGATGGTGTCTTTCAGCGACACGTATTTGCCCGGCGAACCGGTGAACACCTCGGCGACGCTGAACGGCTGTGACAGGAAACGTTGAATCTTGCGCGCGCGGGACACCGCCAGCTTGTCTTCGGGCGACAGCTCGTCCATGCCCAGAATCGCGATGATGTCGCGCAGTTCCTTGTAACGCTGCAGCGTCGCCTGCACCGCGCGGGCAGTGTTGTAGTGCTCTTCGCCGACGATATGCGGGTCAAGCTGGCGCGAGGTCGAATCCAGCGGATCCACCGCGGGATATATACCGAGAGAGGCGATGTCGCGCGACAGCACCACTGTCGAATCCAGATGGCCGAAGGTCGTGGCTGGCGAGGGATCGGTCAAGTCATCCGCCGGCACGTAAACGGCCTGGATCGACGTGATCGAACCGGTCTTGGTCGAGGTAATGCGTTCCTGCAGACGGCCCATTTCCTCGGCCAGTGTCGGCTGGTAACCCACCGCCGACGGCATCCGGCCCAGCAGCGCGGACACTTCAGTGCCGGCCAGTGTGTAGCGGTAGATGTTGTCGACGAAAAACAGCACGTCACGGCCCTCGTCACGGAAGGCTTCGGCCATGGTCAGGCCGGTCAGCGCCACGCGCAGACGGTTGCCCGGCGGTTCGTTCATCTGGCCGTAGACCATCGCCACTTTTGATTTCGACAGGTCGTCCTTGTTGACGACGCCGGCATCCATCATCTCGTGATAGAAGTCATTGCCTTCGCGGGTGCGCTCACCGACACCGGCGAACACCGACAGACCCGAGTGCGCCTTGGCGATGTTGTTGATCAATTCCATCATGTTCACGGTCTTGCCGACGCCGGCACCGCCGAACAGGCCGACCTTGCCGCCCTTGGCAAACGGGCAGACCAGATCGATAACTTTAATCCCGGTTTCAAGCAGATCCTGCGACGGCGACAGTTCTTCATAGGTCGGCGCCGTGCGGTGGATGGACATGGTCTTGTCAGCCTTGACCGGACCTACTTCGTCGATCGGGCGGCCCAGCACATCCATGATCCGCCCCAGCGTGGCCGGTCCGACCGGCACCATGATCGGCCCCTTGGTATTAGTCACCATCATGCCGCGGCGCAGACCGTCGGAGGAACCCAGCGCGATGGTGCGCACCACGCCGTCGCCGAGCTGCTGCTGCACTTCCAGCGTCAGCTCGCTGCCGTCCATGGTCAGCGCGTCATAAATATGCGGCATCTGGTCGCGGGCAAATTCGACGTCGATCACCGCGCCGATACACTGAATGATTTTTCCCTGGCTCATGGTCAATCCCTAAATCAAAATTTCGTCAAACAATCAGATCATCCGACAGCAACATCACACCGCTGCCGCACTTAAGCAATCCGGTCTCCCCATCACCTGCACAAAACGCAGGTCAGTGCCGCCCAATCGCTTGACGCGACGTCATACTGCCGCCGCACCTGCGACAATCTCCGACAGCTCTTTGGTAATCGAAGCCTGCCGCGACTTGTTGTAAATCAATGTCAATTCGTCGATCACTTTGCCGGCGTTGTCCGATGCCGACTTCATCGCCACCATCCGTGCCGACTGTTCGGAAGCCATATTCTCGGCCACGCCCTGGTAAATCAGCGCTTCGACATAACGCGTCAGCACCTGGTCGAGAACCGCTTTGGCGTCCGGCTCGTAGATGTAATCCCAGGAGCCTTCGGGTGCGCCCAGCGCATCGCCCGACAGCGGCAGCAGCTGTTCAACCACCGCTTCCTGCTTCATGGTGTTGACAAACTTGGTGTAAATAATCAGCAGCCGGTCGAAACGGTCCTGCGTGTAACCGTCGAGCATGATCTTCAGCGCGCCGATCAGTTTTTCCATCTGCGGCTTGTCGCCGAGGCCGATGACCTGCGAAATCACGTTGGCACCGAGCCGTTGCATGAAACCCAGGCCCTTGTTGCCGAGCGCGCACACTTCAATCTCTTCGCCCAGCGCTTCCCATTCCTTGATCTTGTTCAGCGCCAGCCGCAGGGCATTGGTGTTCAAGCCACCGCACAAGCCCTTGTCGGTGGTAACCACGATCAGACCGATGCGTTTGACCGAATCGCGCGCGACGAGGAAAGGATGGCGGTATTCCGGATTCGCGTGGCTGATGTGCGCGGCAACGTTGCGGATTTTTTCGCCATACGGCCGCGACATGCGCATACGATCCTGCGCCTTGCGCATTTTCGAGGCTGCAACCATTTCCATCGCCTTGGTGATCTTGCGCGTGTTTTGCACGCTCTTGATCTTGGTACGAATTTCCTTCGAGCCGGGCATGTTATAAGTGTTTGATTTTAAACAATTATTTTGTAAGTAGCAAAAGGCTTAGTAAGAGCCGTTCTGCTTCCAGTCCTTGATCGCAGCCGTCAACTGCACTTCGTCATCCTTGGACATGTCTTTAGTGTCTTCGATGCGATTGACCAGTTCACCGAACTTGGCCTTGATGTAGTCGCGCATTGATTTCTCGGCCGCCAAGGCCTTCTTGACGTCGACATCGTCAAAATAACCGCCGTTGACGGCAAACAGCAGCAGGGCCATTTCCCAGACCTGCAGGGGCTCGTACTGCGGTTGTTTCATCAGTTCGGTCACCAGACGGCCACGCTCCAGCTGCTTGCGGGTGGCTTCGTCGAGGTCCGATGCAAACTGCGCGAAAGCCGCGAGTTCGCGATACTGCGCCAACGCCAGACGCACACCACCACCCAGCTTCTTGATGACCTTGGTCTGCGCAGCACCACCGACGCGGGACACCGAAATACCGGCATTGATCGCGGGACGGATACCGGCGTTGAACAGATCGGTTTCGAGAAAAATCTGGCCGTCAGTGATCGAAATCACGTTGGTCGGCACAAAAGCCGTGACGTCGCCAGCCTGGGTTTCAATGATCGGCAGTGCGGTCAGCGAACCGGTCTTGCCCTTGACCGCACCTTTGGTGAATTTCTCAACATAATCTTCATTGACGCGGGCAGCACGCTCCAGCAGACGCGAGTGCAGGTAGAACACGTCGCCGGGATAGGCTTCGCGACCGGGGGGGCGGCGCAGCAGCAGCGATACCTGGCGATAGGCCCAGGCCTGTTTGGTCAAATCGTCATAAATAATCAGTGCGTCCTGGCCGCGATCGCGGAAATATTCGCCCATGGTGCAGCCGGAGTAGGGCGCAATGAACTGCATCGCGGCAGATTCTGAGGCCGTTGCAGCGACCACGATGGTGTATTCCATCGCGCCATGTTCCTCAAGCTTGCGCACCACGTTTTTGACTGAAGAGGCTTTCTGACCGATCGCAACATAAATACAGATCAGGTCCTTGCCCTTCTGGTTGATGATCGCGTCAATCCCCACCGCGGTCTTCCCGGTCTGGCGATCGCCGATGATCAGTTCGCGCTGGCCACGACCAACGGGCACCATGGCGTCGATCGCCTTGATGCCGGTCTGTACGGGCTGAGATACCGATTTACGCTCAATCACGCCCGGCGCGACTTTTTCGATCACGTCCGTCATCTTGGCGTTGATCGGGCCTTTGCCGTCGATCGGTTCGCCCAGCGAGTTGACCACGCGACCGATCAGTTCGGGACCTACCGGCACTTCGAGAATGCGGCCCGTGGTCTTCACGGTGTCGCCTTCGGAAATATGCTCGTAGGCACCCAGAATCACCGCGCCGACCGAGTCGCGCTCTAGGTTCAGCGCAAGGCCGAAGGTGTTTTTCGGGAATTCCAGCATCTCGCCCTGCATCACGTCGGCAACGCCGTGGATGCGGCAGATGCCGTCGGCCACTGAAATCACCGTGCCCTGGGTACGCGCTTCGGTGGTCCCTGCCAGATTCTGAATCTGGCTTTTGATGAGTTCGCTGATCTCGGAAGGATTGAGTTGCATGTGTTGCTCCTAATACCTTAGTGGGTAAGCGCGGCGGCCATCGCATCCAGCCTGCCGCGCACCGTTGCATCGATGACTTTGTCGCCGACGACGATTTTCACGCCGCCGATCAATTGCGGATCAATTTCGACTTTGGCCGTGATCTTGCGTTTGAATTTCGCTTCCAGTGCAGCGACCAGCGTCTTCACCTGCTCATCGCTGATCGGCAGCGCCGAGATCACGTTCGCTTCAAGTGTGCCTTCATGCTCGCGTTTCAGGCTTTCGTAGACGCCGCGGATATACGGCGTCAGTTCCAGGCGACCGTTCTGCACCAGCACCAGAATGAAGTTGCGCGCCACGTCATCCAGCTTGTCGCCGATCACGCTCAGCACAAAACCGTCGAGCTGATGCGCGCTGACATTCGGATCGCTGATGATCGCTTGCACACGGGCATCACCGACCACTGCATCCAGATTGGCCAGCGCGTCCGACCACTGCGCCAGCGCGTTGTTCTCGCAGGCGAGTTTGTACACCGCTTCTGCGTAAGGTCGCGCGATGGTCACCGGTTCGGCCATGGTTGTCCGTGTGTCTTTTGTAGTTTCTTTTTACAGTTGACGCTGCATGGCAGCGAGCATGTCAGCATGCACCTTGGCATCGACTTCGCGCTTGAGGATCTGCTCGGCACCGGCCACTGCGAGGGTAGCCACCTGCGCGCGCAGCATTTCCTTGGCGCGGGAAACTTCCTGATCGATTTCGGCCTTGGCACCGGCAACCAGACGGTCGCCTTCGACCTTGGCTGTGGATTTCGCCTCTTCGATCATCTGGCTGCCACGCTTCTCGGCTTGCGCGACGATCTCGTTGGCGCGATTACGCGCCTGTGCGATCGCTGCATCAGCATCCTTTGCCGCGCGCTCAAGCGACTGCCGGCCTTCTTCGCCGGCGGCCAGTCCGTCTGCAATCTGCTTCTGACGGGCTTCCAGCGCGCGGGTCAACGGCGGCCAGACGAACTTGGCGCAAAACAGGATGAAAACGAAAAACGTGATTGCCTGCGCAATCATCGTGACGTTCAGGTTCATGACTTTCCCCTACGGACAGCGGTTCGTAACAACCTTACCTTGCTTGCTTACTTAGTTCAGGCTTGCGAGCAGGGGATTGCCGGTGGCGAACCACAGTGCGAGGCCGACGCCGATAATGAACGAGGCATCGATCAGGCCCAGCAGCAGGAACACCTTCGCCTGCAGTTGTGGCATCAGTTCCGGCTGGCGCGCAGCGCCCTCAAGGAAGCGGCTGCACATGATGCCCACACCGATACACGCGCCGGCGGCGCCCAGGCCGATCATCAGACCGATACCGATGCCGGTATACGCCTGGATCATCGCAACAAGTTGCAGCTTATCCATCAGAATCTCCTTTTAGAACTATCAAAAAAAACAATGGCTTGGTTAATGACTTTCGTGCGCCATCGCCATGTAAACAGCGGTGAGCATCATGAAAATGTAGGCCTGCAGCACAACAATCAGGATGTGGAAAATCGCCCAGCCCAGCGCCAGTACGCCGCCGAACACCGAACCGACCAGCCCGGTCGCGGCCCACATCCACAGCAGCATGAAAATGATTTCACCGGCGTAAATGTTGCCGTAGAGCCGCAGCGAGTGTGACAGCGGCTTGGAAATATATTCAACGAGGTTGAACAGAAAATTGAAAATCCAGAGCAGGGGATTACCGCCGAAGGGCGTGCAGAACAATTCGTGGGTCCAGCCGCCGATCCCCTTGACCTTGACGTTGTAGAACAGCATCAGCAGCCACACCGACAGCGCCAGCGCGAAGGTGGTGTTGATGTCGGAAGTCGGCACCGGCTTCCACTCGTGCTGCTGCAACACATTTCCGGTAAACCACGCCACAAGATCGACCGGGATGAAATCCATTGCGTTCATCAGCAGTACCCAGACAAACACCGTCAGAGCCAGAGGTCCGACAAAGGCGCGGTTGCCGTGGAAAATGCCTTTGACCTGGTCGTCGACGAACTCAATCAGCATCTCGACAAAAGCCTGGCGTTTGTTCGGCACGCCCGAAGTGGCGCCGCTCACCACCCACCACAGCAAGCCGAAACCGACGACGCCGAGCGTGAACGCCGTCAGGAACGTATCGAGGTGCAGCGTCCAGAAGGGGCTATCGCCCAGGGAAACCGTACGGTTGGTGAGATGATGACCGATATAGCTGGTCGGCGTCAGTTCCTGTCCTGCGGCCATCTCTGCTTGTCCCTGGTGCTTATTCTTTGACCAAGATCGCCATTCGGAACACGATGACCGAAACGGCGAACGATATGAAAAAAACCGGATGCACCACGTCTTTATACGTCGTCAGCACCCAACCCATCTGCAACACAATCAAGATGATGCGGGCAGCTTCGGCCCGGAACAGCGCGCGCAAGGTATTGCCCGCCGTCCTGACCCTGCTGCCGGATACCAGCACCGCGTAAGCCAAATCCGCGATCTGGTTGATGATGCCCCCCAGCAGCGCAGAAACCGCGCCATGCCCGCCGATGAACACCCCTGCCAGCAATCCCAGACTCACGGTGGCATACATCTGCCAACGCATTGCGCTGCGCATGGGCTTGCTGTCGATGCGTACTAACACCCGGACGGCCCCTGCAAACCGTGGAATTTTAATGGTTAGGCCGCTACCGCGTCAAACCATTCTGCGCCGCACCATTAACGACTTTCACGGGTCAGCCGGGAAATCAACCCGTCCAACTGGTCGAGACTACCGTAATCGATGACCAGGCTACCCTTGCCTTTGCGCTTGGTCTTGATCTGCACCCGGGTGCCGAGTTTCTCGGCCAGGGTCTCCTGCAGGCGCAGCACGTCGCGGTCGCCAGCCGGCTTGGCGCGACCGCCGCTACGCGTGGTCAGTATTGCCGCCACCCGCTGTTCGACCTCGCGCACCGACAGCCCTTTGGCGGCGGCCTCGTTGGCCAGTTCGACCTGGCGCACTGCCGGCAAGGCCAGCAGGGCGCGCGCATGGCCCATTTCAATGCGGCCTTCGCCGAGCAGCGTTTTGACCGGCGGCGCCAGCTCCAGCAGCCGCAGCAGATTGGTCACTGCCGCGCGCGATTTGCCGATGGCATCGGCCACCGCCTGGTGCGTCAGGGCAAATTCATTGATCAGACGCTCGATGCCGGTGGCTTCTTCGAGTGCATTGAGATCTTCACGCTGGATGTTTTCAATCAGTGCCACGGCCAGCGCCTGCTGGTCGGGCACATCGCGCACCAGCACCGGCACGCTGCTCAGCCCGGCGATGCGTGCCGCACGCCAGCGCCGTTCACCGGCGATGATTTCATGGTTGCCGCCGCCTACCGGCCGCACCAGGATCGGCTGCATGATGCCCTGGGCCTTGATCGACGCAGCCAGCGCGTTCAGCGCATCCTGATCCATACGCGAACGGGGCTGGTATTTGCCCGGCTGTAGTGCAGCAATCGGCAGTGTGGTGACGGCATCCGCGCTGCTGGCGCGTGGCGGCGAGTTTTCACCGCCGAGCAGGGCATCGAGGCCACGCCCCAAACCTTTGAGCTTAACCATAATAATCCTTTAAAATCAATTACTTATTATGTTTTTAGCGCTGCGGTTCAGCATTTCGCCGGCCAGCGCCAGATAGGCCTGCGCGCCTTTGGAGGCGCGATCAAATTCCAGTGCCGGCAAACCGTGGCTGGGCGCTTCCGCCAGCCGCACGTTGCGCGGGATCACCGTGCGATACACCTTGTCGCCGAAATGCTGCATCAGTTGCGCCGAAACCTGTTGTGCCAGCGTATTGCGCGGGTCATACATGGTGCGCAGCAGGCCTTCGATTTCGAGATCGGGATTGAGGTGTTCGCGCACGCGCTTGATGGTGCTGACCAGATCCGACAAACCTTCCAGTGCGTAATACTCGCACTGCATCGGAATCATCACGGCTTGTGCCGCTGTCAATCCGTTCACGGTCAACAGATTCAGTGCCGGCGGACAATCGATCAGGATGAAATCGTACTCGGCAGCAACGGTCTGCAGCGCATCCTTCAGCCGCGTTTCGCGATGATCGATATCGACCAGCTCGACTTCAGCGCCAGCCAGGTCGCGATTCGACGGCAACACATCGTACCCTGCGGCTGCACGCTGGCGCACTTCGGTGATTTGTTTTTCGCCGAGCAATACGTGGTACACCGTGACCGGCAGGCTGCGCTTGTCGATGCCACTGCCCATGGTGGCATTACCCTGTGGATCGAGATCCACCAGCAACACGCGGCGATGTGTCGCTGCGAGACTCGCCGCCAGATTGACGCTGGTGGTGGTTTTGCCGACGCCCCCTTTTTGGTTCGTGATTGCGATGATTCGCGTCATAGCGGTCATGCTGGCTGCAACACGGCGGCATGACGTTCCGCACCCAGCCCCGGCACCTTCAGCGACACCACGTTGCGCAACTGAAAATCCTTCGGCAGTTGCGCCAGTTCTTCATGCGGGTAAATACCTTTCATCGCTACAACCACGCCGGTTTTGGCGCACAGCTTTCCAGCCAGTTCGAGGAATTCCGGCAGATCCGAAAATGCACGCGACACCACGGTGTCGAAGGTCTGTGGCGCGGGCCAGGTTTCGACGCGATCACAAACGACATCCACATTGGCAAGCTTGAGTTCGATCACCGCCTGGCGCAGAAAGGTGGTTTTTTTGTGACTGGAATCGAGCAGGGTGAATTGCCATTCCGCTTGCGCCATTGCCAGCGGAATGCCCGGCAATCCGGCACCGCTGCCGACATCAAGCACGCGCGGGCCGTGCAGATGGGGCAACACCGACAAGGAATCGAGCAGATGATGGGTCAGCATTTTCGCGGGCTCGCGCACAGCAGTCAGGTTGTAGGCCTTGTTCCATTTTTCGACCAGCACCAGATAATCGAGCATGCGCTGCTGCGCCTGCGGCGCGACATCCAGACCCAACGCTGCGATGCCCGCGGCCAGTTCGCCGGCGAGGCTCATGCGCTTTTCTGCAATGCGCTGTGCGCACGTTTCAGATACACCAGCAGCACCGAGATCGCCGCCGGTGTGATGCCGGAAATGCGCGAGGCCTGGCCGATGTTTTCCGGCTTCGCACGATTGAGTTTTTGCTGGACTTCAATCGACAGGCCGCGCACCTGCGCGTAATCCAGATCCGGCGGCAGACGCAGATCATCCTGTAATGCACGATGTTCGATTTCCGTCTGCTGACGTTCGATGTAGCCCTGATACTTGGACTGGATTTCCACCTGCGCGGCGACTTGTGGGTCAGTCACTCCCGGACCTGCGCCCGGCAGAGTCATCAGCGTGTTGTAGGACAGTTCCGGCCGCCGCAACAAATCCGTGAGTGAATACTCACGCTCAAGTGGTTTTCCGAACAATTGTGTCGCCTGTTCCGCGGACAAAATCTGCGGATTCATCCAGATCGATTTCAGCCGTTCCTGTTCCTGCGCAATGGCATCACGCTTACGCGCAAACGCTTCCCAGCGCTGGTCATTGACCACACCCAGACGCCGGCCGGCTTCGGTCAGACGCAGATCAGCATTGTCTTCACGCAGGGACAAACGGTACTCGGCGCGGCTGGTGAACATGCGATAGGGCTCGGACACACCGCGGGTAATCAGATCGTCGACCAGCACGCCGAGGTAGGCCTGATCGCGCGTCGGTGACCAGGCCGCTTTTCCGCTGACCTGCAGCGCGGCATTGATACCCGCCAGCAAACCCTGCGCAGCGGCCTCTTCATAACCGGTGGTGCCGTTGATCTGCCCGGCAAAAAACAATCCGCCGATGGCTTTGGTTTCCAGTGACGCTTTCAACCCGATTGGATCGAAATAATCGTACTCGATGGCATAACCCGGTCGTGTGATATGTGCGTGTTCCAGTCCCTGGATCGAACGCACGACGGCAAGCTGCACGTCGAAGGGCAAGCTGGTCGATATGCCGTTGGGATAATACTCATTGACCGTCAGACCTTCGGGTTCGAGGAAAATCTGGTGCGACGATTTATCCGCGAAGCGATGGATCTTGTCTTCGATCGACGGGCAGTAACGCGGCCCGACACCTTCGATGACACCGGTAAACATCGGCGAACGATCCAGTCCGCCGCGGATCGCATCATGCGTGCGTTCATTGGTATGCGTAATCCAGCACGGCATCTGCGCCGGATGTTGTTCGCGCCGGCCGAGGAATGAAAACACCGGGGCCGGATCATCACCAGGCTGTTCAGTCAGTTGCGTAAAGTCGATGCTGCGGCCGTCGATGCGCGGCGGTGTGCCGGTTTTCAAGCGGCCCACCGGCAGTTTCAGTTCGCGCAGCCGCGCGGCCAGACTGATCGAAGGCGGATCACCGGCACGACCGCCCCGATGATGTTCGAGGCCGACATGGATCAGCCCGGACAGAAATGTACCTGCGGTCAGCACCACGCCCGGTGCGTCAAAACGCAAGCCGATCTGGGTCACCACGCCGATCACCCGGTCGCCCTGCACCACCAGATCGTCGACGGCTTGCTGGAACACCTGCAGATTGGCTTGTTGCTCGATGCGGCCCCGGATGGCGCGGCGATACAGCACACGATCCGCCTGGGCCCGGGTAGCCCGCACCGCAGGGCCTTTGCGCGAGTTGAGGATGCGAAACTGGATACCGGCTTCGTCGGTCGCCGCGGCCATGGCCCCGCCCAGCGCATCGATTTCCTTGACCAGGTGACCCTTGCCAATGCCGCCGATGGACGGATTACAGGACATCTGGCCCAAGGTTTCGATGCTGTGCGTCAACAGCAGCGTACGGCAGCCCATGCGCGCGCTGGCCAGCGCCGCTTCAGCGCCGGCGTGGCCGCCGCCAATGACAATTACATCAAATTTTTCAGGGTATTGCGTCATTTTACGCCGCGCGGCCGGAGAACCCCGGGTGACTGCAAGCTTGGGCGCGCATCATAGCTTAATTTTGTTGCACAGCGAAAGGCGCAGCCGCTGCAGGAAGGAATGTTTCACGTGAAACCAATGCCACAACAGTGGTTGCCAGCACAGAATTGTTCCACGTGGAACCACTGGCCGACTTATTTACCAAGTTTATTTACCGATACAGAATTTGGAGAAAATCTCGCCCAGCAGGTCGTCCGGGGTGTATTCCCCGGTAATCCCTCCCAGCGCTTCGTGCGCCAGGCGCAATTCCTCAGCATACAGCTCAAGGCGATCAGTAAGCCCTGCGGCCGTGGCCAGATGGCACTGTGCGGTCTGCAAGGCTTCAATATGGCGTGTCCTGGCGGTGAAGACGCCCTCCCCGGAGGGATGCCAGCCCGCTTGCACCCAGATCGCCTGTTTCAGCAATTCCAGCCCTGCGCCCGTCTTCGCAGAAACCCAGACCTGTTCTTCGTTACCGACCGTTTCCCGTCCCGGCTTGCGCTGGGTCAGATCGATTTTGTTTTTCACCCGAATTCGCGCCAGACCGACCGGCAAGCGATCGATGATGGCGCGGTTGGCGCCGTCATTCTCCCCGCCGGCATCAGACACCAGCAGCGCCAAATCGGCCTTCTCGATCATCGCCCAAGTCCGGTTGATGCCGATGCGTTCGACAGCATCCGTGGTTTCGCGTAGGCCCGCGGTATCGATGATGTGCACCGGCATGCCGTCAATATCAATCTGTTCGCGAACAGCATCCCGGGTCGTTCCCGGCACTTCGGTGACGATAGCCACCTCTTCACCGGCCAGACGGTTAAGCAAACTCGACTTGCCGACATTGGGCTCGCCGATCAGCACCGCCTGTATGCCATCGCGCAACAAGCTGCCCTGACGGGTTGCGGCCAGCGTCGCATCCAGTTGTTCGCGAACCGCGGACAACTGTTGTTGCGCGCGACCGGCAGTCAGAAATTCGACTTCTTCTTCGGGAAAATCCAGCGTCGCCTCAAGCAAGGTGCGCAAGGCGATGGTTTTATTTGTAAGTTGTTGAATTAATTCAGAAAAATCACCTTGCAAGGAGCGCAAGGCGGCGCGAGCAGCCAGTGCCGTAGAGGCCTCGATCAGATCGGCCACGCCTTCGGCCTGCGCCAGATCCATGCGTCCGTTCAGGTAAGCGCGTTCGGTGAATTCGCCGGGCCGTGCCAGCCGGGCACCGAGTTCCAGGCAGCGCTGCAGCAGTTGGTGCATCACCACCGGTCCGCCGTGTCCCTGCAATTCGATAACGTCTTCCCCGGTGTAGGAATGCGGGGCAGCGAAAAACAGCAGCAACCCTTCATCGAGTGGCTGGCCCGTGACATCAAGAAAAGTGGTCAGCAGCGCACGGCGCGCTTCGAATGTGCGCGGGGTCAGTCCGGCTGCAAATTGTGCGAGATGCGGTCCCGAAATGCGGATGACGCCGATGCCTCCGCGTCCCTGTGCGGTGGCGATTGCCGCAATGATGTCGCGATAAATCATGCGCGGCGAGTATAGCGCCGCACCGTGACGCCGGTGCTCAGGCTTTCTGCTTGGCTTGTTTCGCCGCGAGTTCCATGGCCCTGGTAATGTGCCATTGCTGTGCGATCGAAAGCACGTTGTTGACCAGCCAGTACAGCACTAGCCCTGCGGGAAAGAAGAAAAAGAAGATGCTGAAGGCAATAGGCATGATCTTCATGACCTTCGCCTGCACCGGATCCGGCGGCTCAGGATTGAGCCGGGTCTGGATGATCATGGTTGCGCCCATCAGAATGGGCAGAATGTAAAACGGATCCGCCACCGACAGATCCTTGATCCACAGCGCGAACGGTGCCTGGCGCATTTCAACGCTGCCGAGCAGCACCCAGTACAAGGCGATAAAGACCGGTATCTGCACCACGATCGGCAGACACCCTCCCAGCGGATTGATTTTCTCGGTTTTGTACAATTCCATCATCGCCTGCTGCATGCGCTGCCGGTCGTTGCCGTACTGATCTTTCAGCCGCTGCAGTTTCGGCGCCACGATGCGCATCTTCGCCATCGAGCGGTAACTCGCCTCCGACAGCGGGTAAAACGCCAGCTTGATGAATATGGTCAGAATGATGATGGCCACGCCCCAGTTTCCGGCCCAGCCGTGGATCCACTGCAGCACCCAGAACAGCGGCGCAGCAATCACCGTCAACCAGCCGTAATCGACGGCCAGATCCAGTCCGGGTGCCAATACTGCGAGTTTTTCCTGTTCCTGCGGCCCGGCATACAGCGGCATGGCCAGTGTCGCGCTGGCTCCCGGTGCGAGGCTGCCGCCCGGGATGATCACGCCGGCGGCGTACAGGCCCTGCGGCACCTGGCGGGTGTAGAACTCCCGCGGCGTTCCCTGCTTGGGCAGCCACGCGCCGAGAAAATAGTGCTGCAACAAACCAATCCAGCCGTCGTTGCCGTTCTTGGGATAGGGAGTTTTGCCCTTTTCAATGTCGCCGAACGCGACCTTCTGGAACTTGTCTTTTTCCGTATACACCGCAACGCCGGTATACGTCGGCACCATCGCGGAATCGCCATCCGGTGGTTTCGAGTCCCGCACCAGCTGGAAATAGGCAAAAGCGTCTACCGGCGCCGTGCCGGTATTCGTCACTTCATGCGCAATGTCGATGACATAACTGCCGCGATGGAAGCGGTAGATTTTTGCGGCTTTCGCGCCACCGGCGGCTTCCAGCCTGATTTCCAGATCAGCGGCGGCATCCGCCAGTTTGTATTCTGTCGCCTGCGCGATATACGCAGTCTGGTGATTCGGCAGGTTGTTTCCGATCAGCCCCGATTGGGCGATGTAGACATGCTCACTGGAGCGCGCAAACAACAGGAAATTTTTACTGCGGTCGAGCGTGCCGCCATGTTTCAGCAGTTCAAGGCGGACCAGATCGCCGCCGCTGGTACTGATTTCCGCGCGGTAAAGATCGGTTTCAACCTTGATGATTTGCCCGCCGCTTGAAGCGGCGACAGCCGGTGGCGCAGAGGGGTTTTGCAGCAGTGCGGCACTGGGCGCCGGCGGCACACCGGCAACAGGCTGGGCCGGCACCGCTCCCGGAGTCGGCGTCGGTGTTACCGAAGCCGATACAGCGGTGGCCGCAGGTGATTGTTGATGGTCGCGCTGCCAGGCCTCATACAGCAGGAACACCGACATGGTGAATACAAAGAAGAGAACCAGCCGTTGCGAATCCATAAGCTTTTTTTCTCTGCCGAGCCGTTGCGCTTATTGTTTGCCCGTTCCGAGCAATCCGCGCAGCAACTCCTGCAATTCCTTGAACAATGCGGCGTTATCGCTGCTGCGGGGGCTGCCCCTGAGTTGTACGACCACATCCAGTGTGTCCAGCTCTGCCGCCAACTCACGATGCACGATTCTGATCAGGCGCTTCACCCGGTTACGATCCACAGACCGGGGTGCCGCCTTCTTGCCGACGATCAGTCCCAGACGCGGACCGTCTCCGGCATTGGGCAAAGCCCGCGCCAAAAAACATTTGCTGCCTGACCGGCGTCCGCCGGCGAGAACAGCTTCAAACTGCGCCGGTTTGGTCAGGCGTATCGACCGTGCGCGGCTGCTTTTGCTACAAACTGCGGGTTTGATCAAACGCTGAGGCGGGCACGCCCTTTGGCGCGGCGCGCACGGATGACCGCGCGGCCGCCGCGCGTTTTCATGCGCACACGAAAGCCATGGGTGCGTGCACGACGCGTTTTTGACGGTTGATAAGTGCGCTTCATGTTCGATCCTAAATTGGTCTTCGGGAAACCCGTTATTAGACATCGACATGGCGTTCCCTGTCAATCTTCGGGTGCGCTGGCCACTCCCGTGCCGCAACCGTCGGTGCCCGCAGCAGGCTTTGTTGCCGCCCTTAATAAAGGGTAAAATCAGCGGTCAATTTCCCCTCTTTTCCGCCAACCACGCCTGCGCTCCACCCGATAGGGACGAATGAACGATTTCTGGCAACATTGTCTCGCGTTTTTCGCAAAAGAACTCGGGCAACAGCAGTTTGTCACCTGGATACAGCCGTTGGAGTGCACAGTCACTGGCACGGTGGTCACCGTAACGGCACCCAACCGGTTTGTGCAGCGCTGGGCCAAGGAACGGTTTCAGGCAAAAATACTGGGCATTGCGCGCGAGCGCCTGGGTGATGCGGCCACAGTCGAGCTGATCCTGGCGGAAAAAACAGCGCGCCCCGCAGCGGCGGCCACTACGCCCGCGGAGCCGGCAATCTCCCGACCGGCGCCACCGGTACGTGATGTTTCCAGGCTCAATCCCGGCTTCACATTTGACACCTTCGTGACCGGAAAAGCCAACGACCTTGCACGCGCAGCAGCCCGCCAGGTCGCGGAAAAACCCGGTGCCGCTTACAACCCGCTGTTTGTTTACGGCGGTGTCGGCCTGGGTAAAACGCATCTGATCCATGCCATCGGCAATCATCTCCGCGCACATGCCCCTGAAAGCAAAATCCGCTATATCCATGCCGAGCAATACGTATCTGATGTGGTGAGGGCTTACCAACATAAGGCGTTTGATGATTTCAAACGTTACTACCACTCACTGGATCTGCTGTTGATCGACGACATCCAGTTTTTCAGCGGCAAGAACCGGACGCAGGAAGAGTTTTTCTACGCGTTCAACGCCCTCGTTGAAGCACACAAGCAGGTCATCATCACCTGTGACACCTATCCCAAGGAAATCTCCGGGATGGAAAACCGGTTGATTTCGCGTTTCGGCTGGGGCCTCACCGTGGCTGTTGAACCACCCGAACTGGAAATGCGCGTCGCAATCCTGCTCAAAAAAGCGGAAGCAGACGGACTGGTGCTTGACGAAAATGTGGCTTTTTTTATTGCCAAACACATCCAGTCCAATATCCGTGAGCTGGAGGGGGCGCTCAAGCGCGTGCTCGCTTATTCCCGTTTTACCGGCCAACCGATCACCGTCGATCTTGCACGCGAAGCCCTGCGCGATGTGCTGGCCTCACAAAATCGCCAGGTCAGCATTGAAAACATTCAGCGCACCGTTGCCGATTATTACAAGATCAAAGTTTCAGAAATGTATTCGAAAAAGCGCACCAGAAATGTAGCAAGGCCACGGCAAGTCGCCATGGCTTTGGCCAAGGAACTGACACAGATGAGCCTGCCAGACATCGGCGAAGCCTTCGGTGGCAGGGACCATACGACCGTGTTGCATGCCTGCCGCAAAATTGCCCAATTACGCAGCACCAGCAATGAAATGACCGTCGATATCAGTTCATTGCTGAAGGTATTACGCAGTTGAAAACCTGTGCATCGTTTGTGCGTAAGCTGGTAAAAAAGGAATTTGTCCGTTTTTCATCCTTTTTTGTCCACAGGCAATTAGCAAAGAATACAGAACATCAAAAACAGAAATCCTGTTTTGAATTCAAGCTTCAAGCTCAGCTCTCAACAGGAAAAAGGCTTTTCTATTAGTTACTATTAATTTTATTGAAGAAAAACCACTAATATGAAACTCGTGCAATTACCGCGTGATGCGCTGTTAAAACCGTTACAGGCAGTAACTGGAATTGTTGAACGGCGGCATACGCTGCCAATCCTCTCCAACGTACTGATCGAACGAAGCGCAGACAGCCTGCGTTTTATCGCCACAGATCTGGAACTGCAGATTGCAACCTCATGCGCACTCGACAAAAAGGGCGGAGAAACGCTGGCCGTGACGGTATCCGCCAGAAAGCTGGTGGATATTCTTCGTGCATTACCTGATGACAGCGAGGTCTCACTCGAAGTTGCCAACAACCGCTTGCAGGTCAAAGCCGGAAAAAGTCGTTTTAATCTGCAAACACTACCCGCTGCTGATTTTCCGGCGCTTGCAGATCCAGGTAAACCGCAAAGCAATTTCCAGATATCCCAGGGAGTGGCGCGCAAGCTGTTAGGACTGGTTCAGTATGCGATGGCCCAGCAGGACATTCGTTATTACCTCAACGGTTTGCTGCTGATCACCGAAGACAAGGAAATCAAGGTCGTTGCCACGGACGGTCACCGGCTGGGTTACGCAGTGACCGGACTTAAGGAAAAACAGGAAAAGAGCGAAGTGATATTGCCACGTAAAGCCATTCTCGAACTGGCACGGCAACTGGTTGAAGGAGATGAACCGCTGGATATCGCGATTCATGCCAACCAGGTTCGTTTCCGTTTTGGTGACGTTGAACTGACTACCAAAGTCATTGACGGCAAATTCCCGGATTACCAGCGGGTCATTCCGACCAATTATGAAAAAAGCATCAGCCTGGACCGCGACGAACTGCAGCGCGCTCTGCAGCGTGCGGCGATTCTGTCCAATGAAAAGTTCCGTGGGGTGCGCTGGATGCTGACCAAGGACAGCCTGCGAATTTCCTGCAGCAACAATGAGCAGGAAGAGGCCCAGGAGGAGTTGGAAGTCGACTTCGGCGGTGATCCCCTGGATGTGGGATTCAACGTGACCTACCTGCTGGATGTGCTCAGCAACGTGCCGCCGGGCAAGGTAGTGTGCTCCTTTGGTGATGCGAACAGCAGCATGCTGATCACTCTGCCCGGGCGTGACGATTTCCGCTATGTAGTAATGCCGATGCGAATCTGAGAAAACGGCAGCACCGAGAACTCAATAAATTAAAAAATAAGTTCAAAAACAAGGACGAAAAGAAATTCAATGAGCGAAAAAGAACAGCGCACCGGCAACGAATACGATGCAAACAGCATCAAGGTTCTCAAAGGTCTTGAAGCCGTGCGTAAACGTCCGGGGATGTATATCGGTGACACCAGTGATGGCACCGGCCTGCATCACACCGTTTTCGAAGTTGTTGACAACGCAGTTGACGAGGCCCTGGCTGGACACTGTGACGAAATCACCATCATCATCCATCCTGACAACTCGATCAGCGTCGCCGACAATGGTCGCGGCATTCCCACGGAAATCCATCCGGATGACGAGGAAAAGCGTTCGACTGCCGAAGTGGTAATGACCGAACTGCACGCCGGCGGCAAATTCGACAGCAATTCCTACAAGATTTCCGGTGGTCTCCACGGCGTCGGCGTATCCGTGGTCAACGCCCTGTCGGAATGGCTGCGACTGACCATTCGCCGCGACGGCAAGATGCACAGCATGGAATTTCGCATGGGCGAGGCTGTAGCGCCGCTGAAGGTGGTCGGCAAAAGCGAGCGCCGCGGCACCGAAGTGCATTACCTGGCAAGCAAGGAGATTTTCGGCAACGTCGATTTCCACTATGAAATTCTCGCCAAACGTCTGCGCGAACTTTCATTCCTGAACCACGGCGTGAAAATCACGCTGACCGATCAGCGTTCGGGCAAGGAAGAAAAATTTGCCTTCAGCGGCGGTGTCAAGGGTTTCGTCGAGTACATGAACCGCGCGAAAAGCGTGCTGCACCCGAACATTTTCCATATCCAGGGCACCAAGGACGGCATTACCGTCGAGGTTGCCATGCAGTGGAACGATTCCTATCAGGAATCAATGCAGTGTTTCACCAACAATATTCCACAGCGCGACGGCGGCACCCATCTCACGGGTTTGCGCGCCGCAATGACGCGCACGCTGAACAACTACATCGAGTCGACCGAGCAGGCGAAAAAGGCCAAGGTCGAGACCAGCGGCGATGACATGAAAGAAGGATTGACCGCGGTACTGTCGGTCAAGGTTCCAGAGCCCAAGTTTTCCTCGCAGACCAAGGACAAGCTGGTGTCCTCGGAAGTGCGTCCAGTGGTGGAGGAAATCGTTGGCCAGAGGCTGATGGAATTCCTGCTCGAAAAACCGAACGACGCCAAGATCATCTGCGGCAAGATCGTCGATGCTGCGCGTGCGCGCGAAGCTGCACGCAAGGCCCGCGAACTGACGCGCCGTAAAGGTGTGCTGGACTCCTTCGGCCTGTCCGGAAAACTGGCAGATTGCCAGGAACGCGATCCGTCGAAATGCGAACTGTATCTGGTCGAGGGTGATTCGGCCGGCGGTTCCGCCAAGCAGGGACGCGACCGGAAAAACCAGGCAATCCTGCCGCTGCGCGGCAAGATCCTCAACGTCGAGAAAGCACGTTTCGACAAGGTGATTTCATCGACCGAGATCACCACGCTGATCAGCGTGCTTGGCACCGGCATCGGCAAGGACGAGTACACCCCGGACAAGCTGCGCTATCACCGCATCATCATCATGACCGACGCCGACGTTGACGGCTCACACATCCGCACGCTGCTGCTGACCTTCTTCTACCGGCAAATGCCAGAGCTGGTCGAGCGTGGACACATTTATATTGCGCAACCGCCGCTGTACAAGGTCAAACACGGCAAGCAGGAGCGTTACCTGAAGGATGAGCATGAACTGAAGCAGTACCTGCTGAAGCAGGCACTGGCCGAGGCCGAGTTGTATACCACGGTCGGTGCGCAGCCCCTGTCCAAGGACGCGCTGGAAGAAGTGGCCAAACATTATCTGCTGGCAGAAGCGGTCATTGAGCGCGAAAGCCGGATCATTGATTCGGAAGCCCTGCATGGATTGCTCAATAATCCGGTGACGCTGGATCTCGGTGATGAGGCGTCTGCGCAAAAAAGCGCGAAAGAACTGGCTGGTCTTTACCAGGATGCCAAGAACATCAGGATCGATGTGGTACTCGACGAAAAAAGCGAATTGTATACGCTGCGCATTTCACGCACCCAGCACGGCGTTGCCCGCAACAGCATGATTGATGTTGATTTCCTGCAAAGCGGCGATTACGCGCAAATCCGCAAGACGGCGCAGATGCTGCATGGCCTGCTCGGTGAAGGCGCCTATATCAAGCGCGGCGAACAGATGCATCCGGTCAAGGAGTTCCGCGAGGCGATCGACTGGATCCTGGCGGAAGTGCAGCGTGGCATCGGCATTCAGCGCTACAAAGGTCTCGGCGAGATGAATCCCGAGCAACTGTGGGATACCACGATGGATCCGAAAACCCGCCGCCTGCTGAAGGTGCAGATCGAAGATGCGATCGGCGCCGACGAGATTTTCACCACGCTGATGGGCGATGCCGTCGAACCGCGCCGCCTGTTCATCGAAACCAACGCCTTGGGTGTGCGTAACCTGGACGTTTGATATCTACTGCGACAATAAAAAACGGCCACTCTGCCTCGGCAAATCTGGCCGTATCAATTTGTTTTAATTGATTATTTTTTCGCGCGAATCGCACGCTTCTTGTTGGCTGGCACCGGCTTTTCGACAACGGTAACAGCGGCGGGGGCAGCTTTTTTACTACCCCTGGCGGCTTTGCTGCCACTGCTTTCCTTGTCGCCTTTAGCCGCGCGCGGCGCAAACTCAAAACCCACCTTGCCGTCGGGCTGCCGCACGAGGAAGGCCTTGAAGCGGCGGCCGTTGCGATTGGACACGAAGGCATCCAGCAGGTCGGTGCGGCCGTCCTTCAGCAGCTTCTGCATCTGTTCGCGCTGGATTTCCTGGCGCAATATGACCTTGCCCGAACGGAAGTCGCATTTGCGCGGAGGCAGGTTTTCACAAACATAATTCATGCCATGCTCGTACACCTTGCCGCCACATTTTGGGCAGGTGCCCAGTGATTCATGGCCGGAAAAATCGACTTCTTCCGGTTCGCCATCCGGATTGCTGTTACCGAAATCGAATTCAAGCTTGAAGTTGTTTGTTTCTTTATCCGCCACGATGCGCAGGATGGCGGCGAAGGGCCGGCCCATTTTTGAGCGGAAACCCTGCAGCGGGCCGATGGTGCGCTCACGCAGCAGCGTTTCCACTTCCTCAATCTCGAACTGGCGACCGCCCGGTATTTTGGTAATCGAAAACTCGCAGGCCTCGCAGGCGAAGCGCCGGTAGTTTTCCTTGACCGTACCGGCGCAATGCGGGCACGGCGTCTGCAGTGTCGCGTAGTCGCCGGGAATGGTTTCGTTGTTGTATTCCTTGGCACGTTTGACGATGCGCTCGGTAATGGTGGCGATTTCCTTCATGAAGGAAGTGCGCTTGAGTTTGCCGCGCTCCATCTGCAGCAGCTTGTATTCCCACTCCCCCGTCAGCTCCGGTTGTGTCAGTTCGCTGACGCCCAATCCGTTCAGCAGCGTCAACAACTGGAAGGCCTTGGCTGTCGGAATCAGTTCGCGGCCTTCGCGCACCATGTATTTTTCGGCGATCAGGCGTTCGATGATCGCGGCGCGGGTTGCCGGCGTACCGAGACCCTTCTGTGCCATCGCATCACGCAGTTCGTCGTCCTCGATCAGCTTGCCGGCGCCTTCCATCGCGCTCAGTAGTGTTGCTTCCGAGTAACGCGCCGGCGGCCGTGTTGCGAGCCCGACCGGATCCACGGCATTAACCGGCGGTTTTTCGCCTTTGCCTACGGCCGGCAGATTGGCGCTTTCCTGCTGCTCGTCTTTGCCGTAAATCGCCAGCCAGCTCGGTTTGACCAGGATCTTGCCCTCGGTCTTGAACTGATACGACGCGACTTCGGTGATGCGCGTGGTGACCAGGTATTCCGCCGGCGGGAAAAACACCGCCATGAAACGACGCACGACCAGGTCGTAAATCTTCTGCTGTACTTCGTTGAGGCTTTTCGGCGGCTGCGGCGTCGGAATGATCGCGAAGTGATCCGAAATCTTGCTGTTGTCAAAAATGCGTTTGTTCGGCTTGATCCACTTGCCCTTGATGATTTCCTTGGCAAACGGGCCGAACTGCGCTTCGCCGCCGAGAGCGTCCAGCGTGGTCTTGACCGTCGCCATGTAATCTTCGGGCAGGTGCCGGGAATCCGTTCGCGGATAAGTCAGCGCCTTGTGCCGCTCGTACAATTCCTGGGCGATCGACAGTGTGGTTTTCGCCGAAAATCCGAATTTGCCATTCGCTTCGCGCTGCAATGAGGTCAGGTCGAACAGCATGGGCGACAGCTGCGACGACGGTTTTGATTCTTCGGTGACCGTGCCGGTCTTGCCACGGCAGGCTTCGGCAATTTTTTCTGCGGCTTTGCCGTCCCACAGGCGGCTGTCGCGTTTTTCTGCGTCGTTTTCGTCGCGTTTGAATGCCGGATCGAACCAGCGTCCTTCGTAATCACCGGTCTTGGCACCGAATGTCGCGCGCACTTCCCAGTAATCACGCGGTACGAATTTGCGAATTTTTTGTTCGCGGTCGACGACGATCATCAAAGTCGGCGTTTGCACCCGACCGACGGTGGTCAGGTAAAAACCGCCGCCTTTGCTGTTGAAGGCCGTCATCGCTCGCGTGCCGTTGATGCCGATCAGCCAGTCGGCTTCGCTGCGGCTGCGCGCAGCATCCGCCAGCGGCTGCATTTCATCGTCGCTACGCAGCTTGGTGAAACCCTCGCGGATGGCGGCCGGCGTCATCGACTGCAACCACAGCCGTGATACCGGCTTGGTGCTGTTGGTCGCCTGCGCGATGTAACGGAAAATCAGCTCGCCTTCGCGGCCCGCGTCACAGGCATTGATCACCTTGGTGACGTCCTTGCGTTTTAGCAGCTTGGCCAGCACTTTCAGCCGGGCTTCACTTTTGACGATCGGATTCAGGTCAAAATGCGGCGGAATCACCGGCAAATTGGCGAATGACCATTTGCCGCGTTTGACTTCGAATTCTTCGGGAGCAGCAATTTCCAGCAAATGGCCGACCGCGGACGACACCACATAGTCGTCATTTTCGAAATACTCGGCATGCTTGGTGAATCCGCCAAGAACGCGCGCGATGTCGCCGGCGACAGAAGGTTTTTCCGCGATGATGAGCGTTTTCGCCATGTAAACCGTTGAATTTGCGGATTAATACCGCTGCAGATGGGGCGCCGGACTGCCGCGCCGTGGAAAAGAGCGCCCGATGATAAGAACAATCCCCGGTCAGCGCAAGCCGGGATCAACCGCCCTCCAAAAAAGTGATGGGCGAGCGTGTTGGGAGCGCAGCAACTGCGCGCGCACGCCATCAAGTCATTGATTAAGAAAGACTTGCATCAGCATCAAGGCTGGGCTGTTTTACGCTAACAACGTTTTCAATAAATGGTCAGGACAGGCGTTGCCAGCGTCCCCCGGGCAGGCTTTCGACACATCCCGCTAATTCGAGTTCGGTCAGCGTAGTGCTGAGCACATCGATGGCGAGTGCGCTGCGTTGTTGCAAGGTATCAACGTCCACCGGATCGAAGCCGATATGCGCGAGCAGCGGATGGGCCTTCGCAGCGTCCGCCGACGTTGGGGCAACCCGTGTTGCCTGTGACAAACCCAGTTCTTCCAGCACATCCTGCGCCGATTCCACCAGTTTGGCGCCCTGCTTGATCAGCGCGTGACAACCCTTGGCCAGCGGAGAGTGTATTGAGCCGGGAATCGCAAACACTTCCCGACCCTGATCTGTTGCGAGGCGTGCGGTAATCAAAGACCCGCTGGAAATTGCAGCTTCGACAACCAGGCAGCCTTTGGACAATCCACAAATCAGGCGATTGCGTCGCGGAAAATTGGCAGCCAGTGCCGGCGTACCCAGCGGAAATTCCGAGATCAGTGTGCCTTGCGCTGCAATGCGATGGGCGAGATCGCGGTTGCGCGCCGGGTACACGGTATCGAGTCCGGTGCCGATCACGGCAACGGTTGAACTGGCACCGTCGAGCCCGCCACGATGTGCGGCTGCATCCACACCCAACGCCAACCCGCTGATGATGGTGAGGCCCGCATTGC